>BNJV01001714.1_pt1 | contig 95278 bp, 85 predicted proteins | sample 8540591 | NCBI WGS metagenome assembly BNJV01 (sample SAMD00202457, study PRJDB9452) | human saliva metagenome | host: Homo sapiens | reverse complement strand
ACACTGAGGCTTACCAGGTCACCGGCACTGTGGTACCTAACGGTAACTACCAAAGCGTCGCCAACGCTAAGGGCGAGGTATTCATTGGCGCTTCTGTGGGACGTCCCCCGATCAAGGAATCCACCCTGGTCAAGGGCCACTATGACGCCTCTGGCAAGTTTGTAATCGACAAGCAGATCACTCCTGCCGCAGCTGCAGATGGTAAGGGTGTTAACGGGGTTTACGGCGTGGCCGTGGACGACGCTAACGGTTATGTGTGGGTTAGCAACACTCGCCAAAACACGGTGGCTGTTTACAAGCAGTCTGACCTGTCGCTGGTTAAGCAGTACCCGGCTAACGCCGTCACTCACGCCCGCTCTATGCGAGTAATTGGTGACAGTGTCTACGTAACTGAAGCTGCTCGCGGTAAGGGCGGCGGCATTAAGGTTTTCAACGCTAAGCAGCTTGACGCCGCCCCCACCACCATTGACTTGCCCGAAGGTGCAGTGCCGATGGACTTTGATGTGGATAGCGTCAGTGGGCGCCTGTTTACGGTAGACCTGAAGCTGAACAAGGCCTACGTAATTGACACTAAGAACTCTAACCAGGTCACCAGCTATGACCTGCCTGGTGCTAATGGCGCCTCGGGCGTGTCCTATGATCCGGCCAACAACCGTTTGTTTGTAGCCAACCAGAGCTCTAACAATGCGGTGGTGCTGGACCTGGGCACTGGCAAGGTTATTGCCGATATTCCTACTGGCAGCCAAGCTCTGGGCGCTGTCTACTCCAACGGCTACGTCTACGTGGGTAACCGCACCGCCGGCACGGTTAGCGTAATTAACGCTTCCAGCTTGAAGGTTGAGGCTATTTTGCCCACCGGTACTAATCCCAACCACCTGTCGGTTAACCCTGATGGCAGCGTGAATGTGTTGGATAAGGCTCCCAGCAACAACCAGATCTTCCGCATTGCCCGCAAGGGGGCTACCCCGACGCCGACCACGCCGGCGCCCGCGCCCACCGCCAGCCCCACGGCTGCACCCACCAGCCCGGCCAACCCCACGGCTGCGCCAACTGCGGCCCCAGTGCCTACCAGCCCAGCTAGCCCAACCCCGGCGCCCTCTACTCCGGCTCCTAGCAGCCCGGCTAAGCCCAGCGCCTCAGCAACTGCGCCGGTAACCATTACCCCACTGCCGGGTAAGGTCACTGGCGCTCCGCTGCAGCCCAAGGGCGCCGCTAACCAGGCCGAGGGCGCCCGCCCGAGCCTGGCTAAGACTGGTGCAGCCAGCATTGTGGGCCTGGCTGCGCTGGCATTGATCGGCGCCGGCGCCTTTATGCTGCGTTCACGCCGCCGCGCCTGAGCTGACCAGCGTCATTATTTAAGACACAAGTGGGGGGTCGAAGCTTTGCTTCGACCCCCCACTTACACTTTGGCCTCTTTACTACATGCCCAAAGCTTCTTTATTGCTTTGCTAGTAGTTTGCCTAATGTTTAGGTGTTTAGCACAGTAGACCTTCGCGCTGGGCCTGGGTTAGCAGAGCCGGGCGGCTGGTTTCTTCCATGCCGTTGTTAGCGCAGGTTTGACGCCCTAGCGATGTATATCTATTCACTGTGGCCACGGTCAGACCCAGCGCGTTAGAAGTTTCTTTAGCGGTGTGTCCCTGCGCATAGGAAAGCAGCACGTCACGACGGCGTCCCTGCAGGTTATCGGTGATGATGTAGTCGATGTAGGGGCGCACCTGCAGCCACGAGACCGGGCTTAACCGCCTGCCAGTGGCCACTTCCAGCACTGCACGACGCAGCTCAGAGCCGGGCACGCAACGCGTAAGTACGGCCTGCACACCCAATTCACATACACTGCGCAGCAAATAGGGCTGATCTGAGCTTTGATATGCCACTACCGGCACTTTAGCTTTTGAAAGCTGTTCTACTTGCTCAATAACTTTATCGGTACGCTGCGCATCTAAATCAACGACCGCCACATTTATACGACGCTGATTTAAACCTAGCTGCCCAATGTCGTTGAGATAAATAATCTGATTAGTTTGCGCTACCTTAGCTAAGGCCGCATACAGACCTAAACGTAATACTTCGCAGTCACCAATGATAGCGATGCTATAGCGCTCAGATTGCCGAGATGGCACATATAGATTAGCCACCAGCTTCCCTCCAGACTGCGTGCCAATACGATACTAGCGCGACATAACCCAAGCAGTATTGCAACGCTATCGCAGCAATTCTTTGATGCGCACCCTACTGCGGATTAAATAAAACCAACTATGGGACGTAAAAGCAATACAATATTTAACAATTGGTAAACCAAGAAATTTAATTTCCACCAACTAAAATCGGTGTATAGCAATATTACTTCAGAAACGCCCTCATTGGCTGAAAATTCAATCACGGTTCTATTACAGTTCACTGAAAAGTTTCTAGGCATTTGCCAGGCATTTCATGAACATTACCTGTATTTAAGTGGAGCAGACTTGTGCGGTTGCTGTAATTAAATTACCGCAACCGCACAATTATGCATAGCTTTTGCAAGCTTTTTAGCCAAGCTGGCTGGGGAAAGCCGCAAACATTGATTGCGCGGCTTCCAATTCAGAAACTTCCAGCTCCAAGTTATCTACCAAAGACTCCAGCGCCGGCATCACCTCAGGCACCTGCGCTGAGCTAGTGAACAGTACTCGCGCACACAGGTCGTTGCCGTGCTGACGCCAAGCGTAGAAACCAGCTAGGCGCAGGGCGTGGTGACCGACGCCGTCGCCATCAGAAAAGGCCCCCAGCGAGCGGTAAACCACCTTGCCGCTAGCCAGTTTGTGCTCCTCAGCCTGGCTAGGCCCCTGCTGCTCCTCCCCCACGGTGATCAGCTGACTCAAAGCCTGGGCCTCATCACCTTTAGACGGGTAGGCGTACAGGTCCAGCAAAGCCGGCGCCAGCAGCTGCGAGGGTAGGTACAGGAAGCGCGCGAAGGCCTCCTCATCTGCAGGCAAACGGTCAATACGGGCCACCATCTCCATAAACGCCTGCTGTACCTCGGCGTCGGCGTAGACGGGGGCGGCCTGGAGCTGCTCCACCCAGCCGGGCTCTACATAAACCCAGTTGCCGTCAGTTTGGGCGCTCCAGTTCATGGCTGCATCCTCAGGCTGCGGGCGACGGCGTCGTACAGGTGCAGCAGCGAGGTGGCCAGCTGGTCGTGCTCAGGGCTTGAGGGCAGGTTGATGTAACCGGTTAGGGTCACGATCGCCTCGGTGACATCCGGGTTAGCCAGGAAGTAGGTGATCTGCCGCGACACTATCTTCTGTGGCACCTCGGGCAGCTGCACGTTGAGCTCCTGGTTTACGGCCTCAGCGGTGGAGCGCAGTAGGTCCTCACCGTCACGTAGGGACATAGTGCGCATGACGACGCTGTGTCCATCCTCGATCACCTCGGCTTGGCCGTTGTCGCGGCCGATGGCGAGCATGGCGTCCATGGGGGCGACGTCGTCGGTCAGTGGTAGCGGCACCACGAACATGGAGGCACCGGTGAGTACCCCGGCGGTAGGCTCAACTTCCACCAGGAAGTTGGTGGCGCCCGCCTGCTTGAGGGCCTCGGCCTGGGAGCGGAATTGACGGTCGATTAGGTCGCGTACCTGCTCCGTCTTACCGCTTTGCCCCAGGTAGGTCATGAAGCGGTCACCAACCTGACGGGTCTGCTCAACTAGATCGCCGTTCAGATCAATATCAGCCCAGTTACCCGGGACAATGTAACTAACTTTCATGAGTAATCCTCCATGTTTTGCGCGTCTACCTGCGCGTCAAAGCCTTAATAACCGGCAGCTAAGCCTACTCGCCACCAACAAGAGCCTTCTTAACTCCGTGTGCTACTTCCCCGGCGCCCCTGACCCTACCAACTAGTATGTCTCCGGCACCTTTGACCGTACCAACAGCAACGTCACCCGCAGCTTGCGCAGTGCCCGCAACACCTTCTGTGACCGCACCTACATAGTCACCTTGGTTCCAGGCACCAGCAACTCGCATACCACTACTAGTAAGGTGTTGAGCGGCGTCATTAACCCCAGAAGTTATATCTGAGCCAGCATTAACGTAACCATTACCTACTTCGGCAAGGCCATTAGCGCAGCCAGTAACCACGTTGCCAGCAGCTACAGTAAGCGTGGGGGCACCCGATGCGGCAATATGATTCGCACTAGGGTTTTCATATTGGGCGTCTAGAGCCCCATACATACGCTCAACATTGTGGTTATACTCAATACCATCAGAGAAGCTTGCACCCTCACTGGCAGGAATGGTATGACGTTCCCCGTATGCACGCGGAGCAAAGATATCAAGAGGACCGGGACCAAGTAGCCCAGAGTTATGCAAACCATCTTGTGTATTATTTAGCGGGTCTAGCGCATAGCTATAAGCTTTGACATTAGAGCCATCCATAGGTGACTGTGTCCCAAAGTTGTTTAGGCAGTTAGCTCGTGCAATTGTCTCACTAGTGATTGAAACACCTGCAGCATTAAAGGTTACCGCTTGCCCGCCAGTTGCTATAGCAGCAACTGAAGCTAACTCACCACCCAGCGAGTGGCCAGTAAAGTCAAGGTTTTCAGGGCCTACCGCTTTAGCCAGTTTAGTCGACAAAGATATCGCATCGCTTACTTGGAATGACGTAACAGCGCCACCCAGAATGTCATTGCCACCGTCTAAAAAGGGTTGTCTATCTTTCTCAGTGCCACGGAAAGCCAACACATACTTACCGTCAGCATTCTGATAGACACTAGCCTGCATACCGCTTCCAGTGTCTAACTCAGACGGGTCAATACCTAGCTCCTTCAGCTCCTCAGCATCAACCTTGCGCCAACCATCAGGGATAGGGTCACCAGTTTCATAGGCAGCCTGAGCCAGACGCGCATAATCCGCGTCACGCCCAGCTTCACCCTCACGCGGCTTGCCATTGTAAGGATCCGAGCCGGAGCCACCGCTTCCGGATTTAGCTATTGAACCTACACCTTTAGCCCCACTAATTGAGCCATTAACTGCAGAAGCTTTCTCCTGCTCATCAGCCTGCTGGTTCAAACTGGTGTTACGCTCACGTAGAGAGTCCACCACATTACGCACCAACACAGTTAAGTTGGAATCCCAGTCAGACTTGAACGCATCGGCGTCTTCACCTACCCAGCCAGCGCTGTGTAGCTGCCCATTAATCGAGTTAACAACGTCTTCAAGTGAAGTCGCCTTGTCACCAAACAACTGCGCTAAAGCACGTAACTGCTCAACATCAGCACCAACACTAGCCACAAGCAACCCTTCCTAAACAAATTCACGATGCACTGTCGCCACAGTGCACTTACATCTGCCCTCAAATTACCCTGTTAGCGTTAGGTACCCCTATGGGGACAAAACCCCACTACTTCCCCAGGCCAAGAATGCTTTGAAAGTAGGGTTGTTAACTTTCCTGCGCCTACTCGCCGCCGAAAATGGCTTTCTTGAGTCCGTGTATAGCTTCCCCAGTACCCTTGACCGTACCAACTAGTACATCGCCGGTGCCCTTAACAGCACCAACCGCAACGTCACCCACAGCTTGTGCTGTGCCCGCAGCGGTTTCCGTGGCGGCACTTACATAGTCACCCCGGTTCCAGGCCTGACCAGCGCGGTCAAGACCAGAGTTAAAGTGCTGTCCGGCGTCATTAAAGCCAGAGCCTACGTCATTGACACCATTGGCGATGCCGTTACCTACTTCGCCAATACCGTTAGCGATCCCCGTACCCACATTTCCAATAGCTACAGTGGTGGTGGGCCTACCGGAAGCGGCAATATGGTTCGCGCTGGGGTTTTCGTACTGAGCGTCTAGAGCCCCATACAGGCGTGCCATCTCATGGTTATAGCCAAAATCAAGAGGATCTGCGCCTTCACTGGCAGGAATAATATGGCGTTCACCGTATGCACGTGGAGCAATAAAGTCCATCTTGCCAAGTAGCCCCGAATCATGTGCGAAATCTTGCCCCCCATTAAGCGGGTCGTAGGCATAGCAATAGGCTTTAACATTAGAGCCATCCATAGGGGCCTGCGCATTAAAACCAAAGTTGTTTATGCAGTTAGCTCGCGCGATCGTTTCACTGGTAACTGAGAGCCCCGCAGCGTTAAAGGTTACCGCCTTTCCACCGGTGGCCAATGCGCCAGCTGAGGCCAGTTCACCACCCAGCGAGTGGCCAGTAAAATCAACGTTTTCACGGCCCACCGCTTTAGCCAATTTAGTAGACAAATTTATTGCTTCCAACACCTGAGGCGATGTAGAGACACCGCCCTCAATATCATTGGCAATATCCAAAGCTGGTTGTCGGCTAGGCTCAGTGCCACGGAAAGCCAACACATACTTACCGTCAGCATTTTGGTAGATAGTGGCCTGCATACCATTTGCAGTGTCTAGCTCAGAGGGGTCAATACCTAGCTTCTTCAGCTCCTCAGCATCAACCTTGCGCCAACCATCAGGAATCGGATCGCCCTCTTCATAGGCAGCCTGAGCCAAGCGCGCATAGTCTGCGTCGCGTCCCTCTTCACCCTCGCGCGGCTTGCCGTTGTAAGGATCTGAACCAGAACCACCATTTGCAGCTTTAGCGGCTCCACCCACAGCTTTAGCCCCACCCGCAGCACCATTAACTGCGGAGGCTTTCTCCTGCTCATCAGCCTGCTGGTTAAGGCTAGTGTTGCGCTCACGTAGAGAGTCCACCACATTACGCACCAAAGCGGTCAGGTTTGAATCCCAATCAGCTTTAAAGGTGTCGGCGTCTTCACCCACCCAGCCAGCGCTGTGTAGCTGCCCATTAATTGAGCTCACAACGTCTTCAAGTGAAGTCGCTTTGTCACCAAACAACTGCGCTAAAGTACGTAACTGCTCAACATCAGCACCAACACTAGCCACGAGCAACCCTTCCTAAACAAATTTCACTGCGCGCCACTGAGGCAACGCAATAACAACTGCACCCAAATTACCCTGTTTAAGCGAGCCTATGGGGACAAAACCCCATTAGTGACTCAACTCAGATCCACTAAAAGCAGGGTTTTAGCTTTCTACTGAACGCTCAGGAATCTCCACAAAATCGGTGGGATATTGGGTGCTCAGCTGGGGCAGTTCAGGCAGGTAATTGATGGGGCTAGCGCCATCACCAAACATGCACGCCCTGCTGCCCAAACTTGCCGCCCACAGCGATCCCGCTGACCGCAAAACTGCCACTCGATCCGGTTACGCCGGAATCCTCAAAACTGCCAGTTGAGCCGGTTATGCCGGCGCTGCCACTGCCACCGCCGCCACCAAAACTACCGCTCGAACCGGTTACGCCGGCGCTGGCATAGCTACCGCCGCCGCCATAGCTACTCCCGACGACGCCGCCAGCGCCACCACCGCCGGAAGCCTGCTCCTGCTCGTCAGCGTTGCGGTTTAGATCCCAGCCAGCTTGCGCCAGTGCCTGCGCAGCATTGCGCAGTTGCGGGGCTAAGACACTATCCCAGTCATCCTTGAACTTATCGCCGTCGCTGCCTTGCCAATCCGTAGCAGAAACTAAGGCTTTTAAAGCCAAGTTGACGTCGTTATCTAGAACCTGAGATTTGTTGTTAAAAGTCTGTGCCAGTTGCCGCAGGCTCTCAACGTCTGCCCCATAAAGCGCCATAGAAACCCCTCAAACGGTGGTGTCAGAAAAGTTTTCTTAAAAAATCTTAAGCGAAAGTTGGGGCCGAGGCGCTTAAAGCACCTCGGCCCCACTTTTAACACGCTAGAAGCCAATCAAGGCTGCTGCGATCAGTGACCAGAAGCCTGCTCCTGCTCGTCAGCGTTGTTGTTAGCGGTGGTCTGAGCCTGACGTAGAGCGTCAGCAACGTTACGCAGCTGGGAGGACAGGGTGCCTTCCCACTCGCTCTTGAACTGGTCGGCGTCGGTACCCTTCCAGTCAACGGACTGGACCTGGCCGGAGATGGTGGAGATTACGTCCTCGACGGTCTGAGCCTTCTCACCGAACTGCTGCGCAAGTGCCCGTACGCCCTCAATGTCCATACCTAGGAATGCCATGGTATTTCCTTTCATGTAGTAGCTAAATTCCGTGCTTCAAGCCGGAACCTTTCGACAAGAAAATAATGCAACCTATCGCTACACCCAACAATGGGGACCAATCCCCCTACCAGCCCGGTTAAGTAGCAATTGCTTGCAAAACCGCCGTTATCTGGGCTTTAACTAGCCACAATTTGCACCTTGACAGCCTTGGCGGCACTGATCCAGTACCCGCGTCCAGGCACCATTTCCCCACGTTGGATGCGCGGGTAGGGGGTGCGCAGCAGGGTTTCGCCGTCGCCCGTGTCAGGCTGAATCAGCAAACCAGTACGCGAATTCTTAATCTCAGCCAGCATCGGCGAGTAACCAGACCAGCCGGAAGTCTCACCCTCAGCAATCACCAAGTGACCGCTACGCTTAGCCTGCTTAACCGCAGCCAACAGGTCCTTTTCAACCGGCGTGCCCACAACTTCGGGGTAGTGCTCCACTACCAACACCAGCAGCGGGTGGTTGTCGGGGGCCTGCATGGCAACGTAATCCTTGATTTTCTCCAGGCCTTCCTTGATCTGCTCGTCGCCCACCATGGTCAAATCCCACAGCCCAGCCACATCGGCCAAAGCGGAGCGGCGCGGAGAAATAAACACCCGGCGTACCTTGGGATCCCACTGCTTTAGTGAGCCAGCCAACCAAAGCAGCGCCGACGTCGTCGCCGCCTGAGGCGGACCCGCCACCATCATGGCCCCGGTAGGCACAAACGTAGCCGGATCCAGATCCTGCGAAGCCATACCCAGCACCGGCCAGCCCTGGTAAACCTTAGGCAGATCAGCCTCGCTAAGCTCAGTAGGCAGGTTAGCGATAGCTTCGGGCTTGATGCGGCCCTGACGGCTCAGGTACTTACCGAAAGCCTCAATGAGCTGGGCCTGGGCCATCTCATTAGAAGAGTCACCCATAATCGCCAACTGCATTTCACGCCCGTCACCCATAATCATGGCGCGCCCAGGCGGGCTAGCAGGGGCTGAGCACATCCTTGGCCACACCAAAGTTTATGTAGTCATCCATATTGGATTGGCGCAGCACCACCTTCATCAAGAAAGCAGACAAAACATTACCGCGATAAGGCGTAGTCCAGTCACAGGTGGCCGCCACGTGCACACCCACGCTGCGTCCATCAGTCAAAATACGCTGCAAAATATCCAGGTTGGCGGCGCCGTAAACAGTCTTCTCATATTCACTACGCATCGCCCCCAAACCATCAAGCAGCAGCAAAATTCGGTGGTCATTGGTGTGACCACTAATGCGCTGATAGTCGCTGAGCGTACCCGCACTAGCCGCCGTAAACCGGTCGGTGCGCTCATCAATAATGGAGCTGAGCTTACGCAGCAAACGCTCCACACCTTCAGAGTCATCGCCAGAAACAATCGTGCCCACACTGGGCAGCTTCTCCAGCACCTTCAAAGAGGCCCCGGCAAAGTCCATGCCATAAATATCCACCGCACCCGAGCGCGGCGTAATCGAGGCCGCCAAAGCCAAACTACGCAACGCCGTCGACTTACCACTACCGGCAGCCCCAAAGAAACAAATATTGGAGTCTTTCTCAGGCAGGAAGTAAGCGGGCACCTGGCTTTGATGCACCGGATCATCCACCACACCCAACACCAGTTTGGTGTCGCGCCGCTGCGGCAGACGGTTAAGGTCATAGGCGCTAGCCAGCTCATCAAGCCACGGTTTACGCGGCACCGGCAGCCCCGCCATACGCGCCGCCTGGCCCACCGTGGCCACCACGCGGTCAATATCCTTATCGATGCTACGCCCGCTGGTTTGCACTTTAGCCACCTGCCAGGGGTTAAGGGCGCCGAAGGTCATCTCATCGACGCTCACTGACGCGCCGGTAGCCTCCGCGCTGGTACGCGCCCCCGGGTAGGCCGACTGGAACGGCGTAATACGCCCCGGGCCGGTCTTAGCCGCCCCGCGTCCAGGAATTTCCGGCGGGAAGTGCGCGGCAATCTTCTCCCCCCAGCACGTCTTGGGAGTCAGACTCGTCGGCCATACGCAGCGCCACACGCAAGTTAGTGTTAGCGCGCAGGTTGTCTTTAATGACGCCGGCGGGGCGCTGGGTGGCCATGATTAGGTGCAGTCCCAGCGAACGGCCACGTTGGGCGACGTCGACGACGCCGTCAACGAACTCAGGCACCTCACCTGCCAGGGCCGCGAACTCATCAACCACAATGATCAGCGACGGCGGGCACTCGGGGTCACCGGATTTTTCCAGCTCAGCCAGGTCTTTTTTGCCCTTTTCGTTAAGCAGGCGCTCACGGTAGTGAATTTCGGCGCCCAGCGAGGTCAGGGCGCGGCGCACCATGGCGGGTGAAAGGTCAGTCACCAAACCCACGCAGTGCGGCAGGTGGGTACAGGCAGCGAAAGCCGAACCACCCTTATAGTCCACAAATAGGAAGGTAAGGCGGTCAGGTGAAACCGCCTGGGCCATACCCAGCACCCAGGACTGGAGGAATTCACTCTTACCGGCACCGGTGGTACCACCCACCAGGGCGTGGGGGCCGTGCACGCGCAGATCCAGTGCCAAGGGCGCGTCAGCCCCCTGCCCCACCAGGGCGGAGAGGGAAACGGGCCGGTCCATGGGCACCGTCTTGGTGCGGTCAATGATGGAGTTAGTGGCTTGCCAACGGGCCACCTGGGCGGAGGCGTCGTCGGCCAATTCAGCGCCGGTAAGCGAGATGAAACTAATCGAACGCGGCAGGTCAGAGTCGTCATCCACGGGCACACCCGCATCCACCATGGGCGACATGTGCTTAGCTAGCGCCCGCACCTGGCTTAACCCCAGATTTTCGGGGCGCACATTAGTGGCATTAACGCTGCGGCGCACAAAGCCCACAGTGGACTCATTGCCAGACACTGTCAGGTAAGAGCGGCAAGCAGCGGGCACCTGACTGGCAGCTTCAGCCACCCAAATCACGTGCACGCCCACATCCGGGCCACACTCCACAATGCGGTTAAGTCGGGCCTGATCCACCTGGGATTGGTCAACAATCACCACCACGTCGGGCACATGCATGGGGTCTGTTTCTTCAACCGTGGGGTTGAGCGGGCCACGCGGGCGCGGGCGGGTTTGCAAACGCTGGAAAATAATTTCTTCCAGGTGCGAGACCAGCGAGGCACCCACCGCCGCGTCAGCAGCCAAATGCAGCTCTCCTAGCGGTGAGAAGGGCGAGGCAGTGTGGGGCAGCCATTCGAGCCAGTCCCAACGTGAACGCCCAGCCGGGTCGGTTAGGCAGGCCACCACCAGCTCAGCGGGTGAATGCATACACACCAGCTGGGTGATTACCGCGCGCGCCACCGGGTCAATATCGGCGCGCAGACCGCTAATGCCAAAAGCTCCGTCTTGGCGCAGGTTAACCACAATCGGCACGTCGTCGATCATGGCGTATTGGGAGCGCAGGGCCGCAATGGTGGACAGGCACTGGGGCAGCCCGTTTTTAGCTTCCTTGTCTTTTTCCATCCGGGCCACGGGCAGGTCTGTACCCAGGCCGATACGGATTTGCATAAATTCGGGATGCTCAGGGCGGCGCGACCAAAGCAGCGGCCCACCCATTTCGGCGTGGCGCACAATGGCCTCAATGGGCGGGTATTGCTGTTTACGCACTTCGCGTTCGTTAGCAAATACCTGCTCAATATGTTTTTGGGTTTCTTTGATTGAAACCTCGAAGGCTTCCAGCTGCTCTTTAAGGGCGCGTTTGCGCCGCCACTTGCCGTCAACCCACATACCACCCATCATCATGGGGCTCATGCATACAAACATGATCGAGTAGGGGTTGTGGGTTACTGAGTACATCATCAAACCCATAAAGGCCGGTGCCAGCATGGCGATGAACGGCAGCGGGTTTGGGTTTTGCTGGGTGGGGGCCTCAGGCAGTTTGATTTCTACCGCCGGGGTGCGCGGCACTACGCGCGGGGTGCGGATGAAGTTAATGCCGGCGCTTCCGGCGGCGTCGGTGGCGCTCAGGGTGGTGGTTACCAGGGCCACCTTCACCTCAGATTTACCGATCTTGACGCTGTCTAGGGGTCCCAGCTTTAGGCGCTGGACCCGCTGGCCGTTAACGACGACGCCGTTGGAGGAGTTTAGGTCACGTACTTCTACTTCAGTGCCTACTACCACCCGCATATGCTGCTTGGAAACCATGGGGTCGCTAAGGCTAACGTCTACATTGTCGTCACGCCCCACCAGGTTGGAGCCCTCATAGAGCGGGAAAACCCGGCCCCTATCAGGGCCTGAAACCACCGACAGTACAGCCACGTGCTCGCCGGCCACATTAGTGTCTGCCGGGTTTTGCATTAGGGAGACTTTAGCCCCCGAGTGCAGCCCGGAGTCTTCCAGCAGGGTGTCGCTGGTTAGGGCGCGAGCTCGCCCGCGCCCGGCGGTGTCAATAATGTTGATGGAGACCGTGGCCGGATCTATGGCCTGGCCGGCTTCACTTGGTCCGGCACTAGCCAGTGCGGCAGCTACGTCCCCTACCGTCGCGGTGGCGTCCGTGGTGATTTGCAGGTTATGCGAGCCGTCGCCGCGCAGTAGGTTAAGACGTAGTTTCATTCGTGGGCACCATCTAATAGGGGAAGGTCTTCAGGGGTTACCAGGCGTGAGGACAGGGCGTATTCCACCAGCTGCACGCGCCGGTGGGAGGCGTGAGAGCCAGCCCCGCCACGCATTCCCTTAACGCCAGCCCGGTCAAGCTTGTCACAGACATTGTCTAGCTTGCGGTTGAAACGGGTGATACCCCAGCCTAGGCGCGCGGCGGCGTCGACGTTACGCGGCAGGGAAACCGTGCCGGTACCAGCCCTACGCAGCCACGGCTCAGCCAAAGACAAAATCAGTAGCTTTTGGCTTTCAGTAAGCACCACCATGCCCATAGTGGCCTGACCCGCGTCGCTATCTGCCTCAGCAGCCTCAGTTTCCTCCGGGTCACGGTTTTCATAGGAGGGGCAGGGCACTTCCGCCAGGATCTCATAGGTGGTGGAGCCGGCACTGAAAACTACCGCCATCTGCCCAAACACCATGGGCACGCGCACGCCGGGGGTAACCCAGGCGCGTGAGGCCCCAGCCATGTCGGCCACGGTAGCCCCCAGACGCGAGCCCTGGTTGTGCACCCACCATAGGCCGTTTTGGAATTCAAACACCAAGAATTTGCGGTGCAGGAAGGGGTTGTCACTTAAAGCTAGGTCGCCTTCACGACCCACCGTGAAGCTTTGAGTGGGCTCGACCCGATAAATTTCTCCAGCGAAATCGATTACCAAGACATCTTTGCCGGTTACGTTATCGTCGGGCGTGGGCGCTACGCTCATGGTTTTACCTTCCTGTCTACGCGTTTAATAGGACTTTTATGTAATTGGGTGGCGCGGGCCGGGCGCGCTTAGTGAGCTACTGGCTAGCCGGGGTGTCGATGCAGTCAATGACTGGGTCTGATTCACGCCCTGCACTGTCGCGGGCGGCTACTTGCACGCAGGTGCGCGGCGGCGTTGGCTTTAGCGTAGCGTGGTGGGCGCCGGTTTCCTGCAGGCCTTGCGGGGTCTGAGATTTTTGCGGGGCCCCCGAGTTGGTGACGCTGTAGAGGAACGTGGCGTTTTTGGCTTTATAGTCCCATGTGGCTTCCACCTGCCCGTTAGCATAGCTCAGCTTCAGGTTGGTGACAGGCTCAAGGTAGCCATTCACGTCCGGATCCATGGGGGCAGCAGTGCCTGCGGTGGTTACCGCCGGCTTGGGGTTAAGCCCGCCGCGTTGTAGGCCCCGGTAGGCTGCGAAAGCTATTACGCCTATTAATACCACTACTAAGGTGCTGATCAGCAGGGTTTTTAAGGATACGCTGGGGCCCTCTTGCGCCGCGCCAGCTGCCAGGGTGGAGCCGGGAGCCTCTGCTGGGAGCGGGCCCTGCTGGTTTGCGCTGCCCGCTAGGCCGCTTTGGCCGACGCTGCCGCTTTGGGCAGTGCCGACGCCGCCCGGGCCGACGGCGCCCTCTCCCGCCGCAGCTGGGGCGCCGCTTTGGGGGTTGAAGGGGCCGCCTGGGACAGTTCCTGGACCGGTCATGCCTGACAAGGCCGGATAGCCCGCGCCATAGCCAGAACCGGTATTGGCACCGGGACTGGTCGCAGAGCCCAGGGTCGTGTTGCGGTTAAAACCAGAAGTGTTACCGGTAAAAGTACGCGCGTCGGCTGGAGACTGGTGGGCGTTGGGGTAGAAAGTGCCCGAGTGGCTGCCTGAGCCAAGCGAATCACCCCAGCTATTGGCGCCGGCAGTGTTGATACGCGCATTGGTGTCGGCGGTGCGGCCAGTGTTTTCAGGGGAAATGGACACTACCGGACGCAGCCGGGTGGCGTCGTCGTCGCTACCGTCAGTAGCGATTACGGGCTGGTCCTCCCACACATCAATGTTGGTTAGCGGCAAGCCCAAAGAAGACTGAATCTGGCGCAAAGCCCGCGCGAACGCCATCGCCGAAGCAAAGCGATCTGCCGGGCGCTTAGACATGGCAGTAAACAGCACCCGCTCTAACGCGGCGGGCACGTCATTGCGGCCAATGGGGGCGATAGATCCGTGATGCAGGCGTTTAAGAATAGAGGCCGGGTCATTGTGCGCGCCCGGGGTCATATCCACATGCGGAGGTCTACCTGCCAGCATGGTGTAGGTGGTGGCAGCTAGTGAATAGACGTCAGAGGCGGGCGTCAAAGGCCGGTTGAGCTGCTGCTCAGGTGGCGCCCAATAGGGAGAAAACGCCGAATCAACCCGATCGGCGGGGGTGTCTTGACTGATCGCAATTCCAAAGTCAGTCAAAACCGGGTGGCCAAAGGCGGTGAGCAAAATATTGGCCGGCTTAATGTCACGGTGAAGATAGCCGGCGCGGTGAATAGTTTCCACAGCGCCAGCAATCTTAATGGTGATTTCTAAAGCCTGCTCCACCCGCATTGGCGAAGTAGTAGAAAAGCGTTTGCCCAGGTGGGGCGGGGGGCAATACTCCATGGTGAGGTAAGCACGCCCATCGCGCAGGCGCCCGGCGGCGTAAAGCGAAAGCACCGCCGGATGCGCCCCGAACTTGGCCATTAGGTCAGATTCGGCCTGGAATTTTTGTTTTTGGGCTGCACTGGCCCCCGAACGGATTACTTTAACCGCAACTTCACGCCGAGGCATGTCTTGGCGGTAAAGAAAAACGTCCGCGAAGCCGCCCGCACCGAGGAAGCGGATAAACTCCGCTCCCTCCAGGTGCGGGCCAACAGGTTCACGCAGCCGAGCAGCCATCAGGGCTCCACAGACAGAACTACACCGTCACCCAGATCAATCCGGTCGCCGTAACGCAGCAGTTCACGCTGCCCGCCGCCCAGGCGACGCGGCAACTGGCCTTCACGCAGCAGGTAGGTGCCGTTAGTGGAGTTCAGATCCTCCAAGTTCAGCTCCCAATCATCAATGTTGATGCGGCAGTGAGACTTGGAAATGGACTTGGTGGGGCTAGCCACCGCCATCAGGTGTACGCCAGCGCCAGGTGCAGCCTTAGGTAGGCGCCCCACAATGACGTCGGCATCTAAGGTTACTGACCCGCCGGTAGAAGCCACCAAAGTACCCAGGTTAGGGCGCTTTACGTGGACAATCTTGCCGTTTAGAGCCCCACCGCAGATGCGGCAGGAGCTGGCGTGCACCGGGTTGGGGTGACCGTTTACGCAGTTAATTGCCAGTACTTCAGGGCCATCACCATCTGCGTTGGCGCTGTCAGCTACGGGCGGCGGCGGGGCCTGCACACCGCCGGTGGGGACAGCGATGGTGTAACCATCGTGCGTCCAGGGGGTACCCGGGGCCACGTCCAGTGCGCCGGTGGGGGCCTGCACACCGGGTAATGGCACCGCATTACCTACGGGGTTGATCTGGGTGGCTTGTGCCTCTAGCGGGAGCTCAGCGGATTGGGTTCGGGGATTGGGAACCGGATCCGACCCCGCAGTGGCGGGGTCACCACCAAAAGGGGAAGAGCTAAAGGGGTTACCCTCGTTGATACCCTGGATCGGGCCGGTGGGTTCCGCTTTTTTCTCCCCCTTTCGGCGCGAGAAGTCCAAGCCTTCGCCTTGTTCAAAGTTGAACTCTAGACCTGAAGCCTCATCATCGCGTAGTTCACGCACGGCAGCGTTTTCCACATCCACCCCAATGGTTTGCCCGTAGAGGTGGCCAAAGTACTGGTCTTCGGGGTTTTGCTGGCTCTGAGGTGCGGCCGGGGCAGCTGTAGCGCGGGCAGGGCGCGAGTCAGCAATAACCAGTTCACCGGAGCCAGCCGGGGCGCTGTAAGCAGCCGGCTCCTGGAAGCTGGCAGCCGGGGCACTGGGCACAGCCGGGGCGCTGTAAGCAGCCGGCTCCTGGAAGCTGGCAGCCGGGGCACTGGGCACAGCCGGGGCGGCCAGTGGCGCGCTAGGCACAGCCGGGGCACTGGGCACAGCCGGGGCGGCCAGTGGCGCGCTAGGCACAGCCGGGGCGGCCGGCACAATCTCAGTGGGGACCGTGGCCGGGGCGTCATCCATGCGGTAGCTGGCGCCCGGGGCCACCGGTGCGCTGGGAGCCACCGGTACGCTGGGAGCTACCGGAGCCGGAGCCTGGTTTTTAGCGGCACTTGAGCCACCCAGCATGGCAGCCAAAGCTGCGGCAGCCTTGGAAACCTTGGGCTGAGACGGGGAGCTGGCAGGTTCTGCGCTAGCTACAGCCTCAGCGATTTCCGGGCTGGGCGCAGCCGGGGCCGGCACCGGGCCAGCACCAGCGGGCACATCCAGCAAGCTGGTGGGGGCAAAAGCGTTAGCAGCAGCTGAAGCAGCTGAGCTAGCGCTGGCCTGGCCAGGCAGGTCAACAGCTACTCGGGCAGCGTGCGCACCGCTAGGGGCTGGCGACGGCGCCGAGCTGATTGCTTCAAAATGCTCAGTGGCCGGGGTTTGAACTGCTGGGCTGGGCGCGGCAGGGCTGGAGCTAGCAGAGTTGAAGCTAGCCGGGCTGGGCACAGCCGGGCTGGCGGTGGCGATAGACAGATCCGGGTTTTGCCCAGGTACCAGCTCAGCTGCCAGTGAAGCGCTGGCGGCCACCGGGTTGGGGGCGGGAGCCGGCACTGCCGGTAACTGCGGGCTAGGCACACTCGGGCTGGGCGCGGCGGGGCTGAAGCTAGACGGGCTGAAGCTAGCTGGGCTTTCGCTGCGCGCACTAGCGATAGCCTCACTAGGCTCCGGGGAAGGCACACTGGGCAGCAAGCCGGCTACCGGCTGGGAGCTGACCTCACTGATCGGGGTGTCTTCTAGCAGGCTGCGGGCCGCTGAAGCTTCAGCGGCGCTGGGCACCACCGAGGCGGGGCTGTAAACCGAGGCGGCACTACCGGCACTGTAGCCAGAGTAGGCCGAGGCTACAGACTGTGCCGACCGCGTCGCCGGCGCGCTGGCTGCGCTGACTCCGCTGGCTGCCGAGTTGGAACTGTAAGCGCTGTAGACTTGACTTTTGACGGCTCCCACCAGGCGGTTAACCTCACGTAGCTGCCAGTGCAGCATGGAGGCACGGGTAACACCACTGCGCAAAGGTAGCGCCTCAGTGCCAGCTCCGTGAGCCTGAATTACCAGGGCGGCGACGTCGTCGAGACGTACTTCCTCCCACGCAATGGGGTTAAGCGCCGAAACAGTGCGCACGAAACCATTAACCTGAGTGACCTCAGCGGTGATAGAACCGCGCAGAGCCAGGTGGACGGCGCCGTCGGAGAAGACACCAGCCACAAAGTCAGGCAGGTGGAAGACGTTGTTGTTGTAGTAACCCGCCAGCACCTGCAGCAGACGCTGCAAATTAGCACCATCTTCAAGCTCGCGCCACAGGTCAAGCAACAGATCGTTGGGCCCCTCTAGGGCAACGAATCCGCTCTCGCTGACCGCACTGAGAGTGGTACCTGCGTACCAATTAACTTGAGTATTCATTCATTGTCCTTGAACATCCATGACCATTGCTCACTAGCAACCTCATCGCCGCCACGCCACGGTAGCGACCTATCCAGGGTGGGAGCATCCGGATCATAGTCCCAATCCTGCGTGCCAGGCAGGCTCTGGTGGGTCAGATCGTCATCCTCCCAAGGCGGATATGCGGCCGCAATATCCACCACGATCACCGAGATATTATCCCGACCGCCTGCGTTCCTCGCCGCTTTCACCAGCGCATCAACCACACCCTCAGGCTCACTAACCACAGCTGCGGTAGCCTCAATGAGAGTGTCGGTAACCATGGAAGAAAGCCCATCTGAACAGATGATGTAGCGGTCTCCCACACGTGCAGGCAAGACAAAATAGTCGGCGCGTACACGCGGGCCACAGCCGGCCCCTAACGCGCGCGTAATTACGTTACGACCAGGCAGGTGCTGGGCTTGTTCGGCAGAGATGAGCCCGGCATCAATCTGCTCTTGCACCTGCGAGTGGTCTTTAGTGATTTGCTCAAAGCCGTGCTTGCCTTGGTAGTAGGTGCGCGAGTCCCCAATGTTGAGTACACGCACGCACGGCATAGCCCCATTTTCGCTAAGCACCAAGCCGGTCAGGGTAGAGCCCGGCGCGGGTACACCCGGCAGGCCACTGACTGCCCGGGCTGCGCGTTTAACTGCTTTTTGCAGTTGGGAGGGCTCAACCAGATGATCCTGGGTTAGCTCAGAAAAAGCTGCCAGGGCGGTGGCGGAAGCGACGTCGCCCGCCTTGTGTCCACCCATACCGTCAGCCACTAAAAACACTGGGCCGGAAGCTAGGTAGGCGTCTTCGTTGTGTTGACGCACTAATCCCACATCAGTCCCTGCGGCGTATTTGACCGCGATGCGTGTGCGCATCACTCAACCTCCAGGCGGCGGTCGCCGAAAACAATTGAATATCCCTTAGTAACTGGAACCATAGCCCCAGCAAGCACATGTGTGCGACTTCCGTCAGGAGCAACCACACTGGTGCCGTTGGTTGAGCCTAGATCGGTGACAAACATGTACTGTCCATCGACGCGCACCGCCAAGTGAGTTTTGGAGATAGAGAAGTTGGGGTCAGCCACAGGCACCACGTCAGCTTGCGCCCACATACCTGCGGGCACCGGGTTGCGTCCCAGCACCACAGCGCTGGTCACGTTAATGACGTCGCCGGTGTCTAAGCGCAGGCACTTACCCACATTGGTTTTGGCGATAGTGACGTGCTCATCCCAATCCGTGCCGCTGATATCCACTTGGCCGGTTTCTTGGGCGGCGGTGGCCTCTCCCATTAGTTCGTCGGGAACTACCACCGGGATGGGACCGCTAAAGGGCTTGTTTGCTCCTAGCTGGCCAGAGACGGGGGCGCTGGCAGCGCTAGCTGGAGCCTGGAAGTTGCTTGGGCGCACCGGCTCCATACCAACTTCAGTGTTGGCGCTGGGAACAATGGTTTCGTCGTAGCTGTTGCCTAGCGTCTGGGTGGAGTTGGGAGCGCTAGTACCAGGGGCGGTTTGGGCGGGAGCCTGTAGGTTCCAGTCCAGGGAGGTAATTACCCCGTCGCTGTCACGTTGGCCCCCTTCAGGGCCGGGGCTGGTTAGCTGGGGCTGGGGAGGCTGATTGGCTTGGTTTGCGCCAAAGCCGCCACTTTGATTGGCGACGCCGCCGGCAAAGTTGGCACTGGAGGCGGCGGGGGCTGAGGCGGAGCTAACCGCGCCGGGAGCACCGTTAGCAGGCCCTGCACCACCAGGAACTCCAGCGCCGGGAACTCCAGCGCCGGGGTTGAAAGCACCATTTGGGCCTGGGACTGGGCCTGGGGCTGGGGGCATGGTGAAAGAGTTTTGAGCCATCTGCGCCGCTGCCTGTACCCCAGGTAGCTGCGGGTGCAGCCCGAACTCGTCCATATCCCCTGCCCCAGGCCCGGTTTGGGGCGCGAAAGGCTGGTTGGGAAGAGTTAGCGGGTTGCTTTGTAGACGCACCGGGTTTACGCCTTGGCGCACATTAAGCACAATCACGCCGCTAGCGCGGTCAAACCAAAAGCGGTTTAGGTGGTCGCGGCTAAGGGCGTAAATAACTAGGTTGCCGATCCCGGCAGTAACTAGGGACACCCCTAGCTGCAAGGCTAGCTTGTTGAAAGCTGCCCCACGCGGCGGGCCACTGTTTTTAAAACCGGCCCATGCTAAACCCAGCATCCGCAAACCTGGGGTTTGCCCGCTGCGCATCAAAGCCACCAGGTAACCAATGCATAGCAGCACAGTTAGCGCAATTGATACACCTAGGCTAATCCAAAAAGGGGTGCGGTTAGATTGGTTGCCGGCACCAAAAAACATTACAGCCCCGCTGCCGGCACCAATGACTAGAGAAAAGATAAGCGAGTCAATTAGACGCGCAAACACCCTGGGCCAAAGTGCAGCAAGCCGGGTCCCCTGCAAATGCGCGGGGACCGGGGCCGGGCGACTATTTAGGCTCATTTCTTTCTCCTGAAGTTAGCGCGCATGGTCCGCAGCCACTGCGGCACACGCATCCCTAATGAAACTGGAGATACCGCAGCTAGCCATCGACGCGTGCGTCGCCTACTGGCACCAAGGTGCTGTTTAAGATTTTGCATCTCTAGCCATAAGGGTTCCTGGGAATCAGCTGAAAATTGCTGCTCAGTTAGCTCCAGATTGGCGTTATTTGAACGTTTTTTAGACTTTTGTTTATCTCCAAAGCGCCCCTTGCGTTGCTTACGGTTCGCTTGGGGTGCTTCGTAACCACTTTCGGGCCCAACTCCCTGGGGATCTGGCAGTTTGACGGGGTTTTGGACGCCGTCAGCGGTAGTTAGGCTCCCCTGCCCCGACTGGCCGAAAGCTACTGCGTTGACTGACAACGCAAAGTTACGCACGGATCCTGGCGGGAAGTTGGAGCCAAAGACTGGCTCTAGGGCGTCGGTTCTAGCCTGCGCTAGACGCTGGGAGCGTTCGCGGGCACGGGCCCATTTGGCTTTAAGGGCCTTAATGGGGTGACGACGGCGCTTTTGGCGCCCCTTTACAGGCACGTACAGGGGCGCCGCCACTGCGCCACCAGCGGCTTGGCCGCCCGCAAACTGGGCGCCACCTGGCAAGCCTACGGCGCCGTCGTTAGTGACGCCGGCACCACCAGAGCCCGCCCCAACAGCAGCGCTACCAGCGGCGTTAGCGGCCGCAATGGCCTCGGCGCCACGCAGTTTAGGCGCCAAATCAACCTGCCCACCCAGTGCCTGGGCGTTACGTTTAGCCTGCTGTTTGGCGCGTTTAGCCTGCGCTGCCTGGGCGGCGGCAGCGTCATAATCAGCCAGCGCAATATCCAGGTAGCGTGCCATCTGGGTGCGGGTGGCGTTAGCGGGCAGCTTGATGCCATAGTCGCGCATCCAGTCTTCCAGCTCCGCCCAGGCCCCCAGGGCGCTGCCAAGCTCGTCGCGGTTACGACGCCGGCGCCCACGCACCGCTTTAAGCGCCAAAATCAGCGCAAACGGGGAGCTAACCAAAGCGGCCACACCCAGCCCCTGCCCCACTAACAGCAGGTAGTGGGCCCAGTCAAAGCCATGCTTTTTCTTAGTGTCGCGGTCATCAGACACGTCCGGGGTTAGGTCAGCCTGCTCCTGCGGGGGCGGCGGTGCCTGCAACACCTGCGGACGCGGCTTAGGTTTAGGCTGCGGCTTGGGGTTAACCAGTTTCTTGTCGCGCGGCGGGGTGGGGTCAAAGCCACCCAATCGCCGTCGAAGTTGACCTCCACCCAGGCGTGCGCCATGGTGCCCTTAACCTCTAACGTGCCCTTGGAGTAGTGCTCGGGGTAAAAACCCAGTACCACGCGAGCCGGGTAACCAGCCTGGCGGGCCATAAGCGCCATAGCCACGGCGTACTGCTCGTCATCACCCACCATGTAGTAGTTGGGTTCTAGCAGCTCATCAATGCGGGCGGTGCGGTGACCGGGGCGCGCCATCGAGTCTGAGCCGTCAGAGTAGTAGCCCTCATCATGGTATTTAGTGGTCATTGCACGCACACGAGCCAGCGGGCTGTTAGCGTTACCCACAAACTCACGCAGCCGCGTGGCCACCACCGCCGGCACATTAGTGTCTGTGCCATTTGCTACCTTCCCAAAGCTACGTTTAGATAGCTGCGCATCCGAATAGGTAGGCACACTCACCACATTTACGCTGTAGCTATCGCCTTTAACCAAGGTGCGGGTGCTAAGCAGGGCGCCCAAATTAGCTGAATAGAACAGATCCTGGGTCAGCCCCTGGCCTTTACGCGGGGTGAAGCTACGCACCTGTCCCCCACCTGGCAGCCAGTTACCCTGGTAATCAACCATGGTGAAAGTCAGGTTATGGGTTTTAGCGCCTTTAGGTAATACGCGCGTATCAACCTGGGCCCCAACCCGCTTAAAACCCTCACCGTTGTCTGACGTCCCAACTCGCATAACGTTTCCGTCATAGGCGTCCATTGTGGCGACACGGATACGCTCACCATTTTGCAGCCCCGAAACCGTAAACAAAGTGGTGTCTTTTTGAGTATCCACCCAGTAGTGCAGGCGCGTAAGCGGAGCCTGATACTCGGCAATATTCAGCGGCGGCGTCACATAGCTACGCAAAACCTCACGGTTATTAGCCCCCGTCACCTGCGGACCCAGCACCGCCCCCGCAGCCATGGCACAAGCCAGCATCAGCAGCGTGCCCAGGCGGGCTCGACGGCGCAGCCGCCCCGCCCCCAAAGCGATCAGCCCGCGCTGACCCCGGCCGTGACGCTTATTAACCGCCCAAGCCGCCCACGCCAGCGCCACTAGCACCCCCACCAGCGCACTATCGCGCCCATAAGGAGCCTCAAAACCACCAAATAGTGCCCCCAGGGCAAACATCAGCCCAGCCGGAAGCAGCGCCCACAACTGGCCGCGCTGATGGCGCAACACAATCGAAGCACCCAAGCCAGCACACACCATGGCACTCAAATACGGCACCACCGTAATACCCGCATAGGCGTTAGCCGGCGGCGCCAAAGTCAGCAAGTCACGCCAACTAGTCACCGCCCCCAACACCAGGGTTTGCACCATCTGCAAAGACGGAAACACCTTAGCGCTAGCCAAATTCGGTAAAGCCAAAGCCCCACCCAACAGGTAGGCAATCACCAGGGCCAAAATAGTTTCCAGCCGCCGCAACCCCAACGCATAAGCGACGCCAGTAACCACCACAGCCAGCAAAGTGCCGCCCATGGCCGCAATATAGCCAGACCAGTCCCCAAACACCGCCCCATGGCTAACACTGGCAGCCAACATCAGCAGCGTAAAAGCAACCAGCCCCAGCCAGTTAAAAGCCCGGCGCTTACCAACCGTCTCAAGCCCATCAACACTCATAGCGCCGCCTTTCGCAATAATGCCGGAAGCTCACTAAGCGCCCCCAAGTGCAGCAAATCCATTGCCCCCAAACGGTTACGCCCCGCCCGCCCCGGGCTCACCCGCAACACATAAGAACGCGCCGACACCGGCAGACGCACCCAAGCCCGCTCAATTAGCTCCAAATCAGCCCCTGAACCAGTAATCAACACCGCCACTGAGGCACCCGGACAAGCCGCCACCGCCTCCTTAGTCAACTCCGGCAAGTCAGCGGCGCGCCCATCCATCTCCACCAGGCTCAACGCATCCAAAGCCCGCTTAGGGTTAGGCAGCGCCGGCACCCCCGCCTGAGTCACCAAAGTAACCTCACGGCTAGCCTTAATCGTGGCCACAATCAGCGACGCCGCCGCCGAGACAGCCACCTCAAACTCAGCCTCACTAGCCCAAGATGCCGCCCGCGTATCCAACACCACCAACAGGTGAGCCCGACGCGTCTCCTCAAACTGACGCACCATCAACTTGCCGGTGTGAGCCGTAGACTTCCAGTGAATATTGCGCCGATCATCACCGGGCACATACTCGCGCAAAGTATGAAAAGACACATCCGAACTAGACAAATCCCGGATCGTCGCGCCCTCAATATCCTTAATGAAACCAATGGCTTCACTTTCCAAAGCCACCGTACGCGGATGCACATACAGCTCAATGCGCTGACTCCAGCGGCGCTCGCGGCGCACTAGTCCCAGCCCGTCGCCGTTAACGCTGCGCACTGGGCCGATTGGCACCAGGCCGCGTCGGGCGGTGGGGATAGCTAGGGGTTGGCTAATCATCTGGCCGGCGCGCAGGGAGGGCACCAGCACGTCGGCGGTGGATTTACCTACCGGTAGCTCCATCACGGCTTTGCGGGTGCGGCGAGTGCCGGCGTTGGTGGCTTGTAGCTCGCCGTAGGCGTTATCGCCCACCACCACTCGCTCGTTTTGCACATACAGGTTGATGTTGTGTTTACCCAATCCCAGGGCGCTTAGCGGGGATATCAGGGCCAGTACGCCTAGTACTAGGCCGATCACCGCTAGCTCCACCCAATGCGTTAGCAGGGCTAGGCCTAGCGCGCTTAGCGCCACTGCGGCCACGCCCCACCACAGGGGGGTGAGCACCTGGGTGGCGCGGGTACGCAGGCTACGCCAGCCAGTGGGTTTTTTGTCTTTTGCGCCAGGGTTTAAGTCGACGCCGCCACGTGGGCGCGCAGAGCTAGTTTTAGCGGCCATGGTTTAGCTGTGTGCGGTGGGCGCGGGGACAGAAGCTAGAATCTGCTCAATGACGCCTTCGGCGCTGGCGCCGGAGAACTGGGCGTCCACATCCAACACCAGGCGGTGAGCCCACACCACTGAGGCCAGCTCCCTGACGTCGTCGGGAATTACGTAGTTGCGCCCTGAGCGGCAGCCCATACGCGCACCACGCGGGTCATGGCGATAGCGCCACGGGTAGAGACCCCCACGCGCACCTGCTGGTGTAGGCGGGTGGCTTCAGCTAGGGCCGCAATGTAGTCCAGTACGGCGCCGTCGACATAGTTAGTTCCGGCTACATCCGCCAGCTGGGTGACCACAGCGGAGGAAACCACAGCCGACAATTTAGCGGAGCGGTCGGGGTTAGCTGAGTCAGCCAACACCTGGGCCATAGCCCCACGCTCGGGGTAGCCCACGGAGGTTTTCATCAAGAAACGGTCCAGCTGGGCTTCGGGCAGCGGGTAGGTGCCGGCCTGCTCAATGGGGTTTTGGGTGGCGATAACCATGAAGGGGCGCCCGGTGGAGTGAGTTTTGCCATCCACGGTAATTTGCGACTCTTCCATGACCTCCAGCAGCGCCGACTGGGTTTTGGGGCTGGCACGGTTGATCTCATCAGCCAGCACGATAGAGGCAAATACCGGGCCCTTGTGGAATTCCCACTGGCCGCTGCGCTGATCGTAGATGGTCACCCCGGTGATGTCGCTGGGTAGCAGGTCAGGGGTGAACTGGATACGCGAGTGGGTACCTTGGATAGTGGCCGCCAGGGCGCGGGCCAGGGCGGTTTTGCCAGTGCCCGGGGCGTCTTCGAGCAGCAGGTGCCCCTCAGCCAGCATGGTGGTGACAGCCAGGCGAATTACCTGCTCTTTGCCCAGCAAGGCCTGCCCTACGTTAAGCACCATTTTGTTAAATAGATCAGCAAACTGGGCGGCGTTAGCCTGGGTGAGCGACATGGGTTATTCCTTTCAAAACTTTTCGCTGACGCTTATATACGGGGCAGTTTTAGGGCTGCAAAGCTGGTTTATTGGTGTGTGCCAGAATCGCATTGCAAGGCGGCGTTATCTTCGTTTTCTTCCGCCTGGGTAATGCTGGTAGCAACATACAGGGTTACTCCACCGTCAAAGGTGGTGTAGCGTTTTTCGTCTTTACCAGCAGCGGGGGCCATCGTGTAGGTTTTGCCCGCCCAGGTAATGGTGCACTTGGTGGTGGTGCCGTCCTTCCAGTCCCACAGCTTGACGCCGTAGCGGTAGCAGTTGGGGCTGGTGCTGCCGCAGCTGCCGTTTACTACCTGGGAGCGGTCCACAAAGCCCTGGTAGTTGTTGGCTGGCTTGGGTTCTGCCGCCGACGGCGCCGCTAGGCTTTGGCAGCGCGGTTCAGATTCGCGGGTGCCGGCCTCGCTGGTTACCTGCTTGGAACTGGTGCAGATTTTTACTTCTTTACCTGCTTCAACCCCGTTTTGGAATTCCACAGTGCCGCCGCCTGCCGGCGGCTCCTGCTTATTGGTGTAGGCACCTGCACCAGTGCTGATGTAAGCCGAGCTGGTGGCGGTGCGCCCATTGCCGTTAGCGGGGCCAACTTGGCAGCTGACCTTAGTGCCCTCAGGGCGAGTGCAGGCCAAAGTGGGCGAGATTGGGGCGCCAAAAGGCGTCACCTTACCGGCCACTACTCCTTCAGAGCACTTACCTGAAGAGTTACAGGCGCGCACATAAATAGTGGATTCTTTACCGTTAGTTAAGCCGTTACCTGTTTTATTGGCTACCGACTGCCAGGTGTTCTGATCGGTTGACCATTCCAGGTTCTGGGAATTTTTGTCACCGCTGGTAGCCGTGAAGTCTACAGAGTTATCGGCGCCAGTAGCCTTGGGGGCTGCAGACACTGAAGGAGCAGATACTTTACCCTCCAGCTTCATAGTGTATGAGACTTCCTCAGACGTGCCGCCGTGAGTTACCGCTCTGACTGAGAACTTCACGGTCCTGTCTACGCTTGTATCAATTTCATAGGGCTTACTTAACCCATAAATCACTATGGCACTAGAGGCCGTAGGGCTATCGGTGTAAGAAAGGAGGTAGTGGGTAATCGGCAGCCCACCAGTGTTGGCTGGCGGGTTCCACGACACCAGCACCCTGGTGGTGCCATCTGAACCCTGGCCCTGTTTAACTGCCGTCAAATTAGTGGGCGGGCCAGGCTTGCCATAGGGAGTCACCGGCTGGCTAGCAGCTGATTCCTGACTGGCACCTTGAGCATTAACCGCGCGCACAGTGGCCGTATAGGCCGTGCCGTTGGTTAGGCCCGTGAAGGTAGCCTTAGGTTCGGTTACGTTCTGGCTGAGCCCACCTGGGGAGAGCGTAATTACGTAACCGGTGATACGCGAGCCGGGCGAGTTAGACCTGTTCCACGTGAAACTAGCGCTGCCGTCACCAGCCTTACCAACGGGGGCTCCGGGCGCCGTCGGCACCACACTGACTTGCACACTGGCAGTATTAGAACGCGGGGACTGACCCACCGCGTTACGGGCCACCACATAGAAGGAGTGGGTAATTCCCGGGGTGCGGCCGGGCATAATGCAGCTGGTGACCACGCCACAGTCAAGCAGGTCGCCCTGCACTGTGTCGTGGACGGTGAAGTTATTGATGTCGGCGCCGTTAGAAGCCCCGGCGGTGAAGGAAACTGTCACTGCGTCGGAGCCGTTAGCGGTGGCCCTAACCCCGCTGGGGGCGTCAGGCAAGCCGCGTACACTCACCGCAATGGTGCCCGTAACTTCACGGTCGGCGTCGTTAGTTTTATCGCCCACTCGGTAGGAGATGTTGTAGGTGCCGTGCAGGCCATCTCGGGCGCTAATGGTCAGGGACGTGCCCGAGGCACTCACGCTAATACCGTCGCTGGAGCTAGGCGAGCCCACTAGGTGGATCGGGGTGTCAGTAAAGGGGTTAGTAGCGTAGTTAGCCACGTCAACCGTGGTGGATTTACCTGCATCCACACTCACCTGGGCTTGGCTTAGCTGCACCAGCGGCTCTTTAGCGCCGGTGACACTAACCGGAATTACCGCTTTAGTGCTGGCTCCCTTGGCGTCGCGCACAGTCAACGCCAAGTTAGCGCTGTTGCCGCGCTTAGCCCCCGTGCCGGTCTGCACCTTGAGGGTGTGACCATCAACGCTGGCTTGGATACCATTGGCGGCCCCCGAAACCGTGTAGGTCATGGAGGCGGGGTCGTCGCCGTCGGGGTCGCTAACCCAGCTGCTCATATCCGCGCTGACGCTTTGACCACCCACGGCCACCTCAATGGCGGTGGGGCGCACCTGCGGGGGACGGTTAGCGGCGCCCGGATCCACAATCAGCGGGATCGTAAGCGTGGCAGACAGAGCCTTATCGTCAGTGCCGTCAGTTACCGTAACCGTGATTGAAGAGGGCCCCGAATAGTCAGCTTTAGCCCCAAACTCCAAGGTGGCAGAGTCTTTAACTAGCGTGGAGCCATCCCAACCGGCGGCGGCGCTAGCCTGCCCATCTTTCGGCACACTGGCGCTGCGACCGCTACGTACACGCACATAATTCTTTAGTGCGATAGCGGTTTTAGTGCCGGCTTTAACGTGGATAGGAGTCTTAGACACATTCAGCTCAGGGTTAGTTACCTGGTTGCCAGGCACCCACACCACAGCTGAAGCAGACAGGGAGTCCTTGTCGGTAACCGTGTAGAGCACGTAACGCCCCTGCGTGGCCGGCTCAATTAGCAGATCTTTACCCGAAACTTTCACGCCCGGATCAGAGCTGGTGACGCGGTCAGATTCAATATCGCCGTCGGGGTCTTCATCATTATCAAGCACAGACACTTTCACGCTGCCCTGGGCGGCGCGAACCTGCTCAACACTGACCTCGTCGTCGCGCGCAATAGGCGCAACCAGGGCGGCGTCGGGCGAAACCACCACGGTGACCAAGCCAATTACCGGCTCAGAGTGGCCGTCGCTGACCCCGTATTGCAGTGAATAGGTACCGGCCTTTTCGGGGGCCTTGAACACTACCCGCGAATGCTCAGCGCTGACCTCAATTGAGTCGTCGCTGCTGCGTACATCGTCTGCCACTAGTGACAGCGGATCCCCATCGGGGTCAAGGTCGTTAGACAGCACCGGTACCGAGACTTTCACGCCGGGGCGTACCCGCACCGAGTCAGAGATAGCTACCGGCTGCTGGTTAGTGCCAGCTACGGCGCTTACCCCCACCTTGACCTGGCCGTTAGCGCTGCGACCTAGGCGGTCGGTGACGGTGTAGCTAAACACGTCCGTGCCGGCCGCGCCGTTGGCGGCGGTGTAGGTCAGGTAGGTGCCGCTAACTTCAGCGCTGCCCAAGGTGGGCGAGGTGGCCAGGCCCGTTAAGCTCACCGAGTCACCTTCAGTGTCAATGCCCTGCAGCGGGATAGGAATAGTCACCTTCTCCCCTGCCACGGCCCGTGCCTGCACATCTTGCGGGTGGGGGGCAGTGTCGTTGGCAGGATCAGAGCCCACCACCGTCAAGTTAACGGCGGCACTAGCTACGTTCCCGGAGGCGTCGCGCACCGTGTAAATGAGCTTGCCGGAGCCAGGCTGGTTAGCGGCACGGAAACGCACCACATTGTCAGAGACGAAAGCTTTACCCAGGTTGGCTGACACTGAGCTTTGCAGATCAGGCTGCACGGTGAGCTTAAGCCCGCCCGGGGAGCGGTCATTGTTTAGCACCGAGATGCTACCCACGTCACCAACGCGCACCACCAGGTTGTCGTCGTTTAGCTGCGGGGGTTTAGTCATGTCAGCTGCCGGGGTGGGCACAACCCGGATAGTGCCCTGGGTGGCGCCAGACTGGTTGACGGCGGTGTAAGTCAAGCTAGCCGGCTCACTTAGGCCACTGGGCGCCGTGATTTTCACGACCCGGTGCTCCAAAACTGCGGCCACCAGCGGGGAGCCGTCAGGGGTTTTAACTGACTGGACTGACAACACGCCCCCGGTGGGGTCAGTGTCGTTATCCAAGGCGGCCACCAAAGCCGAGCCACCCTCAGGCAGAGAGGTGACGTCATCTTGCACAATTGGCACAGATTTTTCTGCGCTCTTAATGGCATCAACCCTAATAAAGCCCGAGGCGGTCTTGGGGCCGTTAGAAACCTGATAGTTCAGGTAGTAGGTGCCTTCTGCAGTGGGGGTAAAGGTAAGCACCCCGGTAGGTAGGTCACTGGTTACCGACAAGCCGGCGGGAGCTTCATCCACCTGGGTTAAACGCAGGGTGCCGCCGTTAGGGTCAGAGTCGTTATCCATGGGGGTTAGCTGCGCGGATACACCCACCGGGGTGACCAGGTGGTCACCGTTAGTGATGGGGTCCAGGTTACCCGGGGCCTTAACGCTAACGTTCAGGCTGCCTTCGCCGTCAGCGCGCCCGTCAGAGAAGATAACTTTCAGGCTTACATCCCCGGGGGAAGTGCCGGTGTCTTTAATGGTGATAGTGCCGTCAGCGCGCCAATTGACGTTCATGGTGGACGGCGCCTGCACGCTCTTGATGTAGATCTGGTCCCCATCTGGGTCTAGCCAGTCGTTGGAGACGTTGATTTGCCCCTGCGCGCCGGTGGCCAGGGTTAGCACAGAGCGGTTAGTTTGCTTGGGAGCTTCATTAACCGAGTCAGGGTGCACGGTTAGCTGCACGCTGGCTTGGGCGTTGGCACGCCCGTCACTGAGGTCATAGTTGAAGGTGCTCGAGCCGGTAGCGCCGGCATCTACCCGCACCTGCAGGGCGGCGCCGTCACGCACCGGGGCCACATTCCCCCAGCTGGGTTGGCTGAGCGGGGCGGCGGTGAGCACGTCGGCGTCTTCATCAGTGTCGTTGTTGATTACCGGTAGGTAAGCGGTGCCGCCTGCGCGCACGCCATACTCGTCGTTATTGGCTTTGGGCGGGTGGTTTTCGTCCTTGTGTTCTTTGGGGGCGTTTTGGTCACGCTGGTTGGAATCGTCTTGCTCATCCTCGTTTTCCAGCTTGGATTTGACCTCTTCCCAGCCCTTTACCTCAACCATGTCTTTGTCAGGCAGCCACAGCCCACCGGTTTTGACGTCGTTGAGTACGATCACGTCGCGGTTGGTGCGAAATACTGCCTGGCTGGCCTGGTTCAATGTGGAAACTTTACGGGCCAGGTCATTGTTGGTGCCAGGGCAGTCGCGCAGGAAGCTACCCTGCCCGCTCCAGGCGGCGTAGACGCAGCCTCGGTGTAGCACCGGGCGCGCGGGGTAACCCTGAGCGGTTTTGGCTTTAACGGTGGTGACTTTTTTGTCATCCAGGTTTACTCGCAGCAGCGCCCCGCGTGAGCCCACCAGCACGTCTTTAGCTTCAGGGCCGGCTTCTTGCAGCTGCAGGTCGGTGCCGTTTAGGTGGACGGCGTCCCCGCTGGGCAGCACCAGGGTGTTGTTTTTGGTGTCCAGCACCACTGCCTGCTTGCCTACCGCGCTGACCTGCAATTTGGCGTTGCTGGCAAGTTTAGGCAGTTTGGTTTCACTTACGTCTAGCTGCTCACCGGCAGGGGTGAGGGTCTTAATTTTGCCGGCTTTTAGGCTTACTACGTGGGCGACGCCGTCGCTACCGATACTTAGTACCGCACCGGGCATGTCGGTCACCACCGGGGAGGCGGTGGCAGGGTTGAAACTGGCGGCCTGGGCGGCGTCACCTAGCCACACTTTGCCGGTTTTAGCATCCACATAGCCGATACGTGAGCCGCCCATCTGGATTTTGTCAGCGCCAGCGAATTTAATGGCTTCTTTTAGGGCTACGCGGGCGGGATCCACGCGGGTAAAGGAGCCGCCATCAGTGTTGGCTACAAACACTGTGGCGCCGTTTTGGCGTACATCAAAGTTGTTGGAGTCGGTGCGCACGCGCCCGTCGAGGGCTTGAGCTTGGTAAGACAGGTGCCCCACCAGGCGCATGTCCTGGTTAGTTACCCACACGCCGCCGTCGTTGAGGTTTACTTCTTTGGAAACAATGCCCGGGTGGGCTACTGCCAGGGCCACCACGGAGGCAGTGGCTACGGCGGTGGCCGCACCGATGAGGTTGCGAAGTTTAATGCGGGCTCCCATGCCTGCGCGTAGACGTGTACGAGCAGAGTCATCGGCACCTTGGTGCTTGGAGCGCACCAGCTTAGGCAGCTTCAATTTTTAACCTCACTGAAAATTTTGGAGCTGGCAGCCAGAGCTCGCGAGACTCTCACTGCCGGCCACTGTTCAGCCTGGTAGGGCCGGGGATTTGTAGGTTTATGTTGCTGCTAGCGCGCCTTGAGGGCGCAAGCAGGGCAACAAACACCCTAGGTCTAGCCTTCACCCTAGCGCGATGGGGAGCCTTCCCCATAAAACCTAGGTATTTAGTTAGCAATCTATCAGGGCATTTTTGCGCTTTGTCACCCTCGCAGTGCGGCCTTCAACGCTGTCCTCAGCGTAGCCTTCAGCGCTATCTTCATTGCATCCCTCAACACACCCCTAAGCGCAGTCTCAATTTTGTCCACCAGACAAACTGGTGATTGCACAGCCGCTTATATGTGTTAGCATCAAACCACTATGAGTGTTTGGACCGAATTCGAATTCCCCCAGCGCATGCGCGTATGTGGATCGATTCGTGCTCGAATGTGTAGCTGACACTGTTGTCCGCCACTAACCAGACCGCTCCTTCGCATCTAAACCGTATTCATTAGCCCAACTGTATCTACAGGCATATCTGTAGCTACCTAAGCGCTATAAACAGCGCAATGCGCTTACGCGAAGGTACGGCCGCAAACACGAAAGTTTCATAGTGCCTTTCTCTAACGACATCTACGCCTGCCCCTGCACCCACGACCATGAGCCCACCTTGCTCTCCTTCGAGGTTATGCCTCCGCGCAAACCCTCCCTGGAGGCCCCCTTCTGGCAGACAGTGGATCAGCTGCTGCAAGTGCGCCCAGACTTCATGTCTGTCACCTACGGGGCTGGTGGCAAGGACCGCTCAAACGCCCGCGCCACCGTGCACCGGCTAGTGGCAGACACCCCCATCCAGCCCATCGCCCACCTGACCTGTGTGGGTAACTCCACCGCTGAAGTGGTTTCCACGGTTTATGACTATCTGGACTCTGGGGTGCGTACCTTCCTGGCTCTGCGTGGCGACCCTCCGGCAGGTGAGGCCAGCTGGGAGCCCGGCCCTAACGGCGTCGCCAGCGCCACTGAGCTAATCCACCTGATCCGCACCGTTGAACAACGCCGCTGCGACGCCCACCCCGGTGAGGCGCTGCGCTCAGCTTTTAAGCCCCTAACTATTGCGGTGGCCGCCTTCCCGGCTGGCAACCCGGCGGCTGGTACCACCCCCACCCAGGAGGTGGAGCGGCTGCTAGTTAAGCAGGCAGCCGGCGCTTCTTTCGCCATCACCCAGCTGTTTTGGAATGCAGAGGTGTACGCCTCCTTCGTGGAGCGCGCCCGCCGCGCCGGTGTACATATCCCGATTGTTCCCGGTATCCTGCCGGCCACCGACCCGGCGCGTCTGCGCCGCGTCCAAAGACCCTAACCGGCATTGAGGTGCCCGAACAGCTGTTGTCCACTTTGGCCGGCTACCAGCACCAAGAACAGCGTGACGCTTTCGGCGCGGCTTTTGGCTCCAAACTGATCCACTCGGTTTTGGATGCGGGCGCCCCTGGCGTGCACCTATACACCTTCAACAAGGCCAAACCGGTACTAGATATTTTGTCTCTAATGGGTGTGGAGCCTAGCGCGCACCACTCCCCGCTACTTGCGCGCTAAAGCAGCGCCGTCGTCGTCAATCCGTAACCATCAACCATTAGCTACCCACTAGCGTGCGTCTACTTTCGTGCGCGCTAATCCAAGAAAATCAAGGAGAACACCCATGTCTGCTGCAACTACGCAGTTCCCCACCGCCACCATTTTGGCCTATCCGCGCATTGGCCGTCAGCGTCAGCTAAAGCGCGCCCTGGAGGCCTACTGGGCCGGGCGCAGCAGCGAAACTGAGCTGCTTGAAGCCGCCAGCAAGCTACGTCAGGAGAACCTGGCGCGCCTAGTTGAACTGGGTTTGGGCGCCTCTGACGCCTCCCTGGCTGACGCGCCGTCCTTTTACGACCAGGTGCTAGACGCCACCGTTTTACTGGGTGCTATCCCCCCGCGTTTTGCCGGTCGTGAGGGTCTAGACCTCTACTTCGCCCTGGCCCGTGGGGATGAAAAGGTGGGCCCCGAGGAGATGACTAAGTGGTTTGACACTAACTACCACTACTTGGTCCCCGAGATAGGCCCTGACACTCCGCTGCGTTTTGCCGACGACGCCGTCACCCGTAAGTTCGTGCAGGCCCGTCAGTGGGGCTACGTGACCCGCCCGGTGCTGGTGGGCCCGCTGACCTACCTGGCACTAGCTAAGGCTGACCCGGCCACCCCCGACTTTGACCCGCTAAGCCGCCTTGATGAGGCTGTGGCCGCCTACGAGCAGGCCCTGGCCTCCCTGCACGAGGCTGGCGCCCCCTGGGTGCAGCTGGACGAGCCGGCCCTAACCTCCGACAACCTCTCGCGCCCCCGCGCTGAGCTGGCCAAACTGGCTGTGGGCGTGTATGAGCGCCTAGCTAAAGCCACTAACCGCCCCCAGATCCTGGTGACCACCCCCTATGGGGACGCCTCCCAGGCTGTAGGCGCCCTAGCTAAGACCGGGGTGGAAGCTATCCACGTTGACACCCTGCGCGGCAGCCTGCCTAAGGACGCCGACCTGTCTGGGGTGACCCTGGTGGTTGGGGCTGTGGACGGCCGCTACATTTGGCGCGCCGACCTGGCTGCTCTACGCCAGACCCTAACCGCCGCCCAAGCCCTGGGCGCCGCCAAGGTGGCTGTGGCTACCTCCAACTCGCTCCAGCACGTGCCTCACGACACCGCCCTGGAAACCTGGGATGACCCCACGCTGAACGAAAACCTGCACGCCTGGCTGGCTTTCGCCGACCAGAAGGTGCAGGAAGTGGTCACCCTGGCACGCGGCCTAGATGAGGGTTGGGAGGCCATTGACGCTGAGGTAGCCGAGGCGACCCGCGTCCTAGAGCAGCGCGCAGCCGCCCCCGGCGTGGTACGTCCCGAGGTCCGCAACCGCACTGCCGCCCTGACCGACGCCGACCGCGCCCGTGAGCCCTACCTGGAGCGTGAAGCTGCCCAGGCCCAGCGCCTGCACCTGCCTCCGCTACCCACCACCACTATTGGTTCTTTCCCGCAGACCACTGAGATCCGTAAGGCTCGCGCCGCCAACGCGCGCGGCGAGCTTTCTGACGCCGACTACCAGGAGCGTATGCGTGAAGAAATCGCTGCGGTAATCAAACTGCAAGAAGAGCTGGGCCTGGATGTGCTGGTGCACGGTGAGGCTGAGCGTAACGACATGGTGCAGTACTTCGCTGAGCTGCTTGATGGCTTCGCCGCCACCCGCAACGGCTGGGTGCAGTCCTATGGTTCGCGTTGCACCCGCCCCTCGATCCTGTGGGGTGACGTGTCGCGTCCGGCCGCCATGACTGTGGGCTGGACCAGCTACGCCCAGTCGCTAACCGACAAGCCGGTTAAGGGTATGCTCACCGGCCCAGTGACCATCATTGCCTGGTCTTTCCCGCGTAATGACCTGCCTCTGGGCGAAATTGCTGACCAGATTGGTTTGGCGCTGCGCGACGAGGTTAGCGACCTGGAAGCTGCCGGCATTGCCGCCATCCAGGTGGATGAGCCGGCTCTGCGTGAGCTGCTGCCCCTGGACGCTGAGCGCCACGCCGACTACCTGGACTGGTCGGTGGGTTCCTTCCGCCTGGCCACCTCCTGCGTGCGCCCGGACACCCAGATCCACACGCACCTGTGCTACTCCGAGTTTGGCCAGATCATTGACGCTATCAAGGGCCTGGATGCGGATGTGACCTCCATTGAGGCGGCCCGCTCCAAGATGGAGGTTGTCCCCGAGCTGGCTGAAGCTGGTTTCGACCACGGCATTGGCCCTGGTGTGTGGGACATTCACGCCCCGCGCGTGCCCGGCGAGGAAGAGTTGGCGCAGCTGATCGGCCTAGCTGCCGACGCCGTACCGGTTTCTCGCCTGTGGGTTAACCCCGACTGTGGTCTAAAGACTCGTGGCTACGCCGAAACCAAGGCTTCGCTGGAAAACCTGGTGGCCGCTACCCGCCAGGTGCGCGCCGAACGCGAACTGAACAACTGACGCCGCTAGGCTCAGCACTGGCAGCCCGACTCGCTGCCCTAAATGGCAGGCGAGCCCCCAGGGGCTGAAGACAACTAGCTAAACCAAGGCTTGGGGGTGGAACAGTGTTCCACCCCCAAGCTGTTTATTTCAGGTTAGTTATGCTTCTAGCTAGTTATGCGCGCGCCAAGCTTTGGGCTAGGGCACGCCGGTCAACTTTACCGATGCCCTTATAGGGCAGCGCATCAGCTAGCAGCACCTGCTTAGGGCATTGGGCGCCACTAAGCTTTTGCTCCAGATAGACACGGATTTGGGCCAAAATAGCGCCTTCATCTACCCGGCCCAGGCCCGGCATTGAAGCGGGCACCACCACTGCGGTAACCACCTGCCCCCACTGCAAATCGGGTAAACCCACCACCGCGCATTCACTCACCAGCGGGTTTAAGGCCAGTAAGGCCTCAATCGGGCCAGGCTCCACCTTAATGCCGCCGCTAATAATGACGTCATCTAGACGCCCAAGCACCTGTAGACGCCCATCTACAATATGGCCACGATCAGAGGTAATAAACCAGCGCCTGGCCGGCTCACCGGCCTGGCTATCAGGGCGGCTAACAAAGCAGCGCCTAGTTCGCTCCTCATCACCCAGGTAGCCAGTGGCCAGCATCGGCCCAGACAACCAAATTGCCCCGGTGGCCTGATCTACATCCATACTCACCCCAGGCAGTGGCTGGCCGTCATAAACACACCCGCCACAGGTTTCGCTCATGCCATAGGTGGTAACCACCCTAATACCGGCAGCTTTAGCCTGCTCCAACAGCTGTGCATCAGCTGCCGCTCCCCCAATCAGCACCGCATCTAGCCGCGTCAAGGCGCCGCGCAGCTGCTCATCATCCAAAGCCCGGCGCAACTGCGTGGGCACCAGCGAGGTATACACCGGGCAAGCCCTGCCAGAGTCGTCAGCCGCGAGCGCCGCTTCGCCAGCGCCACCAGCGCGGGAGCTAGCGGCGTCGGCCCCGCAGGAGGAAGCGGCGTCGTCGCCACAGGAAGGCACGGCATCGCCAGCAGCTGCGCAGGCGGCGTCGATAACCTGCGCCAAATGCTGGGGGTCAAAACCACCCTCCTTATAGGCGTTAAACACGTGCGTGCCGGCCACCGCCGCCCGCACCAAAACCTGCACCCCAGCGGCATGATAGGCGGGCAAAGCCAGCACCCAGATTCCCGGCCCACCCAGGCGTTTATGGGTGGCCCGTGCCGACGCTACCAGCGCATCCATCGACACCCCCACCAGCTTGCCAGTGCCGGTAGTTGAGCCCGACGTACGCAGCACCATATCCACCCCCACACTGCGGCCACTAGCCCGGGCCGGGATCCGCCGCGCCAAATTCGCGGCCACCTCCCGCGTATCCTCATGGGGTGCGATAGGCACAATAATTTCGCGGCTAGGGCGCAAATACTGTTTCGCCAGCGAACGGGCCTGGGCGCGGGCCACGTCAGCAGCGCTCAAACTACTGCGGCTGACCAGCCCTGGAGCGGAGGTTTGCGGCTTACGTAAATGCCCGCCCCTACCGACGACGTCGGAAGCGTCCGCAGACATGCGCCTAGCTAACAGCTGGGCGAACTCCTCAATTTGCGCTGCACTCTGGGTGCGCTGGATGCGAAAAAGGCTCACGCTTTCAATGGTATGACTACCAAGTCACAAAAATATGGTTAAGCTGCACTTATGCGGCTTTTCCTAATGGTATTCGTGATCGCCTTGGCGCTGTATGCCCTCATTGACTGCGTACGCACACCCGAGGAGGACATGCCGGCGCGTATGCCTAAACACCTGTGGATTACGCTGATTTTAATGTTCTCCACCATCATGCTTGGCCCCCTGGCCTGGATCATTACCTCCCGGGTAAGCGCCGCTGAGAAACGCGGCGGGCAGCTCAGTGGCGGGCTTTGGTCTGCGGAAAAAGGCGTAGATCTGCATCTGTCGCGCCACGCTTCCACCCCGGCTGCTCCCGACGACGACCCTGAGTTCCTGCGTAAATTAGATGAGCAGGTGCAAGCCGAAAAACGCCGTCGCCAACGCGAGCAGCTCCAACAAAACCGCTCCCAGCGCCCCCAGGCCAGCCCCAATCAGGCGGGCCGCGAACAGGCCGGCCAATCCACTAAGAACCCCGCAGAGCCCACTAGCGGCCCCCAGGACAGCCCCCAAGGTGGCAGTTCCAGCAGCGCCCAAGGCAGCAACCCGAAATCTGGAGACTCTGCGCAGCCCTGCACCAAACCTGGCAGCGCCGCCCCAGGCAGCCGCGAAAAAGAAGATGAGCACCCCGAAAACTAAGGCCAGTTACTGGAACTAGGGCCAGTTACTGGTGTCCACCTCACGGTTATAGGCACGCGCATGCAGCAACCAATCCCCCGGCAGCCAGCTACGGCCCACCAACTGGGGATGCTCAGGCAAAAACAAAGCCGCCCAAATAACCATCACTAGCTCAGCCCACTGCCCACGCACCTTCAAACGCACGTTGCCCTGCTCATTGGTGGCCGCCAGCATCACTTCACCCACACCAGTTACCTGGCACTCGCGGATCTGCTGGTAACCGATGAACATCACGCCGTCAGGCGTGCCCAGGTAGATGCCGTGGGTGGATACGCTCAGGCGGGCGTTGGCCAGGTGGCGCCATTTTTCAACCGCGTCACGCTCGGCGCGGCGTTTGCGGCGCGAATTAACTACCACCTGGCCCCCAAAGAAGGCCGCCATCAGCGCCAACCCGGCAGCGCCGCCAGCTAAAAAGAAGCCGCGCATAGGCTGATAGTTGCTGTTGTCGCCGCGTTTGAAAGCCAGGATTTCCCCGTCGCAAGAACCCAGAATCACTTCGCCGCTGTGGGTGGGGCGAATCGGGTCAACTACTGGAGAGACCGGGTTGGGTTTAAAACCTGCCCGCACAGCGGTGAGCACCTGCGCGGTATTCCACCAAACATAGTCTTGGCCGGTCCAGGGACGTTGGGGTTGGGGGCGCGGCTGCAGGGTGCGGCTAGTAGCTGGCACTAACTCGCCGGAAGCTGCCCCAGCTGGCTGCGACGGCGTCGTAGCCCCCTGATCTTGCGGCTGCTGCGGCGCCGACTGGCTCACGCACGCCCCTCGCCGTCGCCAATTTTCAGCCCGGCCACGCCGCTGCCAGGCACCATATCCTCAGCTTCACGCAGCAGCGCATTAGCCGGCTCAGTGTAGGCCAAGCCCACCAGGGTGTTGTCTTCAAAAGTTAAAGGAGGTCAGGGACGCTAAAGAGCATTGGCGTCGGCGCGGATCGTGGGCCAGGGGGCGCCCATGCAGGTACAGGCTCAGCGACCAGATCGGTAGCTGGTGTGAAACCAGTAGGGCCTCATGGCCGCGCGCCTGCACCAGAGCGCTACGCACAGCGGCGCTCATACGCGCCACCAGCTGGGTGTAGGGCTCACCCCAGGAGGGGCGTAGCGGGTTGATGTAGTAAGCCCAGTGTTCGGGGTGGGCTAGCACCCAACGGTTACGGTTTACGGCAACGCCCTCAAAGTGGTTTTCGGCCTCAAGTAGGCGCGCGTCAGTGCCGGCGTTAATGCCAAAAGCGGCGGCGGTGGGGGCTCCTGATTCCACGGCCCGCTCTAGGGGTGAAGTGGTTACCACAGTGATGTCTTTGCCGGTTTCCACTAGGTAATCTGCCACCATCTGGGCCATGGCATGGCCGCGAGGGGTTAGGTGGTAGCCGGGCATACGCCCATAAAGGACGCCCTGGGGGTTATCTACCTCGCCATGACGCATGACGTGAATTGTTGTGCGCACCATAGCGGCAATTCTATGCCAGGGTCAGAGCCTCAGCACGTTTTAGCGTGTTGAGTCTGCGTCGGTAGTGATCTTTTCCAGCAGCTCAGTTAGTGTGGCCAGCTCACTGGGGGTGAAACGGTTGATTAGGTGGCGGCGCACCCCGTCGAGGTGGATGGGCGCGGTTTGAGCCAAAAACTCGTAGCCAGCCTTGGTTAGGTGGGCGTAGACGCCGCGTCGGTCGTTGGGGCATGAGGAGCGCAGCACGTAGCCGGCGCGTTCTAGCCGCCCTACCGTGTGGGTTAGGCGTGAGCGCGAGTAGGAGACTTGGTCAGCCAGTTGGCTCATGCGTACGCGCCCGGCTTCGCTTTCAAATAGGCGTACCAGGATCTCATACTCATACATGGAGATGGCGGCGACCTCGTCTAGCTCGTGGTTTAGGCGCGCCGACACCAGTGTGCTGGCCCCTAAAAAGGCTCTCCAGGCCCGCATTTGCGACTCGGTTAGTAGGCACTTGTCACCCTGGCCGCAGCTGCTGGCATTGCTGGTTTCTTGCCCGCACCCGGCAGATGCGACTTCTTGCCCACAACCGCTAGCTGGCTCGCTTACTACCTTGGTGGCTTCTTGCCCACAACCGCTAGCTGGCTCGCTTACTACCTTGGTGGCTTCTTGCCCACAGCCGACGACGGCGCCCGCAGCAGCCGTTTTAGGTGCAGCTCCCTGCCCGCAGCCGCCTGCAACACTAGAGCTATCGGAAGCGGCGACGTCGTCGCCTATACCCATTGCACCCGAGATTGCACCAGTGCCGCAGCTGGAGGCCATGTTTAAAGCTCTCATTTCTTACTAGATTGTGCGGCCCAAGCAGCCAGCAAAACAAAGTAGTTCAATAATAAAGTAAATCGTGGTGTGAAGGTAGTTATTTAAATAAACGAAATGGCTGCCACCCTAGGGATAGCAGCCATCCAAGCGCTCACGCGCCAGGCGTCACTTCTTGTTACGACGCTGGTGGCGAGTCTTACGAAGCAGCTTGCGGTGCTTCTTCTTGGACATGCGCTTACGGCGCTTCTTAATAACAGATCCCATATGAGAACCTCACAGTCTTGCTAAGCGTGCCCAACGGCACCATGATCGGTTGCGGCCGGGCACACCGGCCACATACGTGACCAAATGAGTTTAACGCGTCTCAGGAGCCAAATGCAGCCGCGTCGCCGTGGCTCCAATCACCTAAGCCACTGGCCATGAACTCCTGGACAGCCGCCACGGGCACCCGGTAAGAACGTCCCACACGCATTGCGGGGAGCTCACCCGAGTGCACCAGGCGATACACGGTCATCTTGGACACCCGCATCATGGAGGCTACTTCCGCCACAGTCATGAAGGCGGGAGTCTGAGGCTGTGCCATCGCGCTGATTCCTGTCCTTGGGTTGGGCCCGCATTGGCGGGATCGATGTAACTATACCGGTTTAAGCTGGCAAATACAGCCGTTTTGAATCTCGTTTTAACTACAGTGACGGCGCCTATCAGCCAAATTGGAAACCTCCGCATAAATTAGGGCCAACTACCCAGATGCCAACTGGGCTAAGGTAAGTAAAGAAAGATACGTGTGGGTACCTACCGGCAGACCTGGCAAACTACCAAGCGCCCTGCTGCTAGCCCCCATGCTCCCTGCAAAACGTAAGGTGACCTTTTGTTTTCGCGTGCTGTGCGGGCGTTTACCGATATACGTACCTGGCTGGAGCGGGTTGGACGTCACTCCAGCGCCCGCCTAGCCACATGCCTATTCGCCGCAATTATCGTCATTATCACAGGCCTACTTGAGCTGCCTATTGCCACCGCCAGCGGCGAGCGTGCCCCCTTCGTTGACGCCCTATTCACTGCCACCAGCGCAGTTTGTGTAACCGGCCTAACCACTGTGGACACCGCCACCTACTGGTCTACTTTCGGCCAGGCCTGCATTATTTTGGCCACCGCCGTGGGCGGGCTGGGGGTTATGACCATTGCCTCACTGCTGTCCCTGGCAGTTTCGCGCCACGTGGGCTTGTTCCAGCGAATGCTTACCGCCGATGAGCACCAGTCCCGTTTGGGCGACGTCGGCTCGCTGCTGCGCGCGGTAATTATCGCCTCCCTGGCGGTTGAGGCCACCCTAGCTCTAGTGCTGTTCCCACGCTTTTTAACGCTAGGCTACCCGCTGCTTAAAAGCGCTTGGTATGCCTTCTTTATGGCCTTATCCATTTTCAATAATGCGGGCTTTGTGATTATGCCCGATGGCCTAGCACCCCACGCTAGCGACTGGTGGATGTGCTTACCTATCGCCATAGGTACTTTTGTGGGGGCCATTGGTTTCCCAGTGATTTTGGATGTGCATCGTAACTGGCGTATGCCACGCAAGCTGTCTTTGCACTCCAAATAACCATTTCCACCTACGTAATTATTTCGGTAATTAGCGCCATCTCTATCACCGCTTTTGAGTGGACCAACCCCTTCACCTATGGCCAGCTAGACACCAGCGGCAAGGTTCTTTCCGCCATCGTCAACTCCGTAAACGCCCGCTCTAGCGGCCTAGCCACCATTCCCACCTCGCTGATGCGCGAAACCACCTGGTTGCTGCAAGACATCCTAATGTTTATTGGGGGTGGCTCAGCCTCCACCGCTGGCGGCATTAAAGTCACCACCCTGGCTGTGCTGGTGCTGGCGATCGTGGCCGAAGCGCGCGGCGACAGCGACATTGAAGTGTTTGGTAGGCGCCTGCCCACCTCCACTGTGCGCGTCTCGGTGGCCGTGGCCTTCGTGGGCGCCTCCATCGTGCTGGTAGCTACCCTAATGCTGCTGTGGCTAACCAACCTCTCCCTTGACACTGTCTTATTTGAAGTGATCAGCGCTTTCGCCACCGTAGGGCCTGTCTACCGGCATCACGCCGCTACTGCCCCTTGAAGCCAAGTATGTAGTGGTGGTGCTTATGTTTGTGGGACGTACCGGCACCATGACCGCCGCCAGTGCCCTGGCCATGCGTGATCGACGCCGCGTCATCCGCTTCCCTGAAGAGCGCCCCATGATCGGCTAGCGCCCCAAAACGACGACGCCGCCGCTCCCCTGCAGCGCCCAGCCGCTCTGGCCGCCCCACGCCGTCGCCGCCACCCGCCCCGCGCCGTCGCCACTAGCGCCGCCCAGACCAAACAAGACAAAATCACAGCAAGACTTAAACTAGAACCATGCCCCAGGTGAACCATCAAGACTCCACACTCGTAATCGGCCTTGGCCGCTTCGGCACCGCCGTCGCCGCCACCCTTGACCGTCTAGGGCGCGAAGTGTTGGCAGTTGAGCACAACCCCAACACCGTACGCCAATGGTCCGGACGCATCCCCCTAATTGAAGCTGACGCCACCGACATGGAAGCCCTAGAACAGCTCGGCGCCACCGAATTTGGCACCGCCGTAGTGGGGGTGGCCTCCTCCCTGGAAGCCTCCGTGCTAATCACCTCCAACCTGGTAGAGCTAGGCATCGGCCAAATCTGGGCCAAAGCCATCAGCGCTACGCACGGGCGCATTTTGCACCGTATCGGCGCCAATCACGTGGTCTACCCCGAATACGACGCCGGCCAACGCGCCGCCCACCTAGTGTCCGGACGCATGCTGGACTACATCGAAATGGAAAAGAACGGCTTTTCCATTATCAAAATGCGTCCGCCGCACGAATTACACGGCTTCACTATCGGCCAGTCCAAGGTGCGCTCGCGCTATGGGGTAACCATCATTGGTTTGATGAGCCCAGGTGAGCATTTTGAGTACGCCACCCCACAAACCATGGTGGGCGCTGAGGATATTTTGGTGGTAGGTGGCGACGCGAACCTACTAGAGCACTTCGCTAACCGCCCCTGAGTAGGGATTTTCTAAGCACTAGCAAATAACAGCAGCCTGTCCACGCCCGCGCAGGCAGTTGCACGCTCGTGCGCTGTTGCATTTACAAAGTGCCCACATTGCCGTCTTTTCCCCGTCTTTACAGCCCAGCGAGCAAAATTCTGAACTGTGATCCACAAATCACTAACTGCACAATGGGGTTTGGAGTTTGTATGAGCACGGTTGCAATTCTCGGGGCAGGCATTATGGCGTCGGCGCTAACCTTCCCAGTGACTGACAATGGGCACCAGGTGAATCTGGTAGGCACCCACCTAGACCGAGACATTATTGACTCAATTCAGCGCACCGGCATCCACCCGGAGCTGGGGCTGAAAATGCCTGAGAATGTAACCGCCTTCCAGCTAGAAGAAGCTGAGGCTGCTTTTGCCGACGCAGATGTGGCCATGAGCGGCGTTAACTCTTTCGGAGTTGACTGGGCCGGGGCGCACCTGGCCACGCTACTAAAGCCGGGCATGAAGGTTCTGTCCATCACCAAGGGTATGCAGGCCGCTGAGGACGGCACGCTGACCATGTTCCCTGATGTATTGCGCGCAGCCGTGGGTGAGCCTCTAGCCAGCCAGGTGACCTGGTCGGCAATTGTGGGCCCCTCGATCGCCGGCGAGCTGGCGGTAGGCCACGACACCTGCGTGGTGTTCTGTGGTGAGGACCAGGCCAGCCTGGATGAACTGCAGCAAATGTGGGCCACCGACTACTACCACATCTGGACTTCCACGGACTTCATTGGTCACGAGGTAGGCGCCGCCACCAAGAACATTTATGCTTTCGCCGCCGGTTTCGCTGACGGCCTGCTAGCCAAGGCTGACAAGGAAAATGACCGCTACCGCATGTACAACTACGGGGCCGCCATCTTCGCCCAGGGGCAAACTGAGCTCACCCAGTTCATTGAGTTGCTGGGCGGCGACGTAACCACCGCTAAGGGCCTAGGCGGCGTCGGCGACATGTTCGTCACCTCTATGGGTGGACGCAATGTGCGCGCAGGCAAGTTCGTGGGCCAGGGCATCCCCTTCTCTGAGGTGCGTGACACTCACATGAAGGGGGTAACCATGGAGGGTGTGGCCGCAATTCGCGTGATTGGTGGGGCTCTGGCGCCGCTGACTGAACGTGGGGTTATCAGTGAAGATGACTTCCCGCTGCTGCGTGCGCTACACGCCATCATTGTCGACGACGCCCCACTAGAGATCCCCTGGGACAAGTTCTTTGGTGGTCGCCGCTAAGGCACGCGGAGGTCTAACCAAAAAAATTTTGGTGGCCGCCGCTTAGTTGGCGGCCACCGCCACAATCTGCACACTTACCGCATTTAACTAGTTAACTTTCGAAGGAGAAAAGTCAATGACTGATTTAGCGGCCCTCTTGGATGAGGCACTCAAAGACGCCACCGACACCAAGGCCGTAGCTTTCGGACGCGGCGCCGTGCACCGCACCGGTGAAGTATTCGCCTCCACTTTCCCCGGCAAACGCGCCGTGGTGGTGGGCGATGACAACACCTTCAACGCAGTAGGTGCCACCACCACCGCCGGCGAGCCGGTAGCAGCTGGCCCCGCCGTCGTCGACTCCCTAAAGCAAGCGGGCGTGGAGCTGGAAGAAAACATTATTTTCCCCGGCACCCCCACCCTCTACGGCGGCTACGACAATGTGGAAATTATCCGCGAAAAGCTACGCGGCCTAGACGCTATTGCCGTTGTGGTGGGCTCGGGCGTGCTCAACGACCTAACCAAGCTAGCCAGTGGCGAGCTGGGGCGCCCCTACATGGTGGTATGCACCGCTGCCTCCATGGACGGCTACGCCTCCTTCGGCGCCTCCATCTCTAAGGACGGCTTCAAGATCACCCGCAACTGCCCCGCTCCGGCCGCCGTCGTAGCGGACCTGGACATTATGGCCGCCGCCCCCAAGCGTCTAGTGGCCACCGGCGTGGGCGACCTGATCGAGAAGATCCCCGCCGGTGAGGACTGGATCATTGCCGACATGCTAGGTGTAGAAGCCATCAACCACCAGGTGTGGCCGCTAGTGCAGGGGCCGCTGCGTGAAGCTATCAGCCAGCCCGCCCAGCTGCGTGCCGGCGACGCCGACGCCACCGCCGGTCTGGCCGCCGGGCTGCTAATGAGTGGCCTAGCCATGCAGGCCGCCCAGTCCTCCCGCCCCGCCTCGGGCGCCGGACACCAGTTCTCTCACCTGTGGGAAATGGAAGGTCACGGCCTGGACTGGGAGCCGCCGCTGACCCACGGTTTCAAGGTGGGCCTGGGCACGGTAGCTATCTGCGCCCTGTACGACGTCGCCCTGCGTAAAGACATCAGCGACCTCGACGTCGAAGCCCGCATTGCCGCCTGGCCCACCCGTGAAGGTATGGAAGCCCACGTGCGTCAGTGGAACCAAAGCGCCCCCAGCGGCCTGCTTGAGGCCGCCGTGGTGCAGACCGACGCCAAGTACCTGACCCCCGAGCAGCTGCGCGAGCGCATCCACACCCTGCAAAAGCTGTGGCCGCAAATCAAAGAAACCTCAGTCAAACAGCTGCTTAGCGCTGAGGAAATCGCCGATGTACTCAAGACTGTAGGCGGCATCTACCACCCGGCCCAGATTGGTATCAGCCTGGAAAAGATGCGTGAAACCTACACCCGCGCCCAGATGATCCGCACCCGCTACACCATTTTGGATGTGCTGTGGGAGCTGGGCATTTTGGATGAGTGCGTAGACGAACTCTTTGCCCCTGGCGGGTACTGGGCTAGCGCACCGGTACCCACCGACCGCGTCAGCGGTGCTGAAAACTGAAAACGCAAGCCCCTAACACAAGGAAGTAACATGGAAGAGACTTACGTTCTAGGTATTGACTTTGGCACGCTATCTGGGCGTGCAGCGATTGTGCGCGTGGCTGACGGTTTAGAAAAGGCCGCTGCTGTCTACGAGTATCCCAACGCCGTCATGGATGACGTGCTCAGCGTGGCTGACGGCCAGAAGCTACCTGCTGACTTTGCCCTGCAAAACCCGCGCGACTACATTGAGGTGCTAAAGCACGCCGTACCTGAGGCTATCGCCAAGTCCATGGTGGACCCGGCCCAGATCAAGGGTATTGGTATTGACTTCACCTCCGCCACGGTAATTGCCGCTAAAGGAGGACGGCACCCCGCTGTGTGACCTGGCTAAGTTCACCAACAACCCGCACGCCTACGTCAAGCTGTGGAAGCACCACGGCGCCCAGGAGCAGGCTGACCGTATTGTGTCCCTGGCTAAGGAGCGCGGCGAGTCTTGGCTGGCCCGCTATGGTGGCATCTTGTCTGCAGAGATGCTGCTGCCCAAGGTGCTGGAAACCTACGAGAAGGCCCCTGAGGTTTACGCAGACACTGACGTGTTTGTGGACGCTTTGGACTGGATCGTGTGGCGTATGACCGGCAACCTGGTTTACTCCGCTGGCGACTCTGGTTACAAGCGTAACTTCCAGGACGGCGCCTACCCCTGCGAGGAGTTCTTGGAGCTGCTCTCACCTGGTTTTGGCAAGGTATTTAGCGAAAAGATGCCCGGGCAGGTGCTGGCGCTAGGTGCTGAGGCCGGTAAGCTCACCGCCCACGCCGCCGCCTGGATGGGCTTGGAGCCTGGCATTAGCGTGGCCACCGGTAACATTGACGCCCACGTAACTGCTGCGGCTGTGCAGGCTGTGGAGCCAGGGCAGCTAACCGCTATTTTGGGTACTTCTGCTTGCTACATTGTCTCTGGCCCGCAGTTCCGTGAGGTTCCGGGCATGTTTGGCTGTGTCGACGGCGGCGTGGTGGATGGGCTGTGGGGCTTTGAGGCCGGCCAGTCCAGTATGGGTGACGTGTTTGCCTGGTACCTGGACAACGCCCTGCCCCACTCCTATGTGGTTGCCGCCGAAAAGGCCGGCATCAGTATCTTTGAGTTGCTGGCCGAAAAGGCCCGCGCCCAGGAGATTGGTGAGCACGGCCTGGTGGCTCTGGACTGGTTCAGTGGTAACCGCTCGATCCTGGTTGACTCTGAGCTTTCTGGCGCCATTTTGGGTATCACCATGACCACCAAGCCTGAGGACATTTACCGGGCCCTGGTGGAGGCCACCTGCTTTGGGGCCCGCACCATTATCGAGTCCTTCACCAACGCCGGCGTCAAGATTGACGAGATTGTAGCTAGCGGTGGCCTGATCAAGGACCCGTTCTTCATGCAGACCTTGGCGGATATCACCTGTGTGCCGCTGAGCGTGGCCACCACCAAGCAGGGTGGGGCGCTAGGTGCCGCTGCTCACGGGGCGGTAGCCGCTGGCTTCTACCCCAGCATTAAGGAGGCCTCACTGGCCATGGGTGGCAAGATTACGGCCGCCTACGTGCCCAACTATGACCGCACCGCCCGCTATGACGAGCTTTTCAACGAGTACCGTCAGCTGCACGACTACTTCGGTCGCGGTGAAAACGAGGTTATGCACCGCCTCAAGGACATCCGTCGTCGCGCGGTTGAACGCAAGCGCGCCGCTGCCAAGAAGCCGCAGGGGTGAAACTCGCAGATTTAAGCCAGTCCCAGCGTGCTCAGGTAGAGCGCACCAAGCAGGTAGTAGCTGAGCTACACGCGCTACTACCTGCCTGGGAGCTGGTGGTTTGGACCGCCGGCAACGTATCTGAACGCGTGCCGGGCACAGACCTGTTTGTGATTAAGGCTTCCGGTGTGCCCTATGAGGGTATGGACGCTGCCCACATGGTGGTGTGTGACCTGCAAGGACAGATGCTTGACGACGACGCTAGCGGGCTTGCTCCTTCCTCGGATACGGCAGCTCACGCCTACGTCTACCGGCACATGCCTGAAGTTGGCGGGGTGGTGCACACCCACTCCTCCTACGCCACAGCTTGGGCGGCAATTGGGCACCCTATCCCCTGTTGCCTGACCATGATGGCTGATGAGTTTGGTGGTGACATTCCACTGGGCCCGCTAGCGATTATCGGCAACGATTCGATCGGGCGCGGAATTGTTGAAACCTTACGCAACTGCCATTCACCGGCGGTGTTGATGGCCAACCACGGCCCCTTCACCGTAGGTAAGGATGGACGTAGCGCCGTAAAAGCTGCGGTAATGTGCGAAGAGGTAGCCCGCACTGCTTATCTGGCACGTACGCTAGGCGAAGTTAAACGGATACCTGATGACATGATCAAGCGGCTTAATGATCGCTACCAGAACGTCTACGGACAACATTAATACAGTCATATAGTCAAAACTATGACTAGTGACTATACCTAGATAGTGTGACTAGTGAGTCCACCTAGTTCATATGACTACGAGCATGACTAGTGAGTTTGACTAGCGAGTCCACCTAGTTCATATGACTGACTAGCGTTGGGGCCGCGTATACCGAAATGGTATACGCGGCCCCACGTTTTATTGGGCGCTGTTTATTGCGCAGTTTTGGCTAACCAGTTTTCGCTGGCGTACCTTCAGCAAACTTGGCGCTGTTTATTGCGCCACTCTGCCAGTTTTGGCTGGCGCAGCTTTGGTGCGCAACTTGGTTTAGTTCTCGGCCCAGTAGGCGTGTAGAGCGCGAGCCAGGTAGGGGCCGTCCTCAACACCACACATCTCGCGGGCAGAGTGCATGGACAGTAGCGCAATACCTACGTCAACAGTGGTGATACCTAGACGCGAGGCAGTGATCGGACCAATGGTGGTACCGCAAGGCACGGAGTTGTTGGAAACGAAATCCTGCGTGGGCACACCCGCCGCCTTGCAAGCACGCTTCCAGATAGCCCCGCCTACCGCGTCAGTGGCGTAGCGCTGACGGGCGTTAATCTTCAGCAGCGGACCGTGGTTGATAAGCGGACGCACCTGCGGGTCATGCAGCTGGCCATAGTTGGGGTGAACACTGTGTCCGGCGTCGGCGCTAATGCAGCTAGAGCGAGCCAGCAGAGCCCGCTCGCCGTCGCCCACGAAGCCCATAACCGCAGCCAGGCCATGCAAAACATCCTGCAGGAAGGGGCCGCCCGCACCCGAGCGGGTGCCGCTACCAACCTCTTCATGGTCAAAGGCCACAAACACGGCAGCATCGGTTTTCTGTACCCAGCCAGGTTTTCCAGGGCAACCAGGCCGGCGTGAACGCTAGAGAGGTTGTCTAGGCGCGAGCTGGCCAAGAACTCCTGGTGCAAACCAAAGACACTGGGAGGCTGGACCAAATAGGTGAACACATCGTGGAAAGCTAGCTGATCAGGGCTGATACCAGCCTGCTCACACAGGTAGTTTTCAATGTCGTGGCAGCTTACCGCCTCGCCAGCCAGGGCGGTTAGCGGCAGCATGTGGGCCTGACGGTCTAGGTGCAGGTTTTCATGCGCACTACGGTCCAGGTGGGGAGCCACCTGCGCGGTGCGGGCAATGGGGCCAGTACGCACCAGGTGGACGGCGCCGTCGTAGGTGGTCAGACGTCCCGCCAAACCAACTTCACGGTCCAGCCAGGAGTTTTCTAGAGCGCCACCATAAATTTCGGCGTTGATCATTTCCCAGCCTTCGCGCACAATCGCGCCCTGGGGCTTGAGCTTGAGCGCCGGAGAGTCAGTGTGGGCACCCACAATCCTGAAGCCAGTGCGCTCGCTAGGGGCGCTAGGCAGGCACCAGGCCGCAATGGCGCCGTCGCGAATCACATATCCGCGCGCCGGAATGGAACTATCCCAAGCCACAGTCTCATCTACGGCCTTAAAACCACGCTTTTCTAGGCGGGCGGCCACAGCCTGGGCGGCGTGGTAGCTGGTGGGAGAATCAACAACAAACTGACTGATTGCCTGCGTATAGTCAGGCACCTCAAATCCACTCATAGTTCAATTGTTGCACTTTGCGCCAAACTACCCAAAGCATTTGCGCGTCTCTCCCATGAGCGAAGCTTGCCCTGGCGCGGCAAACTTCCCTACTCAGGCCACGCAAAAACACCAAGGGCCGCACTCAGCGAGCGCGACCCTTTGGGAACCGTCGTGTAACCGACGCAGCTAGACCTTATGAACCTTAGTGGCCACCGGCCCTAACTACGCCAGAAAGCGGGATGTGGTTGAGGACAGGAGAGTTGTTGGCGTTAGTGATGGCGTTCTGGCTACCGGTTTCGCTCATGGTAACCACCGCACCCATAACGATCGGGAAGGAGGTTAGCGGGGTGTTGTTGGAGTGTACGTGCAGCACCGCACCAAAGTGGGCGTTGGTCTTGGCACGCAGATCGTTCTTCTCATAGCGCCAGGTGCCCGAGAAAGTGGATACATAAGGCGTCCAGTTGCTGATATCCGCGCCCAGCTTGGCCTGAACCGCCTTGGCGTGGTCGCTAAAGCGCGAATCAGCCAGCAACCCAGCCAGGGTCTTAGCCTGCGGTTTAGACCAGGAAGCGAAGTTCAGCGAGGTGTTGGGCCAGTTGATGCCATCGGTGTTGCCGGTAACCGGCTGCCAGTCGATGCTGGAGTACTCCGCCGTGTTAATCCAGAACACCTGGTACAGACCAGTTAGGTTGGCCGGTGTACCAGCATTGGGGCTAGCCAGACCAGTGTCCTTGAGGGGGATAAGTGGAGCCGTCAACGTTAGGCCAACCAACCGGACCGAATTCTTCATTACCGTCGGAGCCATTGTTATAGAACCCGAAGTAATAGGCCTGATCAGCACTGATGCGCGCGTCACGTTCCTGACGAGGGTCGTAGCCATTAGGGATGTTGGCTGGGGCTCCCTGGTTCCAGCTATAGCCGGAATAGACCGGGTTTAGCTGAGAGGTATTGACGGCTGCGGCGCTAGCGCACACCGCAATTGCTGGGGCAGCCCATACTGCTCCACGCAGCACCTGCCGACGTTCTACACCGCTAGGCATGTCTGTCTCCTATTTTTGACATAGATATAGTTCTGCTTAAGGGAGACCGACGACGGCGTCACACCGGTTTTGGGGCGGGGGGAGATATGACTTCCGTGGGACGGCTGGGAGGGGTACCACTAGTTTAAACCGGAGTCTAAGCAGGTGGGCACCGTTGCTACGGGAATTTATCCCAAAACTAGGGGCTGGGCAATTAGTCCTGGCTTACTTAAGGCTGTGACCAGCACGTCAACAGGTAGGTCCTATAAAGGGCGCTTAGTGCATTTTGCTGTAACTCTGGGGCTTTTACGGGGAGGGGTGATTTGACGGGGCACCCCACAACCCTCAAAAAGACTTAGATCACATAGCCTTCAAGTAGTTAACCATGTAAAGTTTCATCCCAGTCCCTTGGATGTAATCTGTACATATCCTCCCCTACCCATTAAAGGATTTCTCTGATAATGACTGAAATCAAGCGTCGTACCCTTGTTAAGGGCTCCGCCTGGGCCGCTCCGGCTGTTCTAGTCGCCGAGGCTGCCGCTCAGGCCGCTACCTCCCCCAGCGACATCATCCCCGTGGCCCAGATGTACATGAAGATGCGCGGCACCCCCGAAAACATCAACGCTGCAGGTGTTGCTGCCGGTCGTAAGGGCCTTACCTGCACGGAAATCGGTGGTTGGCCCTACTCCGTCAACGGCCACATCAACTGGAACGACACCCTGGGTGGCGGCCGGGCTACTAACGACCCCCACATTTCCCGTGTTGGTACCGCTTACCTGAAGCAGTCAGGGCGTGAAGTTCTACTTCGGCGCCAAGTCTGACGCCGGTGAGAACGGTCTGGACATCACCGTTGCCCCCGGTGGCGCTGAGCTGGATCCCGCCCGCATCGTTAGCACCAAGGTTATGTTCCTGATGCCGAAGGCTGCTTACGGCGACACCCCGACTTTCACCAACATTGCCTCCAGCAACGAAGGTGGCCACGCCTGGGACTCTTGGGCCACCAACGGTTCCTGGACTCCGCTGACTCAGAAGGCCATGACCGACCTGCGTAACAGCCCCTGACACCGCTTCGGTGCTCAAGAAGGTTGACGCTGGTAACTTCACTGACCTGACTGCCCTGAACGGTACCGCTGAGAACACCCTAAACACCAAGTGGAACGCTTGGGTTGGTGAGTACCACGGCACCTGGACCAAGTCCGCTGACGGCCGGAAGCTGACCGCTGACAGCCCCTTCGCCATGGCCCTGACCCTGAACCAGACTGGTCTGTCTCAGACCCTGACCCGTCTGATCTTCATGCCGGTCTTCGTGATCACCTACCGTATGCCCAACGGCAAGCTGGTTTACTTGCACCGTTCCAGCGTACGTAACATGTACTGGCAGCTGACCGTGACCGGTAACCCCGGTCTGGACGACAGCCTGCCGGCCGAGGACGGCAAGCGCTGCCCGGTTAGCGCCCGTGCCAACGACCACATTTAATGCCTAGACCTGCTGAGGCAGGCAAACTTAAGGGGCGTATCAGTTTTAACTGGTACGCCCCTTCTTGTTGTCTGCAGACACAGGCAAAATCAGACAAATACAGGCAAATAGAGGCAAAATCATCCCTTCCCTATAATTTTTCCATGGGGTTTTATAGGGAACGGACGATATTTCAGTAACGGACGGTTTTATAAGTAACCGCACCTAGCACCGCTAGTCTTGCCACCTCTGCTTGGCAGCCACGCAGACCATCATCCCTAGCACGTTAGTCTTGCCAGCTGTGGCCTAGTGGCCGCGCGGATATCAGTGCAGCCCCGTACCTTAGTGCAGTTCTTAGTGCAGTTCCAGCGCCACTATCTGGGAGCTCTTAACGACGACGTCGCCGCCGCCCCCAGCTTCAACGTCACCTTCCGGCGTCGTCCCTAACTGCACCGAAGCAGGCCGGCGACGCAAATGCACCACTACCGCCTGCCCTGGACGCAACCAGGGATCACTGTCAGGGAGTTTGGTGGCCAATTCAGGACCCATATATTCACGTAGAGTCTCAAAAAGCAGCGGCAAACAGGGTCGATGCACACACAGCGCCAGCGGATAGATAGGTTCCAGCTGGCCCTCAGGTGCAGGCTCGCGCCTCTGCGGACCAGCAGGCCCGCGCCCGGGTAGCCCCGCAGGCTCGCGCCTCTGCGGACCAGCAGGCCCGCGCCCGGGTAGCCCCGCAGGCTCGCGCCCCTGCGGACCAGCAGGCCCAGCCTCCGACTGGCCCTCAAGCACAGACCCGCGCTCCAGCAAATCCCGGAAACTAGCCTGCATTACCTCAGGCGACGTCAACGCGCTGACCTCGGTGAACGCCTCATCACTGCGCAAATCCAGGCCACAGCCATGCGCATAGGGCGCCAGAGTGTCAACGCAGCGTTTCCAGGGCGAAGAAACCAGCTCCCCCACCCCATAGGCGCTAAGCAGAGCCGCCACGTCCCGGGCCTGGGCTTGCCCCCGACCCATCACCAAAGGCCGGGTAAGCTCGCTATTAATCCCATAGCCCCAGGTGGCGCGGCTAACCGCCTTGGCGTGGCGCACCAGCACCAAGCTACGCACCTGCAGCTGCCCGCTTTCATACCAGTCCACCAGGCGCGCCAGCAGGCGCTTGTCGTCAGCGTGGGTGAGCTTGCGGGCGGCCTTTTTCACCTTCCACCAGCGCACCTTGTCAATTTCGCGCTTGGATGCGGGCTTTACCGCAGCTCGCAGCCCCTCCCCCGGGCCGTGCTCAGGCAATACCTGGGCCGCCCAGTACAGGGTGCGTTTTTTGCGGCCGCTTACTAGACGACGGCGAGCCTTGCCCAGGTAGCGCCCCAGCACAATCTGGCGGCCGGTTTCTTCGGCTACTTCCCGGATAGCGGTGAGCACCATGGATTCGCCGGGTTCGGCTTTGCCTTTGGGGAAAGACCAGTCGTCATAGCGTGGGCGGTGCACTACCAGCACTTGCAGCTTATCGTTTTTAAGGCGCCACACCAGCGCGCCGGCGGCTAGCACCGGCGGGCGGCGTGAGGCCTTGATCCGCAAGCTTTTCTTGGGGCGCTTGCCCCGTTCTTTGCGGCGCCCGGCCTGTTTCTTGGCTTGCTGCTTGGTTTGTTTCTTAGCTTGCCGCCCGGCCTGCTGCTTGCGTTCCTGCCCGGCCTGCTGCTTGCTGCGCGCACCAGCCTTAGCTGCAAAACTCATTTAACCCGGGCCCGGGCCTGGGACATAAGCACATTTTGCACGTCCTCAAGCTCCTGTCCGTCGTCGTCATGAGTACGCCGCTGCCAGGTGCCGTCAGGAAGTAGGTGCCAGGCGCTGATGCGGCCGGAGGTTTCCAGGTCAATCAGCCAATGCAGGCGCTCCACCAGATCCGGCTGGGTGATCTTAACCAGGGCCTCCACGCGGCGGTCCAGGTTACGGTGCATCAGGTCAGCGCTACCAATGAAAATCTCGGGGTTGCCGTCGTTAGCAAAGGCGTAGATGCGCGAGTGCTCCAGGTAGCGGCCCAGGATTGAGGTGACGTGAATGTTTTCGCTTAAGCCCTCAACTCCGCAGCGGATCCCGCAAATACCGCGAACCACCAGGTCAACGCGTACACCCGCACGCGAGGCCCGGTAGAGGGCGTCAATAATGCGCTCATCAACAATGGAGTTAACCTTGATCTTGATCCAGGCTTCACGCCCAGCCAAGTGGTTGTCAATTTCGCGCTTGATACGTTCCAGCAGCCCGTTACGCAGGCCGCGCGGGGCTACCAGCAGGCGACGGAAGCGGGCGCGCGGGGCATAACCTGAAAGCTGGTTGAACAGCGTGGTCAGGTCTTGGGCGACGTCGCGGTCGCAGGTCAGCAGGCCCAGGTCCTCATAGCCACGGGCGGTCTTGGGGTGGTAGTTGCCCGTGCCCACGTGGCAGTAGCGGCGCAGGCCGTCAGTTTCCTGGCGCACCACTAGTGACAGCTTGCAGTGGGTTTTAAGCCCGATCATGCCGTAAACCACGTGTACACCGGCCCGCTCAAGCTTGCGTGCCCACACGATATTGGCTTCTTCATCAAAACGGGCCTTGATTTCCACAATAGCCACAACCTGTTTGCCCAGTTCAGCAGCCTCAATCAGGGCGTCAACAATGGGTGAGTCGCCACTGGTGCGGTACAGGGTCTGCTTGATGGCCAGTACCTTGGGGTCGTGGGCGGCCTGGGAGATGAACTCCTGGACGCTGGTTGAGAAGGCGTCGTAGGGGTGGTGCAGCAAAATGTTGTGCTCACGGATGGCCGCGAAAATGCTGCGGGGCCGCGCCGATTCGCGCGGGTTGATCCCGGCCGGGGTGACCGGCACGTAACGCTTGTATTTGAACTCGGGGATGTCCAGGTCGTGAATTTCGGACAGGTCAGACAAGTTCAGTGGCGCGGGCGAGACAAACACGTCTTCTTGCGTGATGTTTAGCTTGCGTACCAGGTAGGTGCGCACAAAACTCGCTGATGGAGTCTTCTACCTCCAGACGCACTACCCGCCCAAAACGACGGCGTCCCAGCTCTTTTTCCATGGCGGCGAGCAGGTTTTCGGCGTCGTCCTCTTCAACTTCGAGGTTTTCGTTGCGGGTGACGCGGAAGACGTGGTGCTCCACGATTTCCATGCCCGGGAAGAGGTGGTCCAGGTGGTAGGCCACGACTTCCTCAAGTGGGATTAGCGCCAGGTTGCGCGGTTTGGCGTTGGTTAGCTCGCGCCCGGGCACCTGCACGAATCGCGGCAGAGAGTCGGGCAGTTTGATGCGGGCGAAGTGGTTTTTGCCGCTGCGTGGGTTGCGCAGCATAACCGCCAGGTTCAGCGATAGGCCGGAAATGTAGGGGAAGGGGTGCGAGGGGTCCACCGCTAGCGGGGTCAGCACCGGATAGACCCGGTAGCGGAAGTAGCGGGTGAGCTTGTCGCGTTCTTCCTGGCTCAGCGATTTCCAGTCGGTAATTTCGATGCCTGCCTGGGCCATGGCCGGGCGTACGTCGTTTTGGAATAGCTCGGCTTGGGCGGCGGTGAGTTTCTTGGCGCGCGAGGTGATTAGCTCTAGCACCTGCTTGGCATCCAACCCTGAGGCACGCACGGGGGTGATTCCGGCGGCGATGCGTCGCTTTAGCCCGGCCACGCGCACCATGTAGAACTCGTCCAGGTTGGAGGAGAAGATGGATAGGAACCAGGCGCGAGTAAGTACTGGCAGGCTGCGGTCTTGGGCCTGTTCCAGCACGCGCTTGTTGAAGTCTATCCAGGTCAGTTCCCGGTCCACGAAGCGCTCAGGGAAATTTCGTCTAGCGCGGGCAGTTTTTCCTGCAGGCGGTCGATATCCGCCCAGTACTTCTTACTTGAGGGGTCTACAACCTCTGTAGCTTCTACTGGCTTGACGCCGTCTAGTTGCGTGCTGCCTGCGGTTTTTGCGATGCCGACGACGGAGCCCGGCTTGGCATCTTTTGTCTCACCGGCACGCTTGGCTGCGTCAGCTTTAGCGTCATTGGCGGCGGTTTTACCGCTCGCCTTTACACTGTCTACCTTGGCGCTTTTAGCGCCAGTAGCACCCTTGGTTCCAGTAGCACTGGCGCCAGCGGCGGCGTCGACTTTAGCTCCCGCGCCAGCGCCGTCGGTTTTACCCCCAGCGCCACCAGCGCCAGCAGCACTACCAGCTTTAGCTCCAGCGCTACCAGCTTCAGCCGAACCAGCTTCATCAGCAGTCTTTGCACCGCTAGAAGCCTTGCCTGCTTTAGCGCGCTTGGAACTCTTCTGAGGCAGCATTTTTTTAGCTGGGAGCGGCATTTAGGGCGCCAGTTTCGCCAGCTTTTTGCATCACCGGTCTCGCCAGCTTCAAGCACTTCGATAGCAGCCTCGACACCGCTAGCGTCAGCGTCGGAGCTTGCCTCCTCCTCGAAGTCCTCGTCTGCGTAAGCGGGGCCAGCGTCATCCTCGAAATCTCGGGGGTCTGCGGTTTCAATAACGGCGGCTATGGCTGCGTCGGTGCGCTTGGCTTCTTCGACGTCGACATCCTGTGCAGCATGATCTTGCATACTCGTATTCTGTCAGTGATAGAGGTTAATCGTTTCAGCAATATTGTACTGATATTTGGGTGTTAATGCCCCTGGGGATTAATCCAGTTTCCCGACGGCGGCTTTAGTAGCTGCTTCACGTAGCTCTGCGGCGGTGGCAGCCAGGGCACGAGCACGGGAGGTGACCATGTCGTAAAGCGGGTCGTTTTCGTCAGTAATCCAGCTGTCTTGCTCACTAGCGCGGCTGAGGCGTTCTAGCAGGGCGGCGCTGGCTAGTAGCGTGGGGTACAGCTGGGATCGGCGCGACGGCGTCCGTTGACTGTCGGCAGACCCACCGCCTAGCAGCAGCTCGTTTAGTTGGGCTTGCACCTGAGCCACACTGTCTACCCGCTGCCCCTGGGATAAAGCGGTCTCAAAGCGGGCCTGAGCGGCGTCGTCGTTAATAGTTACTGCTGTGGCGTAACGCGACTCTACCAGGGCCGGGTCGCGCTCAATCCATTCGCGTAGCAGTAGTAGGCGCCAAAGCGCGCCAGGTAAGGTACCTGCCGGGCTGGTGGCCCACAGCTCGCCAATCGCATCCACGCCGTGGGAGGCCACAACTTTGCGCAGCCCAGCAGCGGTTAGCGTGGTGTCAGTGTCCGCACCAAGGTAGCCACCAATGAGCAGCTGGGCGCTTTGGTGAGCCAGAGTGGAGGTGGCGGCGGTGTCTTCAGCACCGGTGTAACGCTCAGCTTCGGCAGGTTCCATGAGGACGGGGCGGTGGAATTGGCGGGTCATACATGCCTCCTTTTAGACGTAGGCTAACAAGTCCGCTATGATGGGGGCTGTCAGTTCGCTGCGGGCCGTTCCAAAAGCCCGTTAGGCGTTGCTCGCATCCGCAAGATGCCAGCCGTGCAGCAGTGAGCAGGCCTGCCCCCTTAGCTCAGTTGGTTAGAGCTACGGACTTTTAATCCGCAGGTCGAGGGTTCGAGTCCCTCAGGGGGTACTTTTCAGTACAGTGTGCCCTCACCAAGGTTTGGTAGGGGTTTTGCTAATCGTTATTTCCACAAACTCAGCAATTATGAAATGAAGTTCAGAAGGCTGGTCATAGGCGTCATTGCTTTTTCTTGCTGACAGTAGGCGCATGCACAATAACTCCAACACCTACCCCGACTCCCACGCCCGAATCTGAAGCTGCACCCGCTCCCGCACCGGCACCAGAATCTGAATCTCAGTCGGAAGAAAACTGGCGAGGCAGCTGAAGCGCCCGCCGACGAGTCCAGTCCTGTTTACTACAGCAACTGCACTGAAGCTTGGAATGCTGGAGCTGCCCCTATTTACCGTGGTGAGCCCTGGTTACCAAATTGATCTAGACCGCGATAACGACGGTGTTGCTTGCGAAAAGGCAACCACTCACGTCGTCGCTAGCTGGTAACTAGCTAACTGGTCACTATTCACTAGCAGCCTATGAAAGGCTAGAGATTTTAGAGGCTCATGAGGCATAATGGAGGCAGCCAGTCCCCCGCGAGGGGACTGACTACCTCCAGACCACTGTTGTTTTAGTTCTTGAGCAGTGGCGCGAGGGCTACGATCAAAGCCGCTAGGGCCTGGATGAGAGCAGCGACAGTTGCGATGTCAACGCTCTTCCTCCGGGCCTTTCGCTTACCTTGACCAGTCTTGGACTTGCCAGACAATGAGCCCACCTCCTCTCAAACCCCCAATCGCTTCCCAGCCATAAGCCACTAGAAGATGTACCGGGAACGTTGGCCGCTTAAAAGAGGGCAAAATAAGCCTAGCAAGCCCTTGGCAAGTGGTGGTTCAAAATTAGAGCAGCGCTTTTAAGCTCACAGCCCAGAAAAAAGGCTGGAGGCAGTAAATAAGCGTGAGGCATAATGGAGGCAGCCAATCCCCTATTTAAAGAGGACTGACTGCCTCAGCCACTGCTACTTAAGAGCGATGAGCAGTGACGCGAGGGCTCCAATCAAAGCCGCTAGGGCCTGGATGAGAGCAGTGACATTCGCGGTGTCAATGTTCTCCTTCCGGGCCTTTTGCTTACCTTGACTAGTCCTGGACTTGCCGGACATAAGCCCACCTCCCTTCTAACCCCAATCACTTGCCAGCCATAAGCCGCTAAAAGAGGTGAGCTGGTAGTGTTGGCCGCTTCAAAGAGGGGCAAGCTAAGCCTAGCTCAAGGTTGCGTTTGGTTCGAACAAATGTTGCGACCAAAATCAGCATGTTGCGACGGCGCAAATCTAGCAGCCGCTAGGGCTACCCACTGTTTGGTGGTACTTACTCTTTATAGGTAGCAGACACTTTCATAATAACTACCACTATCTGTGTAGCAACAAAGCCCGCCAATGGCCAAAAAATCAATGACTTAATATACTCCGAGGGACTTGCCAACCCTTCACCATTCTCATAAATTCCAGAAAATGAGGCAACATACACCGAAACCAGCCAGGGACTAATTAATATTAGAACCCCAAGAGCATCAACACACTTTATCCAAAAAGCTAAACTGTTCCGCTTCTTCTTAGCCATTTGCCACACCTCCTTACCTATATCACTAGCGTCACATCAGCACATACAGCAAATGTTACTAGCTGCAGTTAACGCAACGATGCTCTAATTATTAATAAAATCCCTGCAAAACCCACGCAAATAAGCCCTATAGGGGTGATCATAATTAAGCAACCTGCAACCATCCAGGACAAACTATCTCCACCATCACCATGATCTCCAGGAATAGTACCAACAAAGCAGGCCGCGACAAATGGACTCATTATTAAAACAAATCCAACCAGTGCGCTACGTGCCGCAACTATACGCAGGACCTGTCGCTTTCGTTCGTGTTTACTCACAGGAAGCTGGGTAGCTGACTGCTTAGGTATAACAAAGTTTTTATCAAAGTTAGCTACCATCTGATTTCCGATCAACCACTTTCGAAATTCTTATCTTTTATAGTTACTACAACATTAAGCCTCCTGCGCATACCGATATTTCGGCACAGCTTTTATTACTTTAAACAAAGCGCCCTTCCATAATTGGAGATGTAATTGGAGCTTTAATCTGTCGGTTCCGAGGAGCGCTTAGGTCAGGGCGTTCAAATATAGTACTAAATGTATCGAGATCTTTCAGGTGAACGATATATGAATCCTCATCATCGAAAGACCTCAGTCCTTACCTAGTCACGATGTGCAGACCCACACCGTACACCACCCCCACACCCTCGAGTGCGAAAGCCAACAAATCAGCAACTATAAGAAACAAAAATCCAAAAGGTGCCAATATAAAAAAATACATTAAAAACACACTCAAGAGTGCCCAACCTACACCACTGCTATATTCTTCAGAAACAAGGAGAGTAACAATGAACACTATAAGTGGACTAACTATCAGAAACAGTCCAATCCTGACAAATACAGTTGAAAACGCTGTTAAGATTTCGCATTTCTGACGGCCTAATTCCCGCGAGCTCTTATCTATCTGAGCAACCTTTTCGGACCTAGCCAGTTTTCCATTAAACGCTTTTTCCGACTGGTCATCAGGATTTGATACATCATCAATCAGAGACAGCGTACCGAATTCAGCATTAGTTTGATCATTATTCATTTTCTAACCTGCTTTGCTGTAAACAAGATGAACTATCACCCATTGTAGATACAACCCATACACGAATAAAATCCTTGCCAACACTAATATCGAACCAAATCTACTTACACAGATTCTTGCCAAAATCAAACATAATTAGTGCAACAGCAGATAGCACAAACCCTATTGGAAAAACAGTCATAAACATAAAAAAATCATCCAAGCTAAGCCATCTTCATTATCACCATGATACCCTGACAGAAGAGCAATACAAATAAATGGACTTAAGAGCATGATCACACCTGGAATACCAAGGCAGAGCGCTGCCGTAAAGTAATTCTTTCGCTCACGCTGACCTTCAGGAGAGAGCCCTATTTCTTGTGATAACACAACTGGAGGCATTGGCCGTAGTTTAACCGGATAAGCTTGTTTACTTATCCACTGCGACCTAGCCAGCTTTTCATTAAACGCTTTTTCTGACTGACTCTCACACATTTATTAGACCTCTTTAATGCCAGTGCATACTTGAAACTAGATCACTCTTTAACTCTGGCAGCCAGACCAATCATGGCTGCCGAAATAGCAAATACAACAGACCCTATCGGAGTAATATATACGATCGCGAGAAGAGCCTTCCAACCCCAGCCGTCACCATTAAAACTATGATCTCCCGGCACGCCATCAATAATACCGGATACAATAAATGGACTTAAGATCAGAGATACTGCCGGAACACCAAAACAAAGCGCCAGCATAATAAAAATCAGCCGCTTACGCTTACCCTTAGCAGAAAGCACCTTTTTCGGCGGTGGCACAAAGGGCACTGGTTGCTGCATAATTGGAGGCACTTTCCCGCTTATCTGCTGCGACCTAGCCAGCTTTTCATTAAACGCTTTTTCTGACTGGCTCTCACACATTTATTAGACCTCTTTAATACCAGCACTCGAAACTAGATCACTCTTTAACTCTGGCAGCCAGATACATCATGGCTGCCGAAATAGCATATACAACAAACCCTATCAGGGAGTAATATATGCGATCGAGAAAAAAGCCCTCGAATCCCATCCGATCGAAATCATCTCCATGATCTCCCGGCACGCCACCAATAATACCTAATAAAATAAATGGACCGAAGATCAGAGCTGCTGCCGGAATACCAAAACAAAGCGCCAGCATAATGAAAATCAGCCGTTTACGCTTACCTTTAGCAGAAAGCACCTTTTTCGGCGGCGGCACAAAAGGTACTGGTTGCTGCATAACTGGAGGCACTTGCCCGCTTATCCGCTGCGACCTAGCCAGCATTTCCCTTAAGGCCTCCCCAGGCTGCTTATCAGGTATTTTCTGCTCCATCAGCTACCACTCCGTCCGCTCAAGGCACTCGCAAGTGATTTGATTACGTTTGATTGCAACTGCCGCCAGGGCACCCTGCTTTGGGTGCCCTGGCGGCCAGTCTATCGCGCAGAGCTCATTCCGCTTGGCGCATTAGCGCCGAGAGTAGCTCAGTGTGGGCCTGCGGCCAGCCCACCAGCACGCTACCGGGGTAGCGCACATCCAAAGGCGTGCCGTCCAGGCGAGTAAATGTCACGCCGCTTTCTACACAGATCAGGTATGCCGCAGCGATGTCCCAGGGAGATACCCACATGTGCACAAAGGCGCCAGCCCTGCCGGCGGCCACCTCTACACACTCAAGCGCCGCCGAGCCGTAGCGGCGGTGTCCGCGTGATTCCACCAGGCAGCGCGTCAATCGCGGCAAAGCCACGATTTCCTTGATGTCGGTGATGATCACAACCTCACGCCGCCCACGCGTCTCATTGACCCGCGCCAGTGGCTGCCCATCACAGTAAGCCCCCTGCCCAGCGATAGCCGTATAGGTGAGCCCAGCGACGACGTCGACCACTACCCCCAGCACCGGGCGCCCATCCTCGCACAGGGCCAAAGAAATAGCGTAGTCGCGGTGAGTGGTTACGTAGTTCATGGTGCCATCAATGGGGTCAAGCACCCACACCCGCCCCGCAAATGAGCTGACAGAGTGGCCTTCCTCCCCCAGCAGCGGGTAGCCCGTGGCCGCCATCAGCATCTCACTGATGTAGGCCTCAATCTGCTTATCCACCGCCGTAACCAGGTCATTGCGGTTGGATTTGGTTTCAACATCCAGCTCAAAACCGGGATCTAGGACAGTCTGGCGTACCCCCAGCCAGCAAGTCGCAGACTAGCTCCAGCAAATCCTCTAAAGCCAGATCCTTAGCTTCACTCGCTTTATCAGCCGCCATTTCTAGCCTTCTTTCTCGCCTTGGGCGTCTTCGCCGTCTTTGCCGTCAGCGCCAGCAAAAGCCCGGTCGGCGCGGATCATGTACTCCTCAAACAGCGCCACCAGCAGCAAGCAGGCCAAACCAACCACCGCCGAGGCAATCAGTACCATAAAGGTAGAATCCCAACCGTGTAGGTTGTAGCCCAAAATGTTAATACCTTTCTTCTTAGGGTCAGCGATATAGCCCAGCATCACCTTGGCCATGGAGTCACCAAAGATGTAACCGAAAGCACGCGGCACCGCGTTAACCACCACCGTGGCAGTCTTAGGTGCAAAGCCAATCACGCAAATACCAATCAGAGTTACCGGCCCAAAGATCAAGAAACCGATAAAGAACAAAGACACGTAGACCGCCGTCGGCGTAGTGACCTGGGAGTAGGTGAAAATCGGGATAATCACCAGGCCCAAACCAATTGCCGCTGTAAGCGCGCGCCTACCACCCAAGCGGTCAGAGAAGTAACCCCACAGCAGCGAGCCAGCCAAACCGCCCAGCTCCAGGGCAACCGTGGAGTTAACTGCCAACTGCTTGCTAAAGTGCAGCGCCTCAGAGGTGTAAAGCACGTTCCAGTTATCAATGCCGATACGCACCGCGTAGGCCGCCACGTTCGCAATGCATAGGAACCAAATCGCCGGGTTTTTAATCACGTAGTTCCACACGATCGCACCCTTAGACATGGAGGTGGTGACAGTGTCTACCTTGGATTCGGGCTCACCGAAAATAGCTTCAGGCTTGTCCCAACCCAACTCGCCGGGCTCATCTTTACCAAACCACATGCCCCACAAACCAATGGGGATACAGATCAGTGCGGGCACAATAAACATGCCGGCCACGCCGCCACCAAAGAAGGTGTTGGCACCCCACAGGGCCAGCGCACCGGCGATCATGGCGCCAATGTTGTGCGAGGCGTTCCACCAGCCAATAAAGCGCCCACGATATTTACGCGGAGTCCACCGGTTCATGGTGGAGTTACAGCAGGGCCCACCCGGTGCCTGCGCTAAACCGTTTAGGCTCCACAGCAGCACCATGATGCCCATCGGGTGGTTCACGCTCAGCAGCACCCCACCTACCAGCACGCTCACCACGCCGGCGCTGACCAGCAGGAAGCCCAGGATGCGTTTAGTGTTTCGCCCATCGCACAGGAAGCCCAGGATCAGGCCGCCAAAGCCGTAGGTGAGTGAGAATGCAAAACCGATCGTGCCCAGCTCGGCGGTGCTCAGCCCGGCTTGTTCTTTCAGCAGCGGCTGGGCGGCCTTGAAGTTAGTGCGTAGCAGGTAGAAACCGCCGTAAACCACAATGAGCACGGCGTAAGTCTTTAAAAATTCCCCTAACCAAGCTTTCTTTTGCTGCTCCAAAGTTAGTTTGGTAGTTCCGGTGCGCAGCTCAAAAAATCGCGTCAGTGCGCCCATACGTAAACCTCCTTGCTTACGAGTTTGCCGCAGGCTACAGCGCCCGCAGCGGAAGTTTCTCCACTATAGCGCAGCGAGGTTAATTTAGGTCACATTTGTTCTACTTATTTAGTGCCGACGCCGCCGCCTGCACATCCGTTAAGTTGCTCTTGCGCTGCGGCCGGCCCCGATGGCGACGACGCCGCCCTCCTCCGCTGCGTCCTAGCGGGCAGGGCTGTGCTTGGCTGGAGAGAGCGCATCGGGACGTCGGCTGCGCCCGTTGCTCGCTTCAGGCGGCAAGGGCAGGCCAGCTCAGGCCTGCGGGCGCAGCTGCACCATTAGTGACTCCAGGGCTAGCAGCGGCGAAACATAGGTTTTTAGGCGAGCGCGGCACTGCTCCACAGCAGCCACCCTAGCCAGTGTCTGCTCAGCTGTGGAACCGGCTGCCACCTGGGTGATTTCTTTCTCTAAGTCAAGGTTGACACTGTCTAGCTGACTGCCTAGTTGGCGTGAAAGCACGTCGCGATAGAAAGACAGCAGATCCACCATGGCCCGGTCTAACACGTCAGTTACAGCGCGTTTAGCGCGACGTTTCTGGTTGTCTTCCAGGGCTTTGATCTGGCCGCGCATAGCTGGGGGGATGCGGCTCTCCCCCTCTAAGCCAAGCGTGCGGATCAGGGCCGCTTTTTCTTGGGCGTCACGGGCAGTGGAGGCAGCTTCAGCCTCTTTTTCAGCCTGTTCTAGCAGGTCAGCTGCCGCAAAAACAGCGTCACCCACACTGCGCAGCGAGATTGGGGCGGACATAAGCGCGCGCCGTCGTTCCCATGCACCCTCATCTTTGGCCAGGTGACGGGCCAAACCGATATGGGACTGGCTGGCCCGGGCAGCCCGCAAAGCCAGCTGGGGTTCGGCGCCGTCGCGCTTAACTAAAAGATCAGCCACTGCCTGCGCGCTGGGCACACACAGCCGCACCAGGCGACAGCGCGAGCGGATGGTGGGTAAAACGTCCTCGCTGGAGGGCGTGCACAGCAGCCACACCGTATAGGGCGGCGGCTCCTCGATGCTTTTGAGCAGCACGTTTGTGGTGCGCTCATCCATGCGGTCGGCGTCTTCCACCAGGATTATCCGCCAGCGTCCCTGCCAGGGCATCCGCCCGGCCTGCTCGATCAGGCTTTTAACCTCATCGATGGTGATAATCATGCGGTCGGTAGCTAGACGCACCACATCGGGGTGAGTGCCGGCCAGGGTTTGGCGGCAGCCCTCACACTGACCGCAGCCAGGCTCAGCGCCGGTGCATTCAAGGGCGGCAGCAAAAGCCAGTGCGGCAGTGGATCTACCAGATCCGGGCGGGCCGGTAACCAGCCAGGCGTGAGACATGGCGGCGGTGGGCACTTGTGGGCGCGCCCCAGCAGCGGCCGCCTGGAATGTGGCCACCACCTGCGCTTGCCCGACCAGCTCGTCCCATACGCTCATGCGTCAATAATTCCGCGTTCTTTCAGCAGTTCGCTAACCAACGCGCGCACCTGGGCAGCTATCTGCTCAATTTCGACGCTGGCGTCAATGATTTTTATGCGCGCTGGTTCTTGCTCAGCTAGGCGGTGGAACTGTTCGCGCAGGCGACACTGAAATTGCAGGCCTTCAGCTTCAATCGCATCGGCCTGGCCGCTGCGGGTGTGTACGCGCTTGGCGGCAAGCTGCGGATCTGCATCTAGCAGCAAAGTCAGGTCTGGCAGCAGCTCATCGGTGGCCCACAGGGACAGGTCACGCACTTCCTTGGCCCCCAGGCACCTGGCAGCGCCCTGATAGGCCACAGACGAATCGATGTAGCGGTCGGTCACCACCACTTGACCAGCCCCTAAAGCCGGGTTGATCAGCTCATTTACGTGCTGAGCCCGGTCGGCTGCGAACAGTAACGCCTCGGCTTTAGCGGTTATTTGCGTCCGCTGCGCATTTTCCGACGCCGTCCCCAGCAGCAGGGAGCGCAACTGGGCCCCCAGGGCGGTGGCGCCAGGCTCGCGGGTGCGACGCACGCTTACCCCCTGGTCTTCAAGCCAGTTGGTAAGCAGCTCTACCTGAGTGGTTTTGCCAACCCCGTCGCCGCCTTCGAAGCTGATGAAAACTCCGCGCCCCATTTAGGCCTCGCTAGCCTCAGCTGCCTTAGCGGCGCTGGTCTTAGCGGCGCTGGCCTTAGAGGTCGAGGTTTTGCTGGTGGCAGCCTTGGCAGTGGTCTTCTTAGTGGTGGCCTTTTTAGCTGTGGTCTTAGTTGCCGTCTTTTTGGTGGTGGTCTTCTTGGCGGCAGTCTTCTTAGCCGGTCCCTTGGCGCGCTTTTCAGCCAAACGCTCATAGGCCAGCTCCGGGGTAACGGTGGCTGGGTCGTCGTCGCGGCGCAGGGTCACATTGGTTTTACCGTCAGTGAAGTAGGGGCCAAAACGCCCGTCCTTTAATGACCACCGGTAGCCCAGAGTTAGGGTCAGTGCCCAGTTCACGCAGCGGGCCCTTGGGAGCAGCCGCGCCACGCCTACGCTTGGGCTGGCTAAACAGCTCCAGCGCCTGCTCTAGGGTCACCGTGAACAGCTCCGCCTCGGTTTCTAGCGAACGCGAGTCCTTGCCCTTGGTTAGGTAGGGGCCGTAGCGACCGTTTTGGGCGGTGATTTCTACGCCTTCAGCGTCCGTGCCCACCACGCGCGGCAAGCTCAGTAGCTTAAGGGCGTCGTCGAGAGTGACGGTGGACAGGTTCATGTCCTTAAACAGGCTGGCGGTGCGGGGCTTAGGCTTAGCGGCCTTACGGGTGCGCTTTTTACCCTCAGTTTCTACCTCCGGTTCCGGCTCTGGCAAAACCTCGGAAACATAAGGCCCAAAACGCCCGCTCTTAGCCACAATCATGTGCCCGGTTTCTGGGTCAACACCCAGCTCACGGCCATCTTCAGCGGCTACCGCAAACAGCTCGTGGGCCTTAGACACGCTGAGCTCGTCAGGGGCCAGGTCTGCGGGCACATTAGCCCGCTTACCTTCAGCGTCCTCCAGGTAGGGGCCGTAGCGGCCCACGCGCAGGGTGATACCGTCGCCGATTTCCATGGAGTTAACCGCGCGAGCATCAATTTCGCCCAGGTTATCCACCAAAGTTTTCAAGCCCGCACCGTGAATATTGGCTTGCGGATCAGCGGCTATATCGCCGTTATAGAAGCGACGCAGCCAAGCCACGCGTTCTTCTTCACCCAACGCAATACGGTCCAGGTCAGCCTCCATGGAGGCGGTGAAATCATAATCCACCATCTGCGCGAAGTTTTCTTCCAGCAGACGGGTGACGGCGAAAGCCAGCCACGTGGGCACCAGCGCCTGGCCCCGGTGATCCACATAGCCACGATCGCTAATTACGCTCATGATCGAGGCATAGGTGGAGGGGCGGCCAATTTCGCGCTCTTCCAGGGCCTTGACCAGTGAAGCTTCGGTGTAGCGCGGCGGCGGGGTGGTTTCGTGCCCAGAGGCCTGCACCTGGCGGGTTTCCAGCTCCTGGCCAGTGCTTACCTCCGGCAGACGCACATCTTTAGCGTCACCCTCGTAGCGGTCAGCGTCGCGGCCTTCCTCATAGGCGGCCAGGAATCCCTTAAAGGTAATTACTGTTCCCGACGCCGTCAGTTCAGCCTGCTTAAAGCTCGCGCCCCCGTTTAGAGGGGCCTGCACATGGATCACAGCGGTGGAGCCGGTGGCGTTAGCCATCTGTGAGGCCACTGTGCGCTTCCAAATCAGCTCATACAGCTTGAACTGCACCGGCTGCAGGGAGTCTTTAACTTCACTGGGGGTACGGAAGTGGTCACCGGCAGGGCGGATAGCTTCGTGCGCTTCCTGGGCCCCCTTGTTTTTGGTGGCGTAAACACGCGGTTTTTCGGCCACATACTGGCTACCGTAAAGCTCACCGATCTGGGTGCGGGCGGCAGATACAGCCTGGCTAGAAAGCGCGGTGGAGTCGGTACGCATATAGGTGATGTAACCGGACTCGTACAGGCCCTGGGCTACACGCATAGTGTCGCGCGAGTTCAGGCGCAGTTTACGCGAGGCCTCCTGCTGCAAGGTGGAGGTGGTGAATGGCGGGGCCGGACGGCGCGTGTAGGGGCGGGTTTCCACCTTGCCCACCTGGGCTTGGGCCTGCTCAATAGCCTGCGCTACGGCCTGCGCGTCAGTCTCATGCAGGTGCACCACCTTGGCGGCCTGGGCCTGGGAGGTTAGTGCGGCGTCGTCGGCAAAATCGCGGCCAGTAGCCACCCGGCGCCCATCCAGGGAGACCAGGCGGGTAGCAAACTCACTGTCGTCGGCGGCAAAAGTAGCCTCCACACCCCAGTAACTGGCAGGGAATGAAAGCCATGCGCTCACGTTCACGCTCCACCACCAGGCGCGTGGCCACAGACTGCACGCGGCCAGCCGAAAGCCCCTGACGGATCTTGCGCCACAGCACCGGGGAAATTTCGTAACCCACCAGGCGGTCCAGGATACGGCGGGTTTCCTGGGCATCTACCCGGTGAATATCGATTTCGCGGGTGTTATCCAGGGCGCGGGTGATGGCTTCACGGGTGATTTCCGTGAAAGTCATGCGACGCACGGGAACCTTAGGCTTGAGTACCTCTTTTAGGTGCCAAGCGATAGCTTCACCCTCGCGGTCATCATCAGTGGCCAGGTAAAGCTCGTCAGCTTCCTTCAGGTGGCGCTTAAGCTCAGCCACCACTTTCTTCTTATCCGGGTTAACCACGTAGTAGGGGGTGAAGTTACCCTCCACATCCACGGCAAACTTCCCGAAGGGGCCCTTCTTCATATTGGCCGGCAGCTCAGAAGGCTGAGGCAAGTCACGGATATGACCAATGGAGGCCTGGACGTCGTAGTCCGCGCCTAAATAGTTTGAAATTGACTTAATTTTGTTCGGGGACTCGACAATCACGAGCTTGCGTGACACGACTTTCCTCCTACATCCCGGTTCTCTTGCCGCCGTTGAACTAGGTCTAGCGAGGCAAGGGCGCGCAGGCTCGCGCCGACACACCTATATATCAGCGTAGCCTAGATTTTATGTAATTTACTTTAAGCCCAGTTTAACCAGGCGCGACATGCCCAGGGCACTGACTGCCCCAAAACCGCCCACTCCTACCAGGTAGGCCGTGAACTGCAGGGAGCCAAACAGGTAGAAATTACGGTAAGCAGCAGAGGCCAACATCACCACCAGCGCCAAACTCAGGTAACCACCCAGCGAAAGCAGGTAGCGTGCCAGTTTTGAGCCCGGCAGGCCGCGATACTCGTCCGTCCCCCAAGCCCCAGCCGCGAGCGCCACAAAACCCCAGGTGAAGGCCACTGCGGCGGCGGCAATGATGTCTGAGGGGCGGTGCCATTGGCACACCAGGGTGGACCAGCCCATGAAGAAGGTGAAAGCCAGCCCCCACCCAGGCGGCAATCACACGCCAAGCCGGGCGGCACTACCAGCAGCAGGGCCACGGCAATGGAGGCGGCCACGCCGGTGTGTCCTGAGGGTAGGGTGTTGGCGGCGTCGACGCGTTGACTGTAGCCCCAGTCTGGGCGGGTGAAGACGAAGTGTTTAAGTGCCTGGATGGTTACGTTGGTGCCTACTACGACGGCGGTGGCCCACAGAGCGGCGCGAGGGCGGCGCCTGAGCAGGGCAATGGCTAGGGTGGCGATTATGGCCACCACGACTAGCGGCACAGATACGGCGTTTAGTAGTGCGCGGGCCTGGTCATCAATCCTGGCCGCACCCCAGTATGAGCCTTTGAAGGCGGCGTCGTCGATAAACTGCCCTTCACGCGTGTTTACCAGCAACGCCCACGACCCCCACACCAGCAGGGTGAAAAGTAGGGCGTAGACGCAGGCTATGCGGCGAGCAAGTTTTGACATAACCTCAGACCTTACAGGTAACGAAACGATAAACAACTAATTGTGACCCCAAAGACGCTGTTAGCTAAGTCCGTTTGTGGCAAATTTGCACACAGGCTTAAGCCGCGCCTGGCGGGAGTAATTTTTGCGCTGCGCTGCTTTTAGACGATAGTAACCATCCCTGCGTGAGCAAAAGTCCTGGTGGCGGCCACCATGTCGGCTAGGACTGCAGCTGGGTCTTCACTGGTTAGTGAGGCTACGGCGGCCGCGATTTGGGCGACAGTGAGCAGTCCCTCATCTGAGGCACTCAGTAGTGCCACCTCAGGCATCCCTACCGCTATTACGCGCCCGAACCCTTCGGCTTGGCGGATCACTGGCGCGGTGGGCACGGGTGTGGGGGTGAGGGCTTCTTCTTTGCTTAGGCCCGACGCCGTGCGTAGCTTAAGTGCGGCTACTTGCGCGTCATCTAGGCCGCGTAGGGTTTCGTGGGCGGCAATCACTTGGGCTACGTGTTCGCCTAGCGCTCCTTGGCCGCTGGTGGGGACTTCTTCCAGGACCCGCCAGGGCTCGACGGCGGCGACGGGGGCTGCGGCATCGCTGGCAGGTTCTTCTGGGGCGGTTTGCCCTTCTAGAGCGGTGCCGCCGGGGCCGCTGGTAGCTGCGACGCTGGGGGCGTGGAACACCAGGTAGCCCATACCCACGCCGCTTACCTGGCGTGAGTCGAAGTCTTCTTGCCAGGCAGCCAGGGCGTTTTCAAAGGCGACGCCACTGCGTTCAGGGGTGAGTCCGCCGTCGCGCAGCCACATGGCGGCATACTCCACCGGGTCTTGCACTTCGCGCTGAATAATCCAGGCATCTAGGCTCTTGCCGATCCACTGGTTTACGCTGGTGCGCCAGCTGGTGCCTTCGCGATGTTCCCAGTTGCCGAGCATGACGGCCACACCGTCGGGGTTTAGGTGATCCTCCAGGCCACGCACCAGGACGGGCAGGATGGGCCCACCGGCGTCGCGGTACTCCATTAGCGGCAATCCGGCCTGACGCACGCTGGGTGGGGTGATCACAAAGGGCGGGTTGGAGACGATCAGGTCAAAGCGTTGGCCGGCCACAGGTTCTAGCAGGTTGCCTTGGCGTAGCTGCACGCGGGCACTATCCACCCCGGCCAGGGCCACGTTGAAGGCGGTAAACTCCAGGGCGCGCGTGGAAATGTCGGTGGCCACTACCTGGCGCACGTGGCGCAGCAGGTAGAGGGTTTGGATGCCGCAGCCTACCCCCAGGTCCAGGGCGGTTTCTACCGGTTTGCGTGGGGTTAGGGCGGCCAGGGTCAGCCCGGCGCGGCCAATTCCCAGCACATGATCGGGGGCAAGGGCTTGGCCGGTGACGAGTTCACCCAGGTCACTGGCTACCCACCAGCGCACGGATCCGTGGGCGTCTTCAGCTTCGTGGGGGCGCAGGTCGACGGCGGGGGCGTAGCGCTGCTCTCCGCTGGCGCTTTGCGTGGGCACCACCAGGCCAATAGCGAGGGCTCCGGCCACGCCAGTGCGCGGCAGGGCGGTTTCTAGGGCGGCGGCGCCAACTGGCTCGCCCAGCATGAACAGGGCGGTTAGTACTGCCACCTTGTAGCCCGCGACGTCGCTGTCTTGGGGCGCGTTGGCAGCTGAGCTGGTGCTAGCGGCGCCAGTGGCCAGGCTGGGCCTGTCTGAGCTGGTGCTAGCGGCACTGGCCCTGGTAGCCCCAGCCCCGGCAGCCAGGGCGCAGCGCACCACCCGCAAAGCTGGGGCCCGCAGCTCACGTTGCAAAGCAGCGGCAGCTACAGGCCCTAGTAAAGCCTCCACGCTTTCCACTCCCCAACCTGATTGGGCCAGGTCAGCGCGCAGTAGCGAAGCTTGCTTAGCGGTTAGGCGGGGGGCTTTAGGCATTGGGGCTCCTTAGAATTCCAGATCCACCCAGGTAACTAGATGATCAGAGATAGCTAGTTTAAACGTACCCGAATCGACCACCTGCACGCTCGGCCCGCCGGCTGGAGCTGCGGCAGCTGGTTGGCCCACCGCGCCCAGAGGCGGCAGGGCGTCGGTGAGGAAATGATCAATGCGTCGGCTTGGGGCAGCCGAGGGGAAAGTAACCCCCTGCCCAAGCTGACGGCCTACCCCAATACGGGCCAGGGCGACGTCGTCCATGTTCATATCCCCACCCAAAATATGGGCCCCAGGCAAACCAGCCAGCTTCCACCAGGCGTGGGCCAGCTGGCGCCGGGCGGTGGTGGGGTGGGTGGCCAGGTGCACGCTAGCCACGTTAAGCGGCACCTGCCCGACGCCGTCGACCAAAGTAGCCGCCAGCATCAGGCGCGTTGAAGCGGTAAACAGCGCATAGGGCAGCTTGCCGCCCTCGCGGCGCACAATCGTGGGCACGCCCCGCCCCAGCCGCTCCACACGCCAAGTTTGCACCGGTAGGCGCGACAAAATGGCGTTACCAAAACCGCGCAGAGGGGCCAGTGGCTCCAACACTCGCAGCGGGTCGTCACCAAAGGTGCGCACCTGGCTGCGGCGTGGGCGGTGACGCAGGCGGTCTACTCCCCCAGCGTAGGTGGCGGCAAAACGCCAATGCGGGTAACCGGCCTGCTCAGCCAGCAAACCCGCCAAATCCACCCGGCCTGAGCGGTTTTGGTGCAAATCCACTTCCTGCAGCAAAACCACGTCAGCGTTCAGCTCACGCAGCTGCTGGGCCACCTGACTGTAAAGCTGGTGAGCAACTTGCGGGACTGTAGGGCTGGCCAGAAGCCACCTCGGCTAGCGTGGCAGTGTCATTGGCCCGCCCGTACTGGAGGTTTGCGCTGGCCAGGCGTAGTTTTGTGATCACTCTTTAGGCTCGTTAGTTGCGAAACTTAGCGCCACCGAGTTCATGCAGTAACGCTGACCGGTGGGGGTGGCGGGGGCGTCGTCGAAAACGTGGCCCAGGTGGGAGCCGCAGTTAGCGCAGCGCACCTCGGTACGCTCATAACCCAGCTTGTAATCTGAGTGCAGCGTCACCGCATCGGTTTCCTTGGGGTCATAGAAGGACGGCCAGCCACAGCCCGACTCGAACTTGGTGGTGGATTTAAACAGCTGCGCCCCGCAGGCCCGGCAAGAGTAGATGCCTTCACGGTTTTCGCTCAGCAGCTCGCCGGTGAAAGGCATTTCGGTGCCAGCCTGACGCAGCACCTCATACTCAGCCGGGTTTAGGCGCTCACGCCACTGGGCGTCAGTGAGCTGCGCAAACTCTTGATTCTCACTCATGACTCATCCTTGGTTTTATCCGACACGGCAGGTAGTACAGCGGTTTTATCCACTTCATTTATTCCCGCCTCGGCGTCACGGGGCCTGGGTGGCGATGGCGCCAGGGGCCTGGGTGGAGATGGCGCCAGGGGCCTGGGTGACCTTAGCGCCAGCCCCAGCTGAGCCAGCAGCGACGGCGTCGGGGGCCGCACCAGAGCGTCCCACCTCAGCCGCACCAGAGCGAAGGGCCTCTACCTTGGCCTTAGCGCTACGGCTAGCCGCGCTGAGCACACCGCGTGCCTGCTCCGGGCGCAGCTGCCGCTTTGCCTCCTCAATCGCAGAAATCTGGGCTACCTGCGTGGGGTCAGAGAGCACCATGGTGGCCGGCTCAGGTGCGTTAGTTGCTTCCGACCCGGTTTGCACGCCCGGCAACAGTCCACGGCGCAAAATCCGACGCCGCCGCATCTTCTTGGAGCGCACTGCGGCCGCCTGCACCCGGGCTTCCTCAATGGGATCGCCCTGCTCAGCTTTAGTTACTGCCGGCTGGGACTTGGTGTCGCTCGATAGCTGCGCCAGTTCCTGGGCTAGCTTAGCCACCTTTTCAGGGGTGGGATCTTGCATGACGGTAACGTTTTCCACCTCCACACGCTGACGCGGCAGGGCATAGGGGGCTTCTTTTTGCAGCCAAGTCACCATTTCTTCACGCACATGGCATTGCAGTTTGAAGGCATCAACACTGTTTGCTGCCGAAACAGTTAGGCGCACCCGGATCAAAGAGTTTTGGGCATCAATTACTGATAGCGCTGCGTCACGCCCATCCCAGGTGGATGAGGAGGCCACAAACTTGGCTAGCTGCGCCCGCATAGCGGCGATAGGTGCACGCCAATCCAGGTCAAAATTGATTTGTGCAGTCTGCCGTTCATCGCGACGCGACCAGTTAGTAAAAGGGTTCTCTGTGAAGTATTTGCTGGGCAGCAAGATACGGCGCCCGTCAGCGGCCAAAACCACCACATAGGTGAACGTGATTTCTTCGATTCGGCCAGAGTCAGTGGCATTAATAACCACCTGGTCATCCACACGGATAGCGTCAGTGATGGCCAGCTGCACACCTGCAAACAGGTTTCCCAGCACTGATTGTGCAGCCAAACCGGCTACCACCGAAACCAGACCGGCACTAGCAAGCAGCGACCCCATAGCCAGGCGTGCTTGTGGGAAAGTCATGACGATGGTGATTGCACCAATAATGATGACGATAACTTCAGCTACTCGCCGCAGAATCTGGGCCTGGGTGGTGATCTTATTGGCCCGGCGCACATTGGTGGGATCATTGCGCGATTCGGCATGGGCCACCACGGTAGCCGAAATGGCTTTAACCCAGCTTACGCACACCCAGGTCAGGGCCGCTTTAAACAGGATTACCAGCAACAAAATAGCGTAGCGATACCAGGCCGGGGAGGAAGTGCCCTCCATGGCCAGTTGGGCGCCGATTAGCGCGCCAACAATGGCAAACAGTGCGTAGAAAGAGTTACGCCCCTTGTCCCCCACGTGGTGCCACAGCAGGGAGCGGCGTCCGGCCACATGCACTGCAATAACTACAGCTAAAGCCAGCACCAGGCCGATTGATAGACCCAAAGCAGTGCGCCACAGCAGGCTGAAAGTGTCTAAGGTGACCGCTGCGGCAGATTCTGTGGGCGATGGCGTGGGGATAGGAGTCGCCACCGCGAGTATGTGCCCCTGATTTAACATGGCAGCCACACTAGTAGCGCAGGCTGTGCGCAAGCTGTGGTTTTACCCGCGCGTCCGTATAGGTAAGGCAGTCCACAAAGCTTGAGGTTGCAACATAAAACTCACTGTTCACAGGCGCCTCAGAGCCCCCAAAGTGGGCGCCTTAAGTCCCAGCTCTCAACAGCGACGACGCCGCCGCACCGCAGCGACGCCGTCGGCAAAGCCGAGCGCCCAACAGTGGCGGCAAAACCTAACGCCCAGCCACGGCGACGACGACGCCGTGCCCCTCTCGCTGGCGGCTGCAAGTCCCAGCGCAACACGCCAAGCCTTCCGACGCAGCGCCGTCGGCAAAGCTCACAGAAACCCCGCAGAAACCAAAAAACCCCGCATCGCTTACGCAATGCGAGGATTCAAGTGGTGGCTCCGACCGGCGTCGATCCGGTGACCTTTCGATTTTCAGTCGAACGCTCTACCAACTGAGCTACAGAGCCAATCTGAAAACTTTGGCCTGACCATTACTGATCAGGCCAACTTTTTCGCGACCTCGACGGGACTTGAACCCGCGACCTTCGCCGTGACAGGGCGACGCGCTAACCAACTGCGCCACGAGGCCTTGACTTTCGTCAGATTCATATGAAGTTATCGTACGAATCCGTACTCCCAACGGGATTCGAACCCGTGTTGCCGCCGTGAAAGGGCGGAGTCCTAGGCCGCTAGACGATGGGAGCCTTTTGGCTTTGGCGTCTTGCGCCTCGAACCGAGAAGAACTCTATACAGGAACCAGACCCAAGCACAACTCGAAAAAGCGTGACGCTGACCACATGGTTAGTTTTGCGCAGAATTCCAATTGAAATTAACTATTTGCGCACAATCGTTTTAAAGGGAATGGGCTTAAGCGCTCTTTCGTGGCAACCTTAGAGCAGCCGCACCCCTCGGCGTCGGCCCGCCTACCTGTAGCTATCCGCCGCCACAATTTGCTGGAAGGATCACTGCCGTGACTGAAACCCCTCAAGGCTCCAACCGCACACAGCCTTCGCTAGGCGCCCTAATGTCGCGCGTGAGCGAAAATATTTCTACCCTGATCCGCACCGAAATCGCACTCAATAAGGCCAAGGCGGCCGAGACAGGTAAACGTTTTGGTTTAGGGGCCGGCCTGCTGGGCGCAGCCGGGGTGTTCGCCCTATTTGGGCTGGGCTATCTACTGACCACCCTGTCGCAGGTAATCGCACTATGGCTACCACAATGGGCGGGCTCACTGATTGTGGCCGTGCTGGTGCTGATTGTGGCCGGGGTGCTGGCTCTGGTGGGCAAGAAGGAAATCGACAAGGGCCGCCCGGTGGTGCCCGCCCCGCAGGTTGGTTTGCGTCAGGACGTGCAGGCCGTGACTAACTCGCTGCGTGAGGGTCTAGCTACCGACGACGCCGCCAGCGGCCCGACTGGCACTGCTCCCGCCGGCCCGGCTTTCGGACAGAACTGACCCAGCTGAGTGAAAGGAAGTTTCATGTCTATCTCAGCCCTAGAAGCTCAGCTAGAGGCCCAGCGTGCAGCCGCCGCCCAGGCCGTTAACGAGTTGGCCCGCCAGATCGCCCCGGCCACACTCAAGGCCCAGGCTGCCCAGATCGGTGAGGACAGCGTGGCGCGAGCCAAGGCGCTCGCCAGCGACTCCGCCCCGGTGAAGGAGCGCTTTACCGCGCTGGTAGAGGAGGCTAAGGGTAAAGACCCGGCCGCCGTCGTCGTACTTGCCGGAGCAGGCCTGGTTGCCGCCACGACGGCGCTGATCAGCCTGCGGTTGGCGCTACGTCCGCTGTTTAAGTGAGGAAAGGATAAATAATGCCCAGTGCACAGGAGCTCGAAGAGCAGCTTAAGGCCCAGCGTGAGGCCCTGGCCCAGAGCGTAGATGACCTGGCTGAGCGGGTTAACCCCAAGGCTCAGGCCAAAGAGAAGGCTGAGCAGGTGCGCGCCAAGGCCGCTGAGGCCGGCTCTAGCATCTCTGAGTCACTGCACCAGTTTGGTTTTATCGCCAAGGAGATGAGCGAGGGCGTGCGCGCCCAGGCTAAGTACTACTGGGATCGCGCCGGCGAAGGCGATTCTTCTGCCCGCGTCGTGGTGGCCACGGTGGGTGCTGGCGCCCTGCTGGTTGGCGGCGCAGTGGTGAAGAAGATCTTCAAGCACTAGTAGCTGCCGGGACGCCGTAACCGCGCCTGCCTGCGCTGAAAGTAGACGCTGACAGCGCAGCGCGGGCGGCGGTGTGAACAAGCAGACGAAATCAGTGCTATTGTTCACATGTGGACCGTCACTCCAGTCCAAACAGGCCCTGACCGGCGTGTGGAATGGAGATTGTGGCGCTTATCGTTGTACGGTTGTCTCACGATAAATTCAGACCATTTCGAAACAGCACGTTTTACGTGCGCGATCAGACGTTGGAGGGGGTCGAGCCTATGGGGCGCGGCCGTCAAAAGGCCAAGGCAACCAAGGTTGCCCGCAAGCTCAAGTACTACAGTCCTGAGACTGACTATGCGGCGCTAGAGCGTGAGCTCGCTGCCACGTCGGCCCGCTCAGGAAGCAGCAGCTACGACGACGAGGACTACTCGGATCTAGCCGCCAAGTACAACGATGACTTTGACGATGAAGATGACTTTGATCCAGGTAGGTCCTGAGTAACTAGAACATAAGGGTGGGGGCCAGCTGGGAGGGCCAGCCCTCTATCAGACGCCGCGCCCACCATAAACGCTGCGCAACTAAGTGATGCTGCGCTCTAGCGGGCGCCGCAGCTAAACAGGTGCCTCAACCTAAAGCAGGCACCGCAGCCTAAACAGGTGGCGCCGCTACCTGACGCAGCACCTCCCTACAACCCCCGCGCTGAGCGGGGAAAACGCGCCGTCAACTGGAAAAAACACATCGCGATCGGCTCATCCCCGCTTGCGCGGGGAAAACTGTGATGATCAGCCAATCAACCTGGCTGGCGCCGGTTCATCCCCGCTTGCGCGGGGAAAACACTACTTGGAAAAGTGGCGTGAGCGCTTTTACCTAGGTTCATCCCCGCGTGAGCAGGGAAAACACTTCTCGATCTGGGGTTTTACGCACCAAATCGGTCAGATTTTGGAAAGCCCTAAGAGCTGCGCCTACGTTAAAATTTACTCACTGCCGGACGCTTACACAACTAACTCGCGGGATCAGGCTCAGAATACTGGCAGTCCCCACTGTAGTAGGAGCACTCCTAGACACCGCCTAAACGCCAGTGGGGACTGGCCGGGCGGCCAGTCCCCACCACGCTCTAGCGTTGTTGCAGCTCAGATGCGGTAGACGCCGTGGATATCCACCGCGCCACCCTGCACACCCTTGGTGCCGCTAACCACTCGGCCAGTGACTTCATACTCATCAGCCTTATGTACGCTACCCAGCACACAAGCCTCAATCCCGGCAGCGCGGCTTACCTCAATGGCAGCTTCAGCAATGGACTCATCCACCACTGCCACCATACCGATACCCAGGTTCAAGGTGCCCTCCAGGTCATCCCACGGCACATTACCCAGGCGGCGCACCACATCAAAGACGGGCGGGATCTGCCAGGCGCTACGGTCGACGTCGGCAATTAAGCCAGAAGGGCAGCACACGAGCCAAGTTAGCAGCCAGGCCCCCACCGGTGACGTGGCTAAGGGCGTGCACATGCATAGTGGCCGGATCCGGGCCGCTACCCACGCCCTCAATCATGGCCAGGCAGGCGCGAGTGTATAGGCGGGTGGGCTCTAGTAGCTCCTCACCCAGGGTGCGACCAAACTCGTCAACGTGACGCTCCAGGCCCCAGCCGGCCACCTCAACTACCCGCCGTACCAGCGAATATCCGTTAGAGTGCAGACCCGAGGCAGCCATACCAATCAGTACGTCGCCAGCCCTTACCCGCTCAGCACCCCAGCACGCGGCTAGCCTCAACCACACCCGTAGCCGCACCGGCGACGTCGTAGTCATCAGGGCCCATCAAACCGGGGTGCTCAGCGGTCTCGCCACCCAGCAATGGGGTGCCCACAGCCGCACAGGCCTGGGCCACGCCGCGCACAATGTCCGCAATGCGCTCGGGCACCACATGGCCGCAAGCAATGTAGTCAGTCATCAGCAGCGGGCGCGCACCCACCACCACGATGTCGTCAACCACCATGCCCACCAGGTCCTGGCCGATGGTGTCGTGGATGTCTAGGGCCTGGGCGATAGCCACCTTGGTACCCACACCGTCAGTGGAGGTAGCCAGCAGCGGACGGCGGTAGTCGCGCAGCTCGCTAACATCCACCAGCCCGGCAAATCCGCCCACTCCCCCAACCACGGCGGGGGTCATGGTGGCGGCCACGGAGGCCTTCATTAGTTCAACGGCACGGTCACCTGCCTCGGTGTCCACGCCCGCAGCGGCATAGGTAACTTCACTCATTACTTGACTCCTTCAATGCGTGGTACCACTGAGTTGCGACGCGGCAGGGGCGCGTCAGTTTTGTTTTCGTCGCGGCGACGGCGGTACACCGAGGGCACGCGCGAGATCGGCAGGGTGGAAATCACCGGGGCCGCATGTGGGGGCTCAATCGGGTAGTTACCGTCAAAGCAAGCCATACACAGGCGTGAAGCCTCCTGGCCACTGGCTTCCACCATGCCCTCCACAGAGAGGTAACCCAAAGAGTCAGCCCCAATGTGGTTGCAAATCTCCTGGGTGTTCATGCCATTGGCGATCAGCTCAGCGCGGGTGGCAAAGTCGATGCCATAAAAGCAAGGCCATTTAACCGGCGGGGAGGAAATACGGATATGGATCTCCTTGGCGCCAGCCTCACGCAGCATCCGCACCAGGGCCCGCTGGGTGTTTCCACGCACGATCGAGTCATCAACCACCACCAGGCGCTTTGCCTTCAATAACCTCACGCACCGGGTTGAGCTTGAGCCTAATACCCAGTTGGCGCAGGGTTTGGGTGGGTTGAATGAAGGTGCGGCCCACATAGGCGTTTTTCACAATGCCCTGGGCAAAAGGAATACCTGATTCTTGCGAGTAACCAATAGCGGCGGGCGTGCCCGAGTCGGGGGTGGCAATCACCAGGTCAGCCTCAACCGGGTGTTCGCGTGCCAGCGCCGCACCCATGGCGTTACGGGCCGCAATAATGGAGCGCCCCTGAAATACGCGTGTCGGGGCGAGCCAGGTAAACATACTCAAATACGCAACCAGTGGGGGTGGCGGGGGCGAAACGGCGCGTAGCTACGCCGTCGGCATTAATAGTCAAAAATTCGCCCGGCTCAACCTCACGCACATAGGAGGCACCCACAATATCCAGGGCGGCAGTCTCGGAGGCCACCACCCAGCCGCGCTCCAGGCGTCCCAGCACCAGCGGGCGCACGCCGTGGGGGTCGCGGGCCGCATAGAGGGTGTCTTCAGTCATGAAAGGTGACTGAGAAAGCGCCCTTGAGCTGCGGCAGCATCAGCATGGCTACCTCTTCGAGGTCTAGCTCAGGGTGCTGCTTGGCGGTGAGGGAAAGCAGAGCGGCCATCACGGCGGTGTCGGTGGTGGAGCCGCGTCCCAGTTCACCGGAAATATCCTGACCGGAGGCTTCACGCACGTATTCCATTAGCTCGCGCGTGTTGGTGAGGTTACCGTTGTGGGCTAGGGCCACCGTGTGCTCAGCTACCGGCCCCAGCATGGGCTGAGCGTTTTCCCAGGTGGTGGAGCCTGTGGTGGAGTAGCGTACATGCCCCACCGCGATATGCCCGCGTAAGGCTGACAGGCTGGTTTCATCAAAAACCTGGGAGACCAGCCCCAGATCCTTATAAACCATGATTTTTTCGCCATCTGAGGCAGCGATCCCGGCTGCCTCCTGGCCACGGTGCTGTAGCGCGTACAGACCGAAGTAGGTCAGTTTGGCTACATCTTCACCTGGCGCCCACAGCCCAAAGACGCCACATTCATCTTCAGGCTTTGGCTCTAGATAATCGACGGGTTGACTTTTGCGCGGGATTTCACCGAGTGTCACCTTCTAAGTTTGTCACATCCCCTTTAGCGACGCATGTGGCCATTTGTCACATGCGCGCGCTAGTCTCGCTTAACCCACCCCCGCGTTTGGGCCCAGCCACCTCACTTTGAGCACATCAGCGCACCGGTATGACGACGGCGTCCCCCTAGCAGTTTTGGGCCCGCTGGGGTTAAAGCAGCGGCAGGAAATCGCTTAGATCTGTGCGTAGCCCCGAGGCGCTGAGTTTGCCCTCGTCTAGGGCCGCATTCCACTCCAGCACGCCAATGGCCAGTTCCAGCCAGGTTTGGGCGTCAGTTTCTACTACCGACGGCGGGGTGCCGCGCCGGTGGGTGGAGCCGGCTACTGCTTGGGTAGCGCCGTATGGTGGTACGCGCACTTCCACGCTGCGTCCGGGGGCGACGGCGGCCAGCTCCTCCAGCGTGTAGCGCACGGCGGTGGCGGTGGTGTTGCGGTCAGCTTCTTGGCCTTGCTGGTACAGGTTGCGCCAGTGGTGTAGGGCAGCGATGCCTTCGGTGATGTCGATACGACGACGGGTGCTCATAGCTGGCCAGATTACCCTCTTGGGCGGCTCTTAAGCAGCCGCTAAAGCTGGCTGCTTATTTGCGGCCGCGCACAGCCCAGGGCACGCCGGCCCCCCAAGCCGCGCCTAACTCAGGCCGCGCACAATGCCAAAAAACACATTGACCCGCCAGGCGTTTAGCCCAGCGGGTCAAGTTGTTGAACTAGCTTGGATCAGATGATGCCGAAAGCGTTCATAACATCGGCTACGCGCACGAAACCAGCAGCGTTAGCACCCAGCACGTAGTCGCCCGGACGCCCGTAGGTGTCGGCGGCCTCCAGACAGGAGTGGTGAATGTCAGCCATGATGCCGGTCAGCTTGGCCTCAGCGGTGGCAAAATCCCAGCGGCTACGAGAAGCGTTCTGCTCCATCTCCAGTGCGGAGGTAGCCACACCACCAGCGTTAGCGGCCTTACCGGGGGCATAAAGAATCCCGGCGTCCTGGAAGTGCTCCACAGCCTCGGGGGTGGAGGGCATGTTGGCGCCCTCAGCCACCACACCGCAGCCGTTACGTAGCAGGCGCACTGCGGCGTCGCCGTTTAGCTCATTCTGGGTGGCACAGGGCAGCGCCACCGAGCAGGTCACATCCCAAATGCTGCCGCCGGTAACCAGCTGGGCAGAGGGGCGGCGCTTGACATAGTCGGCTACGCGTCCACGCTCGACTTCCTTAACCTGCTTTAGTAGCTCCAGGTCGACGCCGGCCTCATCCACCACATAACCGGAGGAGTCAGAGAAGGTAACTACCTTGGCGCCCAGGGCCTGGGCCTTTTCAATGGCGTAGATAGCCACGTTACCGGCGCCGGAAACCACCACGCGTTGGCCTTCCATTGACTGACCACGGGTAGCCAGCATGGACTGGGCAAACAGCACGGTACCGTAACCGGTAGCTTCGGTACGCACTAGCGAACCACCCCAGGCTAGGCCCTTACCGGTTAGCACGCCGGCGTCGTAGGAGTTACGTAGGCGCTTGTACTGGCCGAACAGGTAGCCGATCTCGCGGCCACCCACGCCGATGTCACCGGCAGGAACGTCAACATTGGGGCCAATGTGGCGCGATAGCTCAGTCATGAAGGACTGGCAAAAACGCATGATTTCGGCGTCGCTGCGGCCGTGGGGGTCAAAGTCGCTACCACCCTTACCGCCGCCGATACCCTGGTTGGTCAGGGCGTTCTTGAAGATCTGCTCAAAACCCAGGAACTTGATGATGCCTGCGTTAACTGAAGGGTGGAAGCGCAAACCACCCTTGTAGGGGCCCAGCGCAGAGTTGAACTCAACGCGGAAACCACGGTTGACCTGCACGTTACCAGCGTCGTCAACCCACGGCACACGGAAGATAATCTGACGCTCAGGCTCAACCAGACGCTCTAGCAGGGCGTTGTCGGCGTAGTGAGGGTCCTTTGCTAGCACCGGTTCCAGGGAGGTCAGTACCTCATGTACTGCCTGGTGAAACTCGTGCTCACCCGGGTTACGGCGGATGACGTCGGCATAAACCTTATCGATAGCGGCGGTCATAGTGACCCTTTCCTAAGAGCCCCGGAGGGCATCTGTATGCAATCTCGGTACGTGCATTAGCCTTGCAAAGAATTGTTTACTCTAGGTTACAGACGCAGAAAATCTCACTCCTTGACATAATGATTCACGTCACCTAAATGGTGCGTTTGAGACTTAAGGGACAGCCGGCGCAGCGTATCGCCGTGTTTTCATCCACCTCCAGGCTGTGGCACGCCCCTAGGCCAGAGGCACATAGGCTGGTTGCGCCCAGCAGAGAACCGCTGCGTCGTAGCTGCTCTACCATCACTGCCGCCAGTTGCGGGCTCACCCCGGCTTCTTGGGCCGCGCGAGTGAGGGTGGCGCCGCGCGCTAGGGCTTGGGTTAGACGTTGGCGCGGGCCGGTTGCGTCCGTCTTGGGGGCGACGCCGGCCATGCCCGCCTTGGGGGCGACGGCGCCGGTTGCGCCCGCATTAGGGGCGCTAGTGCTCGTCTTAGGGGCGACGGCGCCGGTTGCGCTGCTAGTGCCAGGGCCTGAGCCGTCACCAAGGCTGGTTGCACTGCTGCTAGCAGCCACTGCGACGCCGTCACCTGGGTTTTGTTGCGGGCCACCCACGCGGCCGGCGGGGCCGACAACGCCCGCAGCGACGTCGTCGACCCCATTTGCACGGCGTAGGCGCGGCCAACCCAGCGCCACCCGCGCAGACTTCACCAAATCAGTCGCCCGATCTGGAACACCACCACCGCCAAGATCCAGGCCGTCACCAGCTGCACGCCCACAGCGCTAGCCGCCCTACGGGCCCCAATCTGGCGGGCCTGCTCAGCCACCGTAGCCAGGCAAGGCGTGTAGGTAAGCACAAACACCAAGAAGGCGTAGGCCCCCACCATGGCGTCGGCACCAGCAGACTTAGCGAAAGAGACACGCACCAACTTAGGCAGCTGACCCAAGTTATCGCCGCCATCTTCAGCGTCACCACCATCAGCTTCAGGATCCATGTTGTAGGAGGTGACCACCGAGGAGATTACGGTCTCTTTAGCCACAAAACCAGTCATAAGTGCACCGGTCATGTGCCATTCACCAAATCCGGCGGGCTTAAAGACAGGCTCTAACACCTGGGCGGTGCGGCCATAAAGCGAGTCCTCCATAGGCAGGTTGGAGTCAGCGAACTTGTGACCGCCAGCCATGGGGATTGCCCCCATCAGCCACACCACCAGGGTCATCAGCAAAATGATCTTGCCGGCGCCCACCACGAAGGCCCATGAACGCAGCCAGGTGTTCTTCAGCGTCACCACTACGCGCGGCACCTGGTAGGCCGGCAGCACCAGGAACAGCGGGGCGTGAGACTGGCCCTTAGTAATAAACGGCTTCAAAACCAGCGATCCCAGCACCACCATTATCAAGCTGAGCACGTAGAGGCTAAACACCACGGTGCCGGTGTGGGTGGGGAAGAAAATGCGGGTAATAAGCAGGTAAATGGTCAGTCGCGCAGCGCAGGAGGTGTACGGAATCACTAAGGTGGTGACCAGACGCTGGGCCGCGTTAGGTAGCGTGCGGGTAGCCGCCAGGGAGGGCAGGTTGCAACCAAAACCCATGATCAGCGGCATGATTACGCGCCCATCCAAGCCAATGGCGCGCATGAGGCGGTCGCCCAGGAAGGCGGCGCGAGCCATATAACCGGAGTCTTCCAGGATTGAGATCATCAGGAAGATGATGAACATCAACGGGATGAAGGAAGCCACCACCCCTAGACCGGTGCACAAACCGCCGATCAGCAGGCCATGCACCCAGTTGTCTTGCCAGCCAACAGCCTTCAGTGCCAGACCAATTAAGTGGGCTAGCGAGTAGCTCTTGGACTCGTCGGAGAAAGCCTGCTCAAAGAAGTCCTGGATGGGGCTAACCCATTCACCAGCGATCTTGAACAGCAACCACATCAGGAAGAAGAACACCGGCAGGCCCATAAGCGGGTGCAGCAAAACCCGGTCCACCTTGTCTGAGAAGGAGGGCTCCAGGGGCTGCTCTAGCTTGCCAAAAGCCTGGGCTTCAAGCTTTTCTACCCACTCAAAGATGGCGTCGGCTTGCTCTAGGCCGCTGGCCTGGGCTTCTGCCTTGCAGTGACCGCACTTGCATTCGTGCTTGCGCGCGCCGGGGGCGGTGTGGGAGGGCTCAATGCCTTTAACCCACTTGGGATGGGCAATGTTTTCTTTCACCAGGGCCGCAAATTCGTCTGCGTTGCCCAGGTGGCGGGGGTCAATAACGATGACGTCGATCCCCAGGGCCTTGCTTAGGGCCTCCGCGTCAGGGGCCTCATCGGCCACATCCGCCATGGTCAGTACCGCCAGGGCGTTGTGTCCAGCCTGGGCTACCTGGCCGAGCAGGTAGAGCGAGCGGGTTAGGGCACTGGCGTCTAGCACCACCACGGTTAGGTCCAGGCCACCGCCGTTTTCAGGGTCGGTGAAGGAGCCGGGGACAGCCGCCAGGGTGTCTACCACTACCTGCTCATCAGGGGAGGCGGCGAGCAGCGAGTAGGTGCCGGGCAGGTCTAGCAGGTTAGCTTCAACGGCTTTCCAGTTACCGCGCATCATTTCGACGGTGGTGCCGGGGGCGTTGATAACCCGCTGGCGGGCGCCGGTTAGAGCATTGAACAGGGTGGATTTACCAACATTGGGGTTACCCACCAGAGCAATAGTGGTGTCGTGGACAGTGGTGTCCAGAGTGATTGTGGCGTGACAGGAGCAGCTCACTTGATTACCTCCACGTTGATGTGGTGGGCGCTGCGGCGGTCTACAGCCACACGGGCGCCGTCAATATTTACCACTACCCCGCCAAAAGCTGCGCGGTTAACCACGTGGAGGTTAACGCCCGGGCGCAGGCCCAGTTCATGCAGGCGTAGTAGGTTCTCTTCGCTAATATCCAGTTCGGCCACCTTGGCGCGAACTCTTTTAGGGCACTGACTTAGCAACATGGCGCTATCTTAAGCCTTGCCTTACTTAGGCTAATAGGACCTTAGATGTTGCGCTAATTGTACCGGTTTTAGCTAAATACAATGCCTTCACTTAGCTAATTAGGTAAGGCTACGGGTCCTTAAGCCAATATAAAAACATTTTGTCACAAAAAGCTTGGGGCCGACTGGCTGCTGCCAGTCGGCCCCAACTCTCACTAGGGTAAACCTATTAACCTGGTGTTTTAGTTGAACAGGTCAGGCAGTACGCGCTCAACTGCGAGGCCTACCTCTGCTAGTTCTAGGACCATAGGCGCACCCAGGTCCTGAGAGAGGATGTCGTGACCGGTGATAGCAAAGAGTTCACCGCCGGTGGTACCAATGCGGGCAGCCTTAACACCTTCAGCTTCAGCGGCGGCGTAAACCGCCGGCAGCGCCCCTTCGGGCACAGCAATCACGCAGCGCGCCCCAGACTCAGAGAACAGGAAGGTGAAGTCATCCAGCCCGGCGCCGTCGGCGGCAGCAGTGGCCGCATTGGCGATGTCCACGCTTACACCCACGCCGCAGCGCAGGGAGCCCTCCAGCAGGGTCTGCACCAGACCACCGGCAGAGCAGTCGTGGGCGGCGCTGATCAGGCGCTCACCAGCAGGGGTGCGGGCCTCGCTTAGGGCCAACAGCACATTACCCAGGGCCATTTCGGCGTCCAGATCCACCTTGGGCGGCAGGCCACCTAGGTGACGATGCACTACCCGAGCCCAGGCGGAGCCGTCCAGCTCATCGTAGGTTTCGCCCAGCAGTACTAGGGCTAGGCCTTCTTCCTGCCAACCTGAGGGGTTAGCGCGGGTGACGTCGTCGATCACGCCCAGCACGCCCACCACGGGAGTGGGGTTAATGGAGGAGTCGAGCAGACCCCTTAACCTTGCCGTGGGAGTTGTAGAGGGACACGTTACCGCCGGTAACCGGAATACCCATCACCTTGCAGGCGTCAGCCAAACCAGTAATGGCCTCCACCAGCTGCCACATGGCGTCAGGGTCCTCGGGGGAACCAAAGTTCAGGCAGTCGGTTACCGCCAGCGGGCGCGCACCAACCGTGCACACGTTACGGTAGGACTCAGCCAGGGCCTGGGCGGCGCCGGTAGCCGGGTCAAGCTTGGTGAAACGCCCGTTAGCGTCAGTGGAGATAGCCACACCCAAGCCGGTCTTTTCATCCACACGCACCACACCGGCGTCGTCGGGCTGAGACAGGGCGGTCTGGCCGCGCACGAAACGGTCGTACTGGTTGGTAACCCAGCTGGCAGAGGCGTAGTTGGGGTTAAGCGCAATAGCCATGGCGTGGGCCGCTAGCTCCTTGGAGGAGGCGGGGCGCTGCAGCTTGTCGCTAGTGTCAGCGTTTAGCTCATCCTGCCAGGCAGGGCGGGCGTAGGGGCGATCATAGGTGGGGCCTTCGTGGGCCACGGTCTTAGGGGTCCACGTCCACAATGCGCTCACCGAAGTGGTCAATGGTTAGGCGCCCAGAGCCGTTAACCTCACCAATTACGGAGGCTTCCACATCCCACTTGCGGATGACCTCCATGAAGGCCTCCAGCTTTTCGGGGGCCACCACAGCCATCATGCGCTCTTGAGATTCACTCATGAGGATCTCGCCGGCGGTTAGGGACGGGTCGCGTAGCAGCACGTTTTCTAGGTTGACGTGCATACCGCCGTCACCGTTGGAGGCCAGCTCGCTGGTGGCGCAGGAAATACCGGCGGCGCCTAGATCCTGGATACCTAGCACTAGATCCTGCTTGAACAGGTCTAGACAGCATTCGATAAGTACCTTCTCCATGAAAGGGGTCGCCCACCTGGACGCTGGGGCGCTTTGGCCGGCATACCATCCTCGAAGGATTCACTGGCCAAAATGGAGGCGCCACCAATACCGTCACCGCCGGTGCGGGCCCCGAATAGCACCACCTGGTTGCCGGCGCCCGAGGCGTTAGCTAGGTGAATGTCGTCGTGGCGCATAACGCCCACGCACAGGGCGTTTACTAGCGGGATTTTCCTGGTAGGAGGAGTCGAACTCGGTTTCACCACCAATGTTGGGCAGGCCCAGGCAGTTACCGTAACCACCCACACCGGCTACCACGCCGTGAACCACGCGGGCGGTGTCTTCATGGTCAACCGCACCAAAACGCAGCTGGTCCATAACCGCCACCGGGCGGGCACCCATAGAGATAATGTCGCGCACAATACCGCCCACACCGGTGGCCGCGCCCTGGTAGGGCTCCACGAAGGAGGGGTGGTTGTGGCTTTCTACCTTGTAGGTGACGGCCCAGCCGTCACCGATGTCTACCACACCAGCGTTTTCACCCATACCCACCAGCAGGTGCTCACGCATCTGGGGGGTGACCTTCTGGCCAAACTGCTTGAGGTGGATCTTGGAGGACTTATAGGAGCAGTGCTCAGACCACATTACGGAGTACATGGCCAGCTCAGCGTTGGTAGGGCGGCGCCCAAGCAGTCGCTTAATGTCTGCGTACTCTTCCGGTTTGAGGCCCAGCTCCGCGTAGGGCATTTCCTTATCTGGGCTAGCCGCAGCGTCCTGAACGGTATCGGGGTGCTCCACGGGGGTAACGGAATTGGGCAGGGAGGTCATTGGCGCTCCTGAACGTGACGTTTAATTGCGCTTAACCGGCGTTGAGTGCGCCTAGCGCATTTACTCTCTAACTCTACTCGTCTTGACTGGGAAGTTAACAGTGGAAGCCGACAATCGGCCAATATGTGCACTCCAGCATTTTTCACATTGTTGTTTTCGGCGAAAATCCCAAAAGTGCTGTGCACCACAAGCAAATGATGTTGGACTGGTGTCATGAGGAACATCGACGTTACCCCTCGCCCCTTAGCGGAGTTAGCGAGCCACCTCAGCGACGCGGCCACGAAGCGCCTGGACGCCGTCGTCGACGCCGGACGCCGCTAGGCCAGGGACGCACTATTTTCAACATCACCCCCAGCGCCGCTGCTGACTCAGGTGTGGCCGAGGCAGTAGAAACTATTACCGCGCTGGCGCTGGATGCGGGCATAGACACCCGCTGGTACCAGCTGGATATGCCCGCCCCGTTTAGGGTTTTAAGCGAGCGACTAGACAACTGGCTGCATGGCTACGACGGCGACGGCGGGGTCTTGCGTGACAAGGAACGTGATCTTTATGAGCACGTGTTGTCCTCGAACGCGGAAAACCTGGTGGATGAGATTTCCAGTGGCGACATTGTGGTGCTGCATGAGGCGGCCACCGCTGGCCTGGCGCAGGCTTTCTCTGAGGCGGGTGCCTGGGTGGTGTGGCGCTGCCACGGCGGCACTGAGGATCTAAACGAGCACAGCCAGCTGGCCTGGAGTTTCCTGGAGCCTTATCTGGACTGGGCCAACCGCATGGTGTTCACCCGTGATGTGTACCGCCCGCCATTTGCCCCGCCGGACAGCTGCGACGTGATTGCCCCTTCTATTGTTCCCGACTCTCCGAAAAACCGCGTTTTGGACTTGGATGAGTCCTTGTCGATTGTGCGTTTAGCAGGAATTTTCGACGGCGTAGCTCCCTTTGATGCGGTGCCTTTCATACGTGAAGATGGGCGCCCGGGTGTGATTGAGAAGCTTGATGGCGTGATGCTGGCCGGCGGCCCGGTTCCCCAAGGGGCCCGCGTGGTTACGCAGGTTTCACGCTGGTCTGCGCTTAAAGGCAATGTGCAGCTGATTGAGGCTTTTGCCGCTGACCGTGAGCTGCTTGCCGACGACGTACACCTGCTGCTGGTGGGGCCGGCTTTGGATAGTAAGAGCCGGCAAACTACCCGGGTGGTTAACAGTGCTAGTGGCGAGCCGCAGCTAGCTCCCCACAACGGGCATCCTTCTGAGGCGGCCAGGGTGTTGGCGCAGGTGCTTGACGCCCATGCGGTGCTGCCGCCGTCGCTGGCTGAGCGGGTGCACGTGGCCGCTATCCCAATGCTTGACCGCGAGGTGAATGCGCTGATTGTTAACGCTTTGCAGCGCACTAGCACGGTGATTACGCTGATGAGCCACCAGGAGGGCTTCGGCTTGCCGGTCACTGAGGCCATGTGGAAGAAGGCCGTGGTGGTGGCTGCCCAGGTGGGTGGCTTAATTGAGCAGATCGACGACGGCGTCAACGGGGTGTTGGTGCCGGGCCTGTCTGCCTATAGCTGGGGCCAAGCCGTAGCTGAGGTACTGCGTTTCCCACAACAGTCGGCGGAAATGGGCCTGGCGGCCCATGAATCTGTGCGCGCTAATTACCTGCCGGACCGCCACTTGCGTGACTGGCTGGAGCTTATCGCCACCATGGTGGACGAACGCTAAAAGACGAACGCTAAAACTGGTGGAGGCAGCCCCTGTCGGGACTGCCTCCACTTTTAGCTGTTGCGCCTGGCTGTTGGCCGCGAGCGCCGGCCATCCGCTAGTGCCCGCTGGTAAACCGCGAGCGCCGGGCTTGGGTCGGCCCAGCTTTGGCACCTGGCTAGCTCTGAATGGCCGGCTACCTGCTCGATCAGGCGGTGGCTAGCACTGCGTTTAGGACGGAGGCGAATACGCCTAGGCCGTCAACGCCGGTGCGTAGGCCGCCGGCGCCGGTGGGGCCGAAGCCGGGTTCTACGGCGTGTTCGGGGTGGGGCATGAGGCCCACTACGTTGCCGCGTTCGTTGGTTACGCCGGCGATGTCGCGGGCGGAGCCGTTGGGGTTGCCACCTAGGTAGCGGAAGACTACGCGGCCTTCGCCTTCGAGGCGGTCTAGGTCCTCATCTGAGGCGATGAAGTTGCCTTCACCGTTCTTCATGGGGACCACGATTTCCTGGCCGGCGCTAAAGGCGTTGGTCCAGGCGGTGTTGGCGTTTTCGATCCGTAGTTTCTGCTCGCGGCAGATGAACTTTTGGTGGTCGTTGCGGATTAGGGCGCCGGGTAGTAGGTGGGCTTCGGTGAGGATTTGGAAGCCGTTGCAGATGCCTAGTACGGGCATGCCTTTGTTGGCGGCGTCGATTACTTCTTGCATTACCGGGGCGAAGCGGGCGATGGCGCCGCAGCGTAGGTAGTCGCCGTATGAGAAGCCGCCGGGTACTACTACGGCGTCGACTGCGTGTAGGTCTGCGTCTTTGTGCCAGAGGCTGACGGGTTCGGCTCCGGCTAGGCGTACGGCGCGTAGGGCGTCGACGTCGTCGAGGGTGCCGGGGAAGGTGATTACACCGATACGTGCCAAGGTTTAGGCCTCCTCAGCGCGAACAGAAACCACGTCTTCAATGATGGGGTTGCTCAGCAGCTTGTCGGCGGCTTCGCGGGCGGCGGCTAGGTCTGCTTCGGTTACTTCACCTTCTACGGTTAGTTCGAAGCGGCGCCCTTGACGCACCGCAGTGAACTGTTCGAAGCCTAGGCGCGGTAGGGAACCCACTACGGCTTTACCTTGGGGGTCTAGGATTTCCGGCTTAGGCATAACTTCAACAACAATGCGTCCCATGGTTTCTCCTGTATGGGCGGGCGTAAGTCACTACCAGGTTACTAGCACCAACGGACAAACTACATACTTGCCAGGCGTTGTATATCTCAATTTATTGGTTTGGTTAGGTGTTTGGGGCTAGCGGGAAAGTAAGTAACTAATACTTTAGACTGGTGTTGACCGCGCGTGGCCTGCCCCGCCCCCTTTGTTTCGCTGTGGAAACGGCCGCTGACCACGCATCCATTAATCTCGATGAAGAGGACATAATGCGTCTAACTTTGCCTCGGCGTCGTTGGGCGGCCGGATTGGCTGTTGTGGCTATGACTTTGACGGGTCTAGCCCCGGTAGCCGTCGCAACTGGTCCGGTAGCTGTGCCGGCTAGCCCCACCCAAGCCGATTCCCATCCCCAGGTTTTGCCTGCTCCCCAGTCACTGAGTTGGGGTAGCGGCGCTGCCACGTTTAAGTCCACTACGGTGCATTTTGATGTGCAAAACCAGGACGAGCCCACTAAAGCTACGCTGAATGCTTTAGCTAAAGCCAATAACTTGCAGGTCACTAGTGCGGCTGCGGCCACGCTGAAGGTCACGGTTAAGGTGGCTGCTTCTGGTGAGCAGGGCGACGGCGCTGGCCAGGCCCCTAAGCACGCTGAGGGCTACCTGCTTAAAGCTGAGGGCAACAGCGTCACTATTACCGGCTCTGATACGCGCGGCGCTTACTATGGCGTGCAAACGCTGCGTCAGCTGGTTAAAGACGGCAAGCTCTATCACGCTACGGTACGTGACTGGCCGCTGATGAGTGTGCGTGGCACGATTGAGGGTTTTTACGGCATTCCCTTGGTCTCACCAGGCTCGCCAGGATATTTTGGCTTTCTCTGGCAAGCACAAGATGAATACCTACATTTACACCCCTAAGGATGACGCTTATCTGCGCGCTAAGTGGCGTGAGCTGTATCCGCAGGCGGAGCTGGCTAAGCTCAAGGAGCTGGTGGATGCCGCTAACGCCAACCACGTGGATTTTGTGTTTGCTCTCTCCCCCGGTAACGACATTTGCTATGGCCAGCAAAGTGACTATGACGCCACGGTGGCTAAGTTTGAGCAGCTACGCAAGATTGGGGTGCGCTCGTTCTATATTGCTTTGGACGACATTAACCCGCGTTTGAACTGCGATTCTGACGCCACCCAGTTCCCTTCTCGGGGCCCTTGGACACAGCTGGCTGACGCCCAGTCTTACTATTTGAACAAGGTGCAAACTGAGTATGTTAAGGCCAACCACCTCAATGATTTGATGATGGTGCCCACTAACTATTCGGGTAACGCCACTGACCCGTTTAAGACGGCTCAGGGTGAGCGTTTGCACCAGGATATTCGGATGCAGTGGACTGGAATGGGGGTTTTCTCTGACCAGATCACTGTTGACCAGGTGACTAAGGCGGCCACCACCTACAACAATAAGCACCTGTTTATTTGGGATAACTTCCCGGTTAATGATGGCCAGCGGGGGCGACTGTTCCTTAACCCCTTGGAGGGCCGTGACCCTAACCTGTACAAGTACATTGACGGTTTCACCTCTAACCCCATGATTCAGCCTTATGCTTCGCTACCGTCGCTAGCTAACTATGGTGATTACACCTGGAATGGACCTAAGTATGACGCTCAGGTCTCGTTTAAGGCGGCTTTGGCGGAGCTGGCTGGCACCAGTGATGGCCAGGTAACTAAGGCGCTTGATGCGTTTGTGGATCTTAACCAGTCGTGGAAGCCTTACCGGGCTTCTTCGCAAAGCGCCCCGCAGCTGTCTAGCGACGTTAAGGCTTTTAAGGATGCTTTAGCTAGCGGCAATGCGGCCACTATTAAGTCCACTGCCGCTACTTTGCGTGCGCGTTTGCAGCTGATCCAGCAGGCCCCGCAGCTGCTTGCCAAGATGGAATCTAAAGGTTTTTACAATGACATTAAGCCTTGGCTGGAGGCGGCCCGCGATTGGGCTAAGGCCAGCGAGTCGGCTGTGGATGTTTATTTGGCTATTGGTGCCAATAATGGGGAGCAGGCCACTAGCGCCCTGATGGCGATGCAAGCCTCACAGCAAAGCGCGCTTGCGCCCCGCGTGGATGATATGGATTCGGACTTTACGGTTAAGCCCGCTTCTATTATGGCTTCTGTAGGCGACGGCGTCTTTAACGCTTTCGTGGACGATGCCGCCAAGGCTTGGGATAAGTGGGCTGCTTTGACTCCCGCTAAGGGCGGGGCCGCCTTGAAGGTGACCGAGGCTTCTACCACTATGGGCACTTTGGGAGAGCTATGTGCCCGCTAATGCGGTTGATGGCCGGGAGGACACTTTCTACTGGTCTAACTCTGCCCCACAGCCCGGGCTCTTATTTCCAGCTTGATCTTGGCAGCGAGCAGGAGATTGGTTTGGTGCATGTCAGCCAGGGCCGTAGTGCTTCGCAAACTGGCGACATGATCTATAACGCTGAGATTGAAGTTTCTGGTGATGGCTCTAACTGGACTTCGCTGGGCCAGTTCACTAACCAGGCTGAGATTACGGCTAAGGCACCCGCCGGCACTATGGCGCGTTATGTGCGCCTGAAGGCCACTGCGGCTAATGGTAATGGGGCTTGGGTGCAGATCCGTGAGTTCCAGGTTTCTAGCCCCACTAAGGGTTTGTCTACCACTTTGGTTAGCGCTAAGGATCACCCGCTAGATAATGCGGTTGACGCTAAGGGGGCTACGGCTTTGGTGGCTACCCAGGTGCCTGAGGGCGCTAATTTGGTGCGCGAGCTACCCCAGGCGGCTAGCGGCAAGGTGAGTGTGGTTGTGGCCGGCCAGGTTGGGGCCACAGTTGAGTACCAGCGCAGCGATGGTACTTGGGTGACTTTGGGTAGTGCCGACGCCGCCAAGCACTATCAGGTGTTTGCGGTTGAGGGCCCGGTTAAGGCGATCCGGCTGACTTCCATTAAGGGCGAGGTTTTGCCCAACATTTTGGAGTTTTCTTACCGGGCTTGGCGTGCGGGTGATCCTCAGCCAGGCTCGACGCCGGTGCCCACCCCTGCCCCGACGGTTGCGCCCACTGCGTCTCCGGCCCCCACGGCCAGCCCAGCGCCCACCAGTCCGGCACCCACGGCTAGTCCGACGGCCAGCCCGGCACCGACCAGCCAACCCACGGCTATCCCGGCACCCACTGCGGCTCCAACCGCTACCGCCGCGCCTAGCCCCACCGCTAGCGCTGCCCCCACGGCTAAGCCCACTGCGGCTCCCACGGGCCGGCCTAGCGCCCTACCCAGCGCCTCCGGCAAGCCGGGCGCGCTGCCTTCAGCTAAGCCGTCCTTGCTGCCTGGACAGCGGATCACGCTAAACCCGACCCCTGGCCAGGCCCGCTACTCCAATGGCTTGCTGGCCCACACCGGGGCCAACCTTGCGATTGGTTTAGTGGCCCTAGCGGCCCTAGCTAGCGGCGGGTTGCTGCTGGCCCGGCGTCGTCGCCAAAGCTAAACCAAAGGCGCCGGGCAAGGGAACGGTAACCA
>BNJV01000795.1_pt1 | contig 95325 bp, 100 predicted proteins | sample 8540591 | NCBI WGS metagenome assembly BNJV01 (sample SAMD00202457, study PRJDB9452) | human saliva metagenome | host: Homo sapiens | reverse complement strand
TATTCTGTCAATTATAATGGCGAATGGGTTCAATAATCGAAAGAGGCGATTGTGAAGGAAACAATCGCTTTTTTTTGTGAAAAATATAATAAAATAGATAGGAGAGAATAAATACTTGTAGGAAAAAAATAATACTCTTCGAAAATCAAATTCAAACCACGTCAGCGTCGCCTTACCGTACTCAAGTACAGCCTGCTACTAGCTTCCTAGTTTGCTTTTTGATTTTCATTGAGTATGAGACGGTTTTTTCGTCTAGTAAAAGGAAAACATGACAAAAAAAGTTGGTGTCGGTCAGGCACATAGTAAGATAATTTTAATAGGGGAGCATGCGGTCGTTTACGGTTATCCTGCCATTTCCCTGCCTCTCTTAGAGGTGGAGGTGACTTGTAAGGTAGTTCCTGCTGAAAGTCCATGGCGCCTCTATGAGGAAGATACCTTGTCCATGGCAGTTTATGCTTCGCTGGAGTATTTGGATATCAAAGAAGCCTGTATTCGCTGTGAGATTGACTCGGCTATCCCTGAAAAACGGGGAATGGGTTCGTCAGCTGCTATCAGCATAGCGGCTATTCGTGCGGTATTTGATTACTATGAGGCTGATCTGCCTCATGATGTACTAGAAATCTTGGTCAATCGGGCTGAGATGATTGCCCATATGAATCCTAGTGGTTTGGATGCCAAGACCTGTCTTAGTGACCGGCCTATTCGCTTTATTAAGAACGTAGGATTTACAGAGCTTGAGATGGATTTATCGGCCTTTTTGGTGATTGCCGATACGGGCGTTTATGGTCATACCCGTGAAGCCATCCAAGTGGTTCAAAACAAGGGCAAGGATGCCTTACCGTTTTTGCATGCCTTGGGAGAATTGACCCAGCGGGCAGAAGATGCGATTTTACAAAAAGATGCTGAAGGACTGGGACAAATCCTCAGTCAAGCGCATTTACATTTAAAAGAAATTGGTGTCAGTAGCCCTGAGGCAGACTCTCTGGTTGAAACGGCTCTTAGCCATGGTGCTCTGGGTGCCAAGATGAGCGGTGGTGGGCTAGGAGGCTGTATTATAGGTTTGGCTGACAATTTAACACACGCACAAGAACTAGCAGAAAGATTAGAAGAGAAAGGAGCTATTCAGACATGGATAGAGAGCCTGTAACAGTACGTTCCTATGCAAATATTGCTATTATCAAATATTGGGGAAAGAAAAAAGAAAAAGAGATGGTGCCTGCTACTAGCAGTATTTCTCTAACTTTGGAAAATATGTATACAGAGACGACCTTGTCACCTTTGCCAGACCATGCGACAGCTGATGCCTTTTATATCAATGGTCAGCTACAAAATGAGGCGGAGCATGCCAAGATGAGTAAGATTATTGACCGTTATCGTCCAGATGGTGAGGGCTTTGTCCGTATTGATACTCAGAACAATATGCCTACCGCGGCGGGTCTGTCCTCAAGTTCTAGTGGTTTGTCTGCCTTGGTCAAGGCTTGCAATGCCTATTTCAAACTTGGGATTGGATAGAAGCCAGTTGGCACAGGAGGCTAAATTTGCATCAGGTTCTTCTTCTCGGAGTTTTTATGGACCACTAGGTGCTTGGGATAAGGATAGCGGAGAAATTTATCCTGTAGAGACAGACTTGAAACTAGCTATGATTATGTTGGTGCTAGAAGACAAGAAAAAACCAATCTCTAGTCGTGACGGGATGAAACTCTGTGTGGAAACTTCGACTACTTTTGACGACTGGGTACGTCAGTCTGAGCAAGACTATCAGGATATGCTGGTTTATCTCAAGGAAAATGACTTGGTCAGGGTTGGGGAATTGACTGAGAAAAATGCCCTGGCTATGCACGCCACGACCAAAACAGCATCACCAGCCTTTTCTTATCTGACCGATGCATCTTATGAAGCCATGGACTTTGTCCGCCAGCTTCGTGAGCAAGGGGAAGCCTGCTACTTTACTATGGATGCTGGTCCCAATGTCAAGGTCCTCTGTCAGGAGAAAGACTTGGAGCATTTATCAGAAATCTTCGGTCAACGTTATCGCTTGATTGTGTCAAAAACAAAGGATTTGAGCCAAGATGATTGCTGTTAAAACTTGCGGAAAACTCTATTGGGCAGGTGAGTATGCTATTTTAGAACCAGGGCAGTTAGCCTTGATAAAGGCCATTCCCATCTATATGAAGGGTGAGATTGCTTTTTCTGAGACCTACCGTATTTATTCGGATATGTTTGATTTCGCAGTGGATTTGACACCAAATCCTGACTATAGTTTGATTCAAGAAACGATTGCTTTAGTGGAAGATTTTCTCGTTTATCGTGAGCAGACCTTGCGACCTTTTTCTTTGGAAATCAGAGGAAAAATGGAACGAGAAGGGAAAAAGTTTGGTCTAGGCTCTAGCGGTAGTGTCGTTGTCTTGGTTGTCAAGGCTCTGCTGGCTCTGTATGATTTTTTTCGGTTGATCAGGATCTCTTATTCAAGCTGGCCAGTGCTGTCTTGCTCAAGCGAGGAGACAATGGTTCCATGGGAGACCTTGCCTGTATTGTGGCAGAGGATTTGGTTCTCTACCAGTCTTTTGATCGTCAGAAGGTAGCTGCTTGGTTGGAAGAAGAAAAACTTGGCGACAGTTTTAGAGCGTGAGTGGGGCTTTTCTATCTCACAAGTGAAACCAACATTAGAATGTGATTTCCTAGTGGGATGGACCAAGGAAGTGGCTGTATCGAGTCACATGGTCCAGCAAATCAAGCAAAATATCAATCAGAATTTTTTAAGTTCTTCAAAAGAAACGGTGGCTGCTTTGGTAGAAGCCTTGGAGCAGGGGGATGCAGAAAAAATTATCGAGCAGGTGGAAACAGCCAGCAAGCTCTTAGAAGGCTTGAGCGCAGATATTTACACACCTTCGCTTAGACAGCTGAAAGAAGCTAGTCAAGATTTGCAGGCTGTTGCTAAGAGTAGTGGCGCTGGTGGTGGTGATTGTGGTATTGCCTTGAGTTTTGATGCGCAATCAACTGAAACCCTAAAAAACCGTTGGGCCGATCTGGGGATTGAGCTCTTATACCAAGAAAGGATAGGACATGACGACAAATCGTAAGGATGAGCACATCCGCTATGCCCTTGAGCAGAAAAGTTCCTATAATAGCTTTGATGAGGTGGAGTTGATTCATTCTTCCTTGCCTCTTTACGACTTGGATGAAATCGATCTGTCGACAGAGTTTGCTGGTCGAAAGTGGGACTTTCCTTTCTATATCAATGCCATGACAGGTGGGAGTGAAAAAGGTAAAGAAATCAATCAAAAACTAGCTCAGGTAGCAGAAGCCTGTGAGATTTTGTTTGTGACGGGCTCTTATAGTGCGGCTCTCAAAGATCCATCAGATGCCTCTTTTTCTGTCAAGTCTAGTCATCCAAATCTCCTCCTTGGAACCAATATTGGATTGGATAAGCCGGTTGAACTTGGTTTGCAGACTGTGACGGAGATGAATCCTTTACTTTTACAAGTGCATGTCAATGTCATGCAGGAATTACTCATGCCTGAGGGAGAAAGGAAGTTCAGAAGCTGGCAATCGAATCTAGCAGACTATAGTAAGCAAATCCCTGTTCCGATTGTCCTCAAGGAAGTGGGCTTTGGGATGGATGTGAAGACTATTGAAAGAGCCTATGAATTGGGCGTTCGAACCTTTGACCTGTCAGGTCGTGGTGGCACCAGTTTTGCCTATATTGAAAACCGCCGCAGTGGCCAACGTAACTACCTCAATCAATGGGGCCAGTCTACTATGCAAGCCCTTCTCAATGCCCAAGACTGGAAAGACAAGGTTGAACTCTTGGTCAGTGGAGGCGTTCGGAATCCGCTGGATATGATTAAGTGCCTGGTCTTTGGGGCTAAGGCTGTGGGATTGTCACGAACCGTTCTGGAATTGGTTGAAACCTATTCAGTTGAAGAAGTGATTGGCATTATCCAAGGCTGGAAAGCAGATCTACGCTTGATCATGTGTGCTCTTAATTGTGCAACCATAGCAGATTTGCAAAAAGTAGACTATCTTCTTTATGGAAAATTAAAAGAAGCAAATGATCAGATGAAAAAGGCGTAACCACCGCCTTTTTTCCATCCTCAGACCGAGGTGACTTTTTTGAATTGTGATAAAATAGAAAGTAGAGGATGAACCTATGAGAAAATTTAAAATCTTTTTATTTATCGAAGCCTGTCTTTTGACAGGAGCTCTGATTTTGATGGTATCAGAGCATTTTTCGCGTTTTCTGCTGATTCTATTCCTCTTTTTGCTTTTGATTCGCTATTACACTGGTAAAGAGGGGAATAACCTCCTTTTAGTAGTGGCAACCATTCTCTTCTTTTTCATCGTCATGCTCAATCCTTTTGTGATTCTAGCTATTTTTGTTGCGGTTATTTATAGCCTCTTTCTTCTTTATCCGATGATGAATCAGGAAAAAGAGCAGACCAATTTGGTTTTTGAAGAGGTGGTGACGGTTAAGAAGGAGAAAAATCGTTGGTTTGGAAATCTCCATCATTTTTCAAGCTACCAGACTTGCCAGTTTGATGATATCAATCTTTTTCGTCTCATGGGCAAGGACACCATTCATCTGGAGAGGGTCATCCTAACCAATCATGACAATGTCATTATCCTCAGAAAGATGGTAGGAACGACCAAAATCATTGTACCTGTAGATGTAGAAGTCAGTCTCAGTGTTAATTGTCTCTATGGGGATTTGAATTTTTTCAACCAGCCCAAGCGAGCCCTCCGCAATGAACACTATCATCAAGAAACAAGAGACTATCTCAAGAGTAACAAGAGTGTCAAGATTTTCTTGACCACTATGATTGGAGATGTTGAGGTAGTCAGAGGATGAAAAAACAAGCTTATGTAATGATTGCTCTCACCTCCTTATTATTTGTCTTATTTTTCTCCCACAGCTTGCTGGAAATCCTTGACTTTGACTGGTCTATCTTTCTGCACGATGTCGAAAAAACAGAAAAATTTATTTTTTTGTTGTTGGTATTCAGTATGTCCATGACCTTTCTCTTAGCCCTGTTTTGGCGAGGTGTTGAAGAGCTTTCTCTAAGAAAAATGCAGGCTAATCTCAAGCGTTTGTTGGCAGGGAAAGAAGTGATTCAGCTTGCAGATCCAGATTTGGATGCCAGTTTCAAGTCCTTGTCAGGTAAGCTTAATCTTTTGACAGAAGCTCTTCAAAAAGCAGAAAATCGGAGTCTTGCTCAGGAAGAGGAAATCATCGAGAAAGAACGGAAGCGGATTGCTCGGGATTTGCACGATACAGTCAGTCAGGAGTTGTTTGCGGCCCACATGATTTTGTCAGGTGTCAGCCAGCAGTCTTTGAAATTGGATAGAAAAAAGATGCAGACCCAGTTGCAGAGCGTCACAGCCATCCTTGAAACAGCCCAGAAGGACTTGCGGGTCTTGCTCCTGCACTTGCGACCAGTTGAACTGGAGCAAAAGAGTCTGGTTGAGGGAATTCAAATCCTCTTAAAAGAGCTTGAGGACAAGAGTGATCTCAGAGTTAGTCTTAAGCAAAATATAACGAAATTACCTAAGAAAATTGAGGAGCATATCTTCCGTATCCTGCAAGAGTTGATCAGCAATACCCTCCGCCATGCCCAGGCCTCTTGCTTGGATGTCTATCTCTATCAGACAGATGTTGAATTGCAGCTGAAAGTGGTGGACAATGGGCTTGGTTTCCAGTTGGGGAGCTTAGACGAATTGAGTTATGGACTTCGTAATATCAAGGAGCGGGTTGAAGATATGGCAGGAACGGTTCAACTCTTGACAGCTCCAAAGCAAGGGCTGGCAGTTGATATCCGTATTCCCTTGTTAGATAAGGAATGATAAAGGAGTAAAGATGAAAATTTTACTAGTAGATGACCATGAAATGGTCCGATTGGGCTTGAAAAGCTACTTTGACCTCCAAGACGATGTAGAAGTTGTGGGTGAGGCGACAAACGGATCTCAAGGAATTGACTTGGCCTTGGAATTGCGTCCAGATGTCATTGTCATGGATATCGTCATGCCTGAGATGAATGGGATTGATGCAACCTTGGCCATCCTCAAAGAATGGCCTGAAGCCAAGATTTTGATTGTGACCTCTTACCTAGACAATGAAAAAATCATGCCGGTCTTGAACGCGGGTGCTAGGGGCTATATGCTCAAGACTTCAAGTGCGGATGAACTGCTCCACGCTGTTCGTAAGGTTGCCGCTGGCGAGTTGGCTATTGAACAAGAGGTCAGCAAGAAGGTTGAATACCACCGCAATCACATAGAACTACATGAGGACTTGACTGCGCGTGAGCGAGATGTTCTCCAACTCATCGCCAAGGGCTACGAAAATCAGCGCATCGCAGACGAACTTTTTATCTCTCTCAAGACGGTCAAGACCCATGTGTCCAATATCTTAGCCAAACTTGAGGTCAGCGACCGCACCCAGGCTGCAGTCTATGCCTTTCAGCACCACTTGGTGGGGCATGAGGATTTTTAGATGAGTCTAACAGATTTATTTGAGGAGCTAGAAGCAGCAAAAGATCCTAAAAAAGCAGGGCCTATGGAGGCCTATATGCGTCATCAATTTTCCTTTCTAGGCGTTACGGCGCCAGAAAGAAATAAACTCTATAAAAAATACTTTCCAGAAGCGAAAAAAACAAAGATTATTGATTGGGATTTTGTAGATACTTGTTGGGAAAAAGAGTCTAGAGAATACCAGTATGTGGCTGCCAATTATTTGAAAGCCATGCAGTCTTATCTAAAGGACAGCGATTTGCCTAAGCTAGAGCAGTTGGTTGTTACCAAGTCTTGGTGGGATACGGTGGATATCCTAGATCGAGTAGTAGGGAGTTTGGTGTATGAGAAGCAGGAACTGGAAAAAATAATCCTCCAATGGAGCCTGTCAGACAATATCTGGTTGAGACGCGTCGCTATTGACCACCAGTTGTTAAGAAAAGAGAAGACCAATGTTCAATTACTGGAAAAGATTCTGTTTCATAATTTGAATCAAACAGAATTCTTTATCAATAAAGCCATTGGCTGGGCTCTGAGAGACTACTCCAAAACGAATCCAGCTTGGGTAGCATGCTTCATTGAGAAAAACAAGGAAAGAATGGCTGAACTTAGTATCAAAGAAGCAAGCAAGTACCTCTCCCATCATTGAAAAGCACATTCATTACTTGAAAAAAGTCGCTCATTTATGTTATAATAGACTGTATTTAAAAAATTTTAAGGAGAAATGACAGAATGTCTGTATCATTTGAAAACAAAGAAACAAACCGTGGTGTCTTGACTTTCACTATCTCTCAAGACCAAATCAAACCAGAATTGGATCGTGTCTTCAACTCAGTGAAGAAATCTCTTAATGTTCCAGGTTTCCGTAAAGGTCACCTTCCACGTCCTATCTTCGACAAAAAATTTGGTGAAGAGTCACTTTATCAAGACGTTATGAACGCTCTTTTGCCAAATGCTTATGAAGCAGCTGTAAAAGAAGCTGGTCTTGAAGTGGTTGCTCAACCAAAAATTGACGTAACTTCAATGGAAAAAGGTCAAGACTGGGTTATCACTGCTGAAGTTGTTACAAAACCTGAAGTAAAATTGGGTGACTACAAAAACCTTGAAGTATCAGTTGATGTAGAAAAAGAAGTAACAGACGCTGACGTTGAAGAGCGTATCGAACGTGAACGCAATAACTTGGCTGAATTGGTTATCAAAGAAGCTCCTGCTGAAAACGGTGATACTGTTGTGATTGACTTTGTTGGTTCTATCGACGGTGTTGAATTTGACGGCGGAAAAGGTGAAAACTTCTCACTTGGACTTGGTTCAGGTCAATTCATCCCTGGTTTCGAAGACCAATTGGTAGGTCACTCAGCTGGTGAAACTGTTGACGTTATCGTAACATTCCCAGAAGACTACCAAGCAGAAGACCTTGCAGGTAAAGAAGCTAAATTCGTAACAACTATCCACGAAGTAAAAGCTAAAGAAGTTCCAGCTCTTGACGATGAACTTGCAAAAGACATCGACGAAGAAGTTGAAACACTTGCTGAATTGAAAGAAAAATACCGTAACGAATTGGCTGCTGCTAAAGAAGAAGCTTACAAAGATGCAGTTGAAGGTGCAGCAATTGATAAAGCTGTAGAAAAACGCTGAAATCGTAGAACTTCCAGAAGAAATGATTCATGAAGAAGTTCACCGCTCAGTAAACGAATTCCTTGGAAACTTGCAACGTCAAGGTATCAACCCTGACATGTACTTCCAAATCACTGGAACTACTCAAGAAGACCTTCACAATCAATACCAAGCAGAAGCTGAGTCACGTACTAAGACTAACCTTGTTATCGAAGCAGTTGCCAAAGCTGAAGGATTTGACGCTTCAGAAGAAGAAATCCAAAAAGAAGTTGAGCAATTGGCAGCAGACTACAACATGGAAGTTGCTCAAGTACAAAGCTTGCTTTCAGCTGATATGTTGAAACACGATATCACAATCAAAAAAGCTGTTGAATTGATTACAAGCACAGCAACAGTTAAATAATCTTATACTCTTCGAAAATCTCTTCAAACCACGTCAGCGTCGCCTTACCGTACTCAAGTACAGCTTGCGGCTAGCTTCCTAGTTTGCTCTTTGATTTTCATTGAGTATTAATAAACAAAAATCCCACCTGAATTGGTGGGTTTTCTTATGCACTATTTTCCAAAAATCTCTTTGAGGTCTGCGTCTGTAATCCCAATCATGGCGGGGATGCTGTCCCAATTTTCTTCGGTCAGGATGTAGGATTGTTCAGATGCACTTGATGTGGTAGTTTCTGAGACAGTTTGTTGCTTTTCTTCAACATTCTCCAATAAATCACTGAAGCGTTCAATCAGATAGGTTTTTCGGGCAGTTCCGATGTGCTGGGTAGCATAGTCAAAGGCCTGTAATTCGCCTAGTAAGATAAGCTTGCTTTTGGCGCGTGTAATGGCTGTATAGATGAGATTTCGCTCCAGCATACGCCTACTAGCACTGGTGATTGGTAGGATGACAACAGGGAACTCACTTCCCTGAGACTTATGGATACTCATGGCATAGGCCAAACGAATCTTATACCATTCGTTACGTGGGTAAGAGACCTCATTGCCATCAAAATCAATGACAATCTCATCTTGTTTCGACTCGGTGTATTTACCAGGAATCAGGTCTGTGATGGCTCCTAGATCCCCATTAAAGACATTGATTTCAGCATCGTTGACCAAGTGAATGACCTTGTCTCCCTTGCGATAGTGGCACTGGGGAGCTTCAAAACTAAGTTGATCTTTTTGTGGTGGATTGAGCAGGTCTTGCATGAGCTGGTTGATAGCATCAATCCCTGCTGTCCCTCGGTACATGGGAGCCAGAACTTGGATATCACGGGCAGGGATGCCACTTCTGAGGGCAGCGCCTAAGATCTTTTCAATGGTAGCTGGAATATGGCCGCTAGCAATTTCAAAGTAGGAACGGTCTGCTTTTTTCTGGGTGAAATCGGCTGGCAAGATGCCCTGTCGAATTTGACTAGCTAGGGTGACGATGGTTGATTCTTCGCTTTGCCGATAAATTTTTTCCAAGCGAGTCTGAGGAATCAAAGGAATATGAAGCAGGTCAGCTAGAACCTGTCCAGGACTGACAGACGGTAGCTGGTCACTGTCTCCCACGATGAGAATTTTACTGTTAGAAGAGATGTTGGAGAAGAGTTGATTGGCCAGCCAAGTATCCACCATGGAAAATTCATCCACGATGATAAAGTCGGCATCCAGATAATCTTCCAGATGACTGGTATCATCGTCACCTGTCATTCCCAAGTGGCGGTGTATAGTCGCGCTAGGCAAGCCTGTCAATTCATTCATGCGACGAGCTGCTCGTCCAGTTGGAGCAGCAAGAAGAATGGGCAGATTGCTTTTTTTCCTGAGGTCAAGTCCTTCTAAAAGGGCATATACAGCGATGATCCCATTGATAACAGTTGTCTTACCAGTACCAGGTCCACCTGTTAGGATAAAGACCTTGTTTTGGATAGCATCACAGATAGCTTGTTTTTGAATGTGATCATACTCAATCTCCAGTTCTTGCTCGACAGTAGTGATATGTTTTTGAATGGTTTCTAAATCCTGGCTCTTCTGTTTTCCTTTTTCAAGGATACGAACCAAGTGACTGCGGATGCCTTCCTCAGCGAAAAAGAGGCTGTTGTCAAAAATTTTGGTATCAATCTGCTGAACCTTGTCTTCTTCGATCAGGTAGGAGAGTTCTTGGGCCACTTGGCTGGGATCCAGTTCCACGGGGCGGGAAGACTCAAGGAGAGTAAGGGTTTGTTCTAGCAGATCCCGTGCTTCAACATAGGTGTCCCCTGTTTCCATACAGGCCTGAAAAAGACTGTGAACTAGACCGGCGCGGAAGCGTTCAGGAGCCTGACTTTCGATGCCTAGTTCCTCCGCTAATTGGTCAGCAATGGTAAAGCCCAAACCCTTGATATCCTCGACCAGCTGGTAGGGATAATTTTCAACAACATCAAGGGTTTCTTCCTTGTAAAAATCTTGAATCTGGAAGGCTAGTTTGTTGGGAATGCCGTAGTTGGCTAGTTTGGCCAAGACCATCTCCGTTCCGTAGTTGAGACGGAGAGTGGAGACGAAAGCTTCGCGATTTTTGGCAGATAGTCCTGCGATGCCTTCTAACTTTTCTGGGTGTTGTAGAATTTCGTCAATGGTATTGTCGCCATAGGTGTCGACGATTTTCTGAGCTGTCTTGAGACCAATTCCCTTGAAATGGCTACTTGAAAAGTACTTAACCAAACCCTTGCTAGTTGGTTTTGCACGTTCATAACGGCTGATTTGCAGTTGTTCCCCATACTTGGAGTGCTGGACAATTTGCCCCCAAAAAGTATAGTCTTCTCCCTCAATCACATCAGCCATAGTGCCGGTGACAATGATTTCAAAATCATCAAAATCCTCTGCGTCCGTATCTTCGATTTCTAGGAGGAGGATGCGATAAAAATTGCTGGGATTTTCAAAAATAATCCGTTCAATGGTTCCTGAAAAATAAACTTCCATAAGATTCCTTTGCATAAATAGGTGAGAGTTAATACTCTTCGAAAATCTCTTCAAACCACGTCAGCTTCGCCTTGCCGTACTCAAGTACAGCCTGCGGCTAGCTTCCTAGTTTGCTCTTTGATTTTCATTGAGTATAACTTTGTTTCTATCTTAATCAAACTGGATAGTGAATAATCATCTTCTCACGATAGAAGAAGAGGCTGAGATTCTTGATTCTCGGCCTCTTAGGTCTCTTAAAATGTTCCGATACGGGTGATTGGCCAGAAGCGGAATTTAGCTTCCCCTGTGATATCTTTTGCTTTGAAGGTACCTACGTGGCGGCTGTCGCTCGAAACCAAGCGGTCATCTCCGAGGAGAAGGTATTCTCCTTCTGGAACAGTAAAGCTAAAGTTGGTATTGTAGTTGACATCAACTGTGAAGGCTTGAGCCTTTTGAGCGATACTTCTAAAGAAAGTGCCTTTATTTCCTTCAAATCCCTTGCCTGAGTAGGTGCTTTGGAGTTTGTCATCCTTGAAGCGTTTGATATAGTCTGCTAGGTAAGGCTCATCTGTCTCTTTGTCATTGATGTAAAGTTTATCATTTTCGTAACGGATAGTATCGCCAGGCATTCCAATCACGCGCTTGACGATGTCCTTATTGCCATCTTCCTCATGGGCCACCACGATATCAAAACGGTCAATAGGGAGGTGCTTAACGACAAAGAGAATTTCGCCATCCGCTAGGGTAGGATCCATGGAATGCCCTTCTACGCGGACATTACTCCAAAAAAAGATACGGCTCAAAGCTAGTAATGACAGAATCAGGAGGAACAATCCCCACTCTTTTAGGAAATTTTTAAATGAATTCATAATTTACCTTTCTAAGCGTTTTTTCGCTTTTTCAGTATTTTTAAAGTGCAGTTTGGCGCAGAAATTTAGTCCCTGCATACCATAGGCTTGTAAAATCTGGCTAGCCACCTTGTCAGAAGCCGTTCCAGCTCCACTTGGAAGTTGATAGCCCAGTTCTCGTCCCAGATTTTCAAGATTTTCCAGAAAGAGATCACGCGCAATGATAGAAGAAACTGCTACAGCCAAGTATTTGCCCTCAGCCTTTTCTTCCAAGCTAATAGGATTGCTGAAACGATTGGCCTCTTGTGCCAAGTACTTGTCATAATTTTTAGCACTGGTAAAGGCATCAATCACAATTTTCTCAGGCTGAATGCCTTTTTGAAGAAGGAGATAGATAGCCTGGTTATGGAGGGCTACCTTAACCGAAACAGCGTTGTAGCGGTCTCCGATGACCTCGTTGTACTTGCTGGGTGAGAGAAGCAGTGCTTGGTGCTGGATTTTTTCCTTGAGGATAGGGGCAATCTGACGGATCTTTTGGTCGGTCAGAGTCTTAGAATCTCCCACACCGAGTTTTCGTAAGAAATCATGCTGGTCAGGTGTGACAAAGGAAGCCACAACTGCAAGCCCACCAAAGTAGGAACCATTTCCAACCTCATCTGTTCCAATCAAAGGGAAATTTTGTCCGCTGGATTCTTCTACAACCTCATAGCCCAAGAAACTGGCGTATTTCTCAGCCCCTTCACCCTGAAGCAAGACCTTTCCAGAAGTATAGATAGAGCCGTTGCTTGAGGCAGTCTCAAAAAGTAGCGGATATAGGGATTCTTACTGGGAGCCAGACTGGTTTGATAGTGTTTAAGAAAAGCCTGGATCTCCTTTTCACTTGGTGTGAGTGTTATACTTGCCATAGTTTCTATTGTACCACAAAAGCAGTAAAATTTGTAAAAACTGACAAAATTAGCGAATTTTGGTATAATATCGTGAGGTGAATTTTATGGCAAATCTAAATCGATTCAAATTTACATTCGGGAAAAAATCATTAACCTTGACAAGCGAACATGACAATCTCTTTATGGAGGAAATTGCCAAGGTTGCGACAGAAAAATACAAAGCAATTAAAGAACAAATGCCTAGTGCAGACGATGAAACGATCGCTCTTTTGTTGGCAGTCAACTGTTTGTCAACTCAACTCAGCCGTGAGATTGAATTTGACGATAAGGAGCAAGAATTAGAAGAACTCCGTCACAAGCTTGTGACTTGTAAGCAAGAACAGAGCAAGATTGAGGACTCCTTATGATTTCACTCCTTCTTCTATTGGTCTTGGCTTGGGGATTTTATATCGGCTATCGGAGAGGCCTGCTCTTACAGGCTTATTACCTGATTTCAGCCCTGGCATCGGCTTTTGTGGCTGGCCAGTTTTACAAGGGGCTTGGAGAACAATTCCATTTATTACTCCCTTATGCAAATCCGCAGGAAGGTCAAGGGACTTTCTTTTTCCCATCGGATCAACTCTTTCAGTTGGATAAGGTCTTTTACGCAGGGATCGGCTACTTGCTTGTATTTGGGATTGTCTATAGCATTGGTCGTTTGCTTGGTCTCCTATTACACTTACTTCCTAGTAAAAAACTGGGTGGCAAGTTGTTTCAAGTTTCAGCGGGTATCTTGTCCATGTTGGTGACCTTATTTGTCTTGCAAATGGCCTTGACCATCTTGGCGACCATCCCCATGGCAGCTATACAAAATCCTCTTGAAAAGAGTATCGTCGCAAAACACATCATCCAGAGTATACCGGTAACAACCAGTTGGCTCAAACAAATCTGGGTGACAAATTTAATCGGATAAAAAGGGCAGGAGTTTTCCTAGCCCTTTGTTTACAGATTGACTAGAATCTATCAGAATGTAAAAAGCTACCACACCTAGACATTCAAAGACAAGGAAATAAAGATGAATAAGAAAATATTAGAAACATTAGAGTTCAATAAGGTCAAGGCCTTGTTTGAACCCCATTTGTTGACCGAGCAGGGCTTGGAGCAATTGAGACAGCTGACTCCGACTGCCAAAGCAGATAAAATCAAACAGGCTTTTGCTGAGATGAAGGAAATGCAGGCTCTCTTTGTCGAGCAACCGCATTTTACCATTCTCGCAACCAAGGAAATTGCAGGAGTCTGCAAACGGTTGGAGATGGGGGCGGACCTCAATATCGAGGAGTTCCTACTCTTGAAGCGCGTACTTCTTGCCAGCCGAGAACTGCAAAGTTTTTACGCCAATCTGGAAAATGTCAGCTTGGAAGAATTAGCCCTCTGGTTTGAAAAATTACACGATTTTCCGCAATTACAAGGAAATCTTCAGACCTTTAATGATGCAGGTTTCATTGAAAATTTTGCCAGTGAAGAATTGGCGCGAATCCGTCGGAAAATCCATGATAGTGAAAGTCAGGTACGCGATGTTTTACAAGACTTGCTCAAGCAAAAAGCGCAGATGTTGACAGAAGGAATTGTTGCCAGCAGAAATGGCCGTCAGGTTCTACCAGTCAAAAACACCTACCGCAATAAGATTGCAGGTGTTGTTCATGATATTTCTGCCAGCGGAAACACCGTCTATATCGAACCCCGTGAGGTGGTCAAACTGAGCGAAGAAATCGCTAGTCTGCGAGCAGATGAGCGCTATGAAATGCTTCGCATTCTCCAAGAAATTTCTGAGCGTGTTCGCCCTCATGCGGCTGAGATTGCCAATGATGCTTGGATTATCGGCCATCTGGACTTGATTCGTGCCAAGGTCCGCTTTATCCAAGAGAGGCAAGCAGTCGTTCCTCAGCTATCAAAAAATCAAGAGATTCAACTGCTCCATGTCTGCCATCCTCTGGTCAAAAATGCCGTCGCAAATGATGTCCATTTTGGTCAAGATTTAACAGCCATTGTCATTACAGGTCCCAATACGGGCGGGAAGACCATCATGCTTAAAACTCTGGGCTTGACACAGGTTATGGCCCAGTCCGGTTTGCCGATTTTAGCAGACAAGGGAAGTCGTGTTGGTATTTTTGAAGAAATTTTTGCAGATATTGGCGATGAGCAGTCTATTGAGCAGAGCTTGTCTACCTTCTCTAGCCATATGACCAACATCGTGGATATTCTTGGCAAGGTCAATCAGCATTCACTCTTACTCTTGGATGAGTTGGGGGCTGGTACAGATCCCCAAGAGGGAGCCGCCCCTTGCCATGGCTATTCTGGAGGACCTTCGCCTGCGTCAAGTCAAGACTATGGCGACGACCCACTATCCAGAACTCAAGGCCTACGGTATTGAGACAGCCTTTGTGCAAAATGCCAGCATGGAGTTTGATACTGCAACTCTACGCCCGACCTATCGCTTTATGCAGGGCGTTCCTGGTCGAAGCAATGCCTTCGAAATTGCCAAACGTTTAGGCATATCTGAAGTTATCGTAGGGGATGCCAGCCAGCAGGTCAATCAGGACAATGATGTCAATCGGATTATTGAGCAACTAGAAGAGCAGACGCTGGAAAGCCGTAAACGTTTGGATAATATCCGTGAGGTGGAGCAAGAAAATCTCAAGATGAACCGTGCTCTCAAAAAACTCTACAATGAACTCAATCGTGAAAAGGAAACCGAACTTAATAAGGCGCGTGAACAAGCTGCTGAGATTGTGGACATGGCCCTCAGTGAAAGTGATCAGATTCTCAAAAATCTTCATAGTAAATCTCAACTCAAGCCCCACGAAATCATTGAAGCCAAGGCCAAGTTGAAAAAATTGGCTCCTGAAAAAGTAGATTTGTCTAAAAACAAGGTCCTTCAAAAGGCCAAGAAAAAACGAGCTCCAAAGGTGGGAGATGATATCGTAGTTCTCAGTTATGGACAGCGTGGTACCTTGACCAGTCAACTCAAGGATGGCCGGTGGGAAGCCCAAGTCGGTTTGATTAAGATGACTTTGGAAGAGAAAGAATTTGACCTCGTTCAAGCCCAGCAAGAAAAAGCAGTCAAGAAGAAACAAGTCAATGTGGTGAAACGGACATCTGGGCGAGGACCTCAAGCCAGACTGGACCTTCGAGGCAAACGCTATGAAGAGGCCATGAATGAGCTAGATGGCTTTATAGACCAAGCCTTGCTTAATAATATGGCTCAAGTTGATATCATCCATGGTATCGGAACAGGTGTCATCCGTGAAGGTGTCACCAAATATCTACAAAGAAACAAACATGTCAAGAGTTTCGGCTATGCCCCACAAAATGCTGGAGGCAGTGGTGCGACTATTGTCACTTTTAAAGGATAAGAAGTATTTCGGAATTCATAAAGTGAAAACTGTTGAACTAATTTTTACTAATAAACACATTGACAAAAGCCAACATTTTTTGTAAAATAAGAATCAATTAAATACCAACACCGAATGAAGTTTAATAGAAGTGGCGAATCGTTTGATTTTCCATGACTGTAAATGGACGGAACTCTGGAGAGACCGTAAAGGCACCGAAGGGGCAAGGCAGGCAACTGCTCAAACTCTCAGGTAAAAGGACAGAGCTAGGATAGACCGCTTTTTAGCATTTATCTAAGCATTCCAGAGTACATGTATCTTACATGTGCTCTTTCTTTTGGGGTTGAAAAGATAGGAGAAGGAAATGTTAGAATTGCTTAAATCAATCGATGCTTTTGCTTGGGGCCCACCCCTCTTGATTTTATTGGTCGGGACAGGGATTTACCTAACTGCTCGTCTAGGACTTTTGCAGGTTTCGCGTCTGCCCAAGGCTTTCCAGCTTATTTTTACTAAGGACAAGGGGCATGGCGATGTGTCCAGCTTTGCGGCCTTGTGTACAGCCCTCGCAGCGACAGTTGGTACGGGAAATATTATCGGGGTGGCGACGGCTATCAAGGTCGGTGGACCAGGAGCCCTCTTTTGGATGTGGATGGCTGCTTTCTTTGGGATGGCTACCAAGTATGCGGAAGGACTACTAGCTATCAAATACCGCACTAAGGATGACCATGGTGCAGTGGCGGGAGGTCCGATGCATTATATCCTTCTAGGGATGGGAGAAAAGTGGCGTCCCCTTGCCATCTTCTTTGCCCTGGCAGGTGTTCTAGTAGCTTTGTTGGGGATCGGGACCTTCACTCAAGTCAACTCGATTACAGAATCTATCCAAAATACAACGGCTATTTCGCCAGCCATCACCGCTCTCGTTTTGTCTGTCTTTGTAGCGATTGCAGTCTTTGGTGGACTCAAGTCCATTTCAAAGGTTTCAACTACGGTTGTTCCTTTTATGGCTATCATATATATTTTAGGAACTCTTACAGTTATTTTCTTTAATATTGGAAAAATTCCTGCCACAATCGCTTTAATCTTGACATCGGCTTTTAGTCCAGTTGCTGCGGTGGGTGGTTTTGCTGGGGCTAGTATTCGAATGGCTATTCAAAATGGTGTAGCGCGTGGTGTGTTCTCAAACGAATCTGGCCTGGGTTCTGCTCCCATTGCAGCTGCTGCAGCTAAGACAAACGAACCAGTTGAGCAAGGTTTGATTTCCATGACAGGAACCTTTATTGATACCCTCATTATCTGTACCTTGACTGGTTTGACCATCTTGGTAACTGGTGTTTGGAGTGGTGATTTGAATGGAGTTGCCTTGACTCAGTCTGCCTTCTCAACAGTCTTTTCACATTTTGGACCTGCCCTCTTAACAATCTTCCTTGTACTCTTTGCCTTTACGACGATTCTAGGTTGGAACTACTATGGAGAACGCTGTTTCGAGTTTCTCTTCGGTGTTCGCTTTATCTGGCTCTACCGTGTGGTCTTTGTGCTCATGGTCTTGTTGGGAGGATTTATCGAGTTGGATATGGTTTGGATTATCGCAGATATTGTCAATGCCTTGATGGCTCTGCCAAACTTGATTGCCCTCTTGGTCTTGTCACCAGTCGTTATTGCTGAAACTAAAAAGTATTTTAATAAATAATGGAATCACACATTGCGTGTGATTTTTTGCTTTCATAAAAAATTTCTATCAGTGTAATTTAAAATATATATTATACACGGTATAGAATCTATGATAGACTAGATTTCAACAACATGAAAAGAGGTTTTATGATGACAACATTTACAATTCATACAGTCGAATCAGCACCAGCAGAAGTGAAAGAAGTTCTTGAAACAGTAGAAAAGATAATAATGGCTATATTCCCAACCTAATCGGTCTCTTGGCTAATGCACCAACTGCTTTAGAAGCCTACAGAACTGTCGGAGCCATCAATCGTCGCAATAGCTTAACACCTGTTGAGCGTGAAGTGGTGCAAATCACGGCAGCTGTGACCAATGGTTGTGCCTTCTGTGTCGCAGGTCACACCGCCTTTTCAATCAAACAAATCCAGATGAATGATGATCTGCTTCAAGCCCTTCGCAATCGTACTCCAATTGAAACAGATCCTAAATTAGACACCCTAGCTAAGTTTACCTTGGCAGTTATCAATACCAAGGGTCGTGTAGGAGATGAAGCCTTGACTGAGTTTCTAGAAGCTGGCTACACCCAACAAAATGCCTTGGATGTGGTTCTTGGTGTCAGCCTAGCAAGCCTCTGTAACTATGCCAATAACCTAGCCAATACACCCATTAACCCAGAATTGCAACCTTATGCCTAATTCATATCTGAGAAAAATGAAGTCTAAAATAATCGGACTTCATTTTTTATCCCCTCATTTAAGCGCTTTTATGCTATACTGAAACTAACATGATTATTGGAGGTTAGGATGAAAAAACTCCCCTTAGTATTTTCTGGTTGTTTGCTAGGTTTAGCAGGAGCTGGGAATCTCGTTTTAGATACGTTGCCGGTTCTGCCCCATCTTTTTAGTCTGACAGGTTTGGTTTTGTGGCTATTCTTTCTGATTTTGCATCTCTTTAATTGGAAGGAAACCAAGCAAGAATTGACCAAGCCTCCTCTTTTGTCAGGAATGGCGACCTTTCCCATGGCTGGGATGATTTTATCTACCTATGTTTTTCGCGTCTTCCCTCATCTTCCTCTGGTAGCGCAAGGGCTCTGGTGGTTTTCATTTCTCTTGGATTTGGCCTTGATTGCTGGTTTTACCATCAAGTTTGCCTGTCCAAGTCAGAGGGTTCAGGCCACTCCTAGCTGGACGGTACTTTATGTGGGGATAGCAGTGGCTGCCTTAACCTATCCACTTGTAGGCATCATCGAAATTGCCTATGCGACCTTGAGTTTTGGTTTTCTCCTAACCTTCTATCTCTATCCCCTTATTTATAGCGATTTAAAGAAACATCCGCTCCCACTAGCCTTGCTTGGGCAAGAAGGAATCTACTGTGCTCCTTTCTCTCTACTCTTGGCTTCCCTGGTTCGAGTTGGAGGAGCCAGCCTACAAACCTGGGTCTTGATTGTCATGATCTTGCTTTCTCAATCCTTCTTTTTCTTTGTTTTAACTCGCCTGCCCAATATTTTAAAACAAGGCTTTCAACCAGCCTTCTCAGCCCTCACCTTCCCGACCATTATCACAGCTACTTCGCTCAAGATGGCTCAGGGAATCTTGAAACTTCCATTGTTGGATTATTTGGTACTGGCTGAAATCGCTATTTGCTTAATTATTTTAATCTTTGTATTAGGCGCATATCTGAATTGGTTACGAAAAAAGGTCTAGCTAGAAATAGCTAAACCTTATTTTTTATGGTTTGATAATTTCAGCTCCACCCATGTATGGACGAAGAGCTTCTGGAATAGTTACAGAACCATCTTCATTTTGGTAGTTTTCAAGAATAGCAGCCACCGTACGTCCAACTGCAAGTCCAGAACCGTTCAAGGTATGAAGGAGTTTCACCTTGCCATCAGCTTCATCACGGTAACGGATTTGGGCACGACGGGCTTGGAAATCTTCTGTGTTTGAACAGCTTGAGATTTCACGGTAGGTATTTTGGGCTGGAATCCACACTTCCAAGTCGTAAGTTTTAGCAGCTGAGAAGCCCATATCTCCAGTAGAGAGAGCAACGACACGGTATGGAAGGTTAAGTTTTTGAAGAATGTTTTCAGCGTTGGCTGTCATTTTTTCCAATTCTTCGTAAGATTCTTCTGGTTTGGCAAATTTAACCATTTCAACTTTGTGGAATTGGTGCAAACGAATCAAGCCACGAGTATCACGACCAGCTGAACCAGCCTCAGAACGGAATGATGGACTCATAGCAGTGAAGTAGATTGGCAGGTCTTTACCGTCAAGGATTTCATCACGGTAGTAGTTTGTCAGAGGAACTTCAGCTGTAGGAATAAGGACGTAATTGCTATCGCTGAGTTCAAAAGTATCTTCCTTGAATTTTGGATATTGACCAGTCCCAAACATAGAGTCATGGTTAACCATGTAAGGCGTGATGACTTCTGTATAGCCTTCTTTTCCATGTTCATCCAACATAAAGTTGTAGATAGCACGTTCCAAACGAGCACCGAGACCTTTATAGAAGAGGAAACGAGCGCCTGTTACCTTACCACCGCGTTCCCAGTCAAGGATACCAAGATCTTCACCAAGATCCCAGTGAGCTTTTGGTTCGAAGTCAAACTCGCGTGGAGTCCCCCAACGGCGAACTTCCACATTGTCATCTTCATCAGCCCCAACAGGAACACTATCAGCTGGAATGTTTGGAAGAGTAGTGGTAAATTCTGTCAATTTAGCATCGATTTCTGCCAATTCAGCATCCAAGGCTTTGACTTCAGCAGATAGAGTTTGCATGGCAGCAATCTTGTCATCTGCATTTTCCTTGTTGCGCTTAGCTTGGGCAATCTCAGCAGAAACTGTGTTACGTTCTGCTTTTGAAGTTTCAACCTTGACCAAGATGTCACGACGTTTAGCATCGATTTCTTTCATCTCGTTTAAGACAGCAGCATCTACACCACGTGTAGCCAATTTTTCTGCGACAGCATCAAAGTCTGTACGAATACGTTTGATATCTAACATAAGAACTCCTTTATGAAAAAAAGCACACCTGACAAAGCGTTGGAGTGGCAGGGCCACGGTTCCATCCAACTTCACAGGTGTGCACTTGATTGTGTATGTAATTGTTACTAACGGTAGAATTTCACCTATCCCTCCTATCTGCTCGCAGCACCCGCAGACTTTCTGAAAGAAGAAGATAACCTACTTATCCGTTGCTATGATTATACTAAAGTTTCTACTTTTTTGCAAATAGATTTTTAAATTTTTGACCAATGGTTTGAATCAGGGTAGGAAGTTTGACGACCTTGTCATTGCCTAGTTTTTCGCGAGCAATTTTAAGAATGGCACCTGAGTCTTTTGAAGCAAAGAGGAATTTTCCTCTGTCTGTAAAGACTTCGAAGTGGCGACTGATTTTGCGACCAGAGACATTGGCTCCAATTTGGTTGATATGGCTCCAAGGAATCTGGATAAATTGTTCAACATTGACATCTGGGTAAAATTCCAGAGCCTGATCTCCGACAAGAAATTTCCCAACTTTCCCAGCTATAGAGAGGTAGGAGGTGCCTGTCGTATTGAGGAGCACTGTTTTGTTAAGTGATTGAGCCATGTTTAGTCTTCCTTACTTTCACCGAAAAAGGCATTGTAGAGGGCTTTAATAGCTGCTTTCTCTTGGTCCTTATGGACAACAAACATGATAGACACTTCACTAGAACCTTGAGACATCATCTGGATGTTGATCTTATTTTCAGATAGAGCACGTGTCGCAGTGGCAGTTACTCCGATATGGCTCTTCATCTTTTCTCCAACAATCATAATGATTGAAAGGTCGTGCTCGATTTCTGCATGGTCTACTTCAGCCTTTTGAACCAACTGACGAAGGATTTCTTCTTCCTTGATAGGAGTTAGTTCGCGAGAACGGAGGATGATTGAAAGATCGTCGATACCTGTTGGCATATGTTCCCAACCGATGTTAAGATCTTCAAGGATTTGAAGAACCTTGCGTCCAAATCCAACCTCGCGGTTCATGAGGTATTTAGACATGTTGATGCTGACAAAGCCAGAGTCACCAGCAATTCCTACTACTGGGAATTCATCACTACTATGTTTTAGAACGATACGAGTACCTGGATGGTCAGGGTTGTTGGTATTCTTGATAACTAGAGGAATTTTTCCGCGGTAGGCAGGAAGAAGGGCTTCGTCATGAAGGACTGAGAAGCCTGCATAGGCCAACTCACGCATTTCACGGTAGGTTAACTCAGGGAATCGAGTGTGGTTGGTGGATAATACCAGGGTGAGCTGCAAAGATACCATCAACGTCTGTAAAGTTTTTCATAGAGGTCGGCCTTTAACACCCTGCAGCAATGATAGAACCTGTAATGTCTGATCCTCCACGTGAGAAGGTACAGATTTGATTTTCCTTGGTAACCCCAAAGAAACCAGGAATGACAAGAACTTCATTTGCATTTGTCAATTCTTCAATCTTGTCATAACTTGATGGAATGATGCGAGCGTGACCAGGTTCACTTGTGACCACAATACCAGCTTCTCTAGGGTGCACATAGCGTGCATCGATTCCGTTTTGATTAAAGTAGGCAGCAATCAATTTAGCATTGTTATTTTCACCGGCTGCTAGGAAAGTATCGTAGAGAAATTCATTTTCTTCAATAGGAAGAGTAGCCAAGGCCCGAATACTTTTTGAAATTTTTTCTAGCACAGCAGGTTTTAGTCCTAGTTCGCTAACCATAGCAGCATAGCGGTCGATAATCCAGTTTTGGCTCTTGCTAATATCGTTACCAGCAACATAGTCGCGGTAGTATTTAATCAAGGCATCCGTAACCTTAGTATCTTCAGCATTGCGTTTACCAGGCGCAGAAACGACGACAAAACGACGCTCTGAATCGCTTTTTGACGATGTTTAAAACTTTTTTTCTAATTGACTAGCAGAGGCAAGAGAGCTACCTCCAAATTTAACAACTTTCATAAGAACTCCTAAAGTAAGTATTTTATACGATTATAGCAGAAAGAAAGCCTTTTTTCAATGAAGAAAATAAGATGCTTTCTAGTATAAAACGAGCCTTTCTAATCGGCTGAGACACTTTTCAGTCGATTTTTTCTTGCTTTCGAGTTTTAAAAAAAGATATACTTTGAAAAACAAAATAATTTAAACTGCTTATAAAAATAAAAAAAGGAGTCCTGATGGAACACATTATTTATCAGCTTGAAGAGGACTTTGGCAATCCTTACCTTGAATCGTCCTGAGGTCGCGAATGGTTTTCATATTCCTATGTGTGAGGAGATTTTAGAAGCGCTGACTCTGGCAGAGGAGGATCCAGCTGTGCATTTTATCTTGATTAATGCTAATGGAAAAGTTTTCTCAGTTGGGGGAGATTTGGTAGAGATGAAGCGGGCAGTAGATGAGGATGATATTCTATCATTGACGAAAATCGCAGAGTTGGTAAATGCTATTTCTTATAAAATCAAGCAAATAGCCAAACCTGTCTTGATGGAGGTTGATGGGGCTGTTGCAGGTGCCGCAGCGAATATGGCTGTTGCTGCGGATTTCTGTCTGGCAACGGATAAGGCTAAATTTATCCAAGCCTTTGTTGGCGTTGGTTTGGCTCCAGATGCAGGTGGGATTCACCTCTTGAGTCGTAGTATTGGTGTGACGCGTGCTGCTCAATTAGCCATGACAGGTGAGGCTTTGTCTGTAGAAAAAGCTTTAGAATGGGGGCTGGTTTACCGCGTCTGTGAAGCTGATAAACTTGAAAAGACGAGAGAACAGCTTCTTAAAAAATTGAGACGTGGCTCAAGTAATTCCTATGCAGCCATCAAGAAGTTGGTTTGGGAGAGCCAATTTAAAGACTGGCAGGATTATGCTGCTTTAGAATTGAACCTACAGGAATCTTTGGCTCAAACAGAGGATTTCAAAGAGGGAGTTCAGGGCTCATTCGGAGAGAAGGCGACCTAAATTTACTGGAAAATAAGAAAATACTTGCACTGTTCTTTGAAGTTTGATATAATTTTTTTGTCAAATGTTTTGATTGTGAAAGTTTTTTGAAAAGGAGGGAAAAGAGATTGGACTACCAACGAATTAATGAATATTTAACATCTATATTTAACAATGTCCTCGTCATTGAGGAAGTTAGCTTGAGGGGTAGTCGTTTCAAGGATATCTCCATCAAAGAAGTACATACAATCGATGTAATTGGAAAATTCCCAGATGTGACGCCAAGTCAAGTGTCGAAAGAGTTGATGGTGACTCTTGGGACGGTTACGACGAGTCTGAATAATCTTGAACGAAAGGGTTACATTGAACGCATTCGCTCAGAGCAGGATCGTCGTGTGGTGCATCTGCATTTGACAAAGAAGGGGCGCTTGGTTCATAGACTACATAAACGCTTCCACAAGGCCATGGTTGAAAAAATCATTGATGGTATGAGTAAGGAAGAAATTGATGTTATGAGCAAAGGGTTGACCAATCTTTATCAATTTTTGGAGGATTTGAAATAATGGCTTTTGCAAAAATAAGCCAGGTTGCTCATTATGTACCAGAGCAAGTGGTTACAAATCATGATTTAGCCCAGATTATGGATACCAATGATGAGTGGATTTCAAGTCGGACGGGAATACGACAAAGGCATATTTCAAGAACAGAATCTACCAGTGATTTGGCTACAGAGGTTGCTAAGAAACTGATGGCAAAAGCTGGAATCACAGGGGAAGAGTTGGATTTTATCATCCTAGCTACCATCACTCCAGATTCGATGATGCCCTCTACAGCTGCTCGTGTCCAAGCTAATATTGGTGCTAATAAAGCTTTTTGCTTTTGACCCTAACAGCTGCTTGCAGTGGATTTGTATTTGCTCTTTCAACTGCTGAAAAAGTTTATCGCTTCTGGTCGCTTTTCAAAAAAAGGCTTGGTGATTGGTAGTGAAACCCTCTCTAAAGCAGTCGATTGGTCAGACCGATCAACAGCTGTTTTGTTTGGAGATGGTGCTGGTGGCGTCTTGTTAGAAGCTAGCGAGCAAGAGTATTTCTTGGCAGAGAGTCTCAATAGCGATGGAAGTCGCAGCGAGTGTCTGACCTATGGACATTCAGGGCCTACATTCTCCATTTTCAGATCAAGAAAAGTGCAGATTCATTTTTTTGAAGATGGATGGGACGCGCAGTCTTTTGATTTTTGCTATTCGGGATGTAGCTAAGTCTATCAAACAGACTATTGAAGAATCTCCTGTAGAGGCGACAGACTTGGATTATCTGCTACTTCATCAGGCTAATGACCGTATTTTGGATAAGATGGCTAGAAAAATCGGTGTTAACCGAGATAAACTTCCAGCCAATATGATGGAATATGGCAATACCAGTGCAGCCAGTATCCCGATTTTACTTTCAGAGTGTGTAGAACAAGGCCTCATCCGTTTAGATGGTAGCCAGACTGTTCTACTATCAGGCTTCGGTGGAGGCTTGACCTGGGGCACGCTCATTCTTACAATTTAGGTAATCATGTGGTGAACACATTGTTATAAAAAAACTATTTATTTTAAAGGAGTCCTATCATGGCAGTATTTGAAAAAAAGTACAAGAAATTATCGTTGAAGAACTTGGAAAAAGACGCATCAGAAGTAACACTTGAATCAACTTTTGATGATTTGGACGCAGATTCATTGGACTTGTTCCAAGTAATTTCAGAAATCGAAGATGCTTTTGATATCCAAATCGAAGCAGAAGATGACTTGAAAACAGTTGGTGACTTGGTTGCCTACGTTGAAGAGCAAACAAAAATAAGCAGAATATAAGATAGAAGGAGTAGGGAAACCCGCTCCCTCTTGTTTAGGCAATAGTTTGATTGTCAAATTATGACGGTATCGAACTATTACGTAAGCAAGAAACGATGGAGGCACTATGAAAACGCGTATTACAGAATTATTGAATATTGATTATCCTATTTTCCAAGGAGGAATGGCTTGGGTTGCTGATGGTGATTTGGCAGGGGCTGTTTCCAAGGCTGGCGGACTAGGCATTATCGGTGGGGGGAATGCCCCTAAAGAAGTTGTCAAGGCAAATATTGATAAAATCAAATCATTGACTGATAAACCCTTTGGTGTCAACATCATGCTCTTGTCTCCCTTTGTGGAAGATATTGTAGATCTCGTTATCGAGGAAGATGTTAAGGTAGTAACAACAGGCGCAGGAAATCCTGGTAAATACATGGAACGCTTCCATGAAGCTGGGATTACAGTCATTCCTGTTGTACCAAGTGTTGCCCTAGCTAAACGCATGGAAAAAATCGGTGCGGACGCTGTTATTGCAGAAGGAATGGAAGCTGGGGGACATATTGGTAAATTAACAACCATGACCTTGGTGCGCCAGGTTGCTGCTGCTGTATCTATTCCTGTTATTGCTGCAGGAGGGATTGCGGATGGTGAAGGTGCTGCGGCTGGCTTTATGTTAGGGGCAGAGGCGGTTCAGGTTGGAACTCGTTTTGTCGTTGCAAAAGAGTCTAATGCCCATCCAAATTATAAGGCCAAGATTTTAAAAGCTAGAGATATTGATACTACGATTTCAGCTCAACACTTTGGACATGCTGTTCGTGCTATTAAAAAAATCAGTTGACTCGTGATTTTGAAAAAAAGCTGAGAAAAGATGCCTTTAAACAAGAAAAATCCAGATTTGGAAATCTTTGAACAAATGGGAGCAGGTGCCCTAGCCAAAGCAGTTGTTCACGGTGATGTGGATGGCGGATCTGTTATGGCAGGTCAAATCGCAGGGCTTGTTTCCAAAGAAGAAACCGCTGAAGAAATCCTAAAAGATTTGTATTACGGAGCAGCTAAGAAAATTCAAGAAGAAGCCTCTCGTTGGGCAGGAGTTGTAAGAAATGACTAAAACAGCCTTTTTATTTGCTGGTCAAGGTGCCCAGTATCTAGGGTATGGGACGGGATCTCTATGATCACTACCCTATTGTCAAAAAAACGATTGATCAAGCGAGTCAGGTACTCGGTTATGATTTGCGTCATCTCATCGATACGGAAGAAGACAAACTCAATCAGACCCGCTATACGCAACCAGCTATTTTAGCAACTTCAGTTGCTATCTATCGTTTATTGCAAGAAAAGGGCTATCAGCCTGATATGGTTGCTGGTTTGTCTCTTGGAGAATACTCTGCCTTGGTGGCCAGCGGTGCCTTGGATTTTTGAAGATGCGGTAGCCTTTGGTAGCTAAGCGTGGCGTCTATATGGAAGAAGCGGCTCCTGCTGGCTCTGGCAAGATGGTGGCAGTTCTTAATACACCAGTAGAGGTCATTGAGGAAGCCTGTCAAAAAGCTTCTGAACTTGGAGTGGTTACCCCAGCCAACTATAATACACCTGCACAAATCGTGATTGGAGGAGAAGTGGTTGCAGTTGATCGAGCTATTGAACTCTTGCAGGAAGCAGGTGCCAAACGCTTGATTCCTCTCAAGGTTTCAGGTCCTTTTCATACCGCTCTCCTTGAACCTGCTAGCCAGAAACTAGCTGAAACTCTAGCTCAGGTAAACTTTTCAGATTTTACTTGTCCCCTAGTCGGCAATACAGAAGCAAGGGTCATGCAAAAAGAAGACATTGCTCAACTCTTGACGCGTCAGGTCAAGGAACCAGTTCGTTTCTATGAAAGTATTGAGGTTATGCAAGAAGCAGGCGTAACCAACTTTATCGAGATTGGACCGGGGAAAGTCTTGTCAGGCTTTTGTCAAAAAATTGATAAGACAGCTAAACTAGCCAATGTTGAAGATCAGGCTAGCTTTGGAAGCCCTTGCTAGAAAAACGAGTAATCCCTTCTCCCATAAATACAAGAGGAAACAGGAGAAAAAGAATGCAACTAAAAAACAAAAATATCTTTATTACAGGTTCGAGTCGTGGAATTGGTCTTGCCATTGCCCACAAGTTTGCTCAAGCAGGAGCTAATATCGTACTAAATAGTCGTGGGTCTATCTCAGAAGAATTGATCGCTGAGTTTGCAGACTATAGTGTTAAGGTAGTTCCCATTTCAGGAGATGTGTCAGATTTTGCAGACGCTAAGCGTATGGTTGATCAAGCTATTGCAGAGCTGGGTTCAGTAGACGTTTTGGTCAACAATGCAGGGATTACCCAAGATACCCTGATGCTCAAGATGACAGAAGCAGATTTTGAAAAAGTACTCAAGGTTAACTTGACTGGTGCCTTTAACATGACACAATCAGTCTTGAAACCGATGATGAAAGCCAGAGAAGGTGCTATCATTAATATGTCTAGTGTTGTTGGTTTGATGGGAAATATCGGTCAAGCTAACTATGCAGCTTCTAAGGCTGGTTTGATTGGTTTTACCAAGTCTGTGGCGCGTGAAGTGGCCAATCGCAATATCAGGGTTAATGCTATTGCACCTGGAATGATTGAGTCCGATATGACAGCTGTTCTATCAGACAAGGTAAAAGATGCTATGCTGGCGCAAATTCCTATGAAAGAATTTGGGACAGGCAGAGCAGGTTGCAGATTTGACAGTATTTTTTTAGCAGGCCAAGATTATCTAACTGGTCAAGTGGTTGCCATTGATGGTGGCTTAAGTATGTAGCAGAAGCTAGAGGTGAAAAAGATGAAACTAAATCGCGTAGTAGTAACAGGTTATGGAGTAACATCTCCAATCGGAAATACACCAGAAGAATTTTTGGAATAGTTTGACAACTGGAAAAAAATCGGAATTGGTCCAAATTACAAAAATTTGATCATAGTGACTTTGATGTGCATAATGCAGCAGAAATCCAAGATTTTCCTTTTGATAAATACTTTGTAAAGAAAGATACCAATCGTTTTGATAACTATTCTTTTGTATGCCTTGTATGCAGCCCAAGAAGCCGTTAATCATGCAGGTCTTGATGTGGAGACTCTTGATAAAGATCGTTTTGGTGTTATCGTTGCCTCTGGTATTGGTGGAATCAAGGAAATTGAAGATCAAGTGCTTCGACTCAAATGACAAAGGGCCAAAAACGTGTGAAACCATTGACCCTTCCAAAAAGCCTTGCCAAATATGGCTTCAGGAAATGTTGCTATGCGTTTTGGAGCAAACGGTGTTTGTAAATCCATCAATACTGCCTGCGCTTCATCAAATGACGCGATTGGGGATGCCTTTCCGCTCCATTAAGTTTGGTTTCCAAGATGTTATGTTGGTAGGTGGTTCAGAAGCCTCTATCACACCTTTTTGCTATCGCTGGTTTCCAAGCCCTGACAGCTCTCTCTACTACAGAGGATCCAGCTCGTGCTTCTATTCCCATTTGATAAAGGACCGTAATGGTTTTGTCATGGGTGAAGGTTCAGGGATGTTGGTTCTTGAAAGTCTTGAACACGCTGAAAAAAACGTGGGCGCTACTATCCTTGCTGAAGTGGTTGGTTACGGAAATACCTGTGATGCCTACCACATGACTTCTCCACATCCAGAAGGGTCAGGGAGCTATCAAGGCCATCAAACTAGCCTTGGAAGAAGCTGAGATTTCTCCAGAGCAAGTAGCCTATGTCAATGCTCACGGAACGTCAACTCCGGCTAATGAAAAAAAGGAGAAAGTGGTGCGATCGTAGCTGTTCTTGGTAAGGAAGTACCCTGTATCATCAACCAAAGTCTTTCACAGGACATTTGCTGGGGGCTGCAGGTGCAGTAGAAGCTATCGTAACAATCGAGGCTATGCGTCATAACTTTGTACCAATGACAGCTGGGACAAGTGAAGTATCAGATTATATCGAAGCCAATGTCGTTTATGGACAAGGCTTGGAGCAAGAAATTCCATACGCTATTTCAAATACTTTTTGGTTTTGGTGGCCACAATGCAGTTCTTGCTTTCAAACGTTGGGAGAATAAATAAGTATGAATTTAAACGATATTAAAGACTTGATGGCCCAATTTGACCAATCAAGTTTGAGAGAATTTTCTTATAAAAATGGGACGGATGAGTTGCAGTTTAGCAAGAATGAAGCGAGACTTGTGTCTGAAGTTGCACTCAGTTGCTCCAGCACCCGCTCTAGCAACACCAAGTCCAGTAGCTCCTACATCTGCTCCAGCAGAGACTGTAGTGGAAGAGACTTTCGAGCGCCAGCTGAAACAAGTGTGGCTGCTGAGGGAGATGTTGTAGAGAGCCCACTTGTTGGGGTGGCTTACTTGGCTGCTGGTCCAGATAAACCTGCCTTTCGTAACAGTTGGTGATAGTGTTAAAAAAAGGTCAAACATTGGTCATTATCGAAGCCATGAAAGTCATGAATGAAATTCCCAGCTCCTAAGGATGGTGTGGTAACGGAAATTCTCGTTTCTAACGAAGAAATGGTTGAGTTTGGTAAAGGATTGGTACGTATCAAAATGATCGATATTCAAGGAATCAAAGAAGCTCTTCCCCACCGTTATCCTATGCTCCTAGTGGACCGTGTCTTGGAAGTGAGCGAGGACACCATTGTTGCCATCAAAAATGTGACCATCAATGAGCCTTTCTTTAACGGCCACTTTCCTCAATACCCAGTTATGCCAGGTGTTCTGATTATGGAAGCCTTGGCGCAAACAGCTGGTGTCTTGGAGTTATCAAAACCTGAAAATAAAGGAAAACTGGTCTTTTACGCTGGTATGGACAAGGTTAAGTTCAAGAAGCAAGTTGTACCAGGTGACCAATTGGTTATGACGGCAACGTTTGTAAAGCGTCGTGGCACGATTGCTGTGGTTGAAGCAAAGGCTGAAGTGGATGGCAAGCTTGCAGCTAGTGGTACTCTTACCTTTGCAATAGGGAACTAAGGAGGTTCTCCATGTTTCGAAAAATTTTAATTGCCAATCGTGGTGAAATTGCGGTTCGTATTATCCGTGCGGCGCGTGAATTAGGGATTGCGACGGTAGCGGTTTATTCAACTGCTGATAAGGAAGCCCTGCATACGCTTTTGGCAGATGAAGCAGTTTGTATTGGCCCTGGTAAGCCAACAGAGTCTTATCTCAATATTAATGCGGTTCTATCAGCTGCAGTCTTGACTGAGGCAGAAGCCATTCACCCAGGTTTTGGATTTCTCAGTGAAAATTCCAAATTTGCAACCATGTGTGAAGAGGTGGGAATCAAGTTTATCGGTCCATCTGGTCATGTCATGGATATGATGGGAGACAAAATCAATGCGCGTGCTCAGATGATCAAAGCTGGTGTTCCAGTCATTCCAGGTTCAGATGGAGAAGTTCATAACTCTGAGGAAGCTTTGATTGTTGCTGAAAAAATTGGCTATCCTGTTATGCTTAAGGCTTCAGCAGGTGGAGGTGGTAAAGGGATTCGTAAGGTTGAAAAACCAGAAGACCTCGTTTCCGCTTTTGAAACTGCTTCTAGCGAAGCCAAGGCCAATTATGGCAATGGTGCCATGTACATAGAACGGGTTATCTATCCAGCTCGTCACATCGAGGTTCAAATCCTAGGAGATGAGCATGGACATGTGATTCACTTGGGTGAACGGGATTGTTCTCTTCAACGGAATAATCAAAAGGTTTTAGAAGAAAGTCCTTCGATTGCAATCGGAAAAACGCTGCGCCATGAAATCGGTGCTGCTGCTGTTCGAGCTGCAGAGTCTGTTGGCTATGAGAATGCAGGGACCATTGAGTTTCTTCTTGATGAAGCCAGTGGCAAATTCTACTTCATGGAGATGAATACTCGTGTACAAGTAGAACATCCAGTAACAGAATTTGTTTCAGGTGTTGATATCGTTAAGGAACAGATTCGCATTGCAGCAGGTCAACCTCTGTCTGTTAAGCAAGAAGATATTGTTCTACGAGGTCATGCCATCGAGTGTCGTATCAATGCAGAAAATCCAGCCTTCAACTTTGCTCCAAGTCCAGGTAAGATTACCAATCTCTATCTTCCAAGTGGAGGAGTTGGCTTGCGCGTGGATTCAGCAGTTTATCCAGGCTATACCATTCCACCTTATTATGATAGTATGATTGCTAAAATCATCGTTCACGGTGAAAATCGTTTTGATGCCTTGATGAAAATGCAACGCGCCCTCTATGAATTAGAGATTGAAGGGGTGCAGACCAATGCAGATTTCCAGCTTGACCTCATTTCAGATCGCAATGTCATTGCTGGAGATTATGATACTTCCTTCTTGATGGAAAACCTTCTTACCCAAAGTATCAAGAAAAAAAGAATAAAAATGACTTCAAGAGTTTAAACCGAAAAGGGGAATCAATGGCTCTATTTAGTAAAAAAAGATAAGTATATTCGAATCAATCCCAATCGTTCGGTTAGGGAAAAAACCTCAAGCCAAGCCAGAGGTTCCAGATGAATTATTTCTCCCAGTGTCCAGGCTGTAAGCATACCATCTATCAGAAGGATCTGGGAAGTGAGCGTATCTGTCCACATTGTAGCTATACCTTTCGTATTTCTGCCCAAGAACGTTTGGCTTTGACGATTGATATGGGAACCTTTAAGGAATTGTTTACAGGGATTGAAAGCAAGGATCCCTTGCATTTCCCTGGCTATCAAGAGAAACTAGCAACTATGCGTGAAAAAAACAGGTCTGGATGAAGCTGTTGTGACAGGGAACAGCTCTTATTAAAAGGTCAGACTGTGGCTCTTGGGGATAATGGATTCTAACTTTATCATGGCTTCTATGGGTACAGTTGTAGGGTGAAAAAATCACTCGTTTGTTTGAGTATGCGACTGTTGAACAGTTGCCAGTTGTTCTCTTCACAGCATCTGGTGGAGCCCGTATGCAGGAAGGAATCATGAGTCTCATGCAGATGGCCAAGATTTCTGCAGCAGTTAAACGCCATTCAAATGCTGGTCTCTTTTACCTAACCATTTTGACAGATCCAACGACAGGTGGTGTAACAGCTTCCTTCGCTATGGAAGGCGATATCATTCTAGCTGAACCACAGAGTTTGGTCGGTTTTGCTGGGCGTCGTGTCATTGAAAATACGGTTCGTGAAAGCTTTGCCTGAGGGGTTCCAAAAGGCAGAATTCCTATTGGAACATGGCTTTGTGGATGCTATTGTTAAAAGAAGAGATTTGCCAGATACGATTGCTAGCCTAGTCAGATTGCACGGAGGGAGTCCTAGATGAATATTGCAAAAATAGTCAGAGAAGCGCGTGAGCAGAGTCGCTTGACAACCTTGGACTTTGCGACAGGCATTTTTGATGAATTTATCCAATTACACGGTGACCGTTCTTTTCGTGATGATGGTGCAGTTGTTGGTGGTATCGGTTGGCTTGGAGACCAAGCTGTAACAGTGGTTGGTATCCAAAAAGGCAAGAGTTTGCAAGACAACCTCAAACGGAATTTTGGACAACCGCATCCAGAAGGCTACCGCAAGGCCCTACGTTTGATGAAACAGGCTGAAAAGTTTAGTCGTCCAGTTGTGACCTTTATCAATACTGCAGGTGCCTATCCTGGTGTGGGAGCGGAAGAACGTGGTCAAGGGGAAGCTATTGCTCGCAATCTCATGGAAATGAGTGACCTGAAAGTTCCTATAATTGCTATCATTATCGGTGAAGGTGGTTCAGGTGGGGCTCTGGCTCTAGCAGTCGCAGACCGTGTCTGGATGTTGGAAAAATTCTATCTATGCTATTCTCAGTCCAGAAGGCTTTTGCTTCCATTTCTATGGAAGGACGGCAGTCGTGCCATGGAAGCAGCAGAGTTGATGAAAAATCACTTCGCATGAGCTGTTAGAAATGGACGTGGTGGATAAGGTGATTTCTGAAGCAGGACTTTCTAGCAAAGAACTGATTAAGAATGTCAAAAAAGAACTCCAAGCTGAGCTAGCTATACTTTCACAAAAACCGTTAGAAGAGTTGTTGGAAGAACGTTACCAACGATTTAGAAAATACTAATACTTCATGAATACACAAAAAACTAGAGCTGATCAGTCAGTTCTAGTTTTTTTATGTATTCTTACTCTGTATCAAGGGAAAGTCAAAAAGGTGTCTGGAAGACCAAACACCTTTTTTTCGATTATTCATTTTCTTCAGTTACAAATTGACTAAGCAGTCCGTTGATAAAGCGGGCTGATTTTTGATCTGAAAAATTCTTGGCAAGTTCAATAGCTTCATTGACTGCTACCAGCTGAGGGTGTATCAAATGATGTAATTTCAAAGATACCCAAGCGTAGTAAGTTTTTTTCGACCAAGGTCAAGCGTTCAACTGTCCAGCCTGACTTGAGGTGCTGGTTGATTTGTTTATCCAACTCGTCTTTTTGAGCTTGAACACCAGAAACCAAGTTCAGAAGAAAGGCAGGGATTTGCACATCTGCATCTTCACGGTCATGTGTGTAGGCAAAGTGACAAGCTGTCTCCATATCTGTGCCGAATTCAAGGCTCATAAGAGCTTGAAAAGCACATTTACGAAGTTCGCGTCTAGATTCTAATAATGGACTAGTCATTGAGGAAGTCCTCGTTAAATAGATCTTTCAACTCTGGTTTAGGTGTTTTGTCTGGAACAATTCCTGTAACATGGATATTGACAGCAGAAAGTTCCACATCAGCCATATCATGGACAGCATCTTTGACCGCTTTTTGAATAGCAAGAGCAACTTTTGGTACTTTCACACCGTACTCAAGATAGAGGTAGATGTCAGCAGTTAGTTCTTCGTTGCTTTCTTTTAAGTAGACGCCACGACCAAGAGAGAGTTTTGATAGGGTATCAGATACGGATTTATTTGAAAATGAATGGACACCATCAACTTTAGCAGTTGCGATGGCAATGATTTTTTCAAGTACACGTGGAGCGATAACGATTTCGCCAAATTGTTCTTCAGTTCCCATAGAATGACCTCTTTCTAGAGATTAGGCACGAGAAACGTAAGTTCCTTCTGCAGTGTTGATGATCAATTTTTGTCCAGCTTCGATGAAGTCTGGAACGTTGACAACAAGTCCAGTTTCCATAGTTGCTGGTTTACCAGAACCTGTAACAGTAGCACCTTTGATAGATGGTTGTGTTTCAGCAACTGTCAATTCAACAGTAGTTGGTACAGTTACACCGATTACTTCAGTTCCGTAGAATTGGATTTTCACATCAGAGTTTTCAAGGATGTAAAGCAGTTCATTTTCAACGTTTACGACTGGGATTTCGTATTGGTCGTAAGTTTCAGTGTTCATGAAGTAGGCAGTTTTATCCATTTTGTACAAGTATTGAGCTGGAACAGTTTCGATAATAGCTTGTTCGAATTTTTCTTCTGGACGGTAGCTTGTATCAAAATGTAGAACCAGTACGGACATCACGCAATTTCATACGCATGATCGTGTTTCCCTTTACCTGGTTTGTGGTGGCTAGCTTCCAAAACGCGGATCAATTTTCCGTCTGCAGTTTCAAATGTCATACCAGCTTTCAATTTGCTTGCTTCAATCATGTTTTTACCTCTTTAATAAATATTATTACTCTTCATTTTACCATAAAAATCTTCTGGAAATAAAGCCAAAAATAGTTATTGGGATTTGGTAGGAGCGAAAAAAACCAACCTCAGGGCTGGTTTCTTTTTACATATTAATCTTCTTTCAACTTCGCCAATTCCTGGGCAAGTAGTTTAAGGGCAACTTGTGGGTTGGCTTGGCCTTTGGTTGCTTTCATAAGGAAGCCTGTGAAGGCCTTGTCTGCGTTGCGTTTACCTGATTTGAAGTCGGCAACGGCTGCTTCGTTATCCGCAAAGACTTGGTGGATGATTGGAATCAAGACATCTGGATCTGAGATTTGGACCATACCTGCTTTTTCCACGTATTCACGCGCACCACCGCCATTTTTAGCCAGGTGGACAAAGACTTTCTTGGCAATCTTAGAAGAGATAGTGCCGTCTTCGATGATGGCAATCATTTCTACCAAGTTTTCTGGTGTCAATTCGATTTGTTCCAGTGTCTTGCCTTCAGCGTTCAAGAACTGAGCGACTTCACCTTGGAGCCAGTTAGAGACTTGTTTGGCATCGCCACCGAGAGCAACAGCTTTTTCAAAGAAGTCAGAAGTGACTTTGTTTGCCGTCAACTGGCTAGCATCGTAGTCTGACAAGCCAAGGTCAGCTACGTAGCGTGCACGGCGTTCTTTTGGAAACTCTGGCAACTCTGTACGCATTTCCTCAATCCACTCGTCTGAGATTTCAAAGAGAGGTAGGTCTGGTTCTGGGAAGTAGCGGTAGTCTGCAGCACCTTCCTTGACACGCATGAGGATGGTTGCCTTGTTAGCTTCATCGTAACGGCGTGTTTCTTGGCGGATTTGACCACCTGAGCGAAGGATTTCAGCTTGACGTTGGACTTCGTATTCAAGCCCTTTACGGACGTTTGAGAAGGAGTTGAGGTTTTTCAACTCAGTCTTGGTACCGAATTTCTCTTGACCATAAGGGCGAAGGGAGATATTGGCATCCACACGCATGGAACCTTCTTCCATCTTAACGTCAGAAATGCCAGCGTACTGGATAACTTCCTTGAGGGCAGTTAGGTAAGCATAGGCTTCTTCAGGTGAACGCATATCCGCTTCAGATACAATCTCAATCAATGGCACCCCTTGGCGGTTGAGGTCAACATAAGAGTAGCCATCTGTACCGTGGGTGTTTTTACCAGCGTCTTCTTCCAGGTGGGCACGTTCGATACCGATTTTCTTGGTCGTACCGTCTTCTAGCTCGACTTCAATCCAGCCGTTATAACCGATTGGCTCATCAAACTGAGAAATTTGGTAGGCTTTTGGATTATCAGGGTAGAAGTAGTTCTTGCGGTCAAAGTGCATCTTTTTGTGGATGTCCATGTTGAGGGCAAGAGCAGCCTTGATACCGGCATCGACAACACCTTTATTGAGAACTGGCAGTACTCCTGGGAAAGACCAGTCAATCACGTTAGTATTGGCATTTTGGTCATTTCCAAAGTGGGCAGAAGTAGGTGAGAAGATTTTTGAATTGGTGTTGAGCTCTACGTGGACTTCAAGTCCAATGACTGTTTCAAAGTTCATTAGTTGTCACCTCCAAAAATCACGGGTTGTTGTTTGTGGTAGTCTGTTGTTGCTTCAAAGGCAGCAGCAGCTTGGTAAATGGTCTCTTCAGAGTACTTAGGACCAATCAATTGGAGACCGACAGGTAGACCTTGAGAGAATCCAGCAGGAATCGAAATTCCTGGGAGACCAGCCAAGTTGACTGGGATGGTCAAGAGGTCAGCCAAGTACATGGCAACTGGGTCGTGGTTGAGTGAGTCCAAGTCATAAGCAACACTTGGAGCAGTTGGACCCAAAATCAAGTCATAATTTGCGAAGACTTTTTCGAAATCTTGAATGATGAGGGTACGGACCTGTCCAGCTTTCTTGTAGTAGGCATCGTAGTAACCTGATGAAAGGCTGAAAGTACCTAACATGATACGACGTTTCACTTCTTCACCAAAACCTTGGCTACGGCTGTTTACATAGATTTCATCAAGATTAGTCGCATCTTCTGCGCGGTAGCCGTAACGGATACCGTCAAAACGTTGCAAGTTTGATGAAGCTTCTGATGAAGCGATGATGTAGTAAACGGCAACACCGTATTTTGAGTGAGGAAGGCTAACTTCTTCAACGATAGCACCCAATTTTTCAAAGTGCTTAGCAGCATTCAGAATGGTTTCCTTAACCTCTGGGTCAATCCCTTGGCCAAGATATTCTTTAGGTAAAGCGATTTTCATTCCCTTGATGTCTTGGCCGATTTTTGAAGTAAAGTCGGCGATGCGGACAGGAGCAGAAGTAGAGTCTTTAGCATCTTCGCTGGCAATAGCGTTGAGCAAGAGGGCATTTTCCTTAACAGTAGGAGCAAAAGGTCCGATCTGGTCTAGCGAGCTACCAAAGGCAATGAGACCGAAACGTGAAACCGTTCCGTAGGTTGGTTTGAGACCAACGATCCCGTTGAAGGCAGCAGGTTGGCGGATGGAACCACCAGTATCAGAACCAAGTGACAAGCGGACTTGCCCAGAAGCTACAGCTGCGGCAGAACCACTTGATGATCCACCAGGAACCTTTGCCTTGATCCCAAGCATTTTTAGTCGCACCGTAGTGTGAAGTTTCACCTGAACCACCCATGGCAAATTCGTCCATGTTGGTTTTTCCGACGACAATCATGCCTTTAGATTTTGCATTGGCAACCGCAGTCGCATCAAAGATCGGCTCGTAGTTGTAGAGCATTTTTGAGGCTGCAGTTGTGAGAATGCCGTCTGTAGAGATATTATCTTTAACTGCAAGTGGAATTCCTGAAAGGACATTATCAGTGTCAATTCCAGCTTCATCAATAGCTTTAGCTTGAGCAAGGGCTTGCTCCTCAGCGATGGTAACAAAAGCGTTAATAGCTGTCTCGCGAGACTTGATATCTTCAAGCGTAGCTTGTGTCAATTCAGTTGCTGAAATTTCCTTAGAAACAAGGAGATTGTGCAAGTCTTCAATGGTTTTATTGTTGAAAAGTCATTAGGCATCTCCTCCATCGTCTAGGATAGCTGGTACCTTGATATAGTAGTTGTCTTTTTCAGGTACGTTTTTAAACAAGCGATCACGGTCTGTTCCTTCTTCGGCCACATCAGGGCGGAGTACGGTCTTACGGTCAGCCATAGTCGTAGTAGGTGCGACACCAGTTGTGTCAACTTCGCCCAGCAATTCAACCATGTCAACAATTTTAGACAAGGTAGTCGCAAAGGCAGCAGTTTCTTCTTCAGAGAATCTTAATTTTGAAAGATTGGCAACGTGTGTTACCTCTTCTTGCGTAATTTTCATCTTGCATCCTTTCGTGAAATGATGATTTTTAGTCTGTTCTATTTTACCATATTTTCCTATAAATAAGGGAGGGATAAGTGAAAAGAAATAGAAATTGAAAAAAATGCTAAAATTCGATATAATGGAGTGTTGAAAGGAATGGTAGAATCCAATGTAGAAATCATTCTTAGCTATTGAAACAAGAAAAATAGAGAATCAAAGAAAGAGAACTTATGAATATTCAAGAAGAAATTAAGAAACGTCGTACTTTTGCCATCATCTCCCACCCTGACGCGGGAAAAACTACTATTACTGAGCAGTTGCTCTACTTTGGGGGTGAGATTCGTGAAGCTGGTACCGTAAAAGGGAAGAAAACAGGGACTTTTGCCAAGTCTGACTGGATGGATATCGAGAAGCAACGTGGGATTTCGGTTACTTCATCTGTTATGCAATTTGACTACGACGGAAAACGCGTGAATATCCTCGATACGCCAGGGCACGAGGACTTCTCAGAAGATACCTATCGTACCTTGATGGCGGTGGATGCTGCGGTCATGGTTGTGGACTCTGCCAAGGGTATTGAGGCCCAGACCAAGAAATTGTTTGAAGTTGTCAAACACCGTGGCATTCCGGTCTTTACCTTTATGAACAAGTTAGACCGTGACGGTCGTGAGCCACTAGACCTCTTGCAAGAATTGGAAGAAGTCTTGGGTATTGCTAGCTACCCGATGAACTGGCCTATCGGGATGGGGAAAGCTTTCCGAGGGTTTATATGACCTTTATAACCAACGTTTGGAACTCTATAAAGGGGATGAGCGTTTTGCAAGTTTAGAAGATGGGGACAAGCTTTTTGGTAGCAATCCTTTCTACGAGCAAGTTAAGGATGATATTGAACTTTTGAATGAAGCTGGGAATGAGTTTTCAGAGGGAGCTATCCTTGCTGGAGAATTGACACCTGTCTTCTTCGGTTCAGCTTTGACAAACTTTGGTGTGCAGACATTCCTTGAGACTTTCCTTAAGTTTGCTCCAGAGCCACATGGACATAAGAAAACAGACGGAGAAATTGTGGATCCTCATGATAAGGATTTCTCAGGATTTGTCTTTAAAATCCAAGCCAACATGGATCCTCGTCATCGTGACCGTATCGCCTTTGTCCGTATCGTATCAGGTGAATTTGAGCGCGGTATGAGTGTCAATCTACCTCGTACTGGTAAGGGGGCTAAACTGTCTAATGTTACCCAGTTTATGGCTGAAAGTCGTGAGAATGTGACTAATGCCGTGGCAGGAGATATCATCGGGGTTTACGATACAGGTACTTATCAGGTTGGGGATACATTGACAGTTGGGAAAAATAAATTTGAATTTGAACCCCTGCCAACCTTTACTCCTGAAATTTTCATGAAAGTTTCTGCTAAGAATGTCATGAAGCAAATCCTTTCATAAGGGAATCGAGCAATTGGTGCAAGAAGGTGCCATTCAGCTTTATAAGAATTACCAAACAGGCGAGTACATGCTGGGAGCTGTTGGTCAACTCCAGTTTGAAGTCTTTAAGCACCGTATGGAAGGAGAGTACAATGCGGAAGTGGTCATGAGCCCAATGGGTAAAAAGACTGTTCGTTGGATCAAGCCTGAGGACTTGGATGAACGGATGTCATCAAGTCGCAATATCTTGGCTAAAGACCGTTTTGACCAACCAGTCTTCCTCTTTGAAAATGACTTTGCCCTCCGCTGGTTTGCAGATAAGTATCCAGATGTAGAGTTGGAAGAAAAAATGTAACTCAGTGTCGTAATTTAACAACCGGTTTACCTAAACGCTTCGCTAGGCAGAGTCCGCGAATGATATCGCTTCGTAAAACTTTCCGTCGTAACGATTAGAAAGCTGTCTAGCGACCTGCTTTACTAACTTTGTGTAGATGGGTAAGCGCTGTGTAATTTTATCTACACGCCATTAATAAGAAAAGTCCAGGAATGCTATCAATTCTTGGGCTTTTTCCTTGTGGCGAATTGCAAGTTGACTTGCCAAGTTTGATGTCTTGGTCTTGAATCAGTAACTACTATTAGTGCTTTATCTAAATTTCTTATTAAGAAAATCCTGCGAATGTTATGGCATTGTGGAATTTTTTGTAAGGGTTAGTGAGTCTAGCTACTTGACTTTCTAATAGTCAATTAAAATCAAAGTAAACCTTTTTTCTTGCCAGCCTGCTCAAAAAATATCCTAGTTAAACTATATATTTTGAAATTTACTATCTCTTAATTTTAATGAAAGTAGCGAAGGGTTCCTTGAATAACATACAATATATATGTCTATGCGAAGAAAAATGATGCTCTTTTTGATTTTAGATAAGCATCACGCATTCGTCGGCAAAAATAATGGATTTCTCTTTTTTATAGCCCAGTCAATGAGGGATTCGGTTTGATAGTATATTAACTGTAGTTGTCAATGGAACCTCCATGAAAAATCAAGCAGAAAATGCTTTTTTTTTTTTTTAGCAAAATACACTACAAAATAAGTTGACTTAATATAACGATTTGTGTATAATAGGAACCGATTGCATTAAGCTAACTACTGTAGCACTTTTTGGAGGAAAAAATAAATGTTTTTCAGACGTCAAAAGGGTCAATATCGCGAAACTGATCGTGTGACTCGGTATAAATTGATTAAATCCGGTAAGCATTGGTTGAGAGCCTCAACCTCTCTTTTTGGCTTGTTCAAGGTTTTGCGTGGTGGTGTAGATACTACTCAAGTGATGACCGAAGTAGTAGAAGACCAAACAAATCAAGCCATTACAGGTCTTGATATTATAAGAGGTATTGCAGCAACAGGTGCCGTATTAGGTGGGGCTGTTGCTACTCAGACAAAAGTTTTTGCAAACGAAGCGGTAGCTCTTGAAAAAACGTTAGATAGTTCAGATGCTCTAGCAACGCATGATACAGTTGTTCTTGGCACAACTGCAAAAGTAGATGCTGAAAATTCGGCAAGTCAGTCTCATTCAGTAAGTGGGAGTGTATCTAGTTCAGAATCAGTTTCCACTAGTCTATCAGCTAGTGTTAGTTCTTCTGCTAGTATGTCAACAAGTGCTTCAGAAAGCGCATCAACTTCTGCTAGTGCCTCAGCAAGTACCTCTGTAAGCGCTAGTCAGTCGATGGTGGCTTCAGCCAATAGTGAACGTTCTACTACTGCTTCTGAGACTTCTGAAGAAGCAGACTCTGTGTCAAAAGAGAGTCAGTTGGCTAAAGAAGGGTTATCTACCTCTAAGCTAGGTGCTCCTGTATTGGAATCAGCTAAATTGGAAAAAGGTTTGGTTGATACGAATGCAGAAATAAGTAGTTTGGCAGGAGTGACTGCTGGTGCCATAGCAACATCGGAAGTTTCAGCTAAACAACAGGATGAAAATCGTAAGAAACTTACGAAACTTTCAGCTGAAATGGGTGAGTACCTAGCAAAAGCGGTCGGTCTACCTAATAGTGATGCAGCTATAGCGAAAGTGAACGCTGCGGTGACTGCTATCGAGGCAGCCCTTGCTAATCCTAAGGCAGATTTGACAGAAACTGTAAAACTAGCGACCTCTGCTCGTAATTCGATTGCTAATACTGTGTTGAGAGTCAATTCAGGTGCGCGTGATATACGGAATGGCAAACCAATGTTTCGTGGCAGTTCGTTTAGAGCAAGCTGGAGAGAAGCACAGTCAGATGGACGAATAACTGTTAGTCAACCTCGGATTGATTTCGATAGAAATACTGGTATTGCTACATATACAATGTCAGTGGATTCTAGAACACCATTATCACATATTGGTGTTAAAATCGATGTTGGTAAAGGAGGCCATGTTCAAAGTGCTACTTATAACGGAAATAACATGGATAAGACTTATGCTAGAGGGTCTGAAATTGTTTATAGTTATAGGCATGGTGCTGAAAGACAATTGGATGGAACTATTGTCGTAAAGGTTAAATACGATAAAAAAACGTCTCAACAGCTACAGCAAATATGCAGGTTCAGACAAGTTCTGCTCCAGTGTATCAAGACACTCCAGGGAACGCATCAACTGTACAACCGATCAGTTTTTCAACAGGATATAGACAGCAAGTTACTAGTACTAGTCAAGGGTCAAAACTTCGATTTCAGATAGCGGACATATACAAAGAAGTCTTTAATGGAGATACTATTAATGATACGATATCTGCAATTTGGGATGGGAAAATGCCCATCAAGAAGTTTAATATAGAGAATAGGAATGTTATCCCAGGTATAGAGTACTTAGGACCTCGAAATGATGAGGGATTAGGAGCTAAACAAGTTAATACTACATTAAGAGGGATAATTGGTGGGAATAACGCGTCTGCAGAAGTTGGAAAAACTTATATTTACCGCTTCGCTACAGAGGATGTTGCCAAAAAGCAAGCTGCTGAAAATATTGGTTACTATATCAAAGGTTTTAATGAACGCCATGATATTCAAAGTGGCGATATTGTTCAAGTTTCCGATTTGAACCATTTAACACCTGATGAAGTGAAGGAAGTTTATAATAAATTTATTAAAAATTCACATAATTCAACAGATTTGCAAAAAAATGGGGATATTGCTCCAGATGTATCAAAAGGTCAAGTGATTACAAATGCAGATGGAAGTATTACATTATCTTATCCCGGTACTAAATCTAAAATTGATGTTGCAACAGATGGTACAATAACGGTTACTTATCGTGATGGTTCTACAAGTACAATCGATGCAACCTTAGAAAGAAAAAGAAATTCCTGACGTTTCTGTATCGGTTACACGTGATGGTGGAAAGACTGTTGCTCCAGAAAAAGGTAGCGATGGTAACAATTATTACTACATCTATGCGGGTGATGATTTCACAGTCAATATGACTGCGACCGATAATAAGGGCAAATTGAGAGAATTTAAACTTGTTCCAGAATCAGATAATTTCAGACCTGCTGAAGAGATGGCTAGAAATATATTTGGAGACGATAGATATGGTACAGGTTCGGCTACTTCTCTTTCAGATTCGAAAGGCGAAATCGTTGCGACTACATCTAGTCCTGCCCATATTACTGCTACGGGTCATCTAAAAGATGATTTAGCCTTTGCTACAGGGAATCATTGGCGTAGAAATGCTGTTGCAACAGATAAGGCTGGAAACTATACGCAAGCTGGTGATTCGAATAAAGGGAATTTCTTTATCAAGCAACGTGCCTTGAACGAACGTTATAAGTATGAACCAGAATTTGCTATAAAAAATCCTGACTTCACGCCTGTTGTGGATAAGAATAATTTAACACCTGATGAGAAAAATGCTGTAACGGCTGCTATATATGCTAAAAATAATAAAGATGCATACCGTATTGATACAGTTGAAGTAGCAAATAATGGTGAAGCGACAATCGTCTATAAAGATGGTACACGTAGCACTCCAATTCCACAGTCAGCTACAGTTAATGAACGTCCTAAGTTAGTCATTCCTTATGACGATCAGGCAGCAAAAGAAATTTATCTTTATCGTAATGAGCCGGTAAATATTACTTTAAAAGCTACGGATGACTCTGGAAAAATCAATTCATTGAAGTTGACTAAAGTTAATGGAAGTGATGATGGCGCTGGTAATGGATCTGCTGCTAACTATGGCGGTTTCACAGGTGTCACTCGTTCTAATACCATTACTTCAACTACAAACCAAGCTAATGCTACGATTACCTTGACAGGTACCCTGAATAAAAGCCTGCCAAAAGGGGCGTCAACTGAACGTAAACTCGTAGCTACGGATAACCAGAACACATCAAATAAAATTGATAATAATGAAGGTTATGTCAAGTTTGTTGTTAAGGATCAAACGGATAAGTATAATGCAGTTGCGAAAGCGAATACCATTTATACCTATGCTGGAGAAACAGCAGCAGATTTGAAAAATGCAGCTAATTTTGTTCAACTTAAAGGTGGAAAAGCTTTACCACAAGATGCAACGGTTACCTGGAAGACTGCTATTGATAATTCGACTGCTGGAACAAAGAGTGCTGTTGCACGTGTCACATATTCGGATGGTTCGTTTGATGATGTAACGGTTAATTATCATGTCTATCCAAAGATTGAGGCAAAAACCGCGAACGGAGTCACAGGCAAGTTCTTTGCGTTTAAAGGAACGAAAGGAGCTAATCTCAGTAGAGTCGACGGAGGTTGGGCTAATCCGTATGGTAGAGATATAGAGGGATATACAAATCTAAATGATTTGAAGGCCAACAGTGATGTTAAATGGTTCTATAAGTATCGTTTAAATGGTACAGGTGAAGAAAAGGTAACCGCTGTTGGAAAAGAAAAATTTGGTGAAGTATGGTATACAACCAAGGAGGAATCAAGGTGGCCGGATCCTGTAAGTCACAAGACGACTTATACTGTGACAGCCGTCTATCCAACAGGTCGCTTTGGAGCTGAGTCGGATCCTGCTCGTGCTTTGAAGAGCGAGACAACTTTTGAGTACACAGTAGTTGATCCGGTAGCTAAGAAAGTTTATGAGACAACAGTCGGTAAAACAGATTCTTTGGAGGGTATTATTGATAACCCAGGCAACGCAATAAAAGACTCTGCTTCGGTTCCGATGCCTAGTGGTCCAGAGCCAGCTACTACAACCACTTATGCTTGGGTAACAACTCCAAGTGTTGCTAATCCAGGTGTTTATACTCATAATGTTAAAGTTACCTTGCCAAAAGGAGCTCAAACTGCGGATAATAGTCATGCAATCGTTCCTGTAACCATCAAAGTTAGACCAAACCCACCAAAAATCGCGGATGATCAAGTGAAGCTACAAGGAGGTCTGCCGAATCGTAGTATTACAGTTACAGATGTAATACCAGGAGCAACAGTCACTTTAACCATTGGTACCGAAACCTTTACTAAAACATCTACTGGGACAAGTGTGACATTTGGACCGTCTGATTTAAAACGGATTACTGATACCAATAATGGCTTGTTGCCTACAGGCGATGTAACGGTTAAACAGGAGAAGATTGTAACGACTCCTGCTGGAGGCACAGAGACTCTTACTTCTGACCTAACTTCTACGAGTATTACTAAAGAAAATGTAGCACCAACTGTTACTTACACTATTAAGGTTAATGGAAAAGTACCGGAAAAAAATAGCGCAGGGCTTTATAAATTCTATGCAGGAGATAAGATTGAGGTAACCTTTACTGGTAAAGATAATAGTGGTAAACTTGCTTCATTGAAAATGCAAGGGAATGGTAAGGACTTAACAGATTTCTTTGAAGGTAGAAGTGAATGGGGTAGTGGTAATATTTCAAATATTACTACAACGACTAGTGATGATCGTACGACTATTACTGTGACAGCTACTGCAAATAGTAATCTTACTTATAAAGATTCTAATAAATGGAATCGTCAGGTTGAGGCGACTGATCCAAGTGGGAATAAGACTTCTGAGAACTTTGGAGTCCAGCAGGATAAATTGGAAAACTTATTCAAGAAACCGGCAATCGCTGTTACTGAAGTGAAGAATAAGAATGCTTTAACGGATGCTGATAAAGAAAAAGTTAAAGAAGAAATTAGAAAAGCTCATGATAATGTGATTCCAAACGGTCGCGATCGTATTTCAAGTATTGAAGTGGCTCCTAATGGTGTTGCAACGGTCTACTATAAGGATAATGCTAAAGTAGCGTCTGGTAGACAACCGTATGCACCAACTGTTTATAACCAAGATAAAACAGTTTCTGACAAAGTATATAAATCAGAATCAGCTTCAGCAAGCACAAGTGCATCAGCCTCGGCAAGTACAAGCGCGTCGGCTTCGGCATCAACCAGCGCATCGGCTTCGGCATCAACCAGCGCATCAGTTTCAGCATCGACAAGTGCGTCAGCTTCAGCAAGTACAAGCGCGTCGGCTTCAGCAAGCACATCAGCTTCTGAGTCAGCATCAACAAGTGCATCGGCCTCAGCAAGCACTAGCGCGTCAGTCTCAGCGTCAACAAGTGCGTCGGCCTCAGCAAGCACTAGCGCGTCAGCTTCAGCAAGTACAAGTGCATCGGCTTCAGCATCAACCAGCGCATCAGCTTCAGCAAGTACAAGTGCTTCAGCCTCAGCAAGCACATCGGCATCTGAGTCAGCATCGACAAGTGCTTCAGCTTCAGCGTCGACAAGCGCATCTGAATCGGCATCAACAAGTGCCTCAGCCTCAGCAAGCACATCAGCTTCTGAGTCAGCATCGACAAGTGCTTCAGCTTCAGCGTCGACAAGCGCATCTGAATCGGCATCAACAAGTGCCTCAGCCTCAGCAAGCACAAGCGCATCAGAATCAGCGTCAACAAGTGCTTCAGCCTCAGCAAGTACAAGCGCATCTGAGTCAGCGTCAACAAGTGCCTCAGCTTCAGCAAGCACATCGGCATCAGAATCAGCGTCAACAAGTGCCTCAGCCTCAGCAAGCACATCGGCATCTGAGTCAGCATCGACAAGTGCTTCAGCTTCAGCGTCGACAAGTGCTTCAGCTTCAGCAAGCACATCGGCATCAGAATCAGCGTCAACAAGTGCGTCAGAATCAGCAAGTACAAGCGCATCTGAGTCAGCGTCAACAAGTGCCTCAGCTTCAGCAAGCACATCGGCATCAGAATCAGCGTCAACAAGTGCTTCAGCCTCAGCAAGCACATCGGCATCAGAATCAGCATCAACGTCTGCTTCAGCTTCAGCAAGCACATCGGCATCTGAGTCAGCATCGACAAGTGCTTCAGCTTCAGCGTCGACAAGCGCATCTGAGTCAGCATCGACAAGTGCTTCAGCTTCAGCGTCGACAAGCGCATCTGAGTCAGCATCAACAAGTGCTTCAGCCTCAGCAAGCACATCAGCTTCTGAGTCAGCATCGACAAGTGCTTCAGCTTCAGCGTCGACAAGCGCATCTGAATCGGCATCAACAAGTGCCTCAGCCTCAGCAAGCACAAGCGCATCAGAATCAGCGTCAACAAGTGCTTCAGCCTCAGCAAGTACAAGCGCATCTGAGTCAGCGTCAACAAGTGCCTCAGCCTCAGCAAGCACAAGCGCATCAGAATCAGCGTCAACAAGTGCTTCAGCCTCAGCAAGTACAAGCGCATCTGAGTCAGCGTCAACAAGTGCCTCAGCTTCAGCAAGCACATCGGCATCAGAATCAGCGTCAACAAGTGCTTCAGCCTCAGCAAGCACATCGGCATCAGAATCAGCATCAACGTCTGCTTCAGCTTCAGCAAGCACATCGGCATCTGAGTCAGCATCGACAAGTGCTTCAGCTTCAGCGTCGACAAGCGCATCTGAGTCAGCATCGACAAGTGCTTCAGCTTCAGCGTCGACAAGCGCATCTGAGTCAGCATCAACAAGTGCTTCAGCCTCAGCAAGCACATCGGCATCTGAGTCAGCATCGACAAGTGCTTCAGCTTCAGCGTCGACAAGCGCATCTGAATCGGCATCAACAAGTGCCTCAGCTTCAGCAAGCACATCAGCTTCTGAGTCAGCATCAACAAGTGCATCGGCCTCAGCAAGCACTAGCGCGTCAGTCTCAGCGTCAACAAGTGCGTCGGCCTCAGCAAGCACTAGCGCGTCAGCTTCAGCAAGTACAAGTGCATCGGCTTCAGCATCAACCAGCGCATCAGCTTCAGCAAGTACAAGTGCTTCAGCCTCAGCAAGCACATCGGCATCTGAGTCAGCATCGACAAGTGCTTCAGCTTCAGCGTCGACAAGCGCATCTGAATCGGCATCAACAAGTGCCTCAGCCTCAGCAAGCACATCAGCTTCTGAGTCAGCATCGACAAGTGCTTCAGCTTCAGCGTCGACAAGCGCATCTGAATCGGCATCAACAAGTGCCTCAGCCTCAGCAAGCACAAGCGCATCAGAATCAGCGTCAACAAGTGCTTCAGCCTCAGCAAGTACAAGCGCATCTGAGTCAGCGTCAACAAGTGCCTCAGCTTCAGCAAGCACATCGGCATCAGAATCAGCGTCAACAAGTGCCTCAGCCTCAGCAAGCACATCGGCATCTGAGTCAGCATCGACAAGTGCTTCAGCTTCAGCGTCGACAAGTGCTTCAGCTTCAGCAAGCACATCGGCATCAGAATCAGCGTCAACAAGTGCGTCAGAATCAGCAAGTACAAGCGCATCTGAGTCAGCGTCAACAAGTGCCTCAGCTTCAGCAAGCACATCGGCATCAGAATCAGCGTCAACAAGTGCTTCAGCCTCAGCAAGCACATCGGCATCAGAATCAGCATCAACGTCTGCTTCAGCTTCAGCAAGCACATCGGCATCTGAGTCAGCATCGACAAGTGCTTCAGCTTCAGCGTCGACAAGCGCATCTGAGTCAGCATCGACAAGTGCTTCAGCTTCAGCGTCGACAAGCGCATCTGAGTCAGCATCAACAAGTGCTTCAGCCTCAGCAAGCACATCGGCATCTGAGTCAGCATCGACAAGTGCTTCAGCTTCAGCGTCGACAAGCGCATCTGAATCGGCATCAACAAGTGCCTCAGCTTCAGCAAGCACATCAGCTTCTGAGTCAGCATCAACAAGTGCCTCAGCTTCAGCGTCGACAAGCGCATCTGAATCGGCATCAACAAGTGCCTCAGCCTCAGCAAGCACAAGCGCATCAGAATCAGCGTCAACAAGTGCTTCAGCCTCAGCAAGTACAAGCGCATCTGAGTCAGCGTCAACAAGTGCCTCAGCTTCAGCAAGCACATCGGCATCAGAATCAGCGTCAACAAGTGCTTCAGCCTCAGCAAGCACATCGGCATCTGAGTCAGCATCGACAAGTGCTTCAGCTTCAGCGTCGACAAGCGCATCTGAATCGGCATCAACAAGTGCCTCAGCCTCAGCAAGCACATCAGCTTCTGAGTCAGCATCGACAAGTGCTTCAGCTTCAGCGTCGACAAGCGCATCTGAATCGGCATCAACAAGTGCCTCAGCCTCAGCAAGCACATCGGCATCTGAGTCAGCATCGACAAGTGCTTCAGCTTCAGCGTCGACAAGTGCATCGGCCTCAGCAAGCACTAGCGCGTCAGTCTCAGCGTCAACAAGTGCGTCAGCCTCAGCAAGCACATCGGCATCTGAGTCAGCATCGACAAGTGCTTCAGCCTCAGCAAGTACAAGCGCATCTGAGTCAGCGTCAACAAGTGCCTCAGCTTCAGCAAGCACATCGGCATCAGAATCAGCGTCAACAAGTGCTTCAGCCTCAGCAAGCACATCGGCATCTGAGTCAGCATCGACAAGTGCCTCAGCCTCAGCAAGCACAAGCGCATCAGAATCAGCGTCAACAAGTGCTTCAGCCTCAGCAAGTACAAGCGCATCTGAGTCAGCGTCAACAAGTGCCTCAGCTTCAGCAAGCACATCGGCATCAGAATCAGCGTCAACAAGTGCCTCAGCCTCAGCAAGCACATCGGCATCTGAGTCAGCATCGACAAGTGCTTCAGCTTCAGCGTCGACAAGTGCTTCAGCTTCAGCAAGCACATCGGCATCAGAATCAGCGTCAACAAGTGCTTCAGCCTCAGCAAGTACAAGCGCATCTGAGTCAGCGTCAACAAGTGCCTCAGCTTCAGCAAGCACATCGGCATCAGAATCAGCGTCAACAAGTGCTTCAGCCTCAGCAAGCACATCGGCATCAGAATCAGCGTCAACAAGTGCATCGGCTTCAGCATCAACCAGCGCATCAGCTTCAGCAAGTACAAGTGCTTCAGCCTCAGCAAGCACATCGGCATCTGAGTCAGCATCGACAAGTGCTTCAGCTTCAGCGTCGACAAGCGCATCTGAATCGGCATCAACAAGTGCCTCAGCCTCAGCAAGCACATCAGCTTCTGAGTCAGCATCGACAAGTGCTTCAGCTTCAGCGTCGACAAGCGCATCTGAATCGGCATCAACAAGTGCCTCAGCCTCAGCAAGCACAAGCGCATCAGAATCAGCGTCAACAAGTGCTTCAGCCTCAGCAAGTACAAGCGCATCTGAGTCAGCGTCAACAAGTGCCTCAGCTTCAGCAAGCACATCGGCATCAGAATCAGCGTCAACAAGTGCCTCAGCCTCAGCAAGCACATCGGCATCTGAGTCAGCATCGACAAGTGCTTCAGCTTCAGCGTCGACAAGTGCTTCAGCCTCAGCAAGCACATCGGCATCAGAATCAGCATCAACGTCTGCTTCAGCTTCAGCAAGCACATCGGCATCTGAGTCAGCATCGACAAGTGCTTCAGCTTCAGCGTCGACAAGCGCATCTGAGTCAGCATCGACAAGTGCTTCAGCTTCAGCGTCGACAAGCGCATCTGAGTCAGCATCAACAAGTGCTTCAGCCTCAGCAAGCACATCGGCATCTGAGTCAGCATCGACAAGTGCTTCAGCTTCAGCGTCGACAAGCGCATCTGAATCGGCATCAACAAGTGCCTCAGCTTCAGCAAGCACATCAGCTTCTGAGTCAGCATCAACAAGTGCCTCAGCTTCAGCGTCGACAAGCGCATCTGAATCGGCATCAACAAGTGCCTCAGCCTCAGCAAGCACAAGCGCATCAGAATCAGCGTCAACAAGTGCTTCAGCCTCAGCAAGTACAAGCGCATCTGAGTCAGCGTCAACAAGTGCCTCAGCTTCAGCAAGCACATCGGCATCAGAATCAGCGTCAACAAGTGCTTCAGCCTCAGCAAGCACATCGGCATCTGAGTCAGCATCGACAAGTGCTTCAGCTTCAGCGTCGACAAGCGCATCTGAATCGGCATCAACAAGTGCCTCAGCCTCAGCAAGCACATCAGCTTCTGAGTCAGCATCGACAAGTGCTTCAGCTTCAGCGTCGACAAGCGCATCTGAATCGGCATCAACAAGTGCCTCAGCCTCAGCAAGCACATCGGCATCTGAGTCAGCATCGACAAGTGCTTCAGCTTCAGCGTCGACAAGTGCATCGGCCTCAGCAAGCACTAGCGCGTCAGTCTCAGCGTCAACAAGTGCGTCAGCCTCAGCAAGCACATCGGCATCTGAGTCAGCATCGACAAGTGCTTCAGCCTCAGCAAGTACAAGCGCATCTGAGTCAGCGTCAACAAGTGCCTCAGCTTCAGCAAGCACATCGGCATCAGAATCAGCGTCAACAAGTGCTTCAGCCTCAGCAAGCACATCGGCATCTGAGTCAGCATCGACAAGTGCCTCAGCCTCAGCAAGCACAAGCGCATCAGAATCAGCGTCAACAAGTGCTTCAGCCTCAGCAAGTACAAGCGCATCTGAGTCAGCGTCAACAAGTGCCTCAGCTTCAGCAAGCACATCGGCATCAGAATCAGCGTCAACAAGTGCCTCAGCCTCAGCAAGCACATCGGCATCTGAGTCAGCATCGACAAGTGCTTCAGCTTCAGCGTCGACAAGTGCTTCAGCTTCAGCAAGCACATCGGCATCAGAATCAGCGTCAACAAGTGCTTCAGCCTCAGCAAGTACAAGCGCATCTGAGTCAGCGTCAACAAGTGCCTCAGCTTCAGCAAGCACATCGGCATCAGAATCAGCGTCAACAAGTGCTTCAGCCTCAGCAAGCACATCGGCATCAGAATCAGCGTCAACAAGTGCTTCAGCCTCAGCAAGCACATCGGCATCAGAATCAGCATCAACGTCTGCTTCAGCCTCAGCAAGCACATCGGCATCTGAGTCAGCATCGACAAGTGCTTCAGCTTCAGCGTCGACAAGCGCATCTGAATCGGCATCAACAAGTGCCTCAGCTTCAGCAAGCACATCAGCTTCTGAGTCAGCATCAACAAGTGCCTCAGCTTCAGCGTCGACAAGCGCATCTGAATCGGCATCAACAAGTGCCTCAGCCTCAGCAAGCACAAGCGCATCAGAATCAGCGTCAACAAGTGCTTCAGCCTCAGCAAGTACAAGCGCATCTGAGTCAGCGTCAACAAGTGCCTCAGCTTCAGCAAGCACATCGGCATCAGAATCAGCGTCAACAAGTGCTTCAGCCTCAGCAAGCACATCGGCATCTGAGTCAGCATCGACAAGTGCTTCAGCTTCAGCGTCGACAAGCGCATCTGAATCGGCATCAACAAGTGCCTCAGCCTCAGCAAGCACATCAGCTTCTGAGTCAGCATCGACAAGTGCTTCAGCTTCAGCGTCGACAAGCGCATCTGAATCGGCATCAACAAGTGCCTCAGCCTCAGCAAGCACATCGGCATCTGAGTCAGCATCGACAAGTGCTTCAGCTTCAGCGTCGACAAGTGCTTCAGCTTCAGCAAGCACATCGGCATCAGAATCAGCGTCAACAAGTGCGTCAGAATCAGCAAGTACAAGCGCATCTGAGTCAGCGTCAACAAGTGCCTCAGCTTCAGCAAGCACATCGGCATCAGAATCAGCGTCAACAAGTGCTTCAGCCTCAGCAAGCACATCGGCATCAGAATCAGCATCAACGTCTGCTTCAGCTTCAGCAAGCACATCGGCATCTGAGTCAGCATCGACAAGTGCTTCAGCTTCAGCGTCGACAAGCGCATCTGAGTCAGCATCGACAAGTGCTTCAGCTTCAGCGTCGACAAGCGCATCTGAGTCAGCATCAACAAGTGCTTCAGCCTCAGCAAGCACATCGGCATCTGAGTCAGCATCGACAAGTGCTTCAGCTTCAGCGTCGACAAGCGCATCTGAATCGGCATCAACAAGTGCCTCAGCTTCAGCAAGCACATCAGCTTCTGAGTCAGCATCAACAAGTGCTTCAGCTTCAGCAAGCACATCGGCATCTGAATCGGCATCAACAAGTGCCTCAGCTTCAGCGTCGACAAGCGCATCTGAGTCAGCATCAACAAGTGCATCAGAGTCAGCGTCAACAAGCGCCTCTGAATCAGCAAGCACATCGGCATCTGAATCGGCATCAACAAGTGCATCTGAATCAGCGTCAACAAGTGCGTCAGAATCAGCAAGCACAAGCGCGTCAGAGTCAGCGTCAACAAGTGCGTCAGAGTCAGCAAGCACATCGGCTTCAGCTTCAGCAAGCACAAGCGCATCTGAATCAGCAAGCACATCAGCTTCTGAGTCAGCATCGACAAGTGCATCTGAATCGGCATCAGCAAGTGCCTCAGCCTCAGCAAGCACAAGCGCATCAGAATCAGCGTCAACAAGTGCTTCAGCCTCAGCAAGTACAAGCGCATCTGAGTCAGCGTCAACAAGTGCCTCAGCTTCAGCGTCGACAAGCGCATCTGAGTCAGCATCAACAAGTGCTTCAGCCTCAGCAAGCACATCGGCATCTGAGTCAGCATCGACAAGTGCTTCAGCTTCAGCGTCGACAAGCGCATCTGAATCGGCATCAACAAGTGCCTCAGCTTCAGCAAGCACATCGGCATCAGAATCAGCGTCAACAAGTGCTTCAGCCTCAGCAAGCACATCGGCATCAGAATCAGCATCAACGTCTGCTTCAGCTTCAGCAAGCACATCGGCATCTGAGTCAGCATCGACAAGTGCTTCAGCTTCAGCGTCGACAAGCGCATCTGAGTCAGCATCGACAAGTGCTTCAGCTTCAGCGTCGACAAGCGCATCTGAGTCAGCATCAACAAGTGCTTCAGCCTCAGCAAGTACAAGCGCATCTGAGTCAGCGTCAACAAGTGCCTCAGCTTCAGCAAGCACATCGGCATCAGAATCAGCGTCAACAAGTGCCTCAGCCTCAGCAAGCACATCGGCATCTGAGTCAGCATCGACAAGTGCTTCAGCTTCAGCAAGCACATCGGCATCAGAATCAGCGTCAACAAGTGCGTCAGAATCAGCAAGTACAAGCGCATCTGAGTCAGCGTCAACAAGTGCCTCAGCTTCAGCAAGCACATCGGCATCAGAATCAGCGTCAACAAGTGCTTCAGCCTCAGCAAGCACATCAGCTTCTGAGTCAGCATCAACAAGTGCCTCAGCTTCAGCGTCGACAAGCGCATCTGAATCGGCATCAACAAGTGCCTCAGCCTCAGCAAGCACAAGCGCATCAGAATCAGCGTCAACAAGTGCTTCAGCCTCAGCAAGTACAAGCGCATCTGAGTCAGCGTCAACAAGTGCCTCAGCTTCAGCAAGCACATCGGCATCAGAATCAGCGTCAACAAGTGCTTCAGCCTCAGCAAGCACATCGGCATCTGAGTCAGCATCGACAAGTGCTTCAGCTTCAGCGTCGACAAGCGCATCTGAATCGGCATCAACAAGTGCCTCAGCCTCAGCAAGCACATCAGCTTCTGAGTCAGCATCGACAAGTGCTTCAGCTTCAGCGTCGACAAGCGCATCTGAATCGGCATCAACAAGTGCCTCAGCTTCAGCAAGCACATCAGCTTCTGAGTCAGCATCGACAAGTGCTTCAGCTTCAGCGTCGACAAGCGCATCTGAATCGGCATCAACAAGTGCCTCAGCCTCAGCAAGCACAAGCGCATCAGAATCAGCGTCAACAAGTGCTTCAGCCTCAGCAAGTACAAGCGCATCTGAGTCAGCGTCAACAAGTGCCTCAGCTTCAGCAAGCACATCGGCATCAGAATCAGCGTCAACAAGTGCCTCAGCCTCAGCAAGCACATCGGCATCTGAGTCAGCATCGACAAGTGCTTCAGCTTCAGCATCGACAAGTGCTTCAGCCTCAGCAAGCACCTCAGCATCTGAATCGGCATCAACAAGTGCGAGCCAATCAGCAAGCACCTCAGCATCTGAGTCAGCATCGACAAGTGCTTCAGCTTCAGCAAGCAGATCGGCATCTGAGTCAGCGTCAACAAGTGCTTCAGCCTCAGCAAGCACGTCAGCTTCTGAATCGGCATCAACAAGCGCCTCTGAGTCAGCATCAACAAGTGCATCAGAATCAGCGTCAACAAGCGCGAGCCAGTCAGCAAGTACATCAGCTTCTGAATCAGCAAGCACAAGCGCGTCAGAGTCAGCATCAACAAGTGCATCAGAATCAGCAAGTACAAGCGCATCTGAATCAGCATCAACAAGTGCATCAGAATCAGCGTCAACAAGCGCCTCTGAGTCAGCATCAACAAGTGCATCAGAATCAGCGTCAACAAGTGCATCTGAGTCAGCAAGCACATCAGCCTCTGAGTCAGCGTCAACAAGCGCCTCTGAGTCAGCATCGACAAGTGCTTCAGCTTCAGCAAGCACCTCGGCATCTGAGTCAGCATCGACAAGTGCTTCAGCTTCAGCAAGCACCTCAGCATCTGAGTCAGCGTCAACAAGTGCTTCAGCTTCAGCCAGCACCTCAGCATCTGAATCAGTGTCAACAAGTGCTTCAGCTTCAGCCAGCACCTCAGCGTCTGAGTCAGCGTCAACAAGTGCGTCAGCCTCAGCCAGCACCTCAGCGTCTGAGTCAGCGTCAACAAGTGCGTCAGCCTCAGCAAGCACCTCAGCGTCTGAATCAGCGTCAACAAGTGCGTCTGAGTCAGCGTCAACAAGTACAAGTGCTTCTGAAACACCATCAGAATCAGCAGGTAAGTCAAGACAGCAATTGCCAAATACAGGTACAGAAGCTTCCAAATCATCTGTACTTTTAGGAGCTTTGGCAGCTGTGACTGGTTTAGGTCTGTTTGCGAAACGCCGTAAACGTGATGATGAAGAATAATCGGATAAAAAATACATAGAAAGTATTGTTATTTCGATTTATGAAGAATCCCTTGGATGAAAAATCATCCAGGGGATTTTTTGATACTAAAAGTGAATAGATGCTGAGAAATAGGATAAAAAATGTTATAATATTAGGAAAGGAGAGAGGCTTCATGACTGAAAAAATTACAGTAATTGTACCAGTTTATAATGTTGAACATTACCTAGATAAGTGTTTGGATAGTGTAATAAAACAAACATATAAAAATATTGAGATTATTGTTGTCAATGATGGTTCTACAGATAGTTCGGGCGCAATTTGTCAAGAGTATGCACGCAAAGATAATCGGATTATTTATATTGAAAAAGAAAATGGTGGTTTATCAGATGCGAGAAATGTAGGTCTGGACAAAATGACTGGTTCCTATGTAACTTTTATTGATTCAGATGATTGGGTTGAGTCGGATTATGTAGAAGTTTTATACAATAAACTGATCGAGTATCAAGCAGATGTTTCAGTCGGGAATTACTACTCATATAATGAAGATGAAAAACTGTTCTATTTTCATATGAGTGCGGACTCTTACTATGAGAAAGTATATGACAATGTTTCTATCTTTGAGAACTTATATGAATCAAAAGAAATGAAGAATTTCGCATTAATTTCTGCGTGTGGGAAACTTTATAAGGCGAAATTATTTGATTATATTCGATTTGATAAAGGTAAACTTGGAGAGGATGGATATTTTAATCAAAAGATATACTTATTGGTTGAAAAAATAGTTTATATAAATCAAGGTCTTTATGCATATCGCCAGAGAAATGGGAGTATTACAAAGACTTGGACAGAAAAGTGGATGCATGCCATAGTTGATGCTATGTCCGAGCGTATTACTCTACTAGCTAATATGGGCTATCCTCTTGAGAAACACTTAGCAGTTTATCGTCAGATGTTGGAAGTCAGTCTCGCGAATGGTCAAGCTAGTGGCTTATCTGATACAGCAACGTATAAAGAGTTTGAAATGAAAAGAACTCTTTTAAATCAGTTGTCAATACAGGAGCAAAAGGAAAAGAAGGCTATTGTCCTCGCAGCAAATTATGCTTATGTAGATCAGGTCATGACGACTATAAAGTCCATTTGTTATCACAATCGCTCAATCCGTTTTTATTTGATTAATAGTGATTTTCCAAATGAGTGGATTAAACAATTAAATAAGCGATTGGAAAAGTTTGATTCAGAAATTATTAATTGCCGAGTGACGTCCGAGCAAATTTCACGTTATAAAACAGATATTAGTTACACAGTGTTTTTACGCTATTTTGTAGCTGATTTCGTGAAAGAGGATAAGGCTCTATATGTGGATTGTGATTTAGTTGTAACGAAAAATCTAGATGACTTGTTTGCTACAGACTTGCAAGATTATCCTTTGGCAGCTATTCGAGATTTCGGAGGCAGAGCCTATTTCGGTCGGGAAATTTTTAATGCAGGTGTTCTCTTAATCAATAATAACCTGTGGAAACAAGAACAGATGACTCAAAGGTTGATTGATTTGACCAATGAATGGCACGATAAGGTGGATCAGGCAGATCAGAGTATCTTGAATATGCTTTTTGAAAATAGATGGTTGGAATTGGACTTTGATTATAATCATATTGTCATTCATAAGCAGTTTACTGATTATCAATTACCTGCAGGTCAAGATTATCCTGCTATTATTCATTATCTTTCTCATAGGAAACCGTGGAAGGATTTGGCGGCTCAAACCTATCGCGATGTTTGGTGGTATTACCATAATCTAGAATGGACAGAGTTGGGACAAAATTATCATTTACATCCACTACAAAAGTCTCATATCTATCCTACAAAGAGCCTTTCGCTTGTTTAATTTATACTGCTTCAGACCATATTGAACAACTTGAAACATTGATTCAATCCTTACCAGCTATTCAGTTTAAGATAGCAGCTAGAGTAATGGTCAGTGATAAATTAGCAAAGATGACAGTTTATCCAAACGTGACTATTTTTAATGGCATCCATTATTTGCTAGACGTCGATGACGAACTGGTAGATACTTGTCAAGTCCTTTTAGATATTAATCATGGTGAAAAAACAGAGGAAATTCTCAATCAATTTGCAAGACTTGGGAAACCTATTTTAACCTTTGAAAACACCAAATCCTACGAAGTTGGTCAGGAAGTATATGCTGTTGACCAAGTTCAAGAAATGATTGAGAAATTAAGAGAAATAAGACAATGAAGAAAAGACATATATTAGGCGATGCATTGATTTTGACTGTTAGTGATCAGATTGAGCAGTTAGATTATCTCCTAGACAACTTGTCAGATGTTTGTTTTTATATTGCGGCTCCCGTACAGTTTTCGGATAAAATCCGTAGTTTAGAAACTAAATACAATGTCCGACTCCTAACAGTTACGAATGAACAACAGTTGAGCTTTCTAGTGAACATCTGCGACATCCTATTGGATATCAATTGTTTTCAAGAAGTCGATTCTATTGTTTCCAAGTTTGTCCAGACTGGGAAACCTGTCTTTGCATTTGATAATACAGCCCATGGAAATCAGGGGCAGGAAGTTTTTCTGTCAAGTACACCAGATAAATTGGTTTCTAGAGTGAGAGACTATCTGAATGAAGTCAGAGTCTGCACCAATCATCAAGAAAAAATCATCCAAGATGGGACTTGGAATGTATTTCAAATCGATGATAAGGCAAACTTGCTTGTAGGAGCCAATGTCATTTGCAGAAATTTTGAAAATTTCCATGTTTCTTCTAGTAAGTTAATACTGCATGATGGTGTCTTTATCAATAACTCTTGTAGTTTCAACTGTATGGAAAGAATTGAAATCGGGGCAGGTACCATGATGGGGGAAGGTGTCCGTTTTTATGATCACGACCATATTTATACCGCTGAAAAGATAGAAAGTGGCAGTGGACCACAGCGCCAATAAGAGTTGGAAGAGATTGTTGGATAGGAAGCAATGTCACGATTTTAAAAGGAGTGACTATTGGGGATAATACCATTATAGGAGCAGGTTGTCTCATTCGAAATGATATTCCATCAAACAGTGTGGTTTATCAAGATAGGAATCTGATTATAAAGAAAAGAAATTAATCTGGAAATGAGTGGAGTATGAGTACAAAAAAAGCAATCGTTTTAGGAGCAGATAATAATTATCGAGAAAAATTGGAAACAACTATTAAATCTATTTGTTACCATAATAGAGACTTGAAATTTTATATTTTTAATGAAGATATTCCCAAAGAGTGGTTTTATCTGATGGATAAGAGACTAGAGGAAATAAACTGTGAAATTTTGAATATAAAAAAATTGATGCAGAAAAAAAGTAAAAGCATTTTTTTCTACTCCTGATAAACACATCAAATATATGACTTATTTTCGCTATTTTATTGCAGAATTTGTAAAAGAAGATAGGGCTTTGTATTTAGATTGTGATATGGTTGTTCATGGGAATATAGATCTGTTATTTCAGAAAGATTTTGAAGAAAATTATATAATCGCCGTTCCAGATGGGTGGTATAAAAATATTTTTAATGCAGGGATGATGATGGTAAATGTTCATAAGTGGAAAACTGATAATATTTGTCAAAATCTTTTAGAGTTGACTGCAGAAAAGCATCAAGAAGTTTATGGGGATCAGGGAGTCTTAAATCTATTATTTGAAAATAAGTGGAAGAAAGTATCTCCTCATTATAATTTTATGGTTGGGCTTGATACCTTAGCTTATTGGGCTCAAAAGCCAGAGTGGTTTTTAAATAGTTGGGATGAAACCTATAAACCTGCTATTATCCATTTTGAAGGTAAAGATAAACCTTGGAATGATTCATCAAAAACAAGATATAGAGAATTGTGGTGGTTTTACAATGGTTTGGATTGGCAAATAATTTTATCGCAAGTTGATAGTAAACCAACTACGTTTAGTGAAATTGCATCAGTTTGCTCATTTCATACGGCTATTTTTACAGATACACAAGATTTGGAACACATAGAATATCTAGTAGAAAACCTCTCTAATGTTCACTTTCATATTTTTGCCCATAGTTATTTTGGACCGAGAGTACAAGTATTGAACTGTTCTAAAAATGTATCTCTTTATCCCAATTATACACCGTATCAATCTCAAGAAATACTGAGTAAATTAGATTTTTTTATTTAGATATCAATCATAATCAGGAAATAGATAATATTATTTCAAAAGTTCACTACCTATCGAAACCGATATTTACTTTTGAGAATACGAGTCATGATACAAATAATCGAAGTCAGATATTGTCTTCATCAGAGCCAAAGGAAATGGTAAAAGTTATTAAACAGTTTTTAGGAGAATAATTGTATAGCTTATGGATGAATTAATTAGTATTATAGTTCCAATATATAATGTTGAAGAGTATTTGCGAGAGTGTTTGGATAGTATTCAAAAACAAACTTATCCGAATTTTTGAATGTATCATGGTTAATGATGGTTCTACAGATAATTCGAAACAAATAGCAGAAGAGTATCTAGTGGATAGTCGTTTTACACTAATCAATCAAAGTAATCAAGGTCTAAGTTCGGCTAGAAATACGGGTATTAGTCATATTAGAGAAGAGTCTACTTTTATATCCTTTGTAGATAGTGATGATTATATTTATCCTGATTTCTTAGAAACTTTAATAGAACACATCGAAGATGATGTTGATATTATAGAAGGAATGATTGAATATTTCCATGATGAAATAAAAGTGGATAATGTCTCTCATAATTTTGAGAAAAAAATATTAATAAGTAAGGATAGCAAATTGGGAGAATTAGCATTAAATGAGCTGAGAGTTAACGTTTTTTTCCAAAATTGTTTCGAAAAAGTTTATTAACAGAAGATTTTTTTTCCCAAAAAGGTTGGATATTTGAAGATTTAGCAGTTGTTCCAGAGTTGGTAAGTCATTCAGGAAAAATGGATTAAATTACCAAAAAGTTATCTATGGTTACAGGATTCGTCCAAATTCAATTACTACTAAAGAATTTTTCAGAAGAAAAAAATTGGATATATTCAAGATATTAGAGAAATTTGATTCTTATTTTTAAAGATGAGAGTGATGTAACAAAATTATTGGTTGAAAAAAATAAAAATATTTACATTTGAATTATCATGACATAGAATTTGTACCAGAGAATAGTCAGTATAAACAGCTATATAAACAAGAAAAAAACAAAAAAATATTATCTAAAAATAGCAGATTATGAAAGTAAAGCCTTAATTAGTATTATAGTTCCAATATATAACGTTGAAGAGTACTTGCGAGAGTGTTTGGACAGTATTCAAAAACAAACTTATCAGAAATTTGAATGTATTATGGTTAATGATGGTTCTACAGATAATTCGAAACAAATAGCAGAAGAGTATCTAGTGGATAGTCGTTTTAAGCTAATCAATCAAAGTAATCAAGGCCTAAGTTCGGCTAGAAATACAGCAATCAAACATCTTAGCGCTAATTCTTCTTTTGTGAGTTTTGTGGATAGTAATGATTATATTCATTCTACATTTTTAGAAAAAATGACGGCACAAATTGAAGAAGGTGTTGATATTATAGAGGGATTGTTTGAACATTATCATGATGGAAATATCTATTATTTTCCTCAATCTGAACCACATAAAGTAGCTCTAGAAACTACGGTAGAAAAATTAAAGTGTCTAGCATTAGAAAAAATTAGAAATAGTTCCTGTGGGAAACTAATTCGAAGGGAAATGTTGCACGGTAGTTTTTTTCCAGAAGGATGGATTTTTGAAGATTTAGCTGTCGTACCAGAGTTCGTAACTAGCTCAAATAAATGGGTTAAAATACAGGAGACTGTGTATACTTATAGAATTCGAGAAAACTCTATTATTACAAGTTCGTTTTCGGAGAAAGATTTAGATATATTTAAAATTTTTTTGAAAAAAATTCGATCGTTTTTTTCAAAGACGAATCACGTAACATAAAAAAATTTGGGTAGAAAAAAATTAAAACTACTACACATAAATTACAGAAGCGAGAAAGTACCTACTCAGTATATAGAGAGATATCAAAAAGAAAAAAAGAAAAAAATATTATCACAAATCGAAGAGTATGATAAGGGAGAACTGATAAGTATTATCGTGCCTATTTACAATGTTGAAAATTATTTGAGACATTGTTTGGAAAGTATTCAGAATCAAACTTATCAAAATTTTGAGTGTTTATTGATAAATGATGGTTCGTCAGATAACTCTGCTGAAATTTGTAGAGAGTATGTTGAGAAGGATTCTCGTTTTCGTTATTTTGAAAAAGAAAATGGTGGAGTTTCTTCAGCACGTAACCTAGGTATAGAACGCTCGAAAGGACAATATATAACCTTTATTGATTCGGATGATTGGGTAGATTCTGATTATTTAGAATTATTGTATATGAAAATAAATGAATATAATGCAGATTTAGCAGTTCTGACATATAAACAATATAGTATGAACGATGGATGTTTTTATCTGCATGTTTGGGAACAAGATTATTACGAAAGATATTATACTGAAACGAGTTGTTAAATTCACTACCAAATTTAGAGAATTATGATAGTACATTTAATGTATCGTGGGGGAAACTATTTAAACGTAACTTTTTAGAAACTGCTACCTTTAATGAACAACGAATAATGGGAGAGGACTTAGAGTTTAATTTTAAGATTTTTTTACAAATCAAGAGTTGTATTTATCTCAATAAGGCCCTTTATAATTTTTCGACAGCATCATTTATCTACTAGGGCGAGAAAAAAATTAGTGATAAGTATTTGATGGATAATGTAGAAATAAGATTGGGCCGTCTACCGTTTCTTCTTGGAAAAACTGTTGATACTAATCTTTATTTAGCTAAAACAAAAGAATTTTTGAAATATCATATTGACCATGAAGTTGAATTTGGTATTGATAATACAAATGCTATACAGTTATATAAAGAAATTTTTTTCAAAAATTTATAGAATGACTAGTAGACAATATACTTGGTTAGGATTTTTAAAGTTGTTGAATTAAAGGAGAAATAGATGGTTCAAGAATTAATTAGTATTATAGTTCCTGTTTATAATGTGGAAAACTATCTACGTATGTGTTTAGATAGTATTATGAGTCAGACTTATCAAAATTTTGAGTGTTTATTAATAGATGATGGTTCACCAGATAATTCAGCTGACATCTGTAGGGAATATGTTGAGAAAGATTCTCGCTTTCAATATTTTGTCAAAGAAAATGGTGGACTATCAGATGCACGTAATTATGGAATAAGGCAATCAAAAGGCTCCTATCTTACTTTTGTAGATTCAGATGATTGGCTAGATTCTTCTTACTTAGAAACTCTATATGAACTGATAATAAAACATAATGCAGATGTTTCAATAGCTTGTTATGGTGCTTATGATGAGGAAAGAGCAACTTATCTTTTTTATGCTTATGGAGATGAGTATGAAAAAATTTATAGTGGAAGAGAAGTTGTCGAACAGCTACCTAAATTTGAAGGGGGAGACTTAACGTTTCAAACTTCATGGGGGATATTGTCAAAGCGTGAATTATTTGACCAAATAACGTTTCCAGTAGGAAGGATTAACGAAGATATAGGGACAAATTATAAGTTATTTATGCAAGCTAAAAAAATAGCTTACACACATAAAAATCTATATTTTTATCGTATTCGAAAAACAAGTATTTCAAATAGTGGTTTTTCTGAGAAAATGATGAGGGATGATCATGATTTGAGATTGGAACGGATTGCTATGGTAGCTTTTAAAAGGTTACGATATAAGTCAGTACGTTCAACAACATAAATTTTATCTAGACTATTGGCATCGAATAGCAAATGAAAAAAAGGACTAGAAAAATAGTATTGAAACTAAGAGGTTAGAGGAGTTAGATTTTTTATTGACAGGGAAAATTTACGAGGAGAAATAAAGTGAAAAAAGCAATCGTTCTTGGAGCAGATAATGGTTACTTAAATAAGCTGGAGACTACAATTAAGTCAGTATGTACGCATAATAAAAAAATTTAAAAATTTTATATTTTTTTAATGATGATCTTCCGAGCGAATGGTTTCAAGTTATGAATAGACGGTTAAAAGTAATTGATTCAGAAATTATCAATATTAAGATTTCAAATCATCAATTAAAGGGCTATCATCTTCCAATTGCTTATTTATCCTACGCTACATTTTTTAGATATTTTATAGCAGATTTTGTAGTGGAAGAAAAAGCCTTATATCTTGATTCGGATATAGTAGTGACTCATTCGTTGGATGAATTATTCCAGGAAGAATTAGGAGACTATTGGATTGCTGGTGTTCGGGATTATTTTGTAAAAGGATATGAAAATCGCTTTAATGCGGGAATGATGTTGATTAATGTTAGTAAATGGAAACGGGAAAATCTTTCTGTAAAACTAATTGAACTAACAAATCGACATCATCAAGAAGTTTTTGGAGATCAAGGTATTCTCAATATGGTATTTGGAGAAAACTGGAAAAAGTTGGATCGGAAATACAATTTTATGGTTGGTTTAGATAGTTTGATTCATATTGCGATTGAAACGACTCCAGAAGCGCTATCATCTTGGTACAATTCAGCCCTTCCTGACGATGTGGTGCCTTATATTATTCACTACACTGGGGAAAAACCTTGGTTACCTTTAAGTCAAAATCGTTATAGAGATATTTGGTGGTTTTATCAAGGATTGGAATGGTCTGATATTTTGTTACGTAAAGAAAGGGTATTTCAGACCTATCAAGATTTAACAGTTGTACCAAAGGCCTATACAGCTATTTTTACCAATAGTTGCGAATTGGAACAAGTGGAATACTTGATAGAGAATTTATCTGATGTTCACTTTTATATATTTGCTCATACTTGGGTTGCATCTAATGTTATTGATCTAACGAGGTATCCTAATGTAACAGTTTATCAACAGTACAATCATTTTTCTTATGATAAGGTAATGAAAAAATTAGACTTCTACTTAGATATCAACCATTATGATGAAATTGATGATATTACAAATGTAGTAATGAACATGGGGAAACCAGTATTTTCTTTTTCAAATACGAATCATTGCAACGAGGGAGCTCAAATATTTTCTCCTACCGAGCCAGAAAAATGGTTCAGGAAATTAGAAAGTACATAGATAAAGAGGAGAAATAAATGACAAAGAAAGTTATTGTTTTAGGCGCAGATAATGGCTATCAAGATAAGGTAGAAACTACAATTAAATCGATTTGTGCTCACAATCGTAATTTGAAATTCTATGTCTTTAATGATGATATTTCATCAGAATGGTTTCAATTAATGTCTAAACGACTTGAACCTTTATTATCTGAGATTGTTAATGTAAAAATAACAAATCATAGTCTACGAGACTATAATCTTCCATTGTCTCATTTGAGTTATGCTGCATTTTTTCGTTATTTTATTCCTCAATTTGTGAAGGAAGATAAGGCCTTGTATTTGGATTCAGATATTATAGTTAGATCAAATATAGATGAATTGTTTTTTTAGAGGATATTACAGATTACCCTTTAGCGGCTGTAGCAGATGCCTTAGTTCCATCTACTTTTAATTCAGGAGTCATGCTAATTAATGTTGCTTTATGGAGAAAAGAAAATGCAACAGAAAAACTTCTTGAGTTGACAAATGAATTTCATACTAGTACTTTCGGAGATCAGGGGATTTTAAATAAATTATTTGAAAATCGTTGGAATGCTTTAGATTCTTCTTATAATTTTATGGTTGGAATGGATACAGTTGCAAGGAATTATCAGATTGATAGCTGGTATATCGATTCGTTGAAATTAGAAGATTCAGCAAAGATTATTCATTTTACAGGCGATAAACCGTGGTATCAAGTGAATTTAAATCGCTTTAGAGAAGAGTGGTGGTTCTATTATTCTTTGGAATGGTCTGATATTGTGATGAGAAAGGCTGATTTTAAGAAGGGCTTAAATTCACTCATAGAAGCACCACTCTATCATACAGCTATCTTTACAAATACTTGTCATATAGAGCATCTGGAATATTTGATTAGAGAATTACCGCAGGTTCACTTTTCAATTCTAGCCCATACTGGATTTGCATCTGAAATTGTTGATTTACAACGATATTTAAATGTACAAATACTACCTTCATTTAATCCGATGAATTTCAAAAAGGTCTTAGAAAAGATTGATTTCTATTTGGATATTAATCATGAAAATGAAATTGCTAATATTATTGAAGAGGTATATCAAATTGGAAAAACCTATTCTTTCATTTGATAATACTTGCCATAATGTAGAAAAAAAGCAAGTTTTATCTGTGAATCTAAGAGACCAGAGAAGATGGTAGATGCGATTAAAGAATTATTGAAATTTTACTAGATATTAAAAGCAAAGTGGGATAATAATGGAAAAAAGAGCGATTGTACTGGGTGCTGATAATCTTTATCGTGATAAGCTAGAGACAACGATTAAATCAATTTGTGCGCATAATCAGAATTTGAAGTTTTACGTTTTTTTAATGATGATATTCCCAAAGAGTGGTTTTATTTGATGGCGAAACGATTAGAAAAGATTGATTCTGAAATTGTAAATGTTAAAGTTAATTCTGAAATATTACAAACATTTTCTACACCAAGAAAGCATATTAAGTATATGGCGTATTTTCGTTATTTTATACCTAATTTTGTAACAGAAAGTAGAGCACTTTACCTAGATTGCGATATAATTGTTCACAAATCGTTAGATGATTTATTCGATGTTCCTTTTGAAGATTTTTATATTCTAGCTGCAGCAGACTCCTGGGATAAAACCTTATTTAATTCTGGGATGATGATGGTTAATGTTGATAAATGGAAAGAAGATAACATTTGCCAACAACTGTTGGATTTGACTCGAGAAAAACATAAAGAAGTTTTTGGAGACCAGGGTGTTTTAAACTTGCTGTTTAAAGATAGATGGAAGAGAGTTTCGTCAGATTATAATTTTTTGGTAGGAGGGGATTCTATAGCAAATTCAGTAGGCTTGTTTTTACAGGAATGGAATCCCCATGATACTCATACTATAACACATTTCGAGGGAGAGCATAAACCATGGAACAATTCTTATCAAACCAGATATAGGGAACTATGGTGGTTTTATAATGGAATCGATTGGGAATCTATATTATCGCGAGAAGAGGAAAGACCTTCTAAATTTATCGAAATAGCAAAGATAAATGAAATACATACAGCAATTTTCACTAATACACAAGAATTGGAAAAAATTGAATATCTATTAGCTACATTTCCAAATGTACAGTTTCATATTTTTGCATATACTAACTTTGGTCCTAAAATAACTAAAATAGAAAAATTAGCCAATGTTTCACTTTATCCCTACTTCAATCAATATCAGTATAAAGAATTGATGGAGAAATTAGATTTTTATCTAGATATCAATCATGGAGAACCGATGAAGGATATACTTGAAGAAGTTCGTAAGAGGAACAAACAAATATTTACGTTTGAAAATACCAATCATGACACAACTGGGACAAGTAAGGTTTTTTCAGCAAATGAGCCAGAAACGATGGCGACAGCTATTCGAGAATTTTTAGATAAGAAGACTTCCTAATGTTGAGTAAATTGGGCATAAAAAATTGTCTATTTATGGTTAAAATGCTATATAGGCATGGGGCTTTGAAATAAGTTAGAATCGGAAACGAAATTAAACAGTAATACAATCTGTTCATCTAGTAAAGTGGTTGTTTTTTAAAAAATGGGAATCTAAAAGGGAAGTATTCATGAAACTACATTTAACAAATTTATACGGCATGGCTGGTGATAGTACGGTTATTTTAGCCCAAAATGCTGTGCAAAAAATAGCCAATAAACTGGGATTTAGAGAGGTTGGCATCTATTTTTACAATATTGCGTCAGATAGTCCCTCTGAAATGAATAAGCGTCTAGATGGGATTATGGCCAGTATCTCTATTGGTGATATATTAGTCTTTCAATCTCCTACTTGGAATGGCTTTGAGTTTGATCGAGTCTTATTTGATAAGCTGAAGGATATGCAGGTGAAGATTATTTGTTTTATCCATGATGTTGTCCCTCTTATGTTTGATAGTAACTATTATCTTATGAAAGAATACATGTATATGTATAATCTATCAGATGTTATAATCGTTCCATCAGGGAGAATGAAAGAACGCCTGATAGAAGAAGGTTTGACAACCAAGAAAATTCTCATTCAAGGGATGTGGGATCATCCTCATGATTTGTCACTTTATACCCCATCCTTTAAGAAAGAACTTTTTTTTGCAGGAAGTTTAGAGCGTTTTCCAGACTTACAAAATTGGTCTCAAGATACGCTTTTAAGAGTATTTTCAAATAAAGGAGAAGCAAGTTCCAATGCCAGAAATCTCAGCATCGAAGGATGGAAAAAAGATGAGGAATTGTTGCTAGAATTATCAAAGGGTGGATTTGGCCTTGTCTGGGGAACTCATCAAAATGATGGAGAAAGTAACCAATACTATACCTTAAATATATCTCATAAGGTTAGTACCTATCTGACTGCTGGTATCCCAGTCATTGTACCGAGTAGCTTATCAACTGCTAAATTTATAGTAGATCAAGGCTTGGGCTTTGTGGCGAATAGTCTGGAAGAAGCTCATGAGGTAGTTGATAGAATGAATGCACAAGAATATCAACAAATAACGAATCGGATAAAAACCTTTAGTTATTTGTTAAAAGAGGGTTATTTCACTAAAAAGTTATTGGTAGATGCAATCTATCACTTAGGAATTGATTAAGAGAATAAGATGATTAAAACAATTGTATTAGCTGGTGATCGCAATTACACCACGCAGTTAGAAACAACCATAAAATCTATCCTATACCACAATCGAGATGTTAAAATTTATATTTTAAATCAAGATATTATGCCAGATTGGTTTCGCAAGCCACACAAAATTGCTCGAATGTTAGGTAGTGAGATTATCGATGTTAAACTACCTGAACAAACTGTGTTTCAGAATTGGAAAAAACAGGCTCACATTAGTTCGATTGCCTATGCTAGATATTTTATCCCAGATTATATACAGGAAGATACTGTTTTATACTTGGATTGCGATTTACTTATCAATGATAAATTAGACAGTTTATTTGAGCAGGATATAGAAAAAGGTTATATAGCAGCTATTAGAGATGCAAATGGCCAAGGTTTTAATACTGGCGTCCTACTAATCAACAATAAAAAATGGCGCCAAGACAAACTAAAAGAACAATTAATTGAACAATCCATCCTAACAACGAGGGAAGTTGAAGAAGGTCGTTTTGAGCATTTTAATGGTGATCAAACGATTTTTAATCAGGTCTTGCAAGATGATTGGTTAGAGCTAGGTCGAGCTTATAATTTACAAGTAGGACATGATGTGGTGGCTTTGTATAATAATTGGCAGGAACATCTAGCTTTTAATGACAAACCAGTGGTGATTCATTTTACGACCTACAGAAAGCCTTGGACTACCTTGATAGCCAATCGTTACCGTGATTTATGGTGGCAATTTCATGATTTGGAGTGGAATCAAATTTTACAACATCATGTAGGAGAGTTTGAACTAATACCGCCTCTAGATAAGGAATTTTCTTGTTTAACCTTAACGAGTTCCCAAGATTTAGAAGGAATAGAAGAGCTAGTCACAGCTCTACCAGATGTGGTATTTCATATCGCGGCTTGGACGGATATGGGAGATAAACTAACAAAATTAGCTGTGTATGATAATGTGAGATTGCATCCACAGATTGTTCCTCCTGTATTAGATAAGCTGAACCAGTCAACAAATCTATATTTGGATATCCATCAGGGATTCGAAGTTGGAAGTATCTTGAGAGATGTTCGTGATTTAGGGATTCCTATCTTAAGTTTTTCTAATACACAGCATGGAATATATGATCAAATAGTATTTGACAAAGAAAATATCAATTTAATGATAGAAGCTATCAAAGACTATGCTAGCCATTCTCGTTTTTTAAAAGATTATAATCAGGAGACATTTCATTGCTTAATATTTACCGATACACAGGACATTGAGCAATTAGATTATTTAGCTCAGCAGCTTCCTCACCTTATCTTTGATATCGCAGCTTGGACAGATATGGGGCCCAAGTTATATGAACTACAAAGTAACTATCAAAATATTCGTTTACACCCAGCTATAACGTCAGAAAAATTAGAACAATTAAAAGTAAGAATGGGCTTGTATTTGGACATTAGCTGTGGTCATTCGACACATGATATTGTGAAGTCAGCTCATGAAATGAATAAAATCATTTTCTCTTTTGATAGCACCCAACATGGCTCTTTTGGACAATATATATACTCTTCAAAAGTACCCGAACGTATGGTGGAAGACATTGAAAATCTTATTTCTGGAACATTCCAAGTAAGAAGACCAGCGATTATGGTTAAGGATATTGATCAAACTCTAGATTATATAATAGAAAACCAATCTTCTATTATCCGTTTTGGAGATGGAGAGATGGATTTAATGTTAGGGAAATCTATTCCTTATCAAGTTTATGATGAAAACCTTGCAAGTCAGTTGAAAGAGATTATTTCTCTTCAAAGTGATGAAAAATTAGTTATTGGCTTACCAAATGTATTTGATAATCGTTCTAATTTTACACTAGCAGCGGAAGCCTTTTGGAAGGTACATTTAGAACATCATTTAAAAGATTATGTAGAATTAGCTAGAGCAGATTGGTATGGGACTACATTTGTATCTAGACCATACATTGACTATGTGGATAAATCTCAATCATTTAGTCAATTTGAAAAATTAAAACAAATTTGGAAGAATGAGGACATTCTGATTGTAGAAGGAGTAACTTCTCGTTCAGGTGTAGGTAATGATTTATTTGATGGAGCAAATTCAATTAAGCGAATTATTTGTCCATCCCATGATGCTTATTCGCGTATAGAAGAGATTCAAGAAGCTGTATTACAGTATGTTGAAAATCGCCTTATTTTATGTATGCTTGGCCCTACAGCTAAAATTTTATCCTATAATCTTTTTAGGAAGGGATATCGGGTTCTAGATATCGGCCATATTGATTCAGAGTATGAATGGATGAAAATGGGAGTTGATACAAAGGTTAAATTTAATCACAAGCATACTGCGGAACATAATTTTGATCAAGATATTGAATTTATAGAGGATGAGACATATAATAGTCAAGTGGTTACTGTCTTATCGTAATGAAGTACCTTAAACTTAAAGGAGATAAAATGTTAGAAGATAAAAAAGCTGTAGTTTTCGCAGGTGATTACGCTTATATTCGACAGATTGAGACAGCCATGAAATCACTTTGCAGACATAACAGCCATTTGAAGGTATATATCTTAAATCAAGATATTCCTCAGGAATGGTTTAGTAGATTGAGAGTCTATTTAGAAGAAATGGGAGGAGACTTGATTGATTGCAAGCTCATTGGGCAACAGTTCCAAATGAATTGGTCAAATAAACTACCTCATATCAATCATATGACCTTTGCACGTTATTTTATTCCAGATTTTGTTAAAGAAGATAAAGTGCTCTATCTTGATAGTGATTTAGTGGTAACGGGTGATTTGACATACTTATTTGAAGTAGACTTGGGTGAGAATTATCTAGCTGCAGCACGCTCTTGTTTTGGAGCAGGTGTTGGTTTTAATGCAGGAGTTCTATTGATAGACAATAAAAAATGGAAATCAAATAATATTCGTCAGCAGTTAGTTGAATTAACTGAGAAAGAACATGAAAATGTGGGAGAAGGAGATCAGTCTATTCTCAATATTCTTTTTCAAAATAGTTATTATCGGTTAGATGATAACTATAATTTTCAAATAGGTTTCGATGCTGGTGCAGCCGAAAAGAATCATGCTTTTATTTTTGAAATTCCTCTGACTCCCCTTCCTAAAATTTTGCACTATATTTCTCCTGATAAACCGTGGAAGCAGTTTTCTGTTGGACGTCTGAGAGAAGAGTGGTGGAAATACTCTTTTATGGAATGGAGTTATATAGTATCTAGCTGGAAAGAAAAAGGGTCTTTTTTTACTCTGCAGATATTTATAAACCAAAAATTAACTTGTATGAATTTAACTAATTCTTGGTGTGTAGAAAAAAATTGATTATCTAGTTGAACAATTACCAGAAGTACATTTTTATATTGTCGCTCATACTTTTATGTCGGATGAATTAAAGAGATTATCTAAGTTTCAAAAATGTGACTCTTTATCCTAATTCTTTTTCCTATTTTGGTGGAAAAAAACTTCTAAAGAGTTCAGATATTTATTTAGATTTAAATTTAGATCAGAAACTAGTATATATCTATGATTTGGTGAAAAAAATATAATAAACCTATGCTTAGTTTTGAAAGTAGTCGATACCAAGAACTTTCGGATAGTGACTATGATGGTCTTTATAGCAATAGTACTCCGGTAGAATTAGTTAATGCAATTAGAAACTATATCCAAGATAAATAATCCATGATAGAATAATTAGTTACTTACCTTGAAAGTTTATGATAACGACCTTTTAAATTGGATAAGAAAGTATTATTTATGATGTTTTGTTACTCATTTTAGCTGGATTGGATTAGATATTTCAGTTACGCGTGTTAGATTTATCAATCTTTTAAAGGATTATAAGCAAATTTTTAGAATACTATCAATTAACAGATATTGAGGAATATAAAAAAATATTTGTTTTAGATTAGATCTGTTTTTTGAAGCAGAAAAAAAGAACTAAAGTATGATATTTCTCTTTTTATAACTAAGAGAGGAGTATCAAGTTGTTAAGAGAAAGAGAGTATAACGTGGGAAAAACTTACTCATCAATAGCAGTAAAAAAAGGGTTAGCTAGCTTATTTCTGTTGTTTATTTATGTACTAGGAAGTCGACTTACTCTTCCTTTTGTTGATTTGAATAGTAGAGATTTTTTAGGTGGGTCAACGGCATACTTGGCGTTTTCAACGGCACTTTTAGGAGGTAATCTAAGGAGTTTGTCCATATTCTCTATAGGATTATCACCATGGATGTCATCAATGATTCTATGGCAGTTACTCTCTTTTTCTAAGAAATTAAATATTACTTCCGTAGCAGTAGAAGTTCAAGATAGAAGAAAGATGTATTTAACATTGGTCATTGCCTTGATTCAATCATTAGCGCTCTCATTGAATTTACCGATACAACATCTTTATTCCTCTTTGTTGGTGATTATAATGAATACCTTATTATTAATATCAGGAGCCTTCTTTCTTATATGGTTATCAGATTTAAATGCTCGACTTGGAGTAGGTGGTTCTGTGGTTATTTTATTAGCTAGTATTGTTTTAAATATTCCACAAGATGTTTTAAATACTCTTCAGATTGTTCGAATTTCTACGGGAATTATATTGCTTATTATATTGAGTAGCATTGTACTAACTTATATGATGGTACTCATGTATAGAGCGCGTTATCGTATACCCGTTCATAAGATTGGCTTACGTAGCCGATTTAAGCGCTATTCTTATTTTGAAATAATGTTAAATCCTGCTGGTGGGATGCCGTTTATGTATGTTATGAGTTTTTTAAGTTTACCGACCTATATCTTTTTACTATTGCAGACCCTTTTTCCTCAGACTTCTATCTTTTATGAAATATCTTCTGAGTATGGAATTGGAAAACCATTATGGATTTATTCATATATTACCATGATTTTTTTGTTTAGTATTGCTTTTTCTTTTGTAAATATGAGTGGTGATCAAATCTCAGATCGGATGAAGAAGTCTGGGGAGTATATATATGGAGTTTATCCAGGAGAGGAAACAAGTCGTTTTATTAATCGATTAGTATTTCGTTTTTCGATTATAGGTGGGACCTTTAATGTGTTTATGGCAGGAACTCCAATGTTATTAGTTTTATCGGATGAGAAGTTGCTAAAAATTGCTATGATTCCAGGTTTATTTATGATGTTTGGTGGTATGATTTTCACAATCAAAGATGAAATGAAGGCTTTGAGACTAAATGAAACCTATAAACCCTTGATTTAGGAGGCTTTTATGTATTATTTTATTCCAGCCTGGTATGGTTCAAACCGTCAATGGCACGCTGATTTGACTCCATGGTATTATTCTCACTTTAAACTTGAATTTGATGATACTTTCAATCAAATTAGGCTTTTTCAAAGACAAGGACTATCATCCCGGCTATTAGTATTAGCCTATCAGCCACATTTACGTTACTTTTTACATAGACATGGTGTCTTAGAGACAGAAGTCTATTCTATCTTTGATGATCTGCAAGACTTGCATGATATACACACCCAGGTTCTTAATATGAGAGATATAGAGTGGGATAGTGATTGTCAATTTCTCTATAGTCCATTTGCAATAGTAGTTCAAAAAAATGGTAAAAATATGCTAAAGTGGAGCATGGTGTAGAAGGATTTATCAGTGAAATCCAATATTTTGACCTCGATGGACAGATAAGTAAGAATTATATTATGGATGATCGTGGCTTTGTATCGAGTGTCATTTATTTTGATAATGGACAGCCTACCTATCAAGACTATTTGGATCCTAAAGGTATCTGGAGATTTAGGGAGCATTTAAACGAGGGAGGACGAGTAGAGGTAAATCCAATATTTGGTTACCGTTTTAAACAGCTTCACTATACTGATATGAGTCAACTAGTTACAGAATATTTTGATAAGTATCTACAAAAGCAACAGAAAAAACAGGATATTTTCATCATCCCTTCTCACCCCCATCATGACCAATTTGTCTTAAGTTGCTTACCGAGTGATACAGCTAAAATTTTGAGCCTGTTTATTAACCGGAACTCTCAAGCTAGTTTTAAAGACCTAGCTCCATCATTTGATCAGGTAGATGTAGTCTTAGTGGATAGAGAGGATAGTTTACAACTATTGCGGGAACTATATCCTACACTATCAGATAAGTTTTATCATCTCTCGCCTTTTGATACGCGTTTACGACTAGGTAGAAGTCAGACTCGAAAAGAATCGATTATTTACTATCAATTAGATTTTTCTCAAGGAATTGATAGAAAAGGCCTATTTCATGTTTTATCATTTATTGCTGAAACCAAAAATACAGAGGTTATTTTTGGGGCCTTTGCTGCTAGTCAGGAACAAATGGAAGAAGTGGAATCACTTGTCAATGAAATTATTCAGGAACAAATCCATACGGATAGTTTAGAAAAAGGTCTAGATTATGGTGGGGCAGAAAATCCTTTAGAAGAAAATCAAGAGCAGGAACTACGTTTTCAATTTGTCAATATGAATGACGAGCTGGATTTGATTAAGACACTAGAGTTTGTTCGTTTGATTGTGGATCTTAATAAACAACCCCACCTCTATACTCAAATCGCAGGTATTAGTGCGGGAATTCCTCAAATTAATCAGGTCGAAACCGTCTATGTAGAACATTTGAAAAATGGTTATTTAATTTCAGATGTGACAGAATTTTCCAAGGCGGCACATTACTATACAGATAGACTAAAAGAGTGGAATCAAGCTCTAGTATACTCTATTGATAAAATCAAGGAACATACTGGTCAACGATTCTTAGATAAACTGCATCACTGGATTGAGGAGGTTACAGATGTCAAAGGACTATAAAATCCTACAGATAGGAATTGATAATTGGGCTCATCATTATGAAATTCCTGAAAATATGGATTGGTATTATTTCTGTCCCAACTCACCGCTAGCTCTTCGTAAAATGATGGAAATGGATAGCATCAAAAAGTTTCATGCAATTTTGATAGAGGATGGTCAGTATTTATCTGATTTACTACCTTTTATTCATCATATTGAGCCCTATACTCTTTTTTATGGCCAAGATTTTAAAACGACAGATTTAGGTATTCTTGATTTATTAAAAAAGCGGTGTGCTCGGGCTGTAGATTTTTCGAATCCCCAGCAATTACTAAATGATTTATCAACTTCTCTCTTTGGTGGGGGGTATGGAGATAAATTATTCCCATTTGGAATCCAAATTCACCCTTCATTTGAAGGTTCTATTGCTTATCAAGGATTGGAGTATGTGACCCTAGAAGGACATTTTGGAGATGATTTCCAACAACTGGCTTACTGGTCTGATAATTTTATAGTGTATAAAAACTTGCCTATAGAGTTATGGTTAGAGTATGAAAAACAAGGCGATTGTGAGATACGATTTGTCATCCGTAAAATTTGGGCAGGAGGAGTTGATGACTTTTTTGAAGAGGAAATTTATAGTGAAGACAATCTTCAGAAAGCTATTATTGTGAATAGTAAAGAGATAAATTTTTATATAACGGTATCCATTGAAGCACGTGGTAAAGGGCAACTTCAACTAGGAAATCTTCACCAGCGTTGGAGTCGCAAACAATTCGGGAAGTTTGTCCTTGGTGGAAATATTTTACATGATAGAAAGCGCGATGAAATTAATTACTTCTTCCATCCAGGTGATTTCAAGCCGCCTTTAGCTGTTTATTTTTCAGGTTTTCGTCCTGCCGAGGGATTCGAGGGATATTGGATGATGAAAAATTTAGGATGTCCTTTTCTTTTATTCTCAGATCCTCGTCTTGAGGGTGGAGCCTTTTACCTTGGAAGTCAAGAATTAGAGAATAAGATTAAGGAAACCATCCAATATTATTTGGATTATCTTGGTTTGACATCTAAAGATTTGATTTTATCAGGTTTATCAATGGGGACTTTTCCATCGCTCTATTACGGAGCCACTTTTGAACCTCGTGCAGTTATAGTCGGGAAGCCATTAGCTAATATTGGGACTATTGCAAGGAGAGGGCGTTTAGAGGCGCCAGGTGTATTTCATAGCGCTTTTGATGTTCTGAGACATCAGACGGGTGGAGTTAGTTCCCAACATATGGAAGATTTGGATCAAATTTTTTGGAATGCTTTTAAAAAGGCTGATTTCACCCAGACAACTTTTGGTCTTTCCTATATGAAGGATGAAGATATGGACAATAAAGCCTACAATCAGTTAGTAGAACATCTTTGTTATACCGGGGCTAAAATTTTATCTAAAGGTACAGATGGACGACATAATGATGATACAAATACTAATGTGGCTTGGTTTCTACATTTTTATCGCATGATTTTGGAATCAGATTTTGGAAGAGGAAGTCAATGATTATTAAACAAAGACAAGAAATTAATTGGGGTGAAGTAGGAGGAACGTATAGATATGGGTCAACTGTATCGTTTTCCCACGATAAAAGCGTTAGATTATATAATTCCCTATTGCCATCTGGAGAGATTCTCAAAACTTGGTTTTCCAGTGTGAACTATCAAGCATTTAGAACTCAGCCCAATCTTCCTTTACTTAAAAGAAAACAGGATTATCAATTATGTATGGATTTTGAATGCCATCCTACAAATGGAGTCTATACAAAGATTTCCTTTTTTGATAGATATGGGGATGTGATTGAAGAAAAAATTGAAAAAGTGAAGGTCTTTGATTTTACCTATCCTGATGATACCTATACCTATCAAGTCTCCCTTCTAAGTGCTGGTTTTGAATCCTTAGATTTCTATTCTTTTTCTATTAAGGAGTTAAATCGTGTTTAAAGTTTTTTATCAAGATTTTCAACTTCGGAAAGTTAAAAGAATTTTAAGAAAGATTAATGCCCTTAAAGGGGAGATGGAGTCTTTATCAGACAACGAATTAGCGACAAAAACAGTGGAATTTCGCCAACGTCTTGCTGAGGGGGCCACTCTCGATGACCTGTTGGTAGAAGCTTTTGCTGTTGTTCGTGAAGCGGATAGACGCGTATTGAGAATGTTCCCTTATGATGTCCAGGTCATGGGAGGAATTGTGATCCATCAGGGAAATGTTGCTGAGATGAATACAGGTGAAGGGAAAACCTTGACAGCCACTATGCCTGTTTATCTCAATGCCCTGACAGGTAAAGGTACCATGCTGATTACCACTAATGACTATCTAGCTAAACGTGATGCTGAAGAAATGGGACAAGTGTATCGCTTCTTAGGTTTGACAATTGGTGTACCTTTAACAGATGATCCTCAAGATGAGTTAAGCGTGGAAGAGAAGAAAAAGATTTATGAATCTGATATCATTTATACAACTAATGGAGCTTTAGGGTTCGATTATTTGGGTGACAATCTTGCTTCCAATGAAAAGGGGAAATTTTTACGTCCTTTTGATTACGTCATTATTGACGAGATTGATGATATCTTGCTGGATAGTGCCCAGACACCTCTTATCATTGCAGGAGCTCCTCGGGTTCAATCTAACCACTACGGTATTATTGATACGCTGGTAACGACTTTGGTAGAAGGGGAGGATTATATCTTTAAAGAGGAAAAGGGTGAAGTCTGGCTCACTACCAAGGGGGCTAAAACTGCAGAAAGCTTTTTAGGAATAGATCATTTTTACAAGGAAGAACATGCGGTTTTTGCTCGCCATTTAGTCTATGCTATACGAGCCCATAAACTCTATACAAAAGACAAGGACTATGTCATTCGTGGGGATGAAATGGTACTGGTAGATAAGGGAACAGGTCGTCTAATGGAGATGACCAAACTACAAGGAGGCCTCCATCAGGCCATTGAGGCAAAGGAACATGTCAAATTATCTCCAGAGACAAGGGCTATGGCTTCTATCACCTATCAGAGCCTTTTTAAGATGTTCAATAAGATATCTGGGATGACAGGGACAGGTAAGGTTGCAGAAAAAGAGTTTATTGAAACCTACAATATGTCTGTAGTGCGCATTCCAACCAATCGTCCTAGACAACGGATTGACTATCCAGATAATCTATACGTTACTTTACCTGAAAAAGTGTATGCATCCTTGGAGTACATCAAGGAATACCATGCTAAGGGAAATCCCTTACTCGTTTTTGTAGGCTCAGTTGAAATGTCTCAACTCTATTCGTCACTCTTGCTTCGTGAAGGGATTGCCCATAATGTCCTAAATGCTAATAATGCGGCGCGTGAGGCTCAGATTATCTCCGAGTCAGGTCAGATGGGGGCTGTGACAGTGGCTACCTCTATGGCAGGACGTGGTACGGATATCAAGCTTGGTAAAGGAGTCGCAGAACTTGGGGGCTTGATTGTTATTGGAACGGAACGGATGGAAAGTCAACGAATCGACCTGCAAATTCGTGGACGTTCTGGTCGTCAGGGAGATCCTGGTATGAGTAAGTTTTTTGTATCCTTGGAGGACGATGTTATCAAGAAATTTGGTCCATCTTGGGTTCATAAAAAGTACAAAGACTATCAGGTTCAAGATATGACTCAACCAGAAGTATTGAAAGGTCGTAAATACAGAAGACTAGTCGAAAAGGCTCAGCATGCTAGTGATAGTGCTGGACGTTCGGCACGTCGTCAGACTCTAGAATATGCTGAGAGTATGAATATTCAACGGGATATGGTCTATAAAGAAAGAAATCGTCTAATAGATGGTTCTCGTGACTTAGAGGATGTTGTAGAGGAAATCATTGCTAGTTACATAGATCAAGTGACTTCTTCAGAATATGAAAGCCGAGAGTTACTCTTCCATTTTCTTGTGACCAATATTAGTTTTCATATTAAAGAAGTTCCAGAATATGTAAATGTGACTGACAAAACTGCAGTTCGTAGCTTTATAAGCAGGTGATTGATAAAGAACTTTCTGAAAAGAAAGAATTGCTTGACCAACATGGCTTATATGAACAGTTTTTACGACTTTCTATGCTCAAGGCTATTGATGACAACTGGGTAGAGCAGGTAGACTATCTACAACAGTTATCTATGGCTATCGGTGGTCAGTCTGCTAGTCAGAAAAATCCAATCGTAGAGTATTATCAAGAAGCTTATGCTGGCTTTGAAGCTATGAAAGAACAAATCCGTGCGGATATGGTGCGTAATCTCCTGATGGGCTTGGTTGAAGTCACTCCCAAGGGTGAGATTATGACTCATTTCCCATAAAAAGAGGAAAATATGACAATTTACAATATAAATTTAGGACTTGGCTGGGCTAGTAGCGGTGTTGAATACGCACAAGCCTATCGTGCTGGTGTTTTTCGGAAATTAAATCTGTCCTCTAAGTTTATCTTTACAGATATGATTTTAGCCGATAACATTCAGCACTTAACAGCCAATATTGGTTTTGATGATGATCAAGTGATCTGGCTTTATAATCATTTTACAGACATCAAGATTGCACCTACTAGCGTGACAGTGGATGATGTCCTGGCTATTTTTGGCGGTGTGGAAAGTCGTAGAGAAAAGAATGGTAAGGTCTTGCGTGTCTTCTTTTCTGACCAAGATAAGTTTGTAACCTGTTATTTGGTTGATGAGGACAAGGACTTGGTTCAACATGCCGAGTATGTCTTTAAAGGAAAACTGATTCGTAAAGATTACTTTTCTTATACGCGTTATTGTAGCGAATATTTTGCTCCCAAGGACAATGCTGCAGTCCTATACCAAAGGACTTTTTACAATGAAGACGGGACTCCGGCCTATGATATCTTGATGAATCAAGGGAAGGAAGAAGTTTATCGTTTTAAGGATAAGATTTTATATGGGAAGCCTGCCTTGATACGTTATTTCATGAAGACTCTTCGTTTAAGTAAATCAGATCTAGTGATTTTAGATCGTGAAACAGGCATTGGGCAGGTTGTTTTTGAGGAAGCGCAAGAGGCGTATCTAGCGGTAGTTGTTCATGCGGAGCATTATAGTGAAATGCTACAAACGAGGACTATATCCTTTGGAACAACTACTATGACTATCAGTTTACCAATGCAGATAAGGTTGATCTTTTTATCGTTTCAACGGATCGCCAAAAGGAAGTCTTAGAGCAACAGTTTGCTCACTATACTACGCATGCTCCTAAGATTGTAACCATTCCAGTTGGAAGTGTTGATGAATTAACAAAACCACAAGAGAAGCGTAAACCATTTTCTCTCATTACAGCTTCTCGTCTAGCCAAGGAAAAACACATTGATTGGCTTGTGAAAGCTGTGATTGAAGCTCATAAAGAGTTACCGGAATTAACTTTTGATATTTATGGGAGCGGTGGAGAAGATTCTCTTCTTCGAGAAATTATTGCAAATCATCAGGCTGAGGATTATATTCAGCTCAAGGGGCATGCGGAACTTTCGCAGATTTATAGTCGGTATGAGGTATATTTGACAGCTTCTACTAGCGAAGGATTTGGTTTGACCTTGATGGAAGCTATTAGTTCAGGTTTGCCATTGATTGGCTTTGATGTTCCATATGGAAATCAAACTTTCATTGAAGACGGTAAAAATGGCTACTTGATTCCAAGCTCATCTGACCATGTGGAGGATGAAATCAAGAAAGCTTATGCAGAAAAGATTTGCCAACTTTATTTGGAGAATCGTTTGGAAGGTATGAGAGAGAAGTCATACCAGATAGCAGAGTCATTCTTGACTCAAGAGATTCTAAACACATGGGAAGAAACAATCAAGGAGGTAGTGGATGATTCAGTTATTTGATGTATATAATCAAGAAAGCCAAGATTTGAACTATAGTCTGACTGAAGCTGAACTGTCTGATTTGGCTGTGGTTATTGAACCAGATGGATTCTTACCGTATGGAGTTGTCTCCCCCCTTTACCTATTATTTGGGTTATGACAGTGGTAAACCCTTATACTTTAACCAAGTTCCTGTACCAGACTTTTGGGAAATTGCTGGCGATAATCAGTCTGCAATGATTAATGACCTCAATCAAGAACGGGCAGTGATTCATTTTGCAGATGGTTTACAGGCGCGTTTGGTAAAAAAAGTCGAATGGAAAACACCAGCAGGTCGAATTTTTCAAGTAGATCACTATAATCGTTTCGGAATTTGCTTTGCTAAAACCACCTATGATGTTTCTGGTCAAGCTATTATGACTTCCTATCGGGACGTAGATCAAAAGGAAGTTATTTTGGAAAACCATATCACAGGTGATATTCTTTTGACCTTAGAAGGACAAGGCTTGCGTCATTTTTCTAATCGAGTAGCTTTTATCATAGATTTCCTACAAGGTTTGAATGTGAATCTTGACCACATTATCTTTAATAGCTTATCTACCTCGTTTTTGACATCTTTCCATTTTCCAGATAAATCTGGCTCAGATATCCTAGTTTGGCAGGAACCTCTCTATGATGCTATTCCAGGCAATATGCAGTTGATTTTGGAAAGCGATGATGTGCGTACTAAGAAAATCATTATTCCCAATAAGGCGACTTATGAGCGCGCTTTGGAGTTAACTGACGAGAAATACCATGATCAGTTTGTGCACTTGGGTTACCATTATCAGTTTAAACGCGATAATTTCCTAAGACGAGATGCCTTAATCTTGACTAATTCCGATCAGATTGAGCAAATAGAAGCAATCGTAGAAGCTTTGCCTGATGTTACTTTCCGTATCGCAGCGGTGACAGAGATGTCTTCTAAGCTCTTAGACATGCTTCGCTATCCTAATGTGGTCCTTTACCAGAATGCTAGTCCGCAGAAGATTCAGGAGCTCTATCAATTGTCGGATATTTACTTGGATATAAACCACAGTAATGAGTTGTTGCAGGCGGTGCGTCAGGCCTTTGAACATAATCTCTTGATTCTTGGATTTAATCAGACAGTGCACAATAAACTCTATATCGCTCCTGAACATCTATTTGAAAGTAGTGAAGTTGCTGCTTTGGTTGAGACCATTAAACTGGCCCTTTCAGATGTTGATCAAATGCGTCAGGCACTTGGCAAACAAGGCCAACATGCAAATTATGTTGACTTGGTGCAATATCAGGAAACCATGCAAACTGTTTTAGGAGGCTAATATGTCAGACGAAGATTTATTTTACAAAGACGTTGAAGGTCGCATGGAAGAGTTGAAACAAAAACCCATCAAGAAGGAAAAAGAAACCCGAGGGGAAAAGATTAGTAAGACTTTTTCACTCTTACTGGGCTTGATGATTCTGATTGGTTTGCTCTTTACTTTGCTGGGAATTTTGAGGTAGGTCTATGATTGAAGTACTAATTGTTTTAGCTATTATCCTATCTCTTGCTTTGATTGTATTGGTAACTATACAACCCCGTCAAAATCAACTCTTTTCCATGGATGCCACTAGTAATATTGGTAAACCAAGTTACTGGCAGAGCAACACCTTGGTCAAGGTGCTCACTTTATTGGTGAGTTTGGCTTTATTTGTTCTACTATTAACCTTTATGGTGATAACTTACAAATAAAAGAAAACTTCAGATATTCACCTTTTGTGATTGGTCTGAAGTTTTCTTTTTTACTGTCCATATTTTTGGTAAAAATCAACTTTTACTTGGATGAAGGTTTTGGCTTCACGTAGGAGTTGAAGAAGGGTGGCGCGAGTTTCAAATTCTTCTCTTGTCTTGGGGAGACTGCGGCTACGGAAGATTTCCAAATAACGTTCAATTTCATCTAGCAAATCAGAAGCAGGATTTGTCTGGCTCAGTTGACCGGTAATTTTTGAAAAAAGTTGGGCCAAAATCAGACTTTCACTGGCAGCTAGGTGACAGGTGTTGATTTGCTGGGCCATATTTCGCAGGATACGACTTTGTCGCTGTCTCATCTCAAAGTAGTGGATATGGTAGTCGGTCTGGTGAAAGAGGTGGTCAGAGTGATCTAGATAGACCAGTCTGAGGGCTTCTTCCAACAGCGTGTCTAATTCTTCAACCAGCTGTGCTCGGTTGCGTCCATCCCCTCTGGATAAATAATATTTGAAGCGTTGGAGGATATCTTTTAACTTTTCTTCTACCAATGTGTGGTAGTGCTGGATTTCCTCTTCTCGTGAAGGCATGTAGAGATTGACCAGTAAGGCAAATCCTGTACCGATAGCAAAGAGAAGGAATTCATTGACTAGAAGGTCTGGTGAGGTTGATTCTTGCACCAAGAGATGGCTAACCAAACCGTGCTTGGTGTGATGCCAATTTCCCAGCCCATCTTATAGGCTAGAGGCACATAGAGGGCCAGATAGAGGCCAAGGCTCCAGATATGAAATCCGCTCAAGTGAAAAACCAAAACCCCGATAACCAGAGCCAGAAGCATGGAAAAGAGCCGATTGCGGGCCAGTTTTAAGGTACTTCTACGCGTATCAGATAGGCTCAGGAGAGCGATAATTCCGGCCGAAACTGCTGACGAAAGATTGAGAAAATAAGCAAGAAGGCAGGCAAGACAGGTAGCTAAGATGAGCTTGGCAGTACGTTGGCTAATAGACATAAGAATTTCCTAATAAGTTAGAATAAAAGCGTAAAAGACAAGACCCGAGAGGCTTGCCTTTATGAGTTATTTTTTGCGGGCTGTTGCGTATTCGGCAACGGCGGTAAAGAGGACATCTGTAGAAGAGTTAAGGGCTGTTTCACATGAGTCTTGGATGACACCAATCACAAATCCAACACCGACAACTTGCATGGCAATATCGTTAGAAATACCGAAAAGGCTACAAGCAACTGGGATAAGAAGGAGGGAACCTCCCGCAATACCAGAAGCACCACAGGCTGAGATAGCTGCTACTACACTGAGGACAAAGGCTGTCGCAAAGTCAACAGGGATTCCAAGAGTATTTACTGCAGCAAGGGTCAAAACGTTAATGGTAATCGCTGCCCCGGCCATGTTGATAGTAGAACCAAGTGGGATAGAAACAGAATAGGTATCTGGATCCAGTCCGAGGTCGTGGCAAAGTTTCATGTTGACGGGTATGTTAGCCGCAGAACTACGAGTAAAGAAGGCTGTCACACCACTGACACGTAAACATTTCCAAACGAGGGGATAAGGGTTTCTCTTCATAAAGAGGAAGGCAATCAATGGATTGACTACTAAGGCCACAAAGAACATAGTTGTCACCAAGAGGGCAAGCAAAATTCCGTAGTTGGCTAGGCTTCCGATTCCCTTATCAGAGATGGTTTTGAAGACAAGACCAAGGATACCAAATGGAGCTAGGTTGATGATCCATTCGACAATCTTAGAAGTCACATCAGCCATAGTTTTCAGCAATTCTTTACTGTTTTTGCTGGCTTCTCTCATGGCAATCCCGAAAATAACTGCCCAAGATAGGATACCGATGTAGTTGGCAGTAATGAGGGCATTGACTGGATTGTCAACTAGTTTGAGCAAGAGGTTGCTGAGGACCTGTCCAATCCCATCTGGTGGAGTAATATCGGTATTAGCACTATTTAGGGTAATTTCAACAGGTACGATGAAACTTGCTAGTACAGCGATAAGGGCGTACAAAGGTTCCCACCAAGTAAAGGAAGATAACGGTTTTCATATTGCTATCTTGCCCCTTTTGATGTTGGGAAAGGGCATTGGCAACGAGGGCAAAAACCAGAATCGGTGCGATGGCTTTGAGGCCACCAACAAAGAGATCTCCTAGAAGGCCAATTCCTGAAATGTTAGGAAGTGTCAGTCCTAGGGTTCCTCCAATAAGCATACCAATCAAAATTCGTTTGATTAGGCTTGCCTTATTCCAAGCATGAATAAATTTTTTCATAACAATCTCCTTTGTTGTGTAATGTTTATGATTATAGTATAAATATGAACTAAAAATCAAGAATTTTCTGTCTATTTTTGAAATTATTTTTTTGAATATTTATGGAGAATGACACTTTATGAAAGTATGGTATAATAAATGAAAGGAGTTTTCTATGCAAGAATTTATTCAAACCTATCTCAATAAGCTTGATGTTACAGCGATTATCGAGAATATCTTAACCAAGTTACTTTCTCTTTTATTCTTATTTTTACTCTTTTATATAGCTAAGAAATTGCTCCATACCATGGTGCAGAGAATTGTTAAACCATCTCTAAAAATGTCTCGTCATGATGTCGGGCGTCAGAAAACCATCTCACGTCTGTTAGAAAATGTGTTTAATTATACCCTTTATTTCTTTTTACTCTACTGCATTTTGTCGATTTTAGGTTTGCCAGTTTCTAGTTTGCTGGCAGGTGCTGGAATCGCTGGGGTGGCTATTGGGATGGGAGCCCAAGGTTTTCTGTCTGATGTTATCAATGGCTTTTTCATCCTCTTCGAACGTCAACTGGATGTGGGGGATGAGGTTGTTCTGACAAATGGGCCTATTACTGTCTCGGGAAAGGTCGTCAGCGTTGGTATTCGAACAACACAACTCAGAGGAGAAGATCAGGTTCTGCACTTCGTCCCCAATCGGAATATCACTGTTGTCAGCAATTTCTCTCGTACAGACCAGGCCTGAAATTTTAGTAGATTTATGGTACAATAGAAAGAGTTTGGTAAAGGAGAGAAGATGTTTTTAGAAAAACAGTTGGGCAATGGTTGTACCTGGATTAACCTAGATTTGGACAAGTTGAAAAACTAGAGGACCTTTCTGAAATCTACGGTTTGGACAAGGAAACGATTGAATACGCACTGGATAGAAATGAGCGTGCCCACATGGATTATCACCGTGAAAATGGGACTGTGACCTTTATCTACAATGTCTTGAACTTGAAAAAGGATAAGGCCTACTACGAAGCCTTTCCCATGACCTTTATCGTGGAACATCGTCGCCTGATTACCATTAGTAATACCAAGAACGCCTATGTCATTGAACAGATGACCCGTTATCTGGAGAGTCATGACACGCTTTCGATTTACAAGTTTCTCTTTGCCAGTCTGGAAATCATCAGCAATGCCTACTATCCTGTCATCGAGCAGATGGACAAGAGTAAGGATGAGGTCAATGGGCTCTTGCGCCTGCGGACGACTAAGAAAAACCTCTTTGCCCTTTCCGACTTAGAAACTGGTATGGTTTATCTTACTGCGCCTGCCAAGCAAAATCGCATGTTGCTGGAGCATATTCAAGGGCATGCCCTCTATCGCAGTTTTAACGAGATTGAGAGAGAGCAGTTTGATGATGCCATGATTGAGGCTCATCAGCTGGTATCCATGACAGACTTGATTTCTCAAGTCCTCCAACAACTATCAGCATCTTACAACAACATCCTAAACAATAATCTGAATGATAATTTGACAACCTTGACCATCATTTCAGTCTTGCTGGCTGTTTTGGCAGTCGTGACAGGCTTTTTCGGAATGAATGTTCCGCTCCCTTTAACAGATGAGCCCCATGCTTGGCTCTACATCAGTTTGGCTAGTGTTGGGTTATGGATTGTTTTGTCATTGTTGCTAAGGAAAATTGCGAAAAAAAGTTAAGAAAAGGAGCCAGAATGGCGATTGAAAATTACATGCCAGATTTTGCTGTGGAAGCAGTCTATGATCTGACAGTCCCAAGTCTGCAGGCGCAGGGAATCAAGGCTGTTTTGGTCGATTTGGATAATACCCTCATTGCTTGGAACAACCCTGATGGGACACCAGAGATGAAGCAATGGCTACATGACCTTCGGGACGCGGGTATTCGCATTATCGTGGTCTCAAATAATACCAAAAAACGAGTTCAACGCGCAGTTGAGAAATTTGGGATTGATTACGTTTATTGGGCCTTGAAGCCCTTCACATTTGGGATTGACCGTGCCATGAAGGAATTTCACTATGAGAAAAGTGAAGTGGTCATGGTAGGCGACCAGCTCATGACAGATATACGAGCAGCCCACCGTGCAGGCATCCGCTCGATTTTAGTCAAACCCTTGGTCCAACATGACTCGATTAAAACACAGATTAACCGAGCTCGTGAGCGTCGTGTGATGCGAAAAATCACTGAACAGTACGGGCCGATTACATATAAAAAAGGAATTTAACTATGGAAGAAATTCTCTGTATTGGTTGTGGAGCAACCATTCAGACGACAGACAAGGCTGGTCTTGGGTTTACTCCCCAGTCGGCACTTGAAAAAGGTTTGGATACTGGCGAAGTCTATTGCCAACGCTGTTTCCGTCTCCGCCACTATAATGAAATCACGGATGTCCAGTTGACGGACGATGATTTCCTCAAGCTCTTGCACGATGTGGGAGACAGTGATGCCTTAGTGGTCAATGTCATTGATATCTTTGATTTTAATGGCTCTGTCATCCCAGGCTTGCCACGTTTTGTATCGGGCAACGATGTTCTCTTGGTAGGAAATAAAAAAGATATCCTCCCTAAGTCAGTTAAGCCGAGCAAGATTAGCCAGTGGCTCATGGAGCGTGCCCACGAAGAAGGCCTTCGTCCAGTCGATGTTGTCCTAACTTCGGCACAAAACAAACATGCCATTAAGGAAGTCATTGACAAGATTGAACACTACCGTAAGGGCCGTGATGTCTATGTGGTCGGTGTGACCAACGTTGGAAAATCAACTCTAATCAATGCCATTATCCAAGAAATCACGGGTGATCAGAATGTCATCACGACTTCGCGCTTTCCAGGGACAACCTTGGACAAGATTGAGATTCCACTTGATGACGGATCTTATATTTACGATACGCCGGGGATTATCCACCGTCACCAGATGGCTCACTACTTGACGGCCAAAAACCTCAAGTATGTCAGCCCCAAAAAGGAAATCAAGCCCAAAACCTATCAGCTCAATCCTGAACAAACTCTGTTTCTAGGTGGTTTGGGACGCTTTGACTTCATTGCAGGTGAGAAGCAAGGTTTCACATCCTTCTTTGATAATGAACTCAAACTCCATCGTACCAAGCTTGAAGGTGCTGGTACTTTCTACGACAAGCACCTCGGAACTCTTCTGACACCACCAAATAGTAAGGAAAAAGAAGATTTTCCAAAACTAGTCCAACATGTATTTAACATCAAGGACAAGACAGACCTAGTCATCTCAGGACTCGGCTGGATCCGCGTAACAGGCACAGCCAAAGTCGCCGTCTGGGCACCAGAAGGCGTCGCCGTCGTCACACGAAAAGCAATTATTTAAAATAAAATCACTGAGCGAACAAAGTGAGCTCATACAAAGATAGTTATTGCCGTGGTGTTTTGCCAATCTGTAGATTGGCAAGGGGCGCAATTGAGACCAAGGCTCAATTGTGAGGTCAGGAAATCCATTTTTCAAAGATGAAATCTTTGAAAAATTAGTTCCGACCGTCCCTCACCACCTAAAATAACTATCAAAAAACAAGGAAGAAATTATGTCATTAACATCAAAACAACGTGCCTTCCTCAACAGCCAGGCACACACCCTCAAACCCATCATACAAATTGGGAAAAATGGACTCAACGACCAAATCAAAACCAGCGTCCGTCAAGCTCTTGACGCCCGCGAATTGATTAAAGTAACGCTCTTGCAAAATACAGATGAAAATATCCACGAAGTAGCTGAAATCTTGGAAGAAGAAATCGGTGTGGACACAGTCCAAAAAATCGGACGCATCTTGATTTTGTTTAAACAATCCAGCAAGAAAGAAAATCGCAAGATTTCTAAGAAAGTCAAAGAAATCTAAAAACTATACTCCAAACAACTGTTTTTACAGAGAAATAAAGGAGACTAGCCTATGGCAATCGAACTATTGCCTCCCTTTACCAAGGTAGAGTTGGAGCCAGAAATCAAGGAGAAAAAACGCAAACAAGTCGGGATTTTAGGGGGGAATTTTAACCCCGTTCACAATGCCCATCTCATTGTTGCGGACCAAGTACGGCAACAGTTGGGACTGGATCAGGTCCTGCTCATGCCTGAATACCAACCTCCCCACGTAGATAAAAAAGAAACCATCCCTGAACACCATCGTCTCAAGATGCTTGAATTGGCGATCGAGGGGATTGAAAGGCTAGCCATTGAAACAATCGAGCTAGAGCGCAAGGGTATTTCTTACACCTACGACACCATGAAGCTTCTAACTGAGAAGAATCCAGACACGGATTATTACTTTATCATCGGTGCCGACATGGTGGACTATCTGCCTAAGTGGTACCGAATTGATGAACTGGTTGACATGGTTCAGTTTGTAGGGGTTCAGCGCCCACGCTACAAGGCAGGGACTTCCTATTCCGTTATCTGGGTGGATGTACCTCTCATGGATATCTCGTCCAGCATGGTGCGTGATTTCCTTGCCCAAGGTCGAAAACCCAACTTTCTCCTGCCTCAGCCTGTACTAGACTACATCGAGAAAGAGGGGCTCTACTGATGGCTTATCAAGACTATATCAACTGCTCCCGTGAGGTTTTGTTGGAAAAAATGGCAGAGCTTCTACCCGAGAAACGGTTAACCCATTGCTTGGGTGTGGAGCGTGCAGCCATAGAACTGGCCCAGCGATTTGGTGTGGATGTTGAGAAGGCAGGTCTAGCAGGTCTTCTTCATGACTATGCTAAGAAGCTGTCAGATCAGGAATTTCTAGACTTGATTGACCGATATCAGCTAGACCCTGACCTCAAAAAATGGGGTAATAATGTCTGGCATGGCATGGTTGGAATTCACAAGATTCAAGAAGACTTGGATTTGCATGATTCTGAAGTCCTGCGAGCCATTGAAATCCATACAGTCGGTGCTGGTCAGATGACAGACTTAGATAAAGTCATCTACGTCGCAGATTATATCGAGCACAATCGTGCCTTTCCAGGAGTTGATGTGGCGCGTGAGATTGCAAGTCTATCGCTCAATAAGGCGGTGGCCTACGAAACAGCTCGAACCGTGGAGCATCTAGCTCATCAGAGATTCCCCATCTATCCCCAAACCCTTGAAACCTATAACGCCTTTGTGCACTATTTGAAAGAGGACTAAATGAACGAAAAAGAATTACTAGAACTAGTCGTGAGAGCGGCTGATGAGAAACGTGCGGAGGATATCCTCGCACTTGATGTACAAGAATTGACCAGCGTGACGGACTATTTTGTTATCACTAGCTCAATGAATAGCCGTCAGTTGGACGCTATCGCTGATAATATCCGTGAAAAAGTAGCGGAAGCAGGATTTAAAGGTAGTCATGTCGAAGGCGATGCAGCAGGAGGCTGGGTTCTACTAGACCTCGGTGCTGTCGTTGTGCATGTCTTTTCAGAAGAAATGCGTGCCCACTATAACCTAGAAAAACTATGGCATGAGGCGGATTCAGTAGATATTTCAGAAGCTCTTGCTTAGAAGATGAACTCAGTTGTAGTCAACTGGGTTTCTTTGCTTATTTTATAAAATTGATGGAAAGGTAAAGAGCGAGTGGTGTTTGCCATGGAGGCTCTTGGTATCAAGATTATGGCAACTTATGAAACCTTTGCGGCTGTTTACGATGCTGTGATGGATGATAGTTTATACGATAAATGGACGGATTTCGCTGCGTCATTTGCCTAAGACCAAGGAGAGAAAGAAACTCTTGGAATTGGCTTGTGGGACAGGAATTCAATCAGTACGCTTCTCTCAGGCTGGTTTTGATGTGACTGGACTTGACTTGAGTGGGGATATGCTGGGGATTGCGGAGAAGAGAGCTGCTTCTGCAAAGCAAAAGATTGATTTTATAGAAGGCAATATGCTGGATCTGTCCAAGGCAGGTCAATATGACTTTGTTACTTGTTATTCGGACTCAATCTGCTACATGAAGGATGAGGTGGAAGTCGGGGACGTCTTTAAGGAAGTCTATAATGCTCTCAACGAAGATGGCATCTTCATCTTTGATGTGCATTCAACCTACCAGACTGATGAGGTTTTTCCAGGTTATTCCTATCATGAAAATGCGGAAGATTTCGCTATGATCTGGGACACCTATGAGGACGAAGCTCCTCACTCCATCGTGCATGAGCTGACCTTTTTTATCAAGGAAGCGGATGGTTCCTTTAGTCGCCACGATGAAGTGCATGAGGAGCGGACTTATGAGGTTCTGACCTATGATATTTTGCTGGAACAGGCCGGTTTCAAGTCCTTCAAACTCTATGCGGACTTTGAGGACAAGGAGCCAACAGAAACTAGTACCCGTTGGTTTTTTGTGGCACAGAAGTAGGAGATTAGCATGACCATCACGGGTATTATCGCGGAGTTTAATCCCTTTCATAATGGGCATAAATACCTGCTGGATCAGGCAGAGGGTTTGAAAATCGTAGCTATGTCTGGAAATTTCATGCAACGTGGAGAACCAGCGATTATAGATAAGTGGATACGGGCCCAGATGGCGCTGGAAAATGGCGCAGATTTGGTAGTGGAATTGCCCTTTTTAGTCAGTGTTCAGGCAGCTGATTTCTTTGGTCAAGGAGCTGTGGATATCTTGGCTCGGTTGGGCATTGATACTCTGGCTTTTGGTACAGAGAAAGTTCTGGATTATCAGAAAATTGCTGACTTATACACAGAGCAAGGTACTGAGATGGAGAAATTTGTGGAAAATCTTCCTGATTCTCTCTCTTATCCTCAGAAAACCCAAGCTATGTGGAAGGAATTTGCAGGTCTTGATTTTTCTGGTAATACGCCCAATCATGTTCTTGCTCTGGCTTATGCCAAGGCGGTTGCTGGGTACAACATCAAACTGCATCCGATTCAGCGTCAGGGGGCTGGTTACCATTCTGTGGATAAAGATGTGGACTTTGCCTCGGCGACAGCCCTCCGTCAGCACCAGAAGGACCAAGATTTCTTAGACCGCTTTATGCCATCTGTTGCCCTCTTTGAGCAGGCTAGTAAGGTGAGCTGGGAAGACTATTTTCCTATGCTCCGCTATCAAATATTGTCAAATCCCGACTAACCAGCATCTATCAGGTCAATCAAGAAATGGCTGTGCGCATCAAGGATGCCATCAAGACAGCCCAGTCTGTGGAAGAATTGGTTGAAGCGGTTGCGACCAAGCGGTACACCAAGGCGCGTGTCAGACGTCTCTTGACCTATATCTTGGTGCAGGCTAGAGAAAATGACTTGCCAGAAGCCATTCATGTCCTTGGTTTTACCGAAAAAGGCAGACAACATCTCAAGTCTCTGAAAGGGCAGGTCCATCTAGTCAGCCGAATTGGCAAAGAACCTTGGGATGATATGACTCAAAAGGCAGACCAGATTTACCAACTGGGAAATCCAAGTATAGCAGAGCAGAATTTTGGAAGAGTTCCGATAAGAATAGAAAGAAACTAAGTCTACTGCGAGGTAGACTTTTTGAAATTTTTCCGAATAAATAGATAGAGAAGAAAAATCTTGTACAAGTTCCTGACAATTTTTTTCTTTTCGTGTATAATAGTGGAAAAGAGGTAAAATGAGGTATGGTTATGGAATCAGTTCTTTACTCAACATTCCGAAATCATTTAAAGGACTACATGAAGAAGGTGAACGATGAATTTGAGCCTTTGACGGTGGTCAATAAAAATCCAGATGAGGACATTGTAGTTCTTTCAAAGAGCGAGTGGGATAGTATTCAAGAAACTCTGAGAATCGCTCAAAACAAGGAGTTGTCTGATAAAGTTTTGCGAGGAATGACTCAAGTTCGTGCTGGGAGCACTCAGGTCCATGTGATTGAGGAGTGATGAATGCTGCTCAAGTTTACAGAAGATGCCTGGGCAGATTATTGCTACTGGCAAACTCAGGACAAGAAAACGCTAAAAAGAATCAACAAACTAATCAAAGATATTCAACGCGATCCCTTTACAGGAATAGGTAAGCCAGAACCACTCAAGTATGACTACCAAGGAGCCTGGTCACGGCGTATTGATGCAGAAAATCGCTTGATTTATATGATGGATGGAGATAGCGTAGCTTTCTTGTCCTTCAAAGATCATTACTAAGTCTACTGCGAAGTAGGCTTTTTCAAATAACAAATTTATTTTAGTAAATGTATTCTAAATTCCTCAAAACATATTCTATTTTAGGTTTGTGAAAATCCCTTTTTTATGGTAGAATGTAAAAGAATGTATGTCATTCGGATAAACAAATAAATTGAGGTGAAACATGGAAATCATGATAATTGCGATTGCTGTTTTTGCCGTCATCATTGGTTTAGTCATTGGATATGTCAGCATCTCAGCCAAGATGAAATCATCTCAGGAAGCTGCAGAGTTGATGCTTTTAAATGCTGAACAAGAAGCAACTAATTTACGTGGACAAGCTGAGCGAGAAGCGGATTTACTTGTTAATGAAGCTAAACGTGAAAGTAAGTCTCTTAAAAAAGAAGCACTATTGGAGGCCAAAGAAGAAGCCAGAAAATACCGTGAAGAAGTGGACGCTGAATTTAAATCAGAACGTCAAGAACTCAAACAAATCGAAAGTCGTTTGACAGAGAGAGCTACTAGCCTTGATCGTAAGGACGACAATTTGACGAGTAAAGAACAAACACTTGAACAAAAAGAACAAAGTATTTCTGATAGAGCGAAAAACCTTGATGCGCGTGAAGAGCAATTAGAGGAAGTCGAAAGACAAAAAGAAGCAGAGTTAGAGCGTATTGGTGCTCTGTCTCAGGCAGAAGCACGAGATATTATCTTGGCACAGACAGAGGAAAACTTGACCAAGGAGATTGCCAGCCGCATTCGTGAAGCTGAGCAAGAGGTCAAGGAACGTTCTGATAAAATGGCCAAGGATATCCTGGTTCAAGCTATGCAACGTATCGCTGGTGAATATGTGGCGGAGTCAACAAACTCAACAGTTCATCTGCCAGACGATACTATGAAGGGACGCATTATTGGTCGTGAAGGTCGTAACATTCGTACATTTGAAAGTTTGACAGGGGTCGATGTCATTATCGACGATACGCCAGAAGTGGTGACCTTGTCAGGTTTTGACCCGATTCGTCGTGAGATTGCCCGTATGACTATGGAAATGTTGCTCAAAGATGGTCGTATCCACCCAGCTCGTATCGAAGAGTTGGTTGAGAAAAACCGTCAAGAGATTGACAATAAGATCCGTGAATACGGTGAGGCTGCTGCCTATGAAATTGGTGCGCCAAACCTTCATCCGGACTTGATGAAGATTATGGGACGTTTGCAGTTCCGTACTTCTTATGGACAAAATGTCTTGCGCCATTCGATTGAGGTTGCTAAGTTAGCTGGTATTATGGCGAGCGAGCTTGGTGAAAATGCGGCTCTTGCCCGTCGTGCTGGATTCCTTCACGATATCGGAAAAGCCATTGACCGCGAGGTTGAAGGAAGCCACGTTGAAATCGGTATGGAATTGGCACGTAAGTACAAGGAACACCCAGTTGTGGTCAATACGATTGCTAGTCACCACGGCGATGTAGAAGCCGAAAGCGTCATTGCAGTTATCGTTGCTGCAGCAGATGCCTTGAGTGCGGCCCGTCCAGGTGCTCGTAGTGAGTCTCTTGAAAGCTACATCAAGCGTCTCCATGATTTGGAAGAAATTGCGAATGGCTTTGAAGGAGTACAAACTAGCTTTGCCCTTCAAGCAGGACGTGAAATTCGTATCATGGTAAATCCAGGACAAATCAAGGACGACAAAGTCACAATCTTGGCTCACAAAGTTCGTGAGAAAATTGAAAACAATCTCGATTACCCAGGAAATATCAAGGTAACCGTGATTCGCGAGCTTCGTGCAGTAGATTATG
>BNJV01003001.1_pt1 | contig 95492 bp, 137 predicted proteins | sample 8540591 | NCBI WGS metagenome assembly BNJV01 (sample SAMD00202457, study PRJDB9452) | human saliva metagenome | host: Homo sapiens | reverse complement strand
GGAAGTTACGTATTGCTCATATAACTGCTGATTTCTGCTCTGTACATAGAAGGTAATCATGTCCAACTTTGATTGGCTTTGGGAAATCTGCTTTAAACCGTGAAGATTTGGGATTGGCCCAATCAGCAACGTGGACACCCAATGCTCATCTACAGTAACTTCTTTGTTCGTAAGTATTTGTTATTATTTCTTGTAACGCCCTTTAAATTATGGGCGTTGGGTTAGTTTGACAGGGCAGGGAAAAGTAAAGCGTATTAATGTGTCAGGAGCTTTTTGAGCGACTACTCTACTCTAATCTTGCTCCATCTTCCGCAATACCAGCGTAAATCAGTTCGTCTCTGTTGTATCCGATTTTTTTCGCTAACGAAATAGCGGACTTTAAGTATTCACAAAATAATGTTGTCAATTTCATTTTCCATTTCCTCTCAACTTAATCTCCGGCAAAGGCTCATCACCAAATTTCATCGGTTTATAGAAATCAACGGTAAAGCCACCAGGGCATCTATCCCACGAAATACGGCAGGCGGATAACGAAAACATCGCCTGCGTTGCGTTCGAACCGTACTTTCTCTGAGGTCTAAGTAGGGTTCGACAAAGCGTTTTAAAGCTATCTTCACCATCCAGCAGCGCAACTTTTTCTGAATTTCAAAGCAAGGCTCAAGGGCGAACCATTGCTCCAGCGTGGAAGCGTTCATAAAGCTGCATGCGTCTTGCACGATTTGAGCTTGTTTTTCTTGCAGAGGAGTCGGTATTTGGGCATTGAGTTTCCTTATAGATTGCAATAGATATGCATAGATATTGATAAAAATGCATATTTAACGGTGATGTCGATGAAATTGATTTCGTCGAGATGATATGACCAACATTGATGTCAGAGATCACTTTATGATTAGGTAATTTTCACAAATAAAAGCCAATGAGTTTGTGCAGCTCGCCCCGATTTATGTCCAAGCAGTGAGTTTGCTGACCACATCTCAATGATTTTGCTTTATACGTATTTGCGTTTCGTTCCACTTAAAATGAGCGTACCAAAGTTATCTAGCACCCTGCATACATTCATCAAATCCTTTTGTCCTAAGCTGAATTGACCAATCAAGATTTAGTGCACTATATTTTTAACCAACTAACTGTTATCTCCTGCCTTTTATTAAAATGCGGTGGATCAAATATCCTGGCTTGAAAGGTATTATCTGGGTAGCTCATCTGAGTAAAATCGCCTTGAATGACCTGTGGTTCAATAGATAATGAGGCGAATTTTATTACCATCTTTAAATAAAACATTCTCTCGGCGAATATCTAAAAGTAACATTTCCGGGTTAATACTTTATCAAACTGCAAAACATGCGGCCACCACAACAAGTACATCAAGTATTGGCGTGAACGGTTCTTCAAGCATAGACTAACTCCTTTTGGCGATTCTGGGAGTGGTTGCCGGTGGGTGATATTCTCGCATTCACACCGTTGTTGGAATAGAAACGGTTTCCTCTCAATCCTTACAACCGATATGAAAATGCAGAAGGGCTCAAAAACATCTTCTTGCCCATGAGAGCAAAATCGAGGTGACTCATGTTGAATTTCGCCGTAATACTTCAGGCAATCGCCCGGAACATTTGCAATCCAGTTACTCATTTAAAGCCTCCTTCAGTGTCATCTAGCACGCTTGAGCATCTTCTTCGGTGCGGAAGCAAAAACCTGCACCACAGCAAGTTTTTCGTAAATTCCATTATTGAAATTCCCTTCACTTACCATTGAATTTAATCCACCCAATATAAAAATATTGTTCTCCCACTTTCGGCTTAAAATGGTATTGGCAAAGCTACTGTAATGGGTGGCGTTGGTTCTTCGCATACGTGCCGATGATGCCCGAATCTCTGTGATCTCGCCTTCCAATGATTGGACCATTAGCCGTCCGCTCTCTGGTCATGCCACCCGCACTCATCAGTAGCTACGGATATACCTTTTATGCTATAAGGGTAATGGATTCTAACAAACCTAATTTACGTACGTCTGTTTGAATAACGTGCTTTAGTACCATTTCTCACTGCACTGGCTTCGCCCTGCAAAGGCTTCTTCTAAATCAGCTGGTTTCATCTCCTCTTTTTGATTTGTCTTTTCTACCTCTTTTCATCTTCCGCGGTAGACATTGTTAAATTCAATCGTGCGGGCAAGATCTCATCGTTGTTTTTGAGGGTGGATTGCATTTGGGTAATCCGCCCATCTTTCTCTTTTACTCGTATTCGCTTAAGCTTTCGATGATTTTCTGCAACAAAGCGGTCGTTTTCGTGGTGTAATTTGCGTCACCAGGTTGCACGTATCACATCGTGCCTGTTTGGCGTATTTGCTGGATGTAGCTCGTGAAGTGCTTTACGCAGGCAAAAGTTAAGTAACACAGTATTTCTCCGCCGTGGTTGGCCCGGTCGAAGTCGGCTTTCATTTGAATAAACTTGATGAAGCGAGCGAATCTCATCTGGCTTTTCTACGCTTTTCGCAAGGCGTTTTGGATATGGTCGAACCGTTTTTGGCTCATGCCTTTGAGCAGCGATCATCTCGGTCTTTCCATTCAGATATCATAAAACGAGTTCAACTGCCGTAAGATTTGAGCAGAGCAGGAAAGATTTATCGGTTTGCGTTAAGTACGGCAAGATGCTGCGTTTTCAGCTGCTTCGCAGCCTTTTGGCGTAGCGATTTCCAATTCATGGATGGAAAACAACCGCTTGAAAGGGTTTTTAATATCGATGATATCGTAGAGCTGTTGCATACTGAAATCACGTCCTTCGGGTGAGGCAATGTAGTAAGGTGATGGATGTCTTTATAGTTGATTTGATCCACCGCTTCGCCTAAATAGTAATCCAATTCTTGGTCGAGATGTTCAAAACGACATTTGTCTTTAAACTCGTACAAAGTTGTGCGTGATGCCCCATTTCGCCATTGATGCGGTAAAGCACACCATAAGTGATACCCCATTTTTGTGGGATTTCAAGAGTTTTGAAATAACGTCGCGTGAACTTTATCTTTGATGATATTGCCGTTTACACACGTTCATCATCGGAGTATTCAGCCAGTCTGTAACATATGAGGAACGAACCCCTAACCGCTGCATCAAGCAGCTTTGGCTTGGATTTCGCTTTGTGCTAGGCGTTCGTTTGCGTGGTTTTGCGGATTTAGCCATTTTCATTTCCTTTTGGAGCAATAAAAAGCCACAGTAAAAACGATGGCTTTAGGGTTTAAGTAATTGCAAGGTAAAGAAGTTTGAGTAGGTACATAGCTTTTCCAAGAAGGCGGCGAGATTTTGCGACTTCAATGAGTAGTCGATATTCTCGTTTGATTCGTTCATCGAACTTTTTGCTGATTTCGCTAAAAACTCATCGACCGTTCCATTAAAACAACCTACGAGTAGCAAGTAATGAATCATCTTTGATTTATAAACGGTAAGCGTGCCGGCTCCGTTCCAACATTTGAGAACGCAAACTGAATCGTCATTACCAGACACCCAGAGCATCACCAGACACCCGAGCATCACCAGACCGAGCATTGCCCAGAGACATCTACGCATTGCCAGACACCCAAGCATTGCCACTATGAGCTGATTATCTTCTTTCTGATATAGCCACCGAGAGAGCCAGCTACAACCACACCAAAATCAATAAGGGCTTTTTAATGCGTAGAGTGTTTTTCCGTTTGGTGCGGTAATAGCATCGTTTTTGAGCAATCGCATCTGTGTCATTTTTGGTTTCCTTTTAGGTAGACAAAAGCCCTCGCGTGAGGGCTCTTTTGTTAATTATTGATTATTTTTAACGCATCTTTTTAATGCATTTAAGGCATTATCGAGTTCAGTTGAAATATCTAGCAATTCATTTGAATACGTTCATATTTTCCTTTTGCTTGCACTGCATTTAAGATAAGAGGTTAAGCGTTTTACGCAAAGCATCTTTTTCAACTCCTTCTTGCTCTTTTGTTCTTGCTAATTCTTCCGCTTGTTTTGCTAACATTTTTAAAGATTCAATCGGCAATTGAGTTCAGTCAGTTACTTTTTCCATAGTCGTTTCCTTTTGTTTCTGCTGTTCGATATATTGTTTTTAATGGTTTTTACTGATAAAGCGAACTACAATGAGGTTAGGTTGTTGTTGCTTATTGCTTAACAGAGCTAATCCTTTCTCTTCCAGATATAAAAAGGATTTGCCATCACTTCTTTAAGTGATATTTTTCTTAATTTAGCTTTAGAAAACTCAAGAAATTTACCTGTTTAGACTTTCTTTTATCTAAATATAAAATAAATTCTCCGCATGATTTCTAATAAATAATCACTAAATCAGTCTTTTCTATTTCATTTTCTTCGAATAAACCTAATATTCGTAATGGCTTTATCTCCTACAACTTTTATTACTAGATTATCGTAGCTATTGCGGCTTCTCTTGCAGATTCATAACATCCCCCATAATAGGTTTTCCCTTTATGAGTGAACTCTGCAAGCCAAGGCTTTTTGCTGCCCACTGCTCTTACACCTCTAAAGCCTGCTATACCGATTCGGTTTAAGGCTTTTTGTTCGCTTGCTGTCAAATTCATGTAACTCACCATCTGTTTAATCAATTCATCATAATACGCTTTCAGCTACCATGACATCGCTCTTGGATTTTTCGATGATTTGTTCATCTCGCTTGATGGTAACGGTGGTGATGCGTTGGTGTTGGGGATTTGTTCGACTAAATCGATATAACGCTCTGCTGATTGTCCATAACCTAATAGCTCTTCTGGCGTAGGGAAAAGCACGAAATCAATTTGTGCCTCTTCACAATCCCAGAGCCACATATAACCTTGCATTTGAATGTCGTAGCCTGCTTTTTTGGCTTTGTCTTCCGCTTCATCAGCAAAGAACGGGTGCGTACCAATATCAAAAGAACATTTGGTATCGATAATCAGTTTACGGGTAGGTACATAAATATCGCACTCGCCCGTAATCCAATCGTTTTCCGTCTTTCGCTGTTCTTTTTCAGCGGTAAGCCCCGTTTTAAGCCGCTAAGTTTGATCGCTTCATTTTCTAGCATTAAGCCTTTTTTTCGGTGAACTTATTACCTTCAAAATTGTTGCCAGCCGAAGAGGTCAAACTTGGCAATTTCTCGCACCGCTGATTTTGCTTTGTCGGTGATTTTGCCTGCTTCACGGCCTGCTTTCTTTTTCGGTTCGCCGATTAAGCGATGAAGCATTGAGCATCTAGCTTTCATTTGATACAGGTGCTGCATTTCAATTGCCTCTAAAATTTGGAACTGTTCTTTGCTGAATTCATGTGCCGTTATCACAAAGCTCTTGGAGCGTGGTTTCTTTGTTTTTGAATGGTTTTGTTTGAAGTTTTCAAATTGCTCATCCGATACATTCAACGCTACAAAATCCGCTTCTTCCACTTGATTATCAGGGTAGTCGAATTCTGCATTATCCACATTTTTACGACCGCTTGATCGGCTAACACGGCTTGTTGCATTTCAACAGAGAGCGGTGCTTGTTTGGAAAGCAGGAGCTTCATCACCGTTTTCAATGCCATCGCTTCAGTTGTCTGCCCATACACTCGTCGCCCATTTACCTTGTTTTTGTTTTTCAAGGTAGGTGCGGTAAGTTTGCGAATAGCGTTGTGCGTGCTGATTCTACTTCTTGAGCGGTCATATACAATTCAGCGGTAAAGCTATTAACCAGTTGGAAATAAGCATAGTAGCCAATCGGTTTTTCAGTCGGTTCAGACTTTTGTTTCCAGTCGAACACATAGCCGTTGATCGGGTCTTCTTCGATAAGTTGCTTTTCATGACACAGGCACAGCAACCAATCGCTTAAACTGCCCAGAACGCTGGGCCAGTTGGATTAAACCTTTATAACCTAGTTGGAATTGAGCTTGCCCTTTATAAGGCACGATGTAGGCAAAGCCTAAACCATTTTGAATCGGTAACTGCAAAGTGGCTGCCATACAAGCGGCGTTAAATACGCTCATCGGATCGGCGTTACGCAGCATTGAGTTGCTATTCACAATTTGAAGTACGCTAGTTGTGAAACTTGCTGCATTCTTATTGAGCAAGTCTTGTAGTTTTTGTTTTACCGCAGGGCTTTCAAACAAGGTTTTAATCGGGAATTTGTCTTGTTGCGGTTTGGTTTGTTGAACTTGGTTTGTCATTTTTGATTTCCTTTTAATTAGATTAACCGCTTGCTCGTTGCAATTTTTACTAATACTATCAAGCTGATTAAGTTTAAGGGAAAGCAAGCGGTTAAATTCTTACAATGGTTTGCGTTCGCCCGTTATCGGATTGACCGAATAACAAGTGTTATCCCATTTTGGGGAGTGGTGGTCGTCGTTTGGCTATCACGCCTGTTTCGGGCGTTTTTCTGGATTGCGGCATTGCAAGTGGTTGCTTGAAACGAAAGCCGTCGAGGGCGTTTCGTCTTTTTCGATTTCACGGGCAAGATGTGCCATTGCGGCTTCTTTACTTCTGAACTTGGAACTGTACACAATGATGCGGTTGTATCGAACTCGTGCGTACCAAAACCCTCCGTGTCGATGGGTGATTTCACAGGTGGCGTCAATCATGCGGGGCTCCTAAATTCACACAGGTGGCAAGTGGGAATGTTTTTGGGAATCACGGGCTCAGGTTGGCTGTCGAGGCAACCTCCAAGACTTAATACTGCACAAAAAGCAGGGCGAAGAAAATGCCTGTCAGGACTTTAAGCAAGGTTTGCATGTGGTTTTTCCTCAATTACATAAATTTGATGCCAGAATTTTCGTTTGTGTGCTCTAATAAACCTTCACACTCATGCATCTCACATCTCCATTTTTCTCGTTGAGCAGGGTCTTTGCATGGTCGTAGTTGCATTTAGCAAGTACATAGGTGATTTGAAAGTTTTTAAGTTTCGTTGCATTTGTTCCGCGAGTGATGAGTGGTCATAACACATTCCTTTTTAGAGCCGATTATTTAACCACTCACGGCGATCGTGGTATATTGATGTTGTGACACAATCAATATAGGAGTTTAAGATGTTAACCCGGCTTATCTTTTATCAACAAATCCCGCGTGGAAATCCGTCCGTAAAATTGAGATGGCGGATATTCCGAGTCAGTATGCGAACTTACTGATAACATTGCTCGCTATTCGTGCGGATTATTCCGTTTGTTCTCTTGAATAAGACGGTGAATGTGGTTGTGGGGACGCAAACCGTTTGAACTTCAATTGCAACACGCAACGTTATCGGTACGACTATCTCCACCGACTTTACATATGGCGATTGAGAACTTTGCATTTCTTGATTTTAAATCATATGATTGGTTTTACCTGATGCTCTTCAACGTGCGTGCGTGTTGAAGAGCTGGACTCACGTTCTAATGAACTGAAAGACGAGCATATTGTGAAAATTGATGGTCGCTGAGATGCTGCCCGATGTTCATGTGTGAATGGGAAATATCACGCTCTTTGTAGTGTGGAGAAAAATGTCAGATGTTGAACCACCGCAAGCGATTTGTTCTGCACGAACGCCGTGTGTTGCGATGCCGTCGGCTCGAGTAGACCTAGTTGAATCCGTTTCATATTGTTTCCTGTACGATTTACTGAATTTTGGGGTGCAAGAAAACCGCCCCACGCCTTTTTAAGGTCTTGAGTGGGGTGAGGCGGTGGGAGTATAGGATTACTTGGTTACTGCTCGGTTAATGAGGTTGATAGCACGTGTCCAGTTTAGGCGTTCGGATTGTTGGAACGGTTCGACGAGGCGTGCGATGGTGTCTTTGGTTTTCGAGGTAGTGTCGTTTGTATTCGTGATGGTGGCTGTAAAGCTATTGCACTGAAACGTGAGCCAATTGCCTCAAAGCGGTTTTTCGAGTTGACCGAGTAGGGTGTTCATTTTTGCTGTGAGAGCACCATAACCAGACAAGCTGTTCGAGTTCGTATTCGGTGAATTCGAAGGTGTATTTAGCGTTCGACAAGCGGTTGGATTTGATTTGCGTTTTGCAAAACTTCACGATCTAAAAATATCGAGTACCCATTTGCGGAAGTCTTTGGCGACTTTGGTGCGAGCGAACATGGCAATCAGGTGTGCTCCACGAAGCGAGAAGATACGCACTTTTTGTATTCCGCCTGCGGTAGGCATTTCGATAAGTGCGGTCATTTCTGCGGTAAATTCGTCTGCGTTGCGGTCATAAATTTCTGCGAACGCTTTTGAATTGGCGTCAGAGTATTCTAATGCTTTGCCTAAAGATCGCTTGCTGTGAGTAAGTTTGGTTGTGTTGATTGATAACCGAAAAGAGTAGTGTTTTTGAAAAGGTTAAAGTTGTCATTTTGACTGTCTCTCTGTCAAAGTTTTTAAAAACTCATCACCAGTAGACGCCAATTACTGGTGATGAACTGATTAAGATTGGTCGTACCGTTGCACAGAGAGTAAACGGCGATCTTTCGATCTCTCAATCAGCCCATCATTGACAACTTTTGAAAGGGTGATCAATTTGACTCATACCTTTGAAAGGTTTGATTACTGATTTTCGGCTATAAAAAGCCGCCTTGAGGCGACTATCTTTTTCTAACCGCCCTGTACATATTCGGGACGCCAATCCCGACTTTCTGTTGAAAGTGGATCATCTTAATCTGATGTGAGCGGTGTTGTATCAAGGCCATCTGTATAAACAGTATTCTTTCTGAATGGCAAAACAATACTCTATATTCAGGACGAAAGCCGACAAGGTAATTTAATAAAACCAAGCACTTTTAGAATATAACGTTTCAACTTGTATTTTGTTATTCGGTGTTTTAATTATTTCTTCCCAATCAGTTAAGTATTGATGTAATAAACTTCCGATTAGGTGGTAATAATTTATCATCATTTCATTAAGCTCGAATATCTTTTACAGATTGACTGCAATATAACTTTGTCTGTTTTAATCTGGTGTTTTAGTGTTTTTAATAATCTGTTTGATTTGATATTTAAACTTTAGGGATTTGTTTTCCTGAAAAAGGTAATATCATCAACATATACGGTCATTGTTAAATGATGTTGCTGTGCTAAATCATATAATTCATCGAACATTGCTGCATTTACCCAATAGGCAAGTGGCATACTAATTTGGCTACCTGTAGGCAGATGGTCATCAATAGAACATAAATCAGCTAGTATGTTTGCGAGTTCATATGAGCCATTTAATTTTTCTTACCAAAATAGCATTGTTCTTGTAGTGGACGGAAAATGCCGCAATATCTGTGGTAAAAACAACGTTATTGTTTAAATGTGCTTTAGCATTATCAATATATGAGCGATTTTAATGCCCGAATAAAAGATAATCTGAAGCGTTATTCTTGCGTAATAATGATGCGATGCGGTTGTGAATATCGTAGAGCAGTTTGACTTTTATGCTTTGTATTTCTCTCTCTGCCTTGTAAGAAGCAGTAATAATACTCAGCTTTATTTTTAATGATGGATAAGAGAATATCTTGGTTTACGTTTAATATATCCGTTAACTGTTTTATGATGAAAGGTTACGAAGAGGACTTTGCTCCAAAGAATATGATTTATTATGCGTGATGATCTGCATCTTTTGTGATTACCCAATCCATTGCTTTTAATAAATTTTGTGCATAAATTTTCACTTTTTCAGAACGTAAACTTTTCATTTTTCAATTTGTTCTGAAAAATAACATTAAATGCGAGAATAGTACTCTAAAAATAATTGGCGTATTTTATTCAGCATTTCTAATGTAATCGTATTTTTCTGTTTCAATTTCTGAAAGGTGGGAAACGGAAATATTGAGTTTTTGTGCTATTTCAGATTGAGTTATTCCTCAAACTGTCTTAGTGTTTTTAATGCGTGGCTTTAGCATAAATTTTCCTTATTTTTAGAAATTAGGGTAACGCTGAATTTATTCTGAATCTGAAGGCATATCAACATCCTCAAAAAGTACCCATCGAAGAATAAATCGAAAAAGCCAAAAAGCCCACTTTAAAATGGCCTTTACGTTGTTTTTACGTTTTTCATTGGGATTATTCCGGCGTTTGGTGCGTATTGTGATTTAATATTTGGCATATAATGTACCTCATTTGCGTTGTCGTTACAGCGGAATTACTGTAACTTCCTCGCAGCATCCCAAATAGCACACACACCACTTGACCTTTGTTTTAACCCCACCCTGCGGCCTCGACGCAGGGGTGCTACTAACTCATTGCCCTAGTTTAGGGCGGTGAGCTGTAAATAGATTGAGTTTCCTCCGAGTTATTGCTAACTCAAACTAAAAGCGAGGTTTATTGCTATAATTTCACAACGAGCGAAAATTATAAAGCCAAATAATAGGGGTTATTCAAGTGATTTTATTCACAATCAGCGAATTTAATTCTCCAACTCAATCATCGCATCAATGGTGTTATGCCACACTTCTGTATCTATCAGCTTGTCGAGCTAAAATGCCTAAACCTGATGATTTCAGCTTTTTCAAGCACTTTATTTTCCATTCGCTCAATGCGGTCTTGATATTCATATTCAGTCGGTAAGCCTAATGCGTTGTAATCTTCGTAACCTATCATAAGTTGCTCCTTGTTTATCATTTAAAAGCACTCTTACTACAAAGATAACGTGTAAATGCCCTTTGCTTTACAAGGGCAAAGGCAGGTTATGCACCGAATTTAGCGATTAGAGCGCTTAAATTGCCTTCCAATGTCTCGCCAATCGCTTTGAACGACCAGCCATTTTCGTTGCGATATACTCGCCGAAGATGATGACGGTGTGCCGTTACCTTCGTCTTCGCGGTGGTCAAAGCGTGCAATTTCTGCACCTGTTACATCACGACTAAGCGAACGAATCTGTTTTGTACTTTTGAGAAGTTTTGATTACGTTGTTTACCTTCGTAAATATCAACTGCAATCGCTATCTTTTGAATTTCTGCAGGTAGTGCAGTTAAGTCGATTAAAATGGTTTCATCATCGCCCTCGCTTTCACCCGTGCGGTTATCGCCTAAGGTTTTCACTCGCACCGTTTTCTGCAGATTTTTGACCGAAATAAACCACATCTTTTATCTGAACGTGTTTTACCGTCGGCATTTAATAAAAATGCGTGAGCATCTAAATCAAACGCTGCACCTGTGTCTCGCAGTATCCCAACCCTAAACCAACGCGTAATTTGGTTAAAGAGTTGTCTGTTTTGGTTAACAAGGTTTCACCTTTTGGTTAATACTAAAGCCTAAATTCACTCCTTCTGGCATTTATTAAGTTAATCAAACGCTGTCTTTCCAGCTGTCAATGTTACCATTTAAAAACAGCACACTGCGTGTGCCAAACATTACACACACGTCTTACGTATGCTGTTTTAAATGGTGGCTCTAGTGGAGTTGCACCCAGTCTTTACTTGACATTCATGTGAATAAACTTCATTTTTCTGCAAAATGAACAAAACCTAGAGCCTAAAGGTGCCAGCGTTATTTCGCGCCCTGCGGGCTGGGCGGAGTACTTCAAACGGTTGGGTGCCACCCTCGATTAGGTAAGCTCTTCGAAGAGAGCGGGGCTGTGTGGCTGCAAATCATTGCCCCTTTCTGCATTTCAGCAGAAAAATCTTCATAGAATGCGTAGGTCTTATTGTGCTTCACTCGTCCAAGACGGCTGCCGTAAGTTGTAATCCTACGCTGCATATCGTTGCACGTTCTCCGTTTCTCGCTGGCTAAGGCAGTAGGCGGTCTTTGCCGTTGCTACTAGAACCCGTTGGCTGATTGTGCGAATTGACCTTACGCTAACTCAATCAGTCTACCGAGCGTTACTTTCATCGTTGGCTAGGATATGCGTGTTTAAATTGTTAGAGAGCAAGTTATTTTAAAAACAGCTTTAGTCTTCCATCTCGTTTCAGCGGGTTGGTCGTTGCAGGTCTGGCCTCATTGATGAACCTTTCCTCACCTCTGTTAAAGCTGTTTTAAAATAACGCCTCCGTAGAGGCATTGGTTAGTGAATCATCTCTACAAATTCTTCGCGTAGTAGGCTAATAAGCCTTCTTTTTCTGCTTCTGCAAGCAGGTCAGCAAATTTATTAAAGTCTTGCTGATGTTCGTGTAAGTGATGTTGCTCATGTTGTAAGCACTCGACAGGTCATTTTAAGCCAGCCTGTTTCTGTTGCACCTTACATCTAAAGCGTTTAATCTGGCTTCTGGCATTAGCTGTGCGTGTTGGTATTGGGTCATTCCTGCGATGATTGCATCTGCTAAGGTAGTCATTTTGTTTTCATTTGATTGGCTATTGATGTTCATTTGATTATTCCTTATTAAGGTGATTTGTTTTGATGGGTGTATATTATAGCTTTTTCTGATTGCTTGTAAATAGTAAAAACTATAAATAATTAAAATTTTTGAGTTTTATTCTATTAACTATAGTCATAGAGATAAAAAGCCCGCATTAAGCGGGCTGAGAGAAAAGAGTTAAGAAGTTACTTTTTCATTCTAAAGTTTTCATCATCTTGGCAATATGCGAGGCAATCGAAAATTAAAAAACCGCCCTAAGGCGGTCTAATTATTTACTCATTGCGAAAAATAATACTGTTTTCACGCATTCCAGCTTTTGTGAAATACTTATCTTTGTTGATTTCTAACAGATCCAAGACACCTATTCTTGCAAGGTAACTTTTCCGATCATGTTCATTTCGCAATGGCATTTTATAGACATATTTTGCCAACAGTACACTATATAAATCAGGTCTTAGCTTGATCAGCTTTACAATATGAGGCTCAAATTGCATAAATCGGGCATCACTCATAGGAATGTCGCTTCTTCTATATATAGGTGTTGGCACGCTAGGAGAAAGTGCAGGATATTCTGTTCCAATTCTTCCCGATGCCAATTTTCCCCACTGTTTTAACTCATTTTCAAATTCTGCCATCATCTTTTTGTAATCGCCACTTCCAAAACGTTGTTTTAGTTGGTTAAAATTCATTCTTCTTCAACTCCCTCACCTTTGCCCGATACACCTTAATCAGTTCTTTGATTTCCTCCACCGATAACTTCAATGGGGGATGGTCTTTGCGTTCTAAAAATTCCACACGTTCTAGCCCGATTTTCTCAATCAACCCCAAACGATACTCTAAAATGTTACCGCTTAAATGATTGTTGCAAGCAGAGCATTGTTTGTGGGTGTTATCCCCATTAAACCGCAACTCAGGACAAGCTCCCACGCTTCGTAATGCCCTGCGTGATATTGCCCTTGATGATAGCGACCGCACGAAATGCACGGCAAATCCGCATCACGCAAACGGATAAACTCATTAAACGCCTTTTTGAGCTTCCTTCAGCCAATCAGGAGCGACTTTTTCAACGCCTCTTTTCTCGCTCGCATTCTTCGCTCCTGCTTCCAAGCGGTCAGCTTTTTCAAGTTTTTATGCGTTTCTTCGGCTTTTCGCTTGCTAAAACGCAATCGCACACTTCATCGAACAAACCCGCTGAGGTAGATTTGCGATTTCACATAGTAACCGCCATACCTTTTGCACTTGTGCATGTTTTTGGAGGTTTATTTCTCACCACTTAACACCTCCAACGCATAAGCAAAATAAGCGTACTCACACCAGCACCAATAAAATCAAACACATACCTAAACCAATCCAGATCCATTACTTACCCTCAACTTTGCCTTTCTTTATGCTTGCAAGGCTCAAGCCCTCTCTTGTCTTGCTACAACCTCGAGGAATATAATGTTTTCGCTACAACCAAAACAAAGAGGAAAACATTATGAAAAACTATCTCATCAGCTACGATTCTGCATTCCCCAAATAGAAACTACTCTCCCTTATAGAAAAATCCAAACTGCACCTTACTGGGCAAAAGTCAATGAATCTGCTTTGGTTTGTGAAATCGCCTCTGACAACAGTTGAACTCTAAAAACATTCTTGAACAAACCATAGATGTCGATGATGTTCTTTTTCGTAGCAGAAATGAATAGCTGTGCGTGGACAAAATCACTCAAGCAAGAAGTTCAAGAACATATTTTTAACTGCTGGAACTTATAGCGCTCCCTTGACTATCTACACCACAAATACCGCTAACAACACAAGAATTGTGTTTGTTCACACGCCTATCGCATTGATTAAGCGACAAACTAAATTTTCAGGATCGGTATTTCCATTCTCAACCGCTTTTTAAAAATAGCTCTGTTTAATGTCGTTTTTATCCGTCTCAGACAGGCTTTTGTTTTTGTTCACACATATTCATCATCTCAATAAAAACGCATACAAGCGGTCTAAAAATCCGCTCATCATTGCAACCTTTTGAAAAATATTTTTGTATTGCCGCATTGATTAACGCTGAATAACACCGCTCAAATTCGTCTTGTTCCATATTGCCGTAAGAGAGTGATTGAGCTTCCACCCGCATTTCGCCCGTCAATCGTATAACTCGCCACCTTGTAGCCCGCTAGCACCGTCAGATTTTTGCGGAAGGTGTCAATTGAGTACGTTCATCAAAATATCGCCATTTGGTTTTTATCCGCTGCCCAATGGTCAAAACAGAACTTTGAAGAAAGCGAATACCTTACGATGAAAAAGCAGGATTGCGAACCTGTTTAATCTCCACTTGGTACTGCTCGCCCGTCTTGAACTTCATCAAGGCTTCGGCTTGCATATCGTCCAGTGGAGCAAGCATTCCGCCTGCCATTTTGAGCATTTCAAGTTGCATAACCTCTTGCCTTAATTCAAAAACTCACAGCTAAAATAGTTCGCTTGCTTGCCATCAAGTGGACAACCACAAATGACGCACCGCAAATTGCTTCCCGAAAATACCTTTTTACAATTTTGGTACTTTTTTCAAATCAGCCTTTACCATCAATGGAAACAGATACCGTTAAATTAGAACCCATCCAGCTGCAAACAAAACTTTCATACTGCTTGCCATTTCGGTAGGCATAAACCATAACCCCTTCTGATTTTGGGTGAATAACCACGCCCGCTTTCTGTAATAATTGCTTTACTAGCTCAATGTTGCTGTTATTACTCATACCCACCTACCTTCTTCACAAAATCCAAACTTACCGACCGTTGCACAAAAATCTTCCATTGTTGGATCAGAACACCACAATCATCTGTCCTTTACTGTTGCCTTTGATTTCCTTGCCCGTAACAGGGTTAATAAAACGCTATGCGACCACCCGACAAGATCAATCACCTCATTTGCCACACCGTGAACGCATTGCTGATACCACTGCGTAGATTTATCGTTGTTAAGTAACATCACCACTAAATGCCCTGCATCACGCAAGCGTTTTGCCTGCTGCAAAATGGGTATAACATCGGAGTAAGGATTGACGAAGATCTCGCAACGGATAACTGCCGACAATTTCATCTAACAACACATCAAAAATATCGTCTGCTGAATCGGGGCAATCGAGACATTATCGTCAGCGTCTGAGCCAGGTTCGCCAACATAACGACTAGTCAATGCGTTCTTAGCTGTTGCACAACCGTCTAAATCAAACCAGCAAAAACGCTGATTTAACCAGTCGAATCAAATACTTCGGTGTTTGCCAAGTATTGGTATCAAATTGTTGTCTCGGTCATTTTCGCGTCCTTAGCGAAAATCACTTTTTAGCAAAATTTCATTTTGCGAAATTTCACATAAGCAAGACGAACACCTTTTAGTTTGTCGGATATGATGTAACTCCTATGCAAGGGCTTCACTTTGTATTGCGTACGCGGGATTTTTGTGTTATCGTTAAATCCGCACCCACGCTAATGCCATACGACTATTATAGTTAAATATACTGAATCAAATAGCATTTTGCTCTCCTGTTCTCTTAATTCTCTAATCTCGCTTCCACTAACGGATGTGCGGGAATATATTCTTTCGGCTTCTCAAATCGCCTTTGCACGCTCTGGGATGTTTTCGCCCTCACCTGCTACGCGTTTTTGCCATCTTGAGCAACGCCTGTTCTGCTTGACTCGCAACGTGCTTTCTGCTACAAATACCGCCGTTCTCGACGATACAAATCGGTAATCAGCCAGTATTCCGCATCGTTTTTGAAACGAGAACTCTGTCGGCTTCCTCAAGTCCAAAAAGCAAAGTGATTTAACCGCTTGAGCAACTGCTCCAAGGAAGGCAAGCCTAAGGTTTCTGTAATCAATCACCTTGCACCAGCGCGATAAATTGCCCTACGCTAGGCAAAAACGGATTCGTAGATTTCGAGCCATTCGCAAAACCTTGCGAAATTTCTGACCGCTTAATTTTTGTTCTCCGACAACGCTTCAAACCAAATACGTTTTGCAGTAGTAATCGACTGTTGCGAATCAAATGCTGATTTCCACGCAGGAAACGTGCCTGCCAGTTCCTCAAAAAGCCAGTTGATAAACGCATCAGCATTTTGCGACAATGCCTCAGAACGTTTTGGGCACAACGTGTGAAGGATTGGTTACAGCTCCCATACCTCGCCCTCAATGTTCACGATTTGTCCAGCCATACAGCCAGGGTCATTCATTCGCAACGGCTGACCCGCAGAATGAGCGGTCGAATGTTGTGGCGATGTTGCAATCGATGGGTATTCATCCAACCAACGCCAGCTGTTCCGATACGTGGTCGGATGCAGCTTGTCAAAGCCAAACTGATGCAATGCTAACCGCTTGCGAATATCGTCCACCAGCATCTGCGTAAAGTCCTCCAACGTGGTCGGATATTCAGCGTGATAGCTCGGTAGGCAGATTTAAAAACCTCTTCAGGGATTTTTGCTTGTTCACCTTCGTCATCCCTGCTTGCCGTGAATTGTTCGAAATGCACCTCGAATTTTTGCACCGTTCGCACAATATTATTTTTGGTTAATTGACTGGTTAATAGAGTGATTGGTTATGGGTGAAATATTTTCACTAGGGGGTAGTGAACCATTTTCACTAGGGGTGAAATTCGTTCACTAGGGGTGAAATATTTTTCACTACCCTTTTCAAGGTGCAAAATGTACAAATTTGAACTTGAAACCGTCCTGATTTTTTTGCGTGATTTTTCTCACCAATCCCATTTTTGATAAGTGCATCGATGTGAAATCACAGAACGACGACTTACCTCGCAATGATCTGCAATATGCTGATAACTTGGAAAGCATTCGCCTTTATCATTCGCATTGTCCGCTAATTTCAGCAACACCAATTTACGAGTAGGATTGCCCACTTTTAATTTCATTGCCTGAGCGGTTAATAACATACTCATAATCCCACCGCCTTATCTTGTGTAAATTCACCGTTCCAATTGGATTTCATTGTTAATTTCTGTTGCGTGTACCACTTATAAATTTTTGGCTGCCCTTTTGCAGCAACACAGGGCGATAAATGAAAAACGGCTCTTTGCCGTGTGGCGAAATAGGCACAGGCTCTTCCGTCATATAGCGATCACGGGCGTAAGAAGTCACCCGCCAATCGTTATTGCCATCTTTGTAAAGCCATTTCACCTGCTGTAAATGATCGTTAATTTTCTGAGAATTCACGCCATTCAAGCCTTTCGCAAATTGCGGTGCAGTGATGCCATTGCGGAAATAACTTTCCATCGAGGTAATCTGGGTTGATTGCTGCTGGTTCTCGATCAACAACGCCTGTTTTTGCTCTTCCAAATCTGCTGCCAAACGCAAGGCTTCCGCAAAAGTCTCGCGGTAATTGCACCGCTTGTTTTGCTTCTAACTTTGCCAGCGGTCGATAATGCGTTTACGCAATTTCACGTTATAGCCAGCAATCAAAGTGAGTGTTGGGTCTTTTGCAGGTAAAAGCACGGATAAGTGCGTCCCTTGTTAGTCGAGTGTAATCTCCCCAAAAATGGGGAGATTGAATTTTAAGCTCTCTAACATTAAACGCACATCACGCATAACGTGGTCGTGACGTTTTTTCACATAACTGAGCAATCTCAACGCCACTCATCGTTAAGCTTGCATTTTTCTGTAATCGGTAATAATTCTGTCGTTTTCATTAAAGATTTATTCCTGTATAGAACCACGTGTTGCTGCACGGGTTTTTATTTTTCTAACCCTAAAAACCCACCAACCTATTAACGCTACTACCAATAGATGCACATAAATACATTGATCGCTTAAATAAAAATTTCTTAAGATAAGTCCAGATTTTCTTCATAGGATTGTCGTACTGGTTTTTAGTGCCTGTCTTGGAGTTAAAGAATTCAAAAATATCCATCTCCGATACCTTCCCTGTTTGAGGCTTTTACGATCAGAGGGATGTATTTTGCTTTAATGCCACCGCCGTGAAGCCAAGCCCAAAATGGTTGGTTGAGATACCCCACATTGTTTTAGCGAGGTTTACCTGCCCCTTTACACTTTTTAACTACTTTTTAATGGTTTTATCTATAATTCTATATTTTTGTTTTCATTTTAAGATTCCAACTCATTTTATAGTTAAAACTGAATAAATAGTAAACTAGATAAAACTATTTCTCAAATTTATAGTAAAAGGCTAAGTAAAATAGGAAAAATTAAAATGGAGGAAGGAAAAATGACTTTAGCAAAAAGACTTCAGGCGTTATTACTTGAAAGGAATGAGTCAAATAGAATTTGCATCTATGGTAGGTATAGCACAAAATCCATCAATGAATAAAAATTCTCTCAGGAGCAACCAAAAATCCCAGAAAGATTGTAGAAATGGCAAATGTCTTAGGCGTTAATCCCAACTGGCTTCAGAATGGTGGAGATGTCACTATTTCTAGTTCTGGAAATGGTCGGTTAATATGGGGACATTCCGCAGATCCATAACAATCAGGGTCAGACCACGTTAATAATAATGACAATGGTAGCCAGCAGGTGAAATTCGGAACCCTCATTCGGAGGAAGAGGCAGAAGATTGGATTTTTAGGCTTAACATCACTAAATTAGTCACGTTGATGTGATCAATAACCGTCTTCCCTCGTTTATTTGAACTCAATGCACCTATCTGATGACGGACTCATTGAGTTATTAAAATTACGCTCAGCAAAAGAATATCGCTATGCTTTCAATGTTTGATCATTCAATGACCTCAAATAAATTTAAGAGATGTGATACTGATTGATACAACCTATAACCGTTATTCTGGAATAGGGATATATTATTTATATTTAACAGCGAATTATTTGTCAGGCAGCTTTACGTACGTCTGAAGGGGATTAAAGGCAATTGCAGGAGAAATGGGTATAGCTTCGATATTGAAGCTGATTATTTGGATAAAAATTCAAGTGTTAGGGCAAATGTATCCGCTAAGATGGAGATCAAATCTACCGAATTATAAAAAGTACTTGAATTTCTAGAAAAGAATATGTATACTAGGCATAGTGCGGTGAGCATATCTGAAACGCACGAATGAATTTTTACAGCCCTGATTGGTTTTCCAGTCGGGGCTTTTTATGGTGGAATATGACATTACATTAGGCGATACAATCAAGATTGATGGGAGGAAGTGCCAGAATATTTGCTCAAGGCACTTTGTATGAAAACCTCAAAAGAGAAGTATGCTCATCTTATTACAAATGGCTCGATTTTTGGTGGAAGAATTCAGTTAATTCTCGTTGGATCCTCATACTTTGATCGCTTCTCACATTGTAAATAATATTTGGGAAAATATTGGCAACCCGAATAATGTATTCCATTATCATTTCCTCTGCTAATTTTGTTGTGGAATGTAAATTTTAGCAGAAACCACGCCCACCATAACAGGTGGGCTTTTTTATTGCCTCGAAAACGGGGTGGAGTATGAAAAAAATGCCAGAGAAAAATCCAGACCTCTGGACTGTTGTAGTCGCCTACTTCGTTCAGCATAGTAGCTTTGTGTGCGGAGTGTTAGTGGCTTTTTTTGCATCCCTATCGAAATCATTTCTTTACGGTAAAAAAGACACAGCCAGAAGAGTTATTGTAGAAGCCTTTTTATGCAGCTTGATTGCAGGTTCAATCCGCCCTGTTCTTACGCATTTCGGGTTGGATATTGATTTAATCACACCGATCGGTGCAGCTTAGGCTTATTGGGGACGAGTGCACATCTCGTCAGTTAATTTTGCGTTTCTTAAAAAGTAAAACTGGAGTGGTAGAAAATGAAGATCAGTGAGAACGGTTTGAGTTTTAGTTCGCCGTGAAGAAGGTGAGCGTTTTAATGGCTTATGCCGATGTGATTGGTGTGGACAATCGGTGTTGGGCATGCGGGTGCGTGGTAGACGGCATTCCTATTACAAAAGGAATGACCATTACTGCAGAAAAATCCCGTGTATTATTGATTGCTGATGTTGCAAAGTTTGAGGCAGCTATCAATCGTCTTGTGAAAGTCCCACTTAAACAGCACCAATTCGACGCATTAGTCAGTTTAGTGTTTAACATTGGTGAAACGAACTTTGCCCGTCTCGACTTTATTGAAAAATCTCAATGCCACGATTTTAAAAAAGTGCAGCAGAGCAATTTTTAGTATGGAAGAATGCAGGTGGTCGCCCGCTCAAAGGTTTGTTAAATCGCCGTAAGCGTGAAAAGGATATGTTCAATGGGCTTGCGTAATGCGTTAATAGTTGGCGGAATGGTAATTGTACTTGGTGGAGCAGGATCATTCTTCCATCAAAATAATATGCTGAAGAAATTAGCACAAGAGAATGTTGAACAGAAATTATTGATTGAAGAACAAGCAACTGTCAACCAAGCGTTGACGGTTCAACTGGAACAAGAGATTGAAGCGGTCAGAAATCAGCAAGAGATTGTAATTGAGTTACGCAAACAAGCAGAGGTAAAACGTGAAAGCATTAAAACGATTTTTGGTTAAAGAGCCGTGTGCTCGTGTGCCTATGCCTCGTGCTGCTATTGAGCAGCTGCAGTCAAAGAGTAACAATAAAGACTGAGTACTTAGCACCACCACAAGTCTATTTAACGCCTTGCACGCAAACAGCGTTTACAGGCGAGACTTACGGAGATGCAATAGATTACCTAGTTGTAGTAATGAGCGAGCGGGATGTGTGCAGGAAGCAGGTTGAGCAGATTCTGTATATGGGCAACAAAAACAAAAAGAAAAGTAAATGCTACTGTTATTTCTTTTTGTTTTCTATTTGTTGGATACTTTTCCCGAGAAAATACTTAATCAAGGTAATGTATATGCAACAAAAAGACGTGCAGTTTCTAAAAATGAAAAAGGTACTCCCCGACGGGATACTCTCATCCACGGGGTTGCGGCGTCCCGGTTTTGGCAGTTTTTGGGTTTCTAGGCATCATCATCTTCGCTATTGGGCGTTTTTCAGTGCGTTTTTGTTTTTAGGTTTTAGTGATTATGGAGACTTTATTTTGATCTCAAATTAAATATAAAACTCAGATCGCTGAAACTACTGGAATGCACCGTCAGACAGTCTCGAAGCGTGTATCTGGGCTTACGCCTTCTATTGGTAGTAATGCCAAATTAAAGCTCTATACCTTGTCGGATTTAACCGTTTTGGGATTAGCTGGAAAAGATGTCGGCAGATGTCGATAGCCTTTCCCCAGCCGACCAGCCGTGCATTCTGGCAAGCAGAGAATGAACGCTTAGAGTATGAACGCGCGAAACAGGCGAGCTAATCCCCGCGTTTGAAGTGGCACAAGAGATGAGCTGCCAAAGCGATAGTTCAATCGCTGGAAACGTTACCCGATATTTTAGAGCGTGATTGCTGGCTTACAACCTAACGCCCTTATTCGCGTGCAGCAAGTGATCGACGACATCCGTGACCAAATGGCACAGCATATTCAAAAACGGAGGAATAATGTTCGCATCTGCTAAAGACATTCGCCGCGATGTGTAAATCTCACCAAAGCTCCACGCCGAATGAAAGTATCGAAGCGGTTGCAGAATATATGCGTGTTCCCTGTTGGCGGTGGCAATTCCGTCAAATGGGACAAACACACCGCAGCTTATATGCTCGAACCGATGGATTGCCTCAATCTCGTGAATATGATGCCGTGATTTTTGTCGGCCCTGCACGAACAGGCAAAACAATCGGCTTTAATTGACGGCTGGATTACTTATTCCATTATTTGCGATCCGTCCGACTTCTTACTGGTGCAACTCACCCAAGAAAAAGCCAGCGAACACAGCCGCAAACGCCTCAGATCGCACATTCCGCTGTTCGCCTGCCATTGCAGAACGCTTTAAGCCCACGCAAAAACGACAATAACGTTCACGACAAATACTTCCGGAGCGGGCAACTTATTTAAAATCGGCTGGCCTTCCATCAACGTGTCTTTCATCATCCGATTACAAATACGTTGCATTGACCGACTACGACCGTTGGCCAGAAGATATTGACGGTGAAGGGGACGGCTTTCACTGGCGTCCAAGCGAATCACTACTTTATGTCGGCAGGAATGACGCTCGTGGAAAGTTCGCCAGGTAAAGATATTGCCGACATCAAACACAAGCCGAAAACCACCCACGAAGCACCGCCGACCACAGGCATTCTAAGCCTCTATAACCGTGGCGACCGACGCCGTTTTTACTGGCAATGCCCCAGAATGTTCAGAATACTTTGAACCTTCTATGGCAAATATGACTGGTTTTCGCGAAACCGCAATTTTGTCGAAGCCAGCGAAAATGCACGGCTACAATGCCCGCATTGCCAACATTTGATCGCCCTGAACGCAAGCGTGAACTCAATATCAACGGTGTATGGCTCAAAGAAGGGCAACGCATTGATGCAAGCGGTCAAATTTCGGGAGAAGGACGCAAATCCCGTATTGCTTCTTTCTGGCTTGAAGGTCCAGCAGCAGCTTACCAAACGTGGGCACAACTGACTTACAAGCTCCTCAATGCCGAGCAAGAATATGAAATGACAGGGCAGTGAAGAAACGCTAAAGGCAGTAACAAATACAGACTGCTGGCTTGCCTTATCTCCCCTCGTTCCGCACTCAGATCAGCGGTGGGGTAGAGGAGCTAATGGAACGTCGTGAAGAAGCTGACAAAGACCATAAAACCGTGCCAGCACAATGCCGTTTTCTCATTGCTGCGGTGGACGTACAAGGCGGACGTAATCGCCGTTTTGTCGTGCAAATAGTCGGTTATGGCGAAATGGTGAACGTTGGCTGATTGATCGCTACAACATCTCGCACACTTTACCTGATGAAGATGGCGTGGTTGAACGCATCGACCCACGCATTCCAGAAAACTGGGATATTCTGCTGTCAGACGTATTGAAGAAAACCTCACCCTTGCCCAAACGCAGCATTTTATGCCGATTCTGCGATGGCAGTGGATAGCGGAGGGAAGAGGGCGTGACCGATAATGCCTACAAATTCTGGCGGCGTTGTCGTCGTGATGGCTACGCTAAACGTGTGTATCTTGTTAAAGGCGACAGTACCAAACGGCAAAAACTGATTACCAAAACTTACCCAGACAACACCGCACGGAGTGATCGACACTCTTCCGCTCGGGGTGATGTGCCAATTTACCTCTTACAGACCGATTATCTCAAAGATCAGTATTAACAACGCTCTTGTGCGGGAAAGCAGCGGTGCGAACTACATTCACTTTTCCCGAGATGGTTAGGTGAATGGTTCTTCAACGAACTCACTTACGAAGAACGAGGACAAGATGGCAAATGGCGCAAACCAGGTAAAGGCACTAACGAAGCCTTCGACTTATTCTGTTATGCTCATGCCATTGCGATCTTGCGAGGGTGGCGAACGAATCCGCTGGGGCGATGAAAACACTGTGCCACTTTTGGGGCAAAATTGCCTGAGGTAAATCCCGATATTATCCGCACCTACCAACGCAAGCGGTTGAAAAATGTCGAAGAAATAGCAAAACCATCAGCAAAATCGACCGCTTCCACGCCCGCTAAAAATGGCTGGCTCAACGGTGGCGGACGTAAAAGGAGGTTGGCTGTGAGCCAGCTTTCGAAAAATTAGATGAAATGATTGAAGCTGCAGACCAAGCCGATCTTAGATGTGCTAGCAGGCAAAACAGTTACTTTTAACGGCAGTAGTAGTTGCCGCAGAATCCTCTCCGAAATCCGCCTAATGCGAAAAGCCCTGCAAGAAGACGCGGGCAATGCTAATCAAGCAAGCCAACGGTAAAAGGCATCGGATAGGTATTCTAAACTTAAATCCAAGATTTTTAACCCCGACAACAGTTGGGGTTTTTATTGCCTGCAAGATAGAAAAGTACACCTGAAAGCAGGGTTTCCATTCTCCACTCACTGTTTCTTACAGGCCTCTTTGTGGAGAACTAGAGATATATGAAACAAGAAATCAACTTCATTAAAAGTACCATTCTTTGCGCTGAATTATTGTTAGTTGAGCATAATGAACAGCCTTATGTTGTATGAAAAACGATCACAGAAAGTATCGGACTTTCTTGGCAAGGTCAGCACGAGAGTTACTTGAGCATTTTAGCAAAGGTATCAATCACCTGATACCTACAAATGGGTGGTGTTCAGCAAAATGATTTGTATGAATTTTGCGTAAATTTCCTGCTTTGGCACTCTATTCTGTTACAACCCAAGAAAATTTTTCTGATCCGATAAAACGAGCAAAAATTATTGCTTTTTAAAGAAGAATGCGATGAAGTGTTATGGCAATACTGGACAACGGGTATTGCAACACGGGAAACGGTCAAAGAAAAACTGGCAGAAATTGGATGAGTTTGAGAAATTATCAAAGCAAAATGGCACAAATGGTAGCCATTTAATGTTACAACGTAAAAAGAAATTAAAGAAATTGAAATGTTGCGTGCGAACGTTGTTCAACTTGATTTATTTCAGCATTTTAATTTGACAGCCCACTAATTGAGTAGTAATATCCACCCCATAGGCGTCAGAAACCTAACAAAAGCGGCATTCCGCACCCGTCAGACAAGCGGTTTTTATATCTACTTTTGCAGATCGTTTTTTTCCTTACCATTAAAAACGATTTGAAAACTCAATGTCGAGAGGGCGGAGAATACAACACCCTTCTAGGAATATCCCGGTCGTTCTTTTGTCGGCTTCTGAACCTCTCGACTCCCTATAAAATAGGGAAAAACTTCAGAAATAAACAAAAGGAGTCAATTATGACTAATCAAATCTCTACTCAAGTAATCTCTTTTCACGGTTCAGAACTTATCACATTAAAAAGTCGATGACGTAATCTATACAGCGGTTCGCCCAATCGTTGAAGCGTTAGGGCTTTCTAGGGTTCACAACAGAGAAAAACTTGAAAATTTAAAGGAAAAAGTTCAGTTGTACTCATATGAAAACAACTGGAAATGACGGCAAAACATACGAAATGCTCTGTATGCCTTTAAAAACTCAACGGCTGGCTATTTAGCATTAACCCTGAAAAAGTAGAGAGCAGACTTGCGAGAAAAAGTAATCCAATATCAAGAAGAATGTTTTTGAAGCACTCTACAACTACTGGCACTGGAAAAGCCGACGCACGATTAACCCAGAACAACAGCAAGCGATCCAAGAGGCAGTCGTGAAAGCTCATTACCGCACAGGAATGAGTTACGCAGAAATCTATCGCCAAACTTAAAAAGTCTGTTTAAAGTGGGCAAATACGACCAACTCAAACCCTCACACTTTGAAAAATGCCATCAGCTTTCTAGCCACACTCGGCAACAGCTACGCCCCGATTGACCGAATGGATAATCTGGAGCTAACCGAACAAGAGTGGCTCGACTCGGCAAAAACTCTACTATGCCGTTACAAGATTTTCTGAAAGCGTAGAAACCCTAATGCACGCATTACGCCCATTCCGTAGTCATCAGCAAAACAGCGTAAATTTAACTTGACGTGGTTCAGCGATATATTCGCACCACCAACCCAGCCGTCAGAAAAATTAACGACCGCATCAACCGCACCAATCGCCGACCGCTTGCAATCGGACACTACAACGAATCCGCAACCTCAGTCGCAGTATTTAAATAAACCTTAAATACTCAACCGACCTCACCTGAAACAACGTGAGGCGGTTTCACCCTCAAATTTAAGGAATGCACCATGACTGAAAAACAACTCCGCCTACAAATCAAATGGTACTGGCACAACTTCGCCCAAACAGGCAACATCGAATACTGGTACAAAGGCTACAACGCTTTTCAACCAACTCGCAAAACTGCTCGGCTTATAATTCTGTAAACCACAGCTAAAAAAGACCGCTTCATGAACCATCGCAAAGCGGCTTTTGGGCGTGGTTAAAATTTAGATAAAACGAAACCCCGAACACTCGCAATGTTCGGGTTTTTATTACCTCCATACACTAAGGAGCAATTTTGAATGAATGATAAACGATTTACGTTTAAATTTCTAGGAGTTCTTATGGAAGCAATCAATATCACCTAAAGAAATTCGCAAAACAATGTGGACAGCAGCAATTATTCTTTTCTTGTTTGCCTTTATTTGGAAATTTCCAGAATTTATTACCGCAATCCGTTGGTGGTAACAATGAACCTACTTGAAAAAACTATCGCCACGCTTGCCCCTAGTTGGGCAGCAAATAGGCAAAGCAGCGTTATGTGCTCAATCGCCTATGAAGCGGCATTGCCGAATCGAACCCATAAAGCCACTAGAGAAAAGCCAAGGGGCGAACAGTGCCGTTCGACAAAGTGCAGTTTCGCTTCGTGAAAGCAAGCCCGTGCGTTAGATCAAAAATCACGACATCGTGATCGGCATTTTAGACAAAATGGAAGAGCGCGTGATTGGCTCAAAAAGGCATTCACATTGAACCGCAACCGCTGAATATGGACGGTGAAGTGAATGAAGAATTAGCGGAAACTATCCGCAAAAATGGGCAGAGTGGTCAATTACCCCTGAAGTAACAGGGCACGTACCCGCCCCGAATTAGAACGAATGTTACTCGCGCACTCTGGTTACGTGATGGCGAAGTCTTTGTTCAGCTAGTGAAAGGGCGTGGCAGGCTTAAAAACGACGCCACTCAGATTGCCTTTTCGCCAGACCCTAGAGCCTGATTTTTGTGCCAATGCAAACGGACGAACAGCAACGCTTACTGCCAAGGTATATTTTTATCAATGCGTGGCGAAAACCGATCAGCTATCTCGTCTATCTGGAAAATCCGCAAGAAAACTTTCCGCACTTTAGACAAAGTGAAACAGGTTTCTGCAGAAAATATGTTGCACCTTTCCTTTAAAAAACGCCTGCACCAGTTGCGTGGCGTTTCAATGTTGCACGGTGTGATTGTTCGCCTCGCAGATTTGAAAGATTACGAAGAGAGCGAACTGTTGCCGCTCGCATTGCTGCGGCAATGACGATGCATATTAAAAAGATCGGCACCTATGGCGAAGACGTACAGGTGCACAAGCAGAACGCTATTTTGACATCGCTCCTGGTGCGGTGATTGATGATTTAAAACCGGGTGAAGATATTGGTTTAATCAATTCCAATCGTCCGAACACCAATCTGGAAGGGTTCCGCAATGGACAGATTACGTGCAACCGCAGCAGGTACACGCTCCAGCTATTCCAGTATCGCTCGTGATTATAACGGTACTTATTCCGCTCAACGCCAGAGAATTAGTGGAAAGTTTCGAGGCTATGCGTGTTACAAGATGCTTTTTGTCGCTACGAAATTTCCGCCCAATTTACCGAGAATGGCTAAAAATGGCGATTTTAAGCGGAGAAATTGACGCTACCAGCTCAAATCAGATCAAAACCGCCTTATTCAATGCGGTATATTCAGGTCCAGTGATGCCGTGGATTGATCCAATTAAAGAGGCGAATGCCTGGAAAAGAACGGATTAAAGGCGGATTAGCAACGGAAAGCCAAGCGGTACGAGCAAGTGGAAGTAATCCTGCTTGAAGTCAAACGTCGCCGACGTGGGTGGAAGTGGAAAAAACAAAAATACGGCTTGAAGTTCGATACGGATTTAACAACACCCAAGTGGCAACAAGCGGTGGATTTTCTTCACAGAAAGACGAAATTAATTTAGATGAATAAAGCCCCAAGCGCGCGAACACTCGGGGCACTTTTATTTCCCTATTTCATCAAGGAGTTTAGGAAAATGAACGCACAACTCTCATCACTCAGATTCTGGGGTTATGGTTACTGGGGTTTTTAATTGCCAGTGCCATTTTTATTAATGCAATTAAATGGTGGTAACAATGGAAATGGTACAACATTAATGCTAAAATCTACCGATACCGCAGAAATTTCAATTTACGATGAAATCGGCGGGTGGGGCGTTTCGGCGCAACAATTCTCTAAGGATTTTAAAAGCCTTGGGCAATAATCTCAAACAACTAACCTGATACCATTTGCGCCTGGGGGACGAAATGTGTTTTGATAGCATTGCTATCTACAACTTGCTGAAAAATCACCCTGCCAACAAGACCGTCACCATTGACGGTCTTGCTGCTTCTATGGCATCGGTTATCGCAATGGCGGGCAACGAAATCATTATGCCTGAAAATGCAATGATGATCATCCACAAGCCTTGTATTCAGGCGGTGATGCTACGAGGATATGCGTAAATACGCCGATTTACTGGATAAAGTGAAGATACCCTCATTCGCTTATGCGCGCGAAAACAAATAAAATCTGCCGAAGAACTGGCGGAAATGCTGGCTGCGGAAACGTGGCTGAATGGCAAAGAGTGTGTTGAACATGGCTTTGCCGGACAAACTCGCCGAGCCGGTGGAAGGCAATGGCACAACTTCAATCTAAACGTTTAGGAGACTACCAATATGCCAAAGCAATCAAAGATAGTGCTGAAGCCTCAAGGCAGTAGCACAGCAACCACAACCCCCGACCACAGGCAGCCGCAGAACCGACTGCAACGCCACCAGCAACCGCTCCACAAGTGGTCACGGTAGATAACACCGCTCAAGGAAAGCGGAAATGGAAAAACGCAACAGCGCTATCAAAGCCGTGTTCAGCCCAATTTGGTACAAGTCACAACGATTTACTAGCGGAATGTTTGAGCGATTTATCCGTGACCGCAGAAATGGCGAAAGACAAGTTACTGGCAAACTCGGTGCAAACACCACGCCAAGTGTACCTGCTGCCAATGTGTATGCCGATAACGGTAACTTAGTGGGCGACAGCGTAAAAACAAGCCTTTACTTGCCCGTGCAGGCATCGATAGAGACGCGGCAAAGCATGAAGGCTAACGCCTACACTGCAATGAGCTTGCGTGAATTAGCACGTGCGTCGTTAACGAGATCGCGGTGAGTGTTGCAGGTCAAAACGTGATGGGAATGGTGGGGATGGCATTACACACTCGACTAGCGATTTTCAGGGCAAATCTTGATTGATGTGGCACATAAATCACTCATCAAAGGCTGAAACGGCGAACGAAAAATTACGACCAATTTACCAGTCGTGGCATTTTAACCGACTTCCGTCCGGCAAAACGTGTAGGCTTGGGTGAGTTCTTACTTACCAACCGTGGGTGAGGGTGAAGAATACACCTACGGCACGATTGGCGATGAAGGTGCGCAAGTAGCACTTGCCACCTACGGGCAAATGTTCAGCATTACCCGTCAGGCAATCATCAATGACGATATGCACCCTATTAACCAGATCCCGTCAAAAATGGGGCAGCGGCACGTGCAAACCATTGCGAAGCTGGTGTTTAGCTTATCACTGGCAATGCTACACGCACAAGATGGCAAGAAATTGTTTTGATGCTTCACAAAACAGCCTCACAGGTGCAGCATTAGATGTTGCGAACATCGACAAAGCCATTCAAATGATGAACGGCTTTAGGAACGTACGCGGTGAACCGCTCTCATTGAGCCAGAATTTATGCTAGTACCAACCGCATTGCACACCCGTGCCAAACAGGTGTTAGGTTCAGCCTCAGTCGAAGGAGCGGACATCAGCAGCGGCATTATCAACCCATCTGCGACATCGTGCCAACGATTAAATCACCACGCTTAGCAGCTTGCTGATCCGAAATCGTGGTACCTCATCAACAAAACAGGCGATAGAAGTCTCTTACCTCGATGGTGTGGAATCGCCATACATCGAGCAACAACAAGGCTTCAACATTGATGGCGTGACGACAAAAGTGCGCATTGATGCAGGCGTGAACGCTGATTGATGTATCGTGGGGATTTGATTGAAAGTGACGAACGCGTAAGCGGTCGAGTTTTAACAACAGATAGGCGGCGAAGCCCGTGTGACGGAGAATTATCGGGGCTTTCTTTTCCATTCCTACCTCCAGCACATGAAGGAGGAACTTAAGAGTGGATTATATCCTAATTAGAGATGCGTAATAAAATGCTGAGAAAATGTGTGTGTTAGAACGCGCTTACGCAAATTAAAGTGCTCGTTTGGGCAATGTTATTTATCGCTATTTTCGCCATTGCCAGTTTTAATTACGGCAGTGCCTGCGTGGTGGAAACAGAGCAAACAAGGAGCTTAACAATGGCACTATATTCAAGAACCTTGCAATACTATTCTGTTTTGGTGCAAATCAAAACGACAAAAGCGGTGATGTGGTGATGGTGAAACGAGACTTGCCGCAGTGGCAATTACCGATGTTGCCACAGGCGATGCGACGGCGTGCCGCAAACGGTAGGCGTATTTTACTCGTCAAAGCCAGGAACAAGCCCGGACGATTATCAAACAGGCGATGTGCTTTACTGGTCCAGGAAGTCAGAAGCAGCAAAAACCGCAGGCGGTAACAAACGCTTAGGTATTGCAGTGGCGTAACAGCGGCACGATGTCGGCAGAAGCGGATGTAAAAATCAATGCTCAGCTTGTTTGACACAGTCTTGCGCAGGCGGACAGCACCATCAAACAGGTAATGATGCCCGCCTTTACCCAAACAACGGCAAACGTTATCAAGCCGTGCTCGATGAATCGCCCAACTTGATTTCTGCAGACGAAGATAACCGTATCAACGGTACTTGGCACTACACGCTCCCGTTGTTTTAAATCTTCAGAGTTTATCAGCCAAAATGGGCGATCTGAGGTTAACGTGTCGAGGCAGATGACAACGTGCGAGGGTTTAACTAACGATGAACTGGCGTAATCTTACAACTGGAGTAATCAATGAGTGCAACAATCAGCCGATTGAGATCAGATTATTGCCAATGCCGAATCAGGCTAAGCGGCCCAGAGCAGCTGCACGAGCCACCGCGGCGGCGGTAGCCGTATTGCAGGGAGCAAACGCGATGCGAAAGAGCTACCCGTCTCGAAGTTGCCAAAGAAGTGAAAGTGCCGACAAAATTGGTGCGAAGCCGTGCAAGCGTTACGCCAGCCTCGAGGTGCGCGTAAATTGATGATCTTATTAGGCGTAGGCTTCGTGGCAGCTTGCCCGTTTTTCTTGATTGTTGGAAGATGGCAAGCGTAAAATCTCGTGTGAGCAAAGAGGCAACCGCATTGGGCAGCATCTCGCATTTCCAACGAGGTTTTATTCAAAAACTCAAAAATGGACACACGCAAAGTAATGCAGCGCAAAGGGCGGGAGCGTTATCCGATTGACGTGGTGAAAGTCCCTTTAGCCACGCCGCTTACCTAACGCCTTTCATCGAGAACTCAAGATTACGAAGCGACAACAAAGTGTGGAACTCACTCAAACGCTTGGGAGCAACTTTACGCAGGTAACCATGCAAATCCACACTAAAATTCGCCAACAAGTGATGGCACAACTGAAAACAGCATCAAAAACGTTGAGCATTTTTTATTCAGGCAGACCGCTTTTGTGGATATCGATCAGCAAAAAGCGGCGATTGCCGTGTTTATTGAAGATGCAGAATGTGAAGACATTAGCAACTGCAATCGACAATGGAATGCAACACTAAATGTCGCGGTTTATCTGAAAACTAATCAAGGCGAAGATGAACTTGATGCCCTTGCTGGAGCCATCAAAAACGGAAGCTGTGAGGAAACGCCTAATTTGATTGATGCCTGCAGCTTAATGGGCTGCGACATTGAGCAAGATCAAACCAACCGCACTTGGTTTATCGCCACCGTAGCGTTATCAAATTAACTATGAGGACTATGATGGCACTCAAACAACTCCCTTTCAAGGGACTAAATTTTGATCTTGGTACAGACTTAAGCACCGAAAAAGCCATTACTGCTTGCACGTTTCCAGCACTCTACCATTACCGCAACAGGTTTAGGTGCGAAAGCGGGGCGACTTTGTCAAAGATTACCGGGCTTGGCTCATTAGATGGCTACTATCACCGTGAAACCGTTGCAACGGATGTTGTCACTTTTGCCGATGAAGTTGATTGGACGGCTCAAGATAAGCCGACCAATTTTGCCACCGCAAAAGCATCTGTGGTGCAATGAATATCAACTTCGTGCGATTAAAACATTGAAGGTGATGGCGACACATTGGGTGAAAGAAGCTTGACAACCATGTGCTCAGAGGCACGGAAACAGGCGAGGCGAGGTGAATGCGGCTCAATCAAAGCTCACGTTCTTCTACGCACCGGCAACAGCAATGCAGCAAAGATCTCACGCAAAAATTCTTCGCCAAAGAAAACTTTCCCTTGGAAAATGGTGTTGAAAAAGAACAAGGCTCGCTTTTACGGCAGCGGCTTTATCCAAACTTCACCAAACTGGAGTGGTGAAGTGAAAGATAAGTTGAATCAGGCGTCACGATTCCATCGAAAACGCGATTATCATTTGCCAGCCTAAGCGGTCGGATTTTCCGCTAAAATGCGAAACCCCAAGTAACAGCGGAGTGCCAGGGGTTTCTTTCTTCATTCAACTATGGAGCATTAAAATGACCCTACGTACCCAACTATTATCCCGTAAACCCCAAATTACCCCCATCACTCTCATGGGCGATCAGTACTACATCAAACCGCTTACCGTGGGCGAAATGAACCGTCAGATTTTTCGAACAACGCAAGACCTGATTAAACTTGCCGGAAAAGCGGGTGTTGCACTTCCCTCTCCTGAAAGATAAAACCTTGATGAAGTGTTGAAAAATTCGCTCAACAATATCAACTCCCTCGTGCAATGGCTTCACGCTTATGCGATGAAAAAGGTGTGTTGTTATTTGATGCGGATAATTTAGATGACTTGAAAGCTATTATCTGAACTCGATGCAAAAATTGATTTCAGATTTTAATCAAGCAATGGCGGCAGAACTCCCAGCCTTAGTGAGCGAAGAAGAATTCCAACTAACCCTTTCGCTCGCACTAGAAAAACGCTGGCAGAAAACTCGAACAAATGCCCGAAGAACACTCTGACGGAATATCAAAGCTATTTTATCAAGAACAACCTTTCGGGCTTTGGCGTGAAGATTATCGTGCAGCACAAATTGCCTATTTATTGGCAGCCGTGAATAACGATCCGAAAAATCGCCACCAAAACTCACCGAATTTATGCGTTTTTGCTCAAGAAGGAAGATGTGGAAGAAGATGATGGCGTAGCGGATTATTTGGCGAAAAGATAAATAGGAAAACCTCCATTAGGAGGTTTTGAGATATAGTCTCAAATTTTAATAATGAAATCTAATAATTTTATTACTCCATCAAAAAGCTATGGCAGAGATAGAACTGCGAAGGAAAGACATTAGCAATCTTTCTCCATCAAGTAACAGTATTACAGAATGCTAAGACTAAGATAACGATAGCCAAAAACAAAGACCAAAGATTTTTGAAAGCTATCAAAAGATGAAATCAACAGCAAAACTGGCATCATTAGAATAGGCATAGTGTTATCTCCTCTGTGTCTAGTGAATTTATAAGGTTTTTAGCCCCAAAATCAAGCGACAGGATATTAAAATGAGTTCTTAGGTTCTTTAAACATTTACTTGTCAATAGAAACCGCACAGATTTCCAACAAGGATTATCAAAATCAACAGCACAAACACAACATTTTTCACAAAATAGCGATCCGAAAAATCGCCAATCTAAAACTCACTGAATTTATGCCGTTTTCGCTTTGAAAAAGAGGAAGAAACCGAAGAGGACGATGGAGTAGTGGATAGCGAGAAGGCAATAAAAGTATTGAATTTTTGGTTTTCTTTTCCTTATAAAGAAAAATAATGAGGGAAAATATAGAAACAGACTTTTAAAGATATTGGTTTGATTTACTAACTTTTAAATGTTATCTTAGCACTAACTTTAATTGTTGAGGGGTTGTGTTAGGGATTGCTTATTTTATTGAAAACATTAAAACTGGTAATGCCAAAGGTGTTTTGACTTTATGCCCATCTTATTTATCATTGCTCACTTACTAGATAAGTATTGCGTGGAGGAACACAAAAATATCAAGAACTAATGAATAAAGAAAAATAAATGAGGGGATGAGAAGAATTCGAGTTAATTGGTTGTTGATTTCTAATACCGTAAGCTTTTTCTAGCGTTATTGTTAATTGGCGGTGCTTTTCTTTTTGGTTTTGTTTGTCTTATGATTTGGGGCAAAAGAGAGCGGGTTACAGAATGTCATTGTTTATTCTATTAGTAGCATAGGCTTTTAGCATGAAAAGCTTGGTGCTTTTATATCGCATACAAACAGCACTCAAATAGTACCTGGGAAAAATAAATTTATATTTGAATAAAAGCCTGCATTTTGAGTGCAGGCTTTTTATTTGTTGGCGAAGGAAAATTCAAAAATGAGTTTCACTAGGTTCATTAAACATTCAGCTTTCATAGAAACGGCACTGTTTCAGCAGGCTTTATCAAAATCAACATGCACTAAAACACAACAGTTTGCGAAAAACCTTTTGTTGTGGATATGGATAAAGAAGACAATCTGCTCGCCAGTTTGCGGATAGAACCACGCAATATCTTGGGTAATATCGAAAAAGGCGGCGAATAACATCAACAATGCTGCTAAATGGGATTTTCAGATTTGACAATTTTGACCGAGTAAAAGCTGCAGCAAGACACCTTTATTGCTTTCGCTGATGCTAATACAGAATTAAGCAATAAAATCAAACTGGTGAGCTGAAAATGAATTGCAACACGCTCAAGCAATGTCTGCTGTGTATGATATCTCGATGAAACACGCACAATCTACGCAAGCGGTTTTCTTCTGTTTATCAGACTTTTTGCTCAGAATGCCAAAGAACTTGGCATTAACCAGCGCCAAGTGGCAGAAGTCACTGAAACCATTTCAAAAGTCTCAGTTTCAGGGGCAAGTGCGACAGAAGCACAAAACTCCTTACTCAATTCAGGGCAAGTGCTATTGATGGGAAAATTCAGGGCACAAGAATATAATTCGGTAATGACTCAAACCCCAGCAGTAATGCAAGCTATTGCACGCGGCTTAGGTGTAACAATGGCTGAGTTAAAAGCGATGTCTGATGACGGCAAAATTGACTACCGATAAAATCATTCAGGGTTTAGAGCGTCTCCAAAAATCAGTTGATGAACTGTACGGTAAAACCACAACTGATTACGCGGTGCAATGCAGAATTTATCTACCGCAACAGAAAAATGGGTGGGTGAATTAAATAGCTCTTTCCACAAGTGGATCAATCACAAATCAAGGTTGGATGGCTTGAATGTCCGTTGGTAACTTAACCGTCACTTTACCGCAAGCAACCATTGAGGCGTTTGAGAATTTGACGTGCTATCGGCTCTATTGCAGCAGGTGCAATTCAAGCAGCAGTAGCAGTAGCTAATCTAAACAACGTCAGTGGTGGGACAACTCGCGAAACTGCCCGAAAATGATTCGCCTTAATCAAATTGAAGGTGAGTTATCCGAGGCTAGGTAAAAATAAAAGCGTATTGCCGAACTTGAAGTAGAACAGGCGGAATTAAGCGGTCGTTATAAGACTTACAAAGGAAAGATTTAGAAGCGGTAAAAGCCTCAGACTTTGATACCAACACTAAGCCCAAGAGGTTTTCAAAAGGCGGTAAAAAGGAAGATCAGCTCTAAACCAAACTCGGGCGAAGATTGCAACGATTGGGATAAATACTATGATAGTTTAGTCAATGCCAATGCTACCGCGTGGGGGATCCCGCTATGAGCAAGAAGTGGCGCGTAGGTTAGATAAGCATCTTTCACACGGTGTCGTGCCATGCCGAAGCGGAAAGCCCGTGCTTTGATTACTGAACAATATAGCAAACAACGAGAGAACTGGCAGCAATACGCCCCAGAAATTGCCGCTCAAGAGCAGTTAAGCAACAGCTACAAGATGTTACGCAGTTACGGGAAAATAGGCATTAACAGCCATCTAAGCCATCAAAGCCCGTGAAAAGCTCAATACGACTACGCCCAAAATGTGGCACAAAAATGCCGTCAACCCACTGGCACAATTTAACGCCCAATTCGATCCTTACCAAGGGGTGAAAACCAACGCACCCGTGATTTAGGCGTTTGCTTGATGCAATGCAGGATAGCAACGGGCAAAAATTATTGGCGAGAAGATTACCAGCAAAAACGTCATCAAATTATTGATAAATACGATCTTGAGCGTCAGAAAAAGAAGCCGATTACTGCATTTCAATCCACCCATGATGAGTTCCGCCTTTGATACGATGGCGGTGTGGGATGGAAAATGCGCTGGGCAACAATCGGCAGCTTATAAAAGCAATGTTTGCGGTATCGAAGGCATTTGCGATTGCGAAGCCTCATTAAACTTTCGCAAGCAATTAGCTGGCTACGATCCAACCGCCCCTCACACCCGTGCAAAGAATTTGCCAATATGGCGGCAATCGCTTCGCAGGTGCAAATCTTGTTTCGCAAATAACCAGTATCGGCTTTTCAGGTGGTGGTTACACGCAGGCGATGGCAACGAAAGTACACGCCAGCAGGTATCGTCCACAAAGGCGAATATGTGATCACCGAAAAGCACCGCACGATTGGGCAAAAGGTTACTTGGATTATCTGAACTACGGCAACGTGGTTTTGCCAACGGTGGCGGTGTTGCCCGTGCACCAACCTTACCGACAATGTACTATCAGCAAGCCAAGCAAATACAGGGCGAAACTTTCGGTAAACGTGATCAGCAACGGCGAACCGATGGAAGCGAATGTCCTCGCAAAAAGAACGCAACGGACAGATGGAAGTACCATCGAGCTTATGCGACAAATCGCCCGAAACAGAGCCAACAACGTGCTACAAAGCAATTTTAGAGCAGGCGGAATGTTCGCACGATAATCTCACAAACCCGAGTAACGGCAAATTACTCGGGGTTTTATTACCCTATAAATAGGTTGTGGAAGTATTTATTAAGGTAAATATATGGAGCAAATTATAAACAGTGTTATTCCTTTTTCAAGGAGTTGATTATGCAATATGGATTATGAGAAGCGCGTTCGCCGTTGCTTTTTAATTTTTATCTTTGCTTTTACTTGACATTACCAAGTATTATTAAAAGCAATCCGCTGGTGGTAAAATGGAAACATTCAACTGGTGCATTCGCCCGAATTACAGCATCGCAAACGAGCCTGATATTACCGAAGTTAGTTTTGGCGATGGCTACACCCAACTACGCAGACCAGATGGTATTAACTCAATGCTGAATGTCTTACTCGGTTACGATCGAGCCTCGTAACAATAAGCGGTGAAAAATTACCGAATTTTTGCAAGACACAAAGGCATTCAGCCGTTTATCTTTATCGATCCTTTAACCAAACAGCGTAAAAAGTGATTTGTAAAAATGACGGCAAAAAGTGAGCTTGGTTCACCGAATTTAGCTGCGATTTTAAGAGGAACCTAATGGCAACGCTTATCAGCAACCAATTCAAACTTGACCTTGCTAAACTCGAACAAAATGCCTTGATTGAACTCTTTGAGGTAGATTTGCGAGGGTTAAAAGATGCCGATGGAATCAATGGTGAAGTGTACCGCTTTTTATGCAGGCAAGAACGAACTTTCACAGTCGATTGTCTGGCAAGAAAAACTTATCAACCTTTTGGGGCCAGATGCCTCAGGTTTTGAAATGTCGGGGCAGGCGGCCGGTAATCGCCCTACGCTCACGCTGGCTAATCTTAATGGTGCATTAACCGTGCTTTGCAAACCGCTTTGACCAATGTTTAGGCGGTATTGTACGCCGTCGCTGTGTATATGCACTATCTTGATGCAGTAGAATTTTACGAGCGGTAACAAACAAGCCGACCCCACGCAAGAAGCGGTTAGTTATTTTTGTCATTGAGCAGCTCTTCACTCAAACGCGATGTGGTCTCAATTACACTTGCTTTACCTAGCGAAACCGACAATGCCTTAATTGGTGCTCGATTGATTACGGAAACCTGCTGCTGGCTCTATCGTGGCGTAGAGATGTGGCTACACAGGCAAAGCAGTGGCAGACGAGAAAGACCAACCGACCCCCGATCCGAAAAGACAAATGCAGTGGTTTGCTCAGCGGTTTGTCAAGTGCGAAACAACACCACAACTATGGAGGGTTTGTGAGTGTGAATAGTTAGGTTAAAAATAAGCCCCGAGTGCTGTAACCTGGGCTTTTACATATATTGATGAGGTACGTAAAATGCTAGAATTAGAACAAACCATCATTACCTACGCTATCTCAAGAACCGCACGAATGTTGCGGTTTTGTCGTATTAAAGGGTGACTGAATCTCACTTTTCTGCCTTGTGAAAACATCGCAGTAGATAAAGAAAATCACTTTGAGATTTCGAAGATTATCTCAATGCGGAACAGCAAGGTGAGGTGATCGCACTGGTGCATTCCGCACCCCAATGGCAAAACCCGTGCTCTCTGTAGCCGATTTACAAACACAAATGTGTTGCCAACTCGATTTCTGGTTGCGTGTGTAACGAGAAATTGCATATTTTCCCGAAAATCTCACCGCTTGTTGGGCGGAATTTGAACACGGCAAAATGGATTGCTACACCTCTATCGTGATTTTTACCGCCTAGCAGGCTATGAAATGAAAACTACGAGCGTCATGATCATTGGTGGGAAGATGGCTCAATCTTTATCTTGATAATATTGAGAAGGAAGGTTTTGAAAAGTCACGGATAGCGATTTACTGATTGGCGATGTCATTTAGGTGCAGATTAGCTCAGAAGTGCCCAATCACGCAGCTTAATTTATATTGGCGAACAGATGGTGATTGCACCATTCCCCAGACGCCTTTCAAAACGCGGTTGTATGATGGATATTGGCTCAAACACACATAGTAGTATTGGAGATTTAAACAATGGTCACAGTTAGATTTTACGGTGCCCTTAAACAGTTTGGCACTACACTCAAATTAGAGGTACAGAATACGGCAGAAGCCTTACGTGCCCAACCAGTCAAATTCCCCATTTACGCCAATTTATTCAGCAAGGTTTGCGTTCACCGTTCGCATTGCTCAACAATATATCGATAATCGCTATTTAGAAAAAGGGGTTGTATTACACGCTGAAAGAAAATGATGTGATCCACATTACACCCGTATTAAAAGGGGCAAAACGTGGTGGGGTGTTTGGTGTGATTGCAGGCGTTGCAATGATTGCAACTGCGTTAGTATTAAGCCCATTGGTATTAGGTGCTGTTGCGGCTTCAACCGCTTGGACTATCGGTGCGTGGGTGCTTCGTTATTATTAGGTGGGTGGCTCAAATGCCGACGAAACAGCCTATCATGCCGAATGTGTCTGAAAAGAGAAGAAAAATTCTGACCGATTTTTTTCGAACTTATCGAATATGATCGCAAGGAAAACCGATGCCGCTGGCCTATGGACGGATTCGCACCGGGTCAATGATTATTTCGCAAGGTGTGGAAACTTTCGATGCAGAAACAGCGAAATTAAAATAAGAGGTGACTAATGGGTTTTTTAAAAAGGTTTTTGGTGGCGGCGGTGGCGGTAGTGGTCAGTGGACATACGCCTGTTGAAGCAAAAGAAAGCGGACGTAGCAAACAGCGAGTCAAAATCGTTGAAGTGATTTCTGAAGGCGAAGTGGAAGGATTAGCGGAGGGGATGAAATCCGTCTCATTTTGACAATACCCCTGTTCAAAATGAAGATGAAAGCTACAATTTCCAAAATGTACTGCTCGAAGGACGAGTTGGTTTCTCAATCGCAAGAGATTATTTCAGGTTTTAATACCTCTGAAAAAGAGGTTTCCGTTGAATCACTCAAATCAGAAAAAGTGACACCCATTACACGCACAATTACGGATGAAAAAGTATCAAGATTGCGTTTAACTCTTGGGGTGCAATCTCTTTTTAGACAAGAAGATAATGGCGATACCAATGGTGCTACGGTCAATTTAACCATATTTATTGGGAATAAACGTTATCCTATTAGCGATTTCTGGCAAGTATAGCTCACAATATTTACAGCAACATACTTTCCGGATTTTGCCTAAAACGCCTTTTACCGTGCGTATTGAGCGTGAAACCGAAGACAGCAAATCGCAACGCCTACAAAAAACAATACCGTTTGGTCAAGTTACACGGAAATTATCGATACCGAATTTACCTACCCAAACACGGCTTATGCAGGTGTAAAATTTGATCTGGAATATTTTTCCCAACTTACCTACACGGACCTACGACATCAAAGGTATTAGCTCAAAGTCCCGAGTAACTACAACCCCTGAAACCCGCGAATATAAAGGGCTATGCGGACGGTACGTTTAAAATCGCGTGGTCGGACAATCCCGCGTGGGTGTACGTAATGCGGGGCATATTGGTGCGAGTGCCGACGCCCTGCAAATTGATAGCCAAGGGCGAATTGTCAATACCAGTACACTTAATGCAGCTAAATCAGTGACTTTAACTGCAAGTAACGGGATTGAAAACAAAGCAAGATTGAAAGAAAATAAACAAGGCGATATCAAACTGAACAGTACCGCTGATATTAAGCAAGATGGCTCGATTGTTGCTCGTCATGGTAATATCCATAAAACAGCATCCTCTCAAATTACCCAGAATGGAGAATCTGTCGCTAAAGGTAGCATTACCTATCAAGCACCTAAAGTGAGAGCTTCAACCCAATCACTCATTGCAGCTGGTGTAGAAGTCAAAGATACCGCACAAGGTGAAGTACGTTCTCCTGAAACCAATTCTGCTCAGGAAAAGATATTACGGTTTTTGTCCACGACAAAAGCGACCTTTACAGGAAAAATCTTGCTTCGCGTAAGATCAATGTTCAAGGTTCAGAAATCGATCTTGATAATAGCCATACCTCAGCTTACGATGTGAATGCTAACAGCCCATCAAGGTCACATTCAAGCGAATAGTGCAACGTTGATTACAGATAAAACATTATCATTAAGCACACCTACCGAATTCCAAACACAACAAAGCTACCTTAAAGCAGACAAAATCACCGCTAAGCAACGTTCACTCACTACACACAATGCAGTTTGGGAACAAACCGGCACTGATGAACTGAAAATTTCGGTCAATGATCAACTCAAAAATCAAGGCGGTACCTTTAAAACACAAGGTAATTTGAAAGTATTCATTCAGGAATAGATAATCGACAAGGTCGATTATTGGCAAATGTAAATTAATAGTTAATGCTGGAACAAGTTACATTAATACGACAAATGGCGCAATGCTATCTAATCAGAATCTTTTGATTAACTCAGGTGAGCTCATTAATGATAATGGTTTAATTCAATCTAATCAAAATGTTGTTATTAATACTCAGAAACAAACTCTATCTAATAAGCAGACTTTAACAGACACTCAAGATAAAGGGATTGTAGCCCTTGGTAAGATGAATATTCAGTCTGCAAATATTACCAACCAACAAGGGCGTATTGTCAGTGTAGGGAATCAAACTCTTAATGTTACAAATATCGATAATCAACGAGGCTTGATTTACTCTCAAGAAAATTTGGCTTTAAATGCTAAAAACCTCACTAATGCTCAAGGGAGCATTCGTTCTGCTAAGCAGGCAGATATGACATTATCAGATAATTTCAATCAGCAAAATGGCTTCTCCAAGCACAGGGGATTAAATTTAACTGCACTCATTGGGTTCAATTTTGATCACAGTGTAGTTTTTGCTGAATATCTGAATATCACAACGTCAGCAGAGCTAAGTAATAAAGATAGTCAAATTATTTCGAAGTTTGATGGTAATATTACAACAGGGGTAGGATTAGATAATACAAGTGGCACTATTGGTAGCCAGCAAGGCCTTTAAAAAGTTGATACTAATAATCACGCTCTAGAAACTGAAAAGAGGAAATATTGTTGCAGCTCAACATATTAATCTCAATAGTGGAATGATTGAAAATAACCAAGGTCTAATTTTAGCAAAATGAAATTACTATTAATAGTAATAACCAGTCAATTAACAATCAAGATACATTATTGGAAAATCAGAGTGATAGAGGGATTATTACTAGAATTTATTAGCTCTAAATACAGGCCCTGAATAACAATAATGGAAATATCCTTTCACGAAAAATAGCACGGTAAATACTACGTCACTCGTTAATAATCAGGGGTAAAATACGTACTCAATCGCAACTTAATTTAAATACTAACATACTCTCAGAATGCAGGTTTAATTACGCGAATATTCTCACCGATGGTTGCTGACTCCATTAAATCAAACAAACAGAGTGAAATCAGTGGTAATCAAGTGAATGTAACTCACACAAGCCCTTAACAATCAAGGGAGTAAATTGATTGCACAGCACTCAGCACACGTTGGTGTAAAACAGGGGATTCAGAACCAAAATGGTGTACTTGCTAGCCTTGGGGAAAGACTGACTATTAATAGTCACCAATCAGATCTCAATAATGTAAAGGTCTTATTTCAGCACAAAATGGTACGCTGAACCTAGATGCCAATACTCTCAATAATCAACATGGATCTATTCGTGCAACAACAGCAGGGGTTACAACATTACAAATCTTAGATAATCGCAATACGCTTTCAGATAAATATCAAGGTATTGTAGTAACGGATTTAACCCTTGAATGCTAAACAACTTGATAACCAAAACGGGCAGGTTGCGGTCTTGAATCATGCTACACTCCAAGTCTCTGATCCAAAATCAGTCAGGTGAAATCCTAGTGGTTAATAATGGTTTATTGAATGCAAATAAAATTAATAAATCCAAGCAGGTAAAATTGTTTCATGTCTACTAATTTAACTATTGCTGCACAAACAGTACTAAATAATCAACAAGGAATAATCAGTCGCAGAAAAATCAGCACATTAACGACCAAAGGCTTGGATAACCAACAAGGTAATATAACCTCATCAAATCAGTTAATCATTAATACTGCTCAACAACAGATTAATAAACCAAGATGGTTTAATTTTTCTCTAAAAATCAGGCTAGTATTAGTTCAGGCGAAATGAATAATCAGAACAGTCTTATTCATGCAGATAATGCACTCTTAATTAATACCAACCAAAATGTGATTAATAACCGAAATACTCAAGATCTCAGAAAAAGGTATTGTTGGATTGGGTAGTGTGGTTTTTACAAGGAGTATCCTCTCTACTTAATCAACAAGGTAAGCTCTATGGTGGAAGGAGGTCTAATATTACACTGCTGTAGCATGCACACAAAATCAGCAGGGCATTATTCAAAGTACGGTAATTTAGCCTTATCAACCAAAGTACTTGATAACAAGAAGGTAAACTCTCTTTCTTCTAGTGCAACATAATGTATTGCAGACAATCAACAAACGTGCGACATCTGCATAGTCGGTTCACCTCATATGCAGATAAATTAACACTTAATACCAGAGCAACTTGATAACCAAGGCACAAGCAAAAGGTAACACTCCGACACAAGGTATTCAAAGGGAAAGACATTTCTTTGAGCCCTCATTGTTCAATAACCAACAGGGGGCGTTTATGGTCTCGAATAATGTCTCCATAACTGCAAATAATCGTTTGGATAATCAGGAAGGAATTATTGGCTGTTAATACACTAAATGTATTAAATCGTAGTAATTTCATCAGTAAATAATGATAATGGGCTAATTCAAGGTAATAAAACCATTAATTTAAATGCAAAAGTTTGGAATCTGAAGGAATATTAGAACTAAAGGTGACTTAAATATCACCTTAAAAGGCCATAGCTTTATTTTAAATAATGCTTTTTGAAAGCCGTAAATAATCTCACTCTTAAAACAGAGGGGGATCTCCCACTAATAATGCTGAACAAAACAATTGCGAATAAAATGACAATTTCAGCAAATAACATTGTGAATAACGCCAATTCAGAACTCTCATCAACGAGACAACGCTAATTCAAATATCTTAACGAACCGTGGTTTTAATTGATGGAGTACCTTAATCAATAGGTACTACTGTAACAAATATTGGCACGTTGAAAAATCTATGGCGATTGCGTGGCATTTAATTCTTCTACGGTCGAAAATTTAGCATGAAACGGTAGATGGAGGAAACCAAAGCTGGTACGATTGCGCAAGAGAAAGATTGAGATTTTGGTGTGGAAAAACTGATTAACCGTGATCACTCACTGATTCTTAGTTTAGATAAACTTTCAATTGGTGGACAATTGGATGAAAACTATCATGCAACAGGTAAAGCTGATTTTTGTAGATAATGGAGTGCAACTATTGAGGGTCTCGGAGACGGTAAAACTCAATACTGCTCATTTATTAAATCAAAGATCCTACGAAAAAACAGGGATTGATACTAAAGTTGGAAAAATCAAGTTGAGTATGCATTAGGTAAATAATTCCGACCGAGTTATCGAGAAGGGAGAGACGGTTATTATAATGTCAATAATGGTTCTAGAAATCCATATTCTTATTTTCAACTAAATAATGGTACGAGAATTGAAGAGATTTTGGTTGGTATTCTTGGTTTCTATAATCAAACAACGAACACGACGACACTACGAATATGCAGATCCAGCTAAAATATCTATAGGTGGTTCCATTGAGTTAGATGGGGAAGATTTATAATAATAAATATAGTCATTTATTAGTAGGCAAACAACTTTGGCTAGGAGATGCTGCTTTTTAATAAAAATACTCAAAATAGTTCATTAGATGGCGGTAGAGTAAAACTTAACAATGAAGATATTATAGGTGAAATTAATCGTCAGGATAATGGTACTTATCGTATTTGAATACCGTATTCGTAAGAGAAGAAAAGGTCATTACACACTACCATCATAATGGATTGAAATATGGACCCTATGATCATCCAACTGAACACATTTTTCATTTAATCGCGTACTTAATACTATTGGTACTCCAATTACATCTACTGCAGCTGTTGATGGTGAAAACAAAAGTAAAAAGATATTCAGCTAGATACCGTATCAGTCGTATCGAATAATGTAGATAAACCGAGTGAGATTTCTATTAGTAAGATCCATTAGACTCTTCTATTGGTACCAATACAGAAATTACGCTTACTCCAATTGTTGATAATCAGTAATATTATCAGTTCCGGACAAGTCATAGCTAAATTACAAACAACTGTTGAAAAATTTGATGCTGAGAATGTATCTCACATGACTATACCTGATGGTACAAAACTCATCTTCCAGATGTCTCGTTTTACCACAAGCAAGTCTTTATAAAATCAATCCAGATTCACCAAATGGGTATCTGGTCGAAACCGATCCTAAATTTTGACAGACCGCAAAACAATGGCTTAGTTCTGACTATATGTTTGAACAACTTCGTCATAACCACGATAACGTACACAAACGTTTGGGCGATGGTTTCTATGAACAGCGTTTAATTATCGAACAAATTAACCAACCGACTGGCAGACGCTATATTGAAGGTTACTCTAAACGATTTAGAGCAATACCAAGCCTTAATGAATAGCCGGGAGTGAAATCGCCAAACAGTTTAACCTTGCAGTAGGTGTAGGCTTAACCACGAAAACAGATGTCAGGAACTCACAACGGATATGGTTTGGTTAGTGAATAAAAGAAATCACACTCACAGATGGGCGAAAAGTGACAGCCCTTGTGCCACAAGTTTATTTGGTTGCTCGTAATAGCGACATTACTTCCCGCGAGTAGTGATTTCAGCCAATCAAATTATCGGTAATGTTGATAATCTCCAAAAAGAAGTGGCGTGATTGCAGGACGTGATTTAACCCGCTGCACAGTAGTATCAACTGGAAAATCGAGGCACGATTTTTGGGGTGACACAGTGGATTATCGGCTAAACAAAACTCTGATTAACTTAGGGCTGGTAAGATTGAAAGCAGGTGAAGATTTATCCCTCATGGGAAAAACCTTGAAACTCGCTCCACCCTTTCATCCACTCAAAGTGCTGACGGCATGCCCGCACTGATGCTAGACCAACTCGCTTCGGTCAAAGTTACCGAAGAAGGGACGTTTAAATTTTACACAGTGATGATAACCTCCGATTAAAAGCAGCCAATATTGAAAGTCAAGGCAGCCTAAGCGAAAGCGAGATAAGGCGTTGAGTATTACTACACTTAATGGGAGCAAAAGAACACTACACCGGCAATGCGGATAACTACTACCGCTTAGACCAGCAAGCTGAAATTGCTCAATACTAAAGGGGCAAAAGACGGTGTTCGCTTAGTCGGCATGGAAAATGCTACGCTTCGTCAAGCCACAGTGAGCAGCGCAAACTGGGTGAAACCTTTGTTGGCTCGAAAAAGGCGACGATGCGTATTGAATCGGGCGAGCAATCCGAACAATTAGCAAGCAGTTCGAAAGGCAGTACTAAAGGTTGGTTTAGTAAAACGCTGAAACCCCGCCGTCACTACTACCGATACCACCGAAAATATCGGTAGTGAGAGGAGACGGCATCAAGGTCACACTCTACCGGAAAACCGGCAAAGTGGATATTCACGGCTCAGCGGTGGTTGCCGATAAACAACTACTGATTGACGGCAAAGCTGCGTGAATATTACCCTGCAGACTAATACGCACTATGCCGAAACATGAACACATTAAAACGAAAAAGCGGTTTAATGGGGGACGGGCGGTATTGGCTTTAGTGTAGGTAAGAAGAAAAGAACAGAATGAACAAGACCAAACCCAACAAAAGTGCGCTCGTAGCCATGCATGGCAGTTTGTCAGGTGATACGATATTCTGTACAGACGGGCATTATCAACAAACCGGCACGTACGACTTCTCGAGACGGTGATGTGGATATTACCGCCAAATCAGCTAACAATACAGCAGCCCGCTCGGATTATGAGTACTATAAACGGACTGGAGAGCGAAGGCGTGACGATTGGAGCAATATTCCTGTGGTAGTGATATGCGCGTGGTCGATCGTCTAGGGTGAAATCTGCGAAAATCTGGTGGGCGGCAGTACGACAAAACGCATTAGGGGCAGCGAATGCTGGTTTTCCGGCATAGCGAATAAGGAGCGAAGTAGCAAATTAGCTGCAGCAATGGGGCAAAACCAATCCCAAGCGCTAGCCAAGATGTGATGTGTCAATAACCCATGGCGAACAAAAAGTGTTGAAACCCAACATAGTGAAGGGAATAAGTCCGAAAAAGCCAAATCAACGCTGGAGGCAAAGCAACATCAAAAACTAAAGGCGGTGGTAAAGACTCAACTTTAACCATTGTTGGTTCTGATGTATCAGGCAAAGGCGGTACATACTTAAAAAGCAGAAGGCGATGTCAACATTTTTGCAGTGGATGAAAACCACCTTGAACGAAGCAAAAATAAATCCAGCGGCTTTAATGCCGGTGTGGCGATTGGCCATGGCTCAAGTGGTTTTGCGTTTGGAGTAACTGCAGGGTGGCAATGTGGCAAAAGGCTATGGCAATGGTGAAAAGCCGTGCTGTAGGGTGGGAAGCCAAGTAGGCAGCCTAGATAGCCGTACCACAATTGAAAGTGGAGGTGATGCCAATATTATCGGTTCTGCAAACCAGTAAATCAGTCAAAGTGAATGCGGAAAACCTGAATATCCAGAGTTTGCAAGACATGATGAAGTATGAGGGCAAACAAAAAAGTGCTTCAGCCCAAGTCACGGTAGGCTATGGTGCATCGGGTAGTACCGGTTACAGCAAATCGAAGATGAAGGCGAGATAGCGGCGACAGTCAATCAGCAGGCGGGGATATTTGCTGGGGATGATGGGTATGATGTTGATGTAAAACAGCAGGCCCCGAGCTAACAGGTGGTTTAGTGACCTCAACTGAAAAAGCTGAAATGGAGGGGAAAAACAGCTTTGCGACAGGTACGCTGAATACAACCAATTTAGACAATCATGCAGACTATAAAGGTAGTGCGATGAGTGCTAATGGCAGGTGATTATAAAGGTGGTTGGAATGGACAAAGAGTGGACAGAAGGTAAATCCGGCTCATAGTCTAAGTAACGTGATGGGCTACGGTTCGGATAAAGATAACCAATCGAGCCAAACCATATCTGGTATTAACTCTACAAAATCTGATTATTCGGAAATGAACAAGCCCAGTTGGAGAAAAACAGGTAAAACGGCAGAGCAAATCAGAGAAGAAGTAAAAACCAACACAACAACGGATAATGCCGAAAGCCGTTCGGGTAAGTTAGAAAACCGCTTTGAAAAGATAAGTTGCAAAAGAGTTGGACTATCAGGTGAAGGCAATCACTGATTTTTCCAAGCCACTACCATGGCAACCATCAATGAGAAAAGTAGTAAAGCCACGCCGAAAGCAAACGAGCGGAAGCAGAGCGAGGCAAAAGCTGAAGGCAACACAATTAAAGCCCAAGAACTGGAAAAACGAAGCGGGAGAGAAATGGGAAGCGAGGCAGCTATCGACAAGGGTAGATGCGATAACGAATGCGGTTGGTTTAGCCTTTTGAGCGGCAGCCCAACGGCAGGGGTGGTAACAGGGGGCGATTTTCGCCTTATGTAAAATACGCAGCAAATCAAACAGGCAACAGAGGGCAATGAACAAGCGAATCTGATTGCTCACGCTATTTGGGGGAGGAGTAGAGGCTTACACACAAGGCGGTAAGGCTGGTGCAGGTGCGGTAGCGGCTGTCACAGGCGAAGTTGAGCAAGCATCATCTCTCAAAACCTTTTGGCAAAAAGCCTGAAAACCTGACGGAAGCAGAGAAAACGGACGGTATCAGAACTGAGCCAAGTAGCGGCTGGCTGCAAGCGAGTGGATTATCGTCAAAGTGGAGGAAATTCACTATCAATTGCCTCAAGCGCACAAGTAGTGGACAAGGGATAGGGAAGAATGCGTGGAGAATAATGCTTTTTAGATTCTCAAGTGTCAGATCTTTTCAAAGACTTAGAGAAAGCAGAAAGAAGGAGGTTCTCTTGAAGAGGTCTCCTCTTAAATATAAGGAGCTAAGTATAAGCAGCTAGGCAAGATATTCAAGAAAAATTGTCAATCTGCATGGTGTCGATATGGAGCGGAGAAAAATAATGAGGAAGCTAATCAAAAGGCATTGGAATTAGTCGGCTTTTTAATTTCTCTGTTCTCGACATTATCAAACTCTACCCAAGAGAAATTTATTGAATTTGTTATTGCAGAAAATGCAAAAAGAAATAGAGCTTATGGGCATGAAGCAAGAACTCCATTAGACAGTTGTAGTAAATAATTTTATTGAAGATAGAGAAAACAAAGGGATAAAGATTTCACCTAAGATTGCTTCTTTTGCAAAAAGAACAACTCTATTTTTAGATGAAAGACCTAAAAATCTGTCTCTCTGATGGTGCTAGAAGACAAGGAGCTTTAATGAAAGCAAAAGCGACAATCTGGAATCCCAACAAGTCAACAACCCATAAAGAACTTACCCTAATGTGATAGAAGAGGTAATCCACAACCAGGTCAAATATATGAATTTGATCTTCCACAGGAAGGTGGAGGCGTAAAAAGTGATTATTAGAGATGACGCAAAGGTCACTTTTTGGAGAAGATAATCCTCAAAATAGAGGACCCCATTTTAATGATTATAAGGAGGACATTATGATTACTGATGAATTTATTATAAGAAAAGCCGATAATATTTTATTTAAAAATGAAATAGCTATATTTCATCCTATGTATTTTCAGCCATGAGAATATTTCTGCTATTAGTATTGAAAATCAAAAATATCAGATGTGCCTGAAGATAGGTATAAACTACTAAATTATGTTTGCCATGAGAATAGATCATCAAATAAAAAGATAAAATCATAATATCTTATATCAACAACCAGATACTAAATTTATTAAATATAAAGGGGAGGGTGGGAGTATAGTTAAGATCTCAGTCTATTGATATTGATAAAATAGCAGAGAGAGTTTTTAATATAAAGGATTGAATTTTATTCTAGAGGGCGAGGTAAATATTGAAGATGATTTGATTTTAAAGAATATTAGATTTTACAAGTGTGATTTATTTTTCTACAGAATGTAGGCAGACTATATATCCTAAAATAGAAAGTCATGATGACTGGATTAATTATATGTTAGATATTGGAGGGAGCTGTTTATCTGGGATTGGGACTTGAAGCAGCATGTGAGATTGTTGTTATGAAAAAGTCAAAAGATATTTTAAAGTTACTTGAATGATATATAGCTTATATCAAGATATAGTTTCGATAACGTATATGCTACTGCTATGCATGTTAATACCGAATCATTAAAAGCGGCAGTGAAAACGGATGTTACGATAGAAAACGACAGAAAATCGCTCAGGTAAGCTTGAAAACCGTTTTGACAAAGATAAGCTACAAAAAGAGCTGGATTATCAGGTTAAAGTGACGTAAGAGTTTCAAACTATCACAATGGCAACCATCATCGAAAAGAGCATGCACGCAGAGAATAAACGTGCAGAGGCAGAGAGGGCAAAGAGCCGCAGGCAACTTGTAAAAGCCAAAATATTAGAAAACGAAGCAGAGAAATGGGAAACTGAGGCGTTTACCGACAAGGGTAGAATGCGATAACGAATGCGGTTGGTGTAGCCTTAGGTGGCAGCCCAACTGAGGTGTGGCAGCAGGTGCGATTTCGCCTTATATCAACACAGAAATCAAAAAAGCCACCGAAGGCAATAAAGTCGCGAACCTGATTGCTCATGCCGTTTGGGGAGCAGTAGAGGCCTACACACAAGGTGGTAAGGCTGGCACAGGAGCAGTTGTAGCGGTAACGGGCGAGGTGGGGCAAACATCATTCTAAAAACCTCTTCGGCAAAGAGTCAGAGAATTTGACAGAAACGGAGAAACGGACTGTATCGGAACTCATTCAGGTAGCGGCTGGGTTGGCGAGTGGATTATCGTCAAGTGGAGGAAATTCCCTACCAACAGCCCAAGCAATGAAAACAGGAGCCGATCGGACAACTGAGATTGCAATTCCTGTTTCTGCACCATTTGCTGTATCTGATTTAATCAGTCCAGATATGATGGAAGTACTATTTAAAACTAGGGGTAATTAATATGAAAAAGATATTATTAATTGTTTCTGCTTTTTATGTTAAATGGTTGTTTATATTCTTTTGAAGATGAATGCATTAAACCTATTATTCAAGCGGTTTCTAATAGCTGCCATAAGAATAAAGGAAAAGAATTTCCATTAGTGGCGGGCTACCAAAAGAAAGTAACTCTAGGTCGAACAAACACTGAGCAGAGATGGAAAGACCTTGTTCTTGCGGTGGAAAAATATGGAGACTAATTTGACTTATTATCCTGAACATCAGGATATTGAAAAATTTTACCAGAAGATTGATGAATGTATGCCAAAACAAAGGGTATATATACATACAACCAGTGCGGTTGTCAGGATCCTAAATGGAATAAAGGAGTATGTAATTTTATGATAACAGAAGTATTTTGTCATTCCTGTTGCAGTAGCATTCACTATATCCGATTTAGTCAGTCTAGATATGATGAAAGTATTGTTTAAACTAGGGGTACCATTAATGAAAGATATTATTAATTGTTTCTGCTTTATGTTAAAATGGTTGTTTTATATTCTTTTTGAAGATGAATGTATTAGACCTATCATTCAGGTTGTTTCTAGTAATTGTTATAAGAATAAGGAGGAGTTTCCTGCCATAGCACACTACCAGAAATTAGAAAACTATTGGAAAAACGGACTTAAGCAGAGATGGAAAGATGCTGTTAGCTGTGGCGCAGAATATGGAGAGTAATAATCTAAAGAAACTCTACAGAGATAATTATGAAAAATTCTGGAGTTGTATGGATAAAAAGGGTATAAGAAATTTGGCCAGCAGAATGTGGTTACCAAAACCCTAAATGGGATAAGGGAGTATGTAATTTGTGATTAGAATATTATTGATGATTATTTTATCAAAAAATTAGCTTGACAAAGGCAGTTACAAAAAGAACTCGATTATCAGGTTAAAGTGACGCAAGAGTTTCAAACCATCAATGAAAAAGTTGTCGTTCTCGCAGAGAATAAACGAGCGGAAGCAGAGTAGGTAAATGCTGAAGGCAACACAATTCAAAAGCCAAGAACTGGAAAACGAAGCGGAGAAAATGGGAAACGGAGGCAGCTATCGACAAGGGGTAGATACGATAACGAATGCGGTTGGTTTAGCCTTAGGTGGCAGCCCAACTGCAGGTGTGGCAGCAGGTGCGATTTTCGCCTTATATCAACACAGAAATCAAAAAGCCACCGAAGGCAACAAAAGTCGCGAACCTGATTGCTCATGCCGTTTGGGGAGCAGTAGAGGCTTACACATAAGGTGGTAAGGCTGGCACAGGAGCAGTTGCAGCGGTAACGGGCGAGGTGGGGGCAAACATCATCTCTAAAAACCTCTTAGGCAAAGAGTCAGAGAATTTGACAGAAACGGAGAAACGGACTGTATCGGAACTCATTCAGGTAGCGGCCGGGCTGGCGAGTGGATTTTCATTTTGTGATTAATCAATAAATTTCTCATCTATAATTTTTAGTAATTTATTATATTGTTGCTCTATAAAATTCAACAAAATTAGGTATAAATCCTCTGTTATAGCCAGTTTTTAAAACTCTCTCTAAATAGAGCACATCTTTTTAGCACTAGGTATATATAGATAATAATTCCAAGTACCTTCTGATATTTCCTTTCTTAGATCTTCAAATTTCAAATGACGTATTTGTATTGGTCGTCTTGCAGTAGCTTGTAATAAATGAATATAGGCATATGTTTCAAATGAAATAAGATCTTCTTTCCAGAGCCTAGACAGCTCAAACATTAAAGCTAAAATTTCATTTTTGAGTAAATGCGCCAGTGTAAGGGCACCTTGTTAATACTGATATTCCTTTATCATTTCCACTTAAGGTAAAACTTTCAAGTAAGGAGACTACAGATTTATCAATCCCATCATATCCATATTCATACCAAGAGAGTAAAAATCCTTTTAATGCGCCTAAATACCATTCTATTCTTTTTCCTAAGATAGCTTTCCAATTTAATATTGTTGGCACGTCAATCACTTTCAAGTTAGTAGATTTAACCAACCTATGAAATTGCTGATACATATGAGAAACATGATAGCCAGAATATTTCTCAGCATATATAGCTAATACCTTTCTAAACCCTTTTTAGGGTTTTATTATCTATATTCAATACTTCTTTAGAAAAATTAATTGTTCTATCTTTACTTATACACCAACTATTTTCCTCCTCATGAAATTCGTATCCATCTTTTTGACTTTCTAGTAAATTTTTCCTTACTCATAAGTATCAACCTCATTTTGAAAAATCTGTCTGTATCTCTAATAAGATTTTTATCAGCTTTTTTTCATGAATATAACGTTAGTTATAAACATGTGCCGATCTTTCTGATGTATGTCCCATCAGGTGTTGCCTCATTTTGATTTCTTTTTCAGGGAAATAAAGTCTTTATGAGAAATATTATGTTTTAATTCAGCATTATTTTTTTATCTATTTTTCTTGAAAATTCTAGATTCCATTCATGGCGAAATATAGAGGATGAATAATAGAAAAATTTTTGATTTACTTTTTCATTGTCGGTACAATAACATTGTCAAAAAGAACTTGTACTAATAGGGTGGCCTAATGTTTTTCCTTTACGATGAGTTACAAATAGATAAGGATGCTTATTGGCATAAGGGATTTTAGAGCGATAATTCATAATATAATCATCTATAAGCTGAGCTATATGATTTGAAATAGGTAATCTACGCTCTTTTTGTCTTAGCTACAGCCTGATTCCTCCTTGTATCATATTTGTCATCATGTGTTCTTTTTAATAAGAATTGAAGGTCTAGCTGTTGCTATATCAATACAATCTATTTTGATTGATAGTAACTCACTTCTTCTAATACCAAGATCTTTTAGTAAAATAAACATTAAGTGATTTTCGTTTTCTAATGCGAATATCTCGAAATGGATTATTCGGATTTGAAAAATTTCTGCAATAGACATAAACTCATCCAAAAAGTCCATCAGGCAATTCACTCTCTAATTTTTATGGATGCTTTTATGATTTTTAGGTCTACGAGCTTTAATTAATGAGATAATTTCATTAAATTTTTTTCCTGTATTCACAGGAAATTTTTATGGTTTTGGATAGGAATAAAAATATATTCTGAAAACGTAGTTAGTCTATTATACTTATGACTAAGCTGATACAGATGGATAACTATCAATAAACTGGATACGTCCTTTTTGTAAAAAACGCTTCTTTTATATAATTAGTCTGTTTAGCTGCATTTATTTGTATATGCCTAAAAAGAGATTCTAATTCACTTTCAGTCAGCATTTTTCGTTTTTAATTAAATCACTCGATTATCAGTTGTTATTATTTTCCCACTCCATTAACCATTGTAAGGTCACTAATTTGTTTCTAATTGTGTTTTACGGCAGAATATCGTAATTCAAGAGTAACCCATAAAGTGGAATAAAAAATCAGGCAGTCCTGTTTCTTTATTAATCAATAAAGGAAAGCGTTCTCCATTTGTGAAAATAACGGTTTCTAATTTATACATGGCATCTAAATTTACGTAAAAATTATATATAAATACTATCAAGCATGGCGTTTGTTGTCAAAATAAGTGTAAAAAGAAAGAGCCTTGTTTTAAAAGACTCTTTCCTATTATTTTGCTCGCTTATTTTGACAAATTCAGATATATGTAATTCAAAACGGAATATCATCATCAAAAATTATCCATTGGTGGTTCAGCTTGTACCGGTTTCGCTACAGGTCTTGGTGATGTTTGTGAATAGTTGTTATTGTAACTATTACCTTGGTTGTAGTTATTTGATGCTGGTACTTGGTTCCAGTTGCCACCTGGTTGTTAGATTGGCTCCAACCGCCTTGACCGCCCATTTCGCCACCTTGGTTGCGACTGTCTAACATGTTGTAGTACATCACCTTGGATTTCAGTTGTGTAGCGATCTTGACCATTTTGGTCTTGCCATTTACGGGTACGTAAACGACCTTCTACATACACTTTCGAACCTTTGCGAAGGTATTGACCTGCTACTTCTGCTTGGCGACGATAGAGCACAATACGGTGCCATTCAGTCACTTCACGGCGTTCGCCTGTGTTTTTATCTGTCCAGCTTTCACTGGTTGCGACGCTAATGTTTGCCACTGCTTCACCATTTGGCATGGTGCGCATTTCAGGATCGTTGCCTAAATTGCCCACGATAATTACTTTATTTACTCCAGCCATAAAATCCTCTAAGCTTTTCATATTAGTAAAATTGAGTAGCATTTTAACCGCTTTAAAAGAAAAGCTAGAATAAACTGATATTTTGTACAGCGTTATTTTTTTAGTATATAATGTGAAACATTCCACCCATACTTTTAAGGGATCGTATGAAGCAAATCGACATTCGTGGGGCGAGAACCCACAACCTAAAAAATATCAACCTGATTTTACCGCGAGATAAATTTATCGTTATTACTGGCTTGTCTGGTTCGGGCAAGTCTTCTTTGGCATTTGATACGCTCTATGCTGAAGGGCAACGTCGCTATGTAGAGAGCCTTTCTGCCTATGCCCGCCAATTTCTCTCTTTGATGGAAAAAGCCCGATGTGGATCATATTGAAGGGCTTTCGCCTGCGATTTCCATTGAGCAGAAATCGACTTCTCACAACCCTCGTTCAACAGTGGGTACGGTCACTGAAATTCACGATTATCTGCGTTTATTATTTGCTCGTGTGGGCGAACCGCGTTGCCCTGATCACGATATTCCGCTTACAGCTCAAACCATTTCACAAATGGTCGATCGTGTCTTGGAAGAGCCCAAAGGTAAACGCTTGATGTTGCTTGCACCAGTGGTGAAAGATCGCAAAGGCGAACATGTAAAACTTTTAGAAAATTTGACCGCGAATGGTTACATTCGAGCCCGTATTGATGGCGAAATTTGCGATTTGTCTGATCCACCGAAGTTAGAATTACAGAAAAAGCACACTATTGAAGTGGTGGTAGATCGTTTTAAAGTGCGTGAAGATATTAAAACGCGTTTGGCGGAATCATTTGAAACGGCATTAGATTTATCTGGCTCAACCGCAGTGATTGCGGATATGGACGATCCTAATGCGGAAGAGTTGATGTTCTCCTCTTCCTTTGCTTGTCCGCATTGTGGTTATTCGTTACACGAGCTAGAGCCTCGCTTGTTCTCTTTCAACAACCCAGCAGGGGCATGTCCAACTTGTGATGGTTTGGGCGTAGAGCAGTTTTTGACTCCAATAAAGTGGTGCAAAAATCCTGATGTGTCGCTTGCAAGCGGTGCAATTAAGGGCTGGGATCGCAGAAGTTTCTACTATTTTGGTTTATTGAAATCGGTATCGGATCATTACGGTTTTTGATATAGAAGCTCCGTTTAGCCAGTTAAGCAAGAAATTCCAAAAACATCATTTTGAATGGCTCGAAAGAGAAATTGAGTTTGTTTATGTGAACGATCGAGGCGATAAGATTAAACGCAAGCACGCATTTGAGGGTGTGTTAAACAATATGGCTCGCCGTTATAAAGAGACCGAATCGAATGCGGTACGGGAAGAGTTGGCGAAATATATCAACAATCGCCCGTGTTTAGACTGTAGTGGTTCACGCTTACGCCGCGAGGCTCGCTACGTTTTTCTTAGATAAAACTAATTTGCCAATGGTGGCAGAGAAATCAATTGGTGAAGCATTGGAATTTTTTTGAAGCGCTTGAGCTTTCAGGTCAGCGAGCCAAAATTGCGGAGAAAATTCTGAAAAGAAATTCGTGAGCGTTTATCCTTCCTTGTCAATGTAGGCTGAATTATCTCTCCCTTTCTCGTTCGGCAGAAACGCTTTCGGGTGGTGAGGCACAGCGTATCCGCTTAGCAAGCCAAATTGGTGCAGGATTAGTGGGCGTGATGTATGTATTGGATGAACCTTCCATCGGTTTGCACCAACGTGACAACGAACGTTTGTTAAACACATTGATTCATCTGCGTAATTTAGGCAATACGGTGATTGTGGTTGAACACGATGAAGATGCAATTCGTGCTGCTGATCATATCGTGGATATTGGACCAGGGTGCGGGCGTACACGGTGGTAATGTGATCGCACAGGGAACAGCAGAAGAAATTATGCAGGTAGAAGAGTCGCTTACGGGGCAATTCTTATCAGGCAAACAGAAAATTGAAATTCCTGCAAAACGTATGTCTTATGATGCAAGCAAGGTACTGACTTTAAAAGGGGCAAGGGGTAATAACCTTAAAGGAGTGCAGTTGGATGTGCCTGTAGGCTTGTTTACTTGTATTACAGGCGTTTCAGGTTCAGGCAAATCAACCTTGATTAACGACACCCTATTCCCGTTAGCTCAAAATGCGTTAAACCGAGCGGAACGTACTGATGTTGCACCTTACGACAGCATTGATGGCTTAGCACATTTCGATAAAGTCATCGACATTGACCAAAGCCCGATTGGGCGAACTCCGCGTTCAAACCCCTGCGACTTACACGGGCTTATTTACCCCACTCGTGAGCTTTTTGCGGGCACGCAAGAGGCACGTGCACGTGGTTATAACGTAGGGCGTTTTAGCTTTAACGTGCGTGGCGGGCGCTGTGAGGCGTGCCAAGGCGATGGCGTGATCAAAGTGGAAATGCACTTTTTGCCTGATGTATATGTGCCTTGCGACCATTGTAAAGGGAAGCGCTATAACCGTGAAACGCTAGAAATTCGTTATAAAGGCAAAACGATCCATCAAGTGTTGGATATGACGGTAGAAGAAGCCCGTGAGTTCTTTTGATGCAATTCCAGCCATTGCACGTAAATTGCAAACCTTAATGGATGTGGGGCTCTTTATATCCGCTTAGGGCAATCTTCAACCACGCTTTCGGGCGGTGAAGCTCAGCGTGTGAAATTAGCAACTGAGCTTTCCAAACGCGATACAGGCAAAAACGCTTTTATATTTTAGATGAACCCACAACAGGCTTGCATTTTGCCGATATTAAACAGCTTCTTTCTGTTCTACATAAACTGCGTGATCAAGGTAATACCATTGTGGTGATTGAGCATAATTTAGATGTGATCAAAACTGCAGACTGGATTGTAGATTTTGAGGCCCTGAAGCTGGTGGTGAGCAAATTATTGTTACAGGCACGCCAGAGCAAGTAGCTAAAGATAAAAATCTCATACAGCAAGATTTTTAAAAGAGATTTTAGCGAAGGATAAAAATAAAAATAGGCATAGAGAACAAATTATTTCTTGTTTTCTATGCTTTTTTAGGTTACAGCAAACCTAGTCTTTCTTTATAATGCTTACGGCAAACAGAAAGATAAGTATCGTTGCCACCAATTTGGATTTGAACGCCATCTTTTACCGCTTCACCTTTCTCATTCATTCTAATCACAAAGTGAGCTTTTCGACCGCAATCGCAGATGGTTTTAGTTCTTCTAATTCGTCTGCCCAAGCAAGTAAGTAATGGCTGCCTTCAAAAAGTTCGGCTTGAAAAATCTGTACGTAAACCATAACAAAAGCACAGGAATATTTAGTTTATCTACTACATCGGTAAGTTGATAAACTTGGGCTTTAGTGAGAATTGAGCTTCATCAGCAAAAATACAATGTAAGGATTTTTGATTGATGAGCTTGTGATTTCATCAAAAAGTTGTGTATTTTGATTAAATAAATTAGCATCTTGAGAAATACCGATACGAGAAGTTACTTTACCAACTCCATAACGGTCGTCAATGGCAGCGGTGTATATAAGTGTATTCATTCCGCGTTCTTGATAGTTATAAGATGATTGAAGTAGCGTGGTGGATTTTCCCGCATTCATTGAAGGTAGTAGAAATAAAAGTTTTGCCATAAGAATTGGAAATGTAGCACGAAAAAGAAACGGCTAATTGAATATTAGCCGTTGGGATTGAAAGATTAAACGTTTTCGATTTGACCTAAAAAGTGAACGTAAACGATCTTGGAAATTTTGCTGTTCAGCTTTTTAATTGTTCGTGTTCTTGGCGTAACGTTTCATTTTCTTTCTTCGCTGTTTCATTTTTCTCTTTTAATTCTTCAATTTCTAATTGAAGTAATTGGATAGTTTCAACAGCTTGTTTAATTTTTGCTTCTAATTCATCAAGAATTGTTAATGACATAAGATTTACCTCTGAAATTAAATGGATAATTTTTGAAATAGTATACATCATTAAGATATTGATTTCATTGAAAAAGTTCGCGACTTTTTGGAAATTTGTTTGTTTGAGTCAAATTTCCTAAATTTTTATAACGAAATCGTTTGCGAATTGGTAGAATAGCGGTTGATTTTGGTGTTTAACTTGAGGAAAAGTAGTATGAAACGTTCAATTGCTTTTGAATTCTCTCGTGTGACTGAAGCAGCCGCCCTGGCTGCATTTAACTGGATTGGGCGGGGTAATAAAAATGCGGCGGACGATGCGGCAGTAAAAGCAATGCGTGCACTGCTTAATAAAATGGAAATTCGCGGTGAGATTGTCATTGGTGAAGGCGAAATTGATGAGGCACCGATGCTCTATATTGGTGAAAAAGTAGGGCGTTCTGAACCACAAGATGAAGAGGTCGCTATTGCAGTCGATCCAATTGATGGTACTCGAATGACGGCAATGGGGGCAGGCGGGGGCGATTGCGGTTCTTGCTGCAGGCGGAAAAACACTTTCTTGCGAGCACCTGATATGTATATGGAAAAATTAGTGGTAGACAGCGAAGCGAAGGGGATGATTGACCTAAATCTACCGCTTGAACAAAACATTCGTCGTGTAGCCTCAAAAAAAGGCAAATTACTTTCACAAATGACGGTAGCGATTCTTGCTAAACCTCGCCACGATGAAATCATCAAAAGTACAAGAGCTGGGCGTGCGTGTGATTGCCATTCCTGATGGAGATGTGGCTGCATCAGTGCAATGTTGTTTACCAGATAGCGAAATCGACCTTGTTTACGGCATTGGAGGCGCACCAGAAGGTGTAGTAACAGGGGCGGCAGTTCAAGCATTGGGCGGTGATATTCAAGGCAGACTGATTCCTCGCAATCAAGTCAAAAGGCAACTCGCCAGAAAATATGCTTGCAGCGGAAAAAGAGATTGCACGCTGTGCGGAAATGGAAGTGCTCGTTAATCAGGTGTTGAAGATGGAAGAGATCGTGAAAGATGATAATGTGCTTTTTGCTGCAACAGGCGTTACCACAGGCGATTTGCTTAAAAGGTGTTCACCGCAAAGGCAGTATGCTGTTACTGAAACGCTGTTAATCCGTGGTCGTTCTCCACCGTCCGCCGAGTAGAATCGCTACATGATGTTTCACGTATGGATGATTAATTTATTTTGGAGATTATTTTTAAATATTCTTGTTAGGGATTAAGAAATTTAGGGTTTAATATAGTTTAAGTAGATTTAGAGCATAATACTCATCTAACTAACTTACTCAATCGGTTAAATTTCTGTTAGAATTTGCAAAATTTTAAAGAAATTTAACCGCTTTCTCTTTGTGCAAATATAACGTTAATATCGATGTTTTCTACCCAATCCCGATTTTGGTTGATTTTGCCCTTGCTTGCCTTTCTTGTGTTTCCATCACAGGCATTGCACTATGGGCTTTTTGATTCCACTTCAAAAGAAATTTTTGGCTGCAGTAGGCTGGCGTAGCGTCAATATCACGTGGCTCTGGTTTTTGCCTCTATTGTCAATTTTATTTTTAAAGTTCCAAAAGCAAAAATCGGCTTTTTAGTCGCCTTTTTAGGGATGATTTTTTCTCAGCCAAAACTCACTGCAACCAGTTTTGGCTATGCAACACTTTTTATTTCTTTCCATTTTTATTTTGTTAATTGAAAACATCGCAAAGCTTGGTATTTTACGGGGCGATCGTTTTATTATCGGTGCGTTACTTGCTAGCTTGATTGTACTTTGTGCCTTCGTTCTCTTCCCGATGTTTTCGATTTTTAGTGCAATTATCTATATAGACGGCACATTTTTCGCTTGATGAAACACTTAGAACCTTCCAACAACCGCATTTACTCAAGGTGATTTGGCAATCTATTAGCGTTTCTGCAAGCGTTGGTTTGCTTTCCACCTTCTTTGGGCTTTGCTTTGCTCTTTACACCACTCGCATTGCGAAAAAAACGAAATTTATCAGTAAGCTATTCTCCATCTTGCCGATTGTGACCCCGCCTTTTGTTGTTGGGCTTGGTGTGGTGCTATTGATGGGGAGAAATGGCACGATCACCCATTTTTTAGTTGAACATTTCGGTATCAGTAAAAACTGGCTTTATGGCTTTAACGGCATTTTACTGTCGCACACACTTGCTCTTACACCAATGGCGTTTATGATTATTGAAGGCGCGTTGCGATTTATTCCTGCCAATTTGGAAGAGGCAGTTATAGCCTCAAAAGCTCGGCAAGCCAAACTTTCCGCTATATTTTGTTTCCGCTGTTGAAACCTGCTTTGGCGAATGCCTTTTGATTACTTTCATCCAATCACTTTCCGATTTCAGCACGCCATTTGTTTTTGGCGGAAATTATGATGTGATTAGCAAGCCAAATCTACTTTCTATATCGTGGGCTCACAGCCTAATTACACCACCGCAAGCACGATGGGCGTGATTTTTGCTTGCCTTTTCATTAGCGAGTTTTTTTCATTCAATATCAATGGCTTGGTAAACGCTCTTATACAACCTTAGCGGGCAAAGGCAATCAGGTCAGCCGTGTACCGCTCTCAAGCGGTCTAAAATGGTTGATTTCTTGCATTTTGCTCGTTTGGATTACCTTTAATGCGATTTTGTACGGTTCGATTTTTCTTCGGCAGTTTTGTAGTCAATTGGGGCGTGAATCACAGCTTTACACTCGAACATTATCTCCGTTTATTTGGGCAAGGCTTGGATTTTGGGGGTTTTCCATCGCTGATTCATACGCTGATTTTTGCACTTTGTGCTGCGCCTATTACGGCACTGCTTTGGCGTGCTGATTGCTTATTTAACTATACGCGTACAGTTCAAAGGCAAATCCTTTTTGAATTTATCGCTTTGCTTTGCTTTGCGATTCCAGGCACGGTAGCAGGCGTTTCTTATGTAATGGCATTCAATGATGCACCGATTTACCTCACGGGATCAGCAGTGATTATCGTGCTCTCCATGGTGACGCGAAAATATGCCAATTGGGATGCGTTCCGCCATAGCAGGGCTAGCACAAATTGATGTAAATCTGGAACAGGCATCACAATCGCTTAAAGTCAGCTCGTTTAAAAACGTTTCTGTTTATTATTTTTGCCACTGCTTCGCCCAGCGTTGCTTTCAGCATTGGTGACGAGTTTTGTTCGTTCAATGACCACAATGAGTGCAATCATTTTTCTTGGTTACGCCGAATACACAAGTGGCGACTGCCTATATTTTTAAACCGTGTAGAAGATGGTGATTATGGAATGGCGGTTGCATATGGCGCAACACTCATAGTAGTAATGATGCTCGTGATTTTGGGCTTTAATAAATTAATCAGATCGTAAAGGTTCGTGAAATGCAAGGTTATTTGAGATTAGAAAAATATCCATAAATCGTTCGGCAATACCGAAGTCATCAAAGGCTTTAATTTACATTTAAAACAAGGCTCAATAACGACTTTGCTTGGCCCATCAGGTTGTGGCAAAACCACCATTCTTCGCCTAATTGCAGGGTTTAGATCTGCCGACAAGCGGTCAAATTTTCTTGGAAGATCATGACATTACTCAAGCTGCGCCACAAGATCGCGATATCGGTATAGTGTTCCAATCTTACGCCTTATTTCCTCATTTAACCGTCGCTGAAAAATGTGAGTTATAGCCTGAAAATGCAGGGTTTTGGAAAAAGAAGAAAGGGAGTGAGAGTTGCAGAAGCTCGCCTTAGTAGGAGTTATCAGGCTTAGAAGCACGAATGATCGACCAACTTTCAGGCGGTCAACAGCAACGTGTGGCATTAGCACGCTCATTGATTTTAAAACCGAAAGTGCTACTCTTTGATGAACCTTTGAGTAATCTGGATGCTAATCTTCGCCGAGTGATGCGGGAAAATATTCGCCATCTTCAGCAAAAACTTAACATCACCGCTCTTTATGTCACGCACGATCAAACGGAAGCCTTTTGCGGTTTCGGATGAAGTGATTGTGATGAATAAAGGCGAAATCGTGCAACAAGGCTCACCACAAGTGCTTTATCTCCAACCCTCAAAAATGCGTTTATGGCAAAAATTTATGGGCGAAGTAAATTTATTGCCCTGCTGAAAAAACAGGGAAATCAGCTTAAAATCGGCGAACATCTTTTTAGTTGTTGATGAAGATCAATTTCCGCAAGTGGATGGACTATACACACTTGGTATCCGCCCAGAAGCGGTGAAATTATCACAAAGATCTTACAAAATGCGGAACATATCGGCGAAGTACACAATGCAGTTTACATGGGAGGCTATTGGGAGTTGCAAATTCTCTGGCAAAATCAACCGCTTATCGTTTATGCAGATATTGCACAGTATGATGAAAATATTAAACAATATGGCTTGATTTTTCAGAGGGAAGGGATGTTTTTTTAGTAAGAGAGTCTTAGAATACAAAGCATTAGAAGTATCTAATGCCTTGTATTTGGTCTCTGTGATTATTTTACGAGTTTATCGCCTAATTTTACATCTTCTACCCATTTGTTGATTAGATGTTTTTCCTTCTTCGCTTGAGCCAAATTTATCGAAATCGTATTCCACAAAAATCTAATTGTTTCCGCATTTGGCATCAATGGTGAAATCTCAGCACCTACAACGGATGGTAATTGGTAAAGATGATGCTCGCGCCAGAGTAATTCTTGGATCTCTTTGGTAAGTACAAAGTCTGCAAAGAGTTTAGCATTATCTAGATTACGTGCATTTTCACGATACTTGTTCCCGCCTAATGCGTAGCCTACTTTACCTTCTGGAATTACATATTCAATTGGATTGCCTTTTTCTTTTTCTGTAATGTAGGCGTGAGTAAATCCGATGCTTTCTGCTACTTCGCCACGCACAAGATTAGAAGTGACTAGGTTGCTTTTCGGATATTGTGAAATGTTGGCATCTAATTTTTGAGATAATCAAAGGTTTTTCTTCCCCAAAGTGAGATAAGGGTAGCCATAATCGTATAGGTTGTGCCAGATGAGCGAGGATCTGGAATTTGCACTTCGCCAGCGAGTTTAGGATTGAGTAAATCTTCCCATTTTTCCGGCATTTCTAACCCTAATGCTTTCAGTTTTTCGCTATTTATCCCTAAGCCAAGTACTAGCATATAGGTAGCCGAAGTATAGTTTCCTTTGTCTGATGCCATTAATTTTTGGAATTGTGGCAAAATGTTTGCCTGATTTTTCGGGCGATACGCTTCTAATAAAGCCTAATTCAGCCGCTTGAAATGGGGTTCAATTGTGCCGCCATACCAAACATCGGCTTGCGGATTCGATTTTTCTGCTTTTAATTTGCCTAAAATTGTACCAGTACTCATTTGCGTAAATGAGGTTTGTACATCATATTTTTCTGAGAAACGTTTTGCTACATCTTCACACAATGCATTTTGCACTGTGCAATAAATGGTTAAGCGTCCTTCTGCTTGTGCATTATGAGAAGCAAGTAATGCTGTTGTGGCTAGACCTAGTGAGTAGGCGAGTTTTTAGTTTTTGTTGCATTTTTATCTCCTTGATGTTGTGTTAAAAAGCAATTTGGACTTTATCATAGTATAGGGATAGGTTGTCAATATTCTTCCCAATATAAAATATTACTTGTTTGACCACTTTTTCTTTGAATCCTATTTTTACAAAGAAGATAGAAGTCTTTATAATGACAACCCTATTTTTAACGTTAAAGGGTAACACTATGAAAAACCATCTTTTTATTGATGAGCATTTTTCTCTATTGCTGCTTGTTCTCAATCAAAAAAATATTTATTTAAATGATGCTGAAGGCTCACATTCTGGTCTTCGTTATAGTACCACTGATAAATCTTTTTCTTTTGAATCCATAAAAATGATATAAAAAGGCTAGATTTTATCATCTAGCCGTTTTCATCTTATATGAGATTATTTTACACGTGAAACATATTCGCCTGAACGAGTGTCAACGCGGATTACTTCACCGATTTGAACGAATAATGGAACACGAACGACAGCACCAGTGCTTAATGTTGCTGGTTTACCGCCGGTACCTGCTGTATCCCCTTTTTAAGCCTGGATCTGTGTCTGCATACTTCTAATTCTACGAAGTTTGGTGGCGTCACAGAGATTGCAGAGCCATTCCATAAAGTGATGATACATTCTGCTTGGTCTACTAACCATTTGTCGTTGTCGCCTCAATCGCTTTTTGCATCAACAGAAATTTGTCTCGAATGTTTCTGGGAGCATAAAGTACCAGAAATCTTCGTCTTTGTATGAGTAGTGTAGTTATAATCAACAACGTCAGCCGCTTCAACGGTTGAGCCAGATTTGAAGTTGATTTCAAAACTTTGCCAGAGATCAATTTACGAATTTTAGTACGAGTAAATGCTTGACCTTACCTGGTTTTACGAATTCATTTTTCAACGATTACGCAAGGTTCGCCATCCTGGATAAATTTTAAACCTGGTTTGAAATCAGTAGTGCTATAGTTAGCCATGGTTTTCAATGTTTACAAAAATTAACAAAATTAAGTCGCCCACTATTGGGTTTCTCAAAAGACCCATATAATACCGCAAATATTCAAAGATCTCAAATTTTTACGGTATAATCTCGAAACTCTTTCAAAAGGATGGAAAATGAAAAACTGTATCACTCTTTCAACGATTTTTAGCATTATCTGTGGCATCTGTTGTAGAAGCAAAGGGATGCGTTCTTCTCGTTCTGTTTCTGGTCGCACCATTAGTGCACCTGCTCAGCCAATGAAAATGAATTCACAACAAAAACAAATACGCAGCAACAAACACAACACGATGCAACTTTTGATAACACGCGTTCTGCTCAAAGTGCTCAGCCACAGGCTCAAGCACAGCAAGCTGGTGGCAGCCGTTTAGCAAGCTTTTGCAACAGGGGCTGCAGCAGGTTATGTGTTAAGTGAAATGCTCACACCATCAGCGGCACAAGCGAATCAAACTACTCAACAAGCTGCTCAACCAACTCCGAGTGCTGCACAAGCGGTAGAAAAACAGCGGAAGTTGCAAATGTGCAAGTAGCCCAATTTAAGAGCATTGGCGGTCAAATCGATCCATTCTTAATCGAAAAAACAGATGGTTATCGTCGTTACTGCATTGAAGGTGTGCAATATTTAATCCCTGCATTGGCAGGGGCAAACTGTGCAAGCAGTGCCAGTGGTGATGGTAAAACCAAACGGCAGCCCGCTTGAGTGCCGTTTATTGCCATAATATTCAACAAAAATTCAATATAGGGCGTGTTAAACACGCCCTTTTTACTTATTTATTGCTATGCAATCAATTTCAATTCATACCGTTCAAACCAAACCGCAATGGCTCGACAGATTTGGCTGAGGCTTTTTAATGATCCTGTTAAATTGCTCACTTTTTCTTGAGCTCAACCCTGCAGATTTTGAACAAGCGATTCTAGCTCGCAAGCTGTTTCCATTACGCGTGCCAAGAAGTTTTGCTGAACGAATGGAGAAAAGGCAACCCGCAAGATCCACTGTTTTTGCAAGTAATGTCGACTGAACAAGAGTTTTCTGCAAGTAGCGGAATTTACCCGAGATCCGCTTGAAGAGCAGCACAGCCCTGCCCTCGAATATTTTGCATAAATATCATAATCGCTTGTTATTTATGCTAAAAAATAGCTGTGCAGTGAATTGCCGCTACTGCTTCCGCCGCCATTTTCCTTACCACGAAGTCAAAAGTAGTAAGCAAGTTTGGCATGAGAGTTTGCTGTATATTGAACAGCATACTGAACTGGAAGAGATTATTTTGTCGGGCGGTGATCCGCTGATGGCAAAAGATGAAGAACTTGATTGGTTGCTGACTCGATTAGAGGCAATTCCGCATATTAAAACCTTGCGTATTCACAGCCGTTTTCATGTGGTTATTCCAAAACCGAATCATTGACACATTTTGCCAACGATTACAAGCATCTCGCTTAAATATTGTACTAGTTTCACACATCAACCACGCTAATGAGATTGATGATATTTTGGCTGAAAAACTGGCAGATTTAAAACGAGTTGGTGTTACTTTGCTGAATCAATCGGTGTTACTTAAAGGCATCAATGATAACGCACAAATTTTAAAAGCCTTGAGCGACAAACTTTTTTCTGTTGGTGTTTTACCTTATTATTTGCATTTATTAGATAAGGTTGAAGGTGCAAGTCATTTCTGGCTGCCAGATGAGCAAGCCTTTGAAATTTACCGAGCATTGCAAAAAATCAGTTCAGGGTATTTAGTACCGAAATTGGTGCGAGAAATCGCACGTAGCCGAATAAGACATTAATGGGAAAGCAGATAATATGGCTGATTACAATCCACGATCAAACGAGAAAAAGCAAGATAAACAAGTCGAACAGATCAACATCGCCCCTCATTCAATTGAGGCTGAACAAGCAGTGCTGGGCGGGATTATGCTCAGTAACGATCAATGGGATAATGTGTTGAGCGTATTCACAAGCGATTTTTACACCCACGCCCATCGTGTTATTTTTGAGCAGATGGAAGCTGCGTGCGAGCTAATAGCCCGATTGATATTATCACCCTCAGAACAAGCTCTCAAAGATAAAGGCGTAGCTCAAGATGTGGGCGGTTTTGCTTTTATTTAGCCGAGCTCTCAAAAATACGCCAAGTGCAGCGAACATACTGGCATATGCGGATATCGTTCGCGATCGTTCCGATTTACGTAGTGTAATTAGCGCGAGTAATCAAATTGCAGAAATGGCATATCATACCAAAGGGCGCGATTCAAAAGAGGTGCTGGATGAAGCGGAACGCATCGTGTTTGAAATTGCCGAAAAACGCAATAGTGCCAATGAAGGCCCGCAAAACATTGATGATGTGTTGATGATGACGCTCTCAAAAATTGAATTTAGCTCTCGAAAAATCGCCGTAACGGTGGTTTAACAGGCGTGACCACAGGGTTTATCGATCTCAACAAAAAACTGCAGGTCTTCAGCCATCAGACTTAATTATTATCGCTGCCCGCCCATCAATGGGTAAAAACCACCTTTGCGATGAATTTGTGCGAAAATGTGGCGTTATCAGATGTTGAGGATCTTAACGATTTAGATGAGTATGAAATGCCGAAGAAAAAGCCTGCTAAACCAGTGCTGATTTTCAGCCTTGAGATGCCTCGCGATCAAATTATGATGCGTATGCTTGCCTCGCTTTCTCGTGTCGATCAGACCAAAATTAGAACAGGTCAGCTGCACGATGACGAAGATTGGGCGAAACTTTCGACCACCATTTCGATTTTACAAGATCGCAAAAATATCTTTATTGATGACAGTTCAGGTTTAACCCCAACTGAAGTTCGCTCGCGTGCAAGACGCGTCTATAAAGAGAATGGCGGTTTGAGCTTGATTATGGTGGACTACTTGCAACTAATGCGTGCGCCCGCATTTTCAGATAACCGAACCCTTGAAATTGCGGAAATTTCTCGCTCACTTAAGGCATTAGCAAAAGAGTTGCAAGTGCCTGTGGTGCGCTTTCTCAGCTTAACCGTAGTTTAGAACAACGTACTGATAAACGTCCCAGTGAATCCCGGATTTACGTGAATCAGGCTCGATCGAACAAGACGCAGACTTAATTATGTTTATTTATCGTGATGAGGTGTATAACGACAATTCTCGAGCTTAAAGGTATCGCTGAAATTATCATCGGTAAACAGCGTAATGGGCCGATTGGTAGAGTGCGTTTAACCTTCAAGGGCAATTCTCCCGCTTCGCCATAATTACAGGGCGGTAGCCGATTTGAATGGAGAGGATTAAGATGATCGAGGATAAAATGAGCAAGCGAATTTATGTGCGATTTATCGCAGCTCTCGTAAAGAGGAATGTTCCTCTATGTTGCAAACACGACCAATGTGATGCAGTGCCTGAAGCCTTAATGCAACAATTTGGTAAGCCACAGTTTGTGATGTTCTTTAACCTGCGGGCGAAAAGCCTCTCAAGCGGGCGAAAAACGAAGATGTTTTGCAAGCCATTGAACAACAAGGTTTTTGATTTACAAATGCCACCACCGCCAGAGAATTTATTAAAAGCGTTTTTGACGGAAAGAACCCAGACTTACCGTTAATACACGAAATATAAAAACACGGAAAACTAGTTTTGAGATTATTCCTTGCAGAAAAACCCAGCCTTGCCCGAGCCATTGCTGATGTGTTGCCCAAACCATCAGCGGAGACGTCGATGGCTACATTCAATGTGGCGACAATGATGTTGTGACTTGCGTGTATCGGTCATTTGCTGGAACAGGCTGAACCTGATGCGTATGATGAACGGTTCAAAATGTGGCGGATGGAGCATTTGCCAATTGTGCCTACGCAATGGAAACTTGTGCCGAAGAAAGAAACTTTCAAGCAATTGCAAGCGGTTGAAAAATTAGTTAAAAAGCAGATATACTCGTCAATGCAGGAGATCCCGATCGAGAAGGGCAGTTGTTGGTAGACGAGGTGTTTAGCTACCTCAATGTCCCTCCTGAAAAACGCAACCAGATCCAACGCTGTTTGGTTAGGGTGATCTCAATCCAACGGCAGTAAAAGAGCCATTGAGAAATTGCAAAATAATCGAGATTTCGTACCGCTTGCTACCTGGCGCTGCCCGTGCACGCGCCGATTGGCTTTATGGGAATCAATATGACGCGCGCCTACACTCTGCAAGGCAGGTGGGCGGGCTGTAAAGGCGTGCTTTCAGTCGGGCGAGTACAAACACCTGTGTTGGGGCTGATTGTACGTCGCGATCTGGAGATCGAGAATTTTGAGCCAAAAGATTATTTCGAGGTGATGGCGAATATCTCGTCTACCTGAAACGACTGAAACCTTCCAAGCGCAATGGCAACCAAGTAAAGCCTGTGAAGATTATCAAGACGAAGACGGACGAGTAGCTTTTCACGTGGATTAGCGGAAAATGTGGCTAAACGTATTACAGACCAGCCTTCGACCGTTACCGATTATCAAGATAAAATCGAAACGGAAACCGCTCCGCTGCCTTATTCGCTTTCCGTCTTACAGATTGATGCTGCACGTCGTTTTGGTTTATCAGCTCAGCTGTTTTGGATATTGTCAGAAATTATACGAAACGCATAAGTTGATTACTGACCCGCGTTCCGACAATCGCTACTTGCCGAATGAGCACTACAACGATCGCTTTAAAGTCACGAGTGCGATTGCACATCACTTGTTGAATATGCAGAGAAACCTGAAGCGGTTGATCCTAATATTAGGAATCGTTGTTGGAATGACCAAGGTTGAGGCTCACCACGCAATTATCCCAACGGCGAAACAAGGTAATGTGCAATTGACCGAAAAATGAAAAACGAGATTTACCAACTGATTGCACGCCAGTATTTGATGCAATTTTGCCCTGATGCAGAATATCGCAAAGGGCAGATTCAGCTGAAATTGCAGGTGGGAAAATTCAGTGCTTCATCACGCAGTTTACTCACTGCTGGCTGGAAAAGTTTGCTTGGCAGAGAAGATAGCGATGAAGTAATGTTGCCACTTCTGCCTGTGGTGAGAGGGCAAGTTTTGCATTGTGATAGCGGTGAGATTGGAGTAAAAACGCAACCACTTCGCTATTTTACAGATGCGACTTTGCTTTCTAGCAATGACGAATTGCCTGTTTTGTGCAAGATAAGCGGCTTAAAAAGTGCTGCGTGAAACGGATGGCTTGGGCACTGAAGCAACACGTGCCAGCATTATCGAATTGCTGTTTAAACGCGGTTTTTGATTAAACGTGGGCGAAATATTCATAGCACGGAAGCTGGGCGAATTTTGATTTCTGCGTTGCCTGAAACGGCAACACTTCCCGATATGACCGCTCATTGGGAAATGCAACTGACAGATATTAGCAAAAACAGGCAAGCTACCAGCAATTTATGCACGAGTTAGTGACACAGTTGCCAATCATTATTGCATACAGAGCAGAGATAAGTTGCAAAGTTTAGTAAAAATTACACCGCCTATGCGTTATCAATATGCTAAACTAATAGTAACAAGCGGTCTAATTTTTAATATGCAAAGTGTTGAAAAATAGAACAAATGACGATTTAATGTGAAATTTCTTACGTGCAACATTCTGAATAATCAGCAATATTCACGCCATCGCACTCATTAGCGTCAGGATTTAGAGAAGTATCACGTTAAATATTCTTACAGTTATTTATCTTGTTGCGGATTGCATTAGTTGGTTTTTATCTTAATGCAACAAGGTAAGGTGCAGACGCAGGAGCATCATTTGGTGCTGGTGCAGCAGGAACAGTATTCGGTCCGGCTGGCTCTGCAAAATTTCTTATCAAGAACAACAGCCGTATTAGCAACAATTTTCTTTTGCTATTAGCTTGATTATCGGCAATATCAACACTCATCAAGCTGTAAACCAACAAGTCAATTTGATGACTTAAGTGATGTAAAACAAACATCACACAGCCAGCGGAAGTTAAAACACAAAAATAATGATATTCCGCAATAAAATATAAATTTTCGCTCTGGTGGTGGAATTGCAGACACGCTATCTTGAGGGGGTAGTGTCCATAGGATGTGCGAGTTCGAGTCTCGCCCAGAGCACCCATTCAATAAAAAGCCTAGTTTAACAACTAGGCTTTTCATCTAAAAATCTATTAGAAATCAATAACTTACAATTTCATTTATGATCCAATAACCACTGTTTTTATATTTATTACTTTGACAATTTTATTTGTTCTATTTATTTCCATTTTGTTCTGTTTTATACTTATTACGTAAATTTACGCCATCAATTATGCCAAGAGGAGGTTTGTAATGGCTATGATTAGAAAGCGTGAGAAAGTTGGAGGGTAGAAATTGCGAAGAAAGGTAGCCTGTAAATCTGCTACTTTTCACTAAAACAGAAGCGACAAAATGGGTATTGTTTATTGAGTCCAGATTGATGCTGGGGAATATAGCCCCGTGCCTAAGATGGCGTTTGCAGAATTGATTGATAAATACGTTGAAGAGGCAACAGTTAATGTGGGGCGAGATCGGAATCTCTACGATTAAATCGAATTGTGCAAAAACGCCAATAGGGGCTGTGGCATTAGAAGATTTAAGCAAGGCTGATTTTGAACGATGGCAAGAAAAACGTTTAACGGAAGTGTCGGTCAGTGTGTTGGCGTGAAAGGGGAGATTATCTGCTGTGGTGACACGGGCGATTAAATAGGAATACTAAAAAGTAATCTATTATCTTGAAGTTGATAAAGCCCAAAGAACCACCACCACGCACAAGACGTTATTCGCAAGAGAAATTAGCCACTTGTTATTCGTTTCAGGGTTTGATTTTGATTGCCAGAAACAAACATTAGTCGTGTAGGAGCTCTGTTCTGTTTGCGATTGAAACGGCAATGCGAGCAGGCGAAATCTGTAATTTGAAGTGGGAGTGTGAATTTTGAGAAATCCACCGCCTTTTTACCGAAAAACAAAGAACGGGTTTGCTAGGACTATTCCGCTTTCGTCAATGGCTGCGAAAATTTTTAAAACATTTGGAAAGTGTGAAAAACGAGGGAAATCCTACCGTATTTTCAGATTAAATCAGGTTGCACTGATGTAATTCTCCGCAAGATGAAAGAGTTGTAGGGCTAGCTGATGAGGATTTGCATTTTCACGATAGCGAGAGAGGCATTATCTCGTTTAGCAAAAAGTTGAGTGATGACGTTGCAAAAATATCAGGGCATAGAGATATTAAGATTTTTGGCTAATATCTATTACCGCCCCAGATATGAGTGATGAGGGCAGAATTGCTGGATTAGGTGTGTTCTTGCGTTTGTGGCGGGCAAAGCCTTCACTCTCACTCACAAAGAGCTTTTTCGGTCTTTCTCGTTTGGCTTTTAATATCTATGGGAACAGGGAAACGTGGAGCAGAGATAATGTTTTTGAATACGTAGTATAAGAAACCTCATATAATCGGCAATATCTTGAATTGTCCATAGGTCTTTTCTACTTTTGGCGTAATGAGCAGTTTTTCAACCTCACAAAGTTTTGTAAAAAGCTGGTTGTTGCTGATTGGTTGCTCATCAAGTTCTTGTTTTCATTTGTTCCATTTTTCTCTCCAATCAAAAAGCCCTTAAAACTAAGGGCGTGGGTTGCTGATACTGTGTAGTGATCTTTTACATAGGTTTGAGCAGGTTTTAAATGGTTTTTAAAATGGGTTTAAAACTAATGAATACCCGATATAGACCACTCTGCCAATAATTTCTAAATCTAACGATTCGTCAAAGGGTAAGTCCACCGGATCGTAGAATGCTTTGTTATTGCTAATCAGGCGGAGGCCGTTTCTAATCCTTTGCACGGGTTTTACGAATGTCTGGTTGCTATGTCTTAAAATATAAATTCTGCCATCTTTAGGTGTTTCCTCGCTTAAATCAATCAATAACGTATCGCCATCGCTAATCGTTGGATACATTGAATCCCTTCTGCTTGGAAGAATCTGAGGTGGTTGATGCGAAAACCTCGCTGGTTAAGCCATTTACGATTTAAGCCAATATAATCGTCGGGTTGATAGGTTTCAAGGTTAAACGAGCCATAGCCTGCGGAAGCATAAATTTCATAATACGGGATCATTTCTAATTCATCTTCTTCCTCAAGCATTGGTGGATTTGGCTTCGGTGATGCTTGCAAAGCCTAATGCCTTTTGTACCGCTTCTGGGAAATGAACTGACGTGGTATTCATAGCCACCTGCCTTTACACCTACAGCATTTCTCCAGTCTTCATTAAATACTTTTCTCGTAATATTGGTTGCCTGTTTTGGTAAATCAACAGTTGCCTATTCTGCATCAATATAACTCTTGCCCATTCTAAGAGGAATTTGCCACCAATTTTAAAACCAACTACGTAATAAAAGAAAAATGGTACAACGACAAATCCTGTCGTATAAGTTTGACAAAAACACTGCTATATATGCGATATATCCTAGATAAGAAAATTTTATGAGCAAAACTTACAAACTACGCCTCAGAATCAAAGAAAGCTAAACTTGCTTGGTGGAATGATCCTCGATAAAAATGGAAAGAATTATTTATAAAATTGTTTAGAAGATAATATTGATAGAGAGTTGCATGATTTATTATATGATCCTCATCTATAGGAGTGAATTAAAGAAAAAACGTATTTTAACTAAACGCTGGGATGGATTTGTCAGAAAAATAATTCTAAAAGAATTATGCTTTCGGATAAATTTTATAATATTAGAGACAACCAAATTAATTATATTAATTATTTAGTCAAAATAAATATTATAACAGAGATTCCTGAATACTATCCTCATGATATTCAGATTCTAAACTTAAAGAGAAAGATATTTCCCGCCATTCTTTCTTATCTCGTTTACAATTAACCTATATAGAGAGGTTCCTGTAACCGTTGATTCATCATCATTAAGTGCACTTAGCAAGTTAGAATATTTAAATTGCAACTCTAATAGAATAGAAAAAATTATTCGATAAAAAATCATTGCTTAGTAAATCTAAAAGAGTTATATCTTCGTGACAACGATATTACTGATATATCCAGCTTAAGTACAATGAAAATTGATAAAAACTAAATTTAAATAATAACCCGAAAATTATTTCTATCCTAAAAAGAGGAATTAAAAGGCATCACTTATTAAATCTTTACAGGAACTTAAAAATTTAACTAATTTAGATATTTTCAGGTAACCTAATTAGTAAAATGATATAAAATGGCTGGAAAAACGCTTCCAAAATGCAAAATTATCTCTGACTATTAAAATATGCGTTGCTCATACTACTTTATAATAAATCATTTTGGGGCTATACTAGATAACTAGATCAAACCACCCTTTTCAAAAATACTCTTTAGGGAATGTCATTAAACTTCCGTAAATGGCGTTTTTGCTTGATTCCCAAAATGTCCTCAATTCCATTTATGTGGTTATGATTTTCAGCAAAATGCGTGCTGTGATTGAGGCGAGAAAATGGCTAAATTCACTGACATCAAGCACATCATAACTACGAAAGGTATCCGTGTACACATGTGCTATCAGGCTTAACTTTCTCTCGGATAATTGGCAATAATGTCGCTGATTGCGCATTAGGGACAACGACAGTATAAACCTTGCCATTTCGTTTGAGAAGCCTGAATACCGCTGACTTTTCCCACGACACTGCGACCACGTTTGCCTTTTCAAGTACCGCTCGAAATAGCTTTCATCGGCTTCAATCTCGCCCTCAAACATTTCCAAATGTGGGCTTGTTTGATAGATGAGTAAACGTCATTGATGAAAAGTAATAAGCGGCTGTATTTTTGTTTACATTAACCAATTCACTGACTGTTCTTGCTGTGACACCCGTGACAAAACAGTTCAATGAGTTTATTTTTAATCAAATGGGATTTTTAGTCGTTATCTAGTACAGCCCCTCAGTTTAATTTTGTAAAGGGAAAGTAGTTTTTGAGACGCACTTGAATTTTGCGTTTACCCATTAAGCAGGGAAGAAAAAGTCGCAAAATGAAATTCATATATGTAATTATATGATTTATAAGGTAATTTTGCACTACTGTTGTAGGGCTCTATTTTCTGATAGAATATGCTAATCTAAAGGACATTTTTATGACAACCATTAAGCGTGGTGATTTTAGCTGGGCAAGGTACGCGTATGTATTCTGACTACCAAAAGTATTACACCCAATTGCGGGCAAACCGATGGTAAAACACGTGATTGATACGTAAAAACAACTTGATGCACGTCAAATCAACTTAATCTACGGTCACGGTGCAGATTTATTAAAAGATCGTTTAGCTGCCGAGCCTGTAATCTGGGTTTTCCAACCAGAATAACTTGGCACAGGGCATGCGATGCAGCAGGCTGCCCCTTTCTTTGCAGAGATGATGAAAAACGTTTTAATGCTTTATGGCGATGGTCCATTAATTCAAAAAGAAACATTAGAACGCCTCATTGCAGAGAAACCTGGAAAAATGGACTCGCATTATTGACTGTAGAATTAGAACAACCCAATGGGTTACGTCGTATTATTCGTGAAAATGGTTCTGTGGTGGCGATTGTTGAGCAAAAAGATGCGAATGCAGAACAGCTCAAAAATCCAAGAAATCAACACTGGCGTAATGGTTGCAAGTGGTGCAAGTTTTAAAAAATGGTTGGGGCAATTTAAATAACAATCGCACCAAGGTGAGTGATTACATTACCGATGTGATTGCGATGGCGAATGCAGAAGGCAACAGTGCAAGCAGTGCAAGCTAACGGAATTTTGTAGAGTTGAGGGTGTAAATAACCGTCAGCAACAAAGCTACTCTTGAGCGTTTTTACCAGACAAGCTGAAAAATTGATGCTTTGCAGGTGTGACTTTACTTTGATCCAAATCGTTTCGATGTTCGCGGAACGATTGAACATGGTATAAAGATGTGACCATTGATGTGAACGTGATAGAGCGACATTAAACTTGGCAACAACGAAAATCGGTGCAGGTTGCGTATTGAAAAATGTGGTGATCAGCGATAACGTTAGAAAATTAAAACCTTATTCTGTGTTAGAAGATGCGATGGTTGGGCCATAGATCAGCGATTGGTCCATTCTCACGCTTACGCCCAGGGGCAGAATTCGCCGAAGAAGCACGCAATGTGGGCAACTTCGTGGAAATCAAAAAGCGACTGTGGGTAAAGGCTCAAAAGTGAATCACTTAACTCACATTGGCGATGCGGTGGTATAATGTGCAATGAAATGGTGCGGGCGTGCAACTACGCCTATGGAGCAAACAAATTCAAAACCGTTATTGGTGATGATGTATTCGTCGGTTCAGACAGCCAACTAGTTGCTCCTGTAGAGTGCCAAAGGTGCAACCATTGGTGCAGGCAGCAACTCATCACCAAAAACGTAGGCGAAGGCGAATTAGTCATCACCCGCGTGGCACAAAAACATATTCAAGGCTGGAAACGTCTGACCAAGCGAAATAATCCCCCAAGCGGTCCGAAATTTCTATATAATTTGCAAAATTTTTAAAGAGGAAAAATTATGGGTTTTTAACTGGTAAACGCATTTTAATCACAGGTTTAGCAAGCAATCGTTCAATCGATACGGTATTGCACAAGCGATGCACCGTGAAGGGGCAGAACTTGCGTTCACTTATTTAAACGATAAATTAAAAAGGTCGTGTAGAAGAGTTTGCGAAAGAATTTGGTTCAGACATCGTACTTCCAATGGATGTAGCAGAAGATCAAAACATCACAGATTGTTTCGCACAATTAGACTCAACGTTGGGAAAAATTTGACGGTTTTGTTCACTCAATTGGTTTTGCACCAGCAGACCAATTAGATAGCGACTATGTGGCAGCGGCACGCTGAAGGTTTCCGCATTGCACACGACATTGAGTGCATATGCTTTGTGGCAATGGCACAGGCGGCTCTGCCCAGTTTTAAACCCTAAACTCAGCGCTTTATTAACTCCTTTCATACTTAGGATGCTGAGCGTCAATCTCTACTACAACGTAATGTGTTTAGCCAAAAGCGTCATTAGAAACGCGAAAGCTACACGCGTAATGGCAGATTTAGGGTAAAGAGAGCATCCCGTGTAAATGCGATTTCTGCAGGTCCACCTCGTACTTTAGCGAGCTTCTGGGGATACAAGACTAAAAATGTTATCTGATTTTGAGAAAACAGCACCTTTTACGCCGTACTGTAACGATTGAAGATGTGGGTAACTCAGCTGCATTCTTATGTTCGAGACTCAGCTGGTGGTATCACAGGTGAAGTGGTTCACGTAGATGCAGTTTAGCATCGTGGCATGGGTGATATTAGTGCGGAATAATTGCCGAGTTGAACCAAATTACCATTTTTGCCTGCCCTGTAGCAGGTGGGCTATTAAGAGAATTATGTTTTCAAACAATCCCCTTTTGAGCCAATTAAAACAACAAATGGAAGCTAATAAAGATATACGGAAGGACGCGTTAAAGCGACCGATAAATCTTACGGCTTTTTAGAGATGCGAAAAAGCTTTTTATTCCGCCTACGGAAATGAGTGATGCACGGTGATACCGTAAAAACGGTGGTAAAAACGATGAGGTGATAAGGCTTCGGTAGAAATTGATAGCTTATTAGACTGATGTTAGGCGCTTTATCGCTCAAGTTCGCTACAACCGCGAGGGTAAAGTTACGAAAGCTTAGGTGGATCATCCAAGCATTAAAAATATCATTTCAGCCAATACGCACAAATGTGAAAAGAAAAATTGCATGGCGATTGGTTGTGGCGCAACTGAAAACCCACCCATTGCGTGATGATCGCTTTTTCTTTGCCTCAAGTGACACAATTTATTTGCCATCGAGCTGATAATTTCGGCCCCGTGGTGGGTAACATTGGCTCGCCACGAACAACGCGCGAGCCTGTGGCAACTGAGAAAACGTTATAGTTTAAACGATGAATTAATACGCAAGATTTGAGTGATCTCTGTTTCACCACCATCGACAGCGAAAGTACGCAAGATATGGATGATGCCCTGATTCATTCAGCCAATTGAAGAGAATGGCACACAAACGGGCTGGCGTTTGGTGGTAGCTATTGCCGATCCGACAGCCTATATCCTGAAAATTCGGCGATTGAGCGGCTCGCCAACGTTGTTTTACCAACTACTTTACCTGGCTTTAACATTCCAATGTTACCGCGTGAATTATCGGATGATCTTTGCTCGCCTAGCCTAATGCGAAACGCCCTGCATTAGTGGGGTATCGAAACCGATTTTGGGCGGTAATATCAGTAAAGAGGTGGAGTTTGTTTCTGCGTGGGTGAGAGCAAAGCAAAAATTGAGTTTTTACGACCATGTTTCAGATTATTTGGAGAAAGCGTGGAAAATGCGTGGCAGCCTGAAAATGAACAAGTGGAGAGCAGCAGATTGATTGGCTATATCAATTCACCCAGCTCGCATCAACTGGCGTAAAGAAAATGCCTTGATGTTCAATGAGCAAGGCGATTGATTCATTTGAGTTAGAATGAAGATGGTTCTGTGCGTGAAATTCACTTTAGAATTCCGCCGTGTTACTAACAAATCATCGAGAGGTATGTATTAGCCAATATTTGCGCGGCACACTTGGCAAATTGCGCAAAAACGGGCGTATTTAACACGCACGCAGGCTTCGACCCGAAAAAATTGGAAGCCGTTAGAACCTTCTTGTTAAATACTTTAACCGATGAAACCACAGCAGAAGATCAACTCTGACGCAATGATCGTTATTCTGCAGAAAAATTGGCAACATTAGAAGGCTATTGTGCAATGCAACGTGATGTGCGCGAGTTCTAGAAAAACTTCTTGGAACTACGTTTGCGTCGTTATCTCACGTTTGCTGAATTTAAAGCGAAGTTGCTCGCACTTTGGCTTGGGTAGCCATACGCGACTTGGACCTGACCAATCCGTAAATATGGCGATATGGTAAATCGTACCGTTTAATTAAGCAAGTGTTGGCAGACAAAGAGGTACATGCGTGTAGAGCAGAGTATTTTAGACCGCTTGCAAGAAGTACGTAAGCAAAACCGAATGGTAGAACGCGATATTGCAGATTATACGCTCGCTACTTGCATCCAATGGTAAACAAGCGGTTGAATTTGAGTGCGAACTTGCTGATGTTTCCGCGTGGTTTGCAGTGCAAGAGTGATTGAAAATGGCGCTTCTATTTCTGTCCCGTTCTCAAAGCCTTCGACGATGAGAAAGCTGAAATGGATTTCCGCCCTGAAGGAGTTAGCGATTTACATCAAAGGCGAAAACCTACCAAATCGGGCGAAAGGTGAAAAGCTAAAACTTACGGAAGTGCGTTTGGATACCCGCTCAATTGTAGGGCAGCAGTTGAGTAATAAGTTGATTTAAAATATACAAGCGGTTGATTTTTGTAAGAGTTTTTACGAAAATGAATCGCTTATCTCGGAGAGTATAATGGAGTTTTTATTCAAGGTCTAATTGTTTGCTTTGGGTTGATTGTTTCCATTGGGGCACAAAAATGCTTTTTACTTGCTAAGGTATTTTTAAAACAGCACGTTTTTGCTGTTGCATTAATTTGTTTTTCTAGGCGATGTGTTTTTGATGACGGTTGGTGTATTAGGGCTTGGAGAATTGATTAGTCGATTACCCTGTTGTGAGCTTGTTTCAGCTATTCTTGAGCTGTTTTTCTTTTTACGTATGGAAGTCGATCTTTTCTAAATATATTTAAAGCAGATGGAGCTTTAACGCAGAGTAGTGAAAATATAACAAGTTTAAAACGTATCTTGATGGTTACTTTTTGCGGTGTACGTTTTTAAATCCGCACGTTTATATTGGATATGGTAGCGATTTTAGGTGCGATTGAGGAAAACTCGCTTTCAGCGAGAAAAATTGCTTTTTATTTGAGCATTGTTGCTCATTCATTTGGTTTTTGGGATGAGGTCATGGAGCGGATTTTTGCCCCTTACCTTGCTAAACGCCGTACTTGGCAAGATGCTAGATTTTATTACGGGTGTGATAATGTTTGTGATTGCAGCAAGTCTTGTCATGTATGCTTGGCGTTTAATAATGCAACTTTAAGCAAAAGTTTATCTCAAAACGTCCAAATTATCTCGTTGAAATAAATGCCTATTTTTGCTATATTATACGGGCAATTTTTGGACTCGCTTTTGAGCGGTCGGTAGTGCGTGAAATAACAATAAATAACGGATTTCGTTTTTATGTTTAAAAATTTCTTGATTATTTTCAACGATTTATCAATCGATCTTGGTACAGCAAATACGTTTAGTTTATGTAAAGGGACAGGGTATTGTGCTTGATGAGCCTTCTGTAGTGGCAGTGCGTCAGGATAGAATGGGATCGTTAAAAAGTATTGCTGCTGTTGGTTCAGATGCAAAAATTGATGCTTGGTCGTACGCCAAAAAGTATTATGGCGATTCGTCCGATGAAAGATGGCGTAATTGCTGATTTTTGTAACAGAAAATGTTGCAGCATTTTCATTAAACAGTGCATAGCAGTAACTTTTATGCGTCCAAGCCCGCGTGTATAGTGGTAAAGCAGCAGGTGCAACGCAGGTTGAACGCCGTGCAATTAAAGAGTCTGCAATTGGTGCGGGTGTCGTAGTTTATTTAATTGAAGAGCCAATGGCTGGCAGCTATTGGTGCTGGATTGCCAGTCCATGAAGCAACAGGTTCTATGGTTATTGATATTGGTGGTGGTACAACCGAAGTGGCTGTGCTTTCATTAAATGGTATTGTGTACTCAAGTCTCTGTGCGCATCGGTGGCGATAAATTAGATGAAGCGATTGTCGCTTTATGTGCGCCGTCATTTCGGTTCAGCGATTGGTGAAGCTACCGCAGAACGTATCAAAAAAGAGATCGCAACAGCAAAAATTGAAAATGATGATGATATTTTAGAGATGGAAGTACACGGTCATAACCTTGCAGAAGGAGCTCCTCGTACGTTCACTTTAAATTCAAAAACACGTGTTAGAAGCAATCGAACAGCTATTAACTGGAATTGTAGATGCAGTAAAAGCGGTGTTAGAACAATGCCCACCAGAATTAGCAGCTGATATTTTCGAACGTGGTATGGTATTAACTGGCGGTGGTGCTTTATTAAGAAATTTAGACCGCTTGTTATCAGATAGTACGGGTGTGATGGTAGTTACAGCGAAGAGCATTTAACTTGTGTGGCTCGCGGTGGTGGTAAAGCGTTAGATAGGATCGATATGCACGGTGGCGATGTTTTCAGCCATGATGAATAATATCGGTTAATTATTCAAAAGTAGAAATGGACATCAGCTTTATGTCCATTTTCTATTTGACTCAACCCTTTTTCATTTTATTAGCAACTCTATGAAGCCACTTTTGCGAAAAGCCCCTCGTTAGGGGTTCGCCTCTTCTTTGCAATTTGTATTTCAATCACGCTGATTACATTAGATGGTCGAAGCAGTGCGATGATCCAGATTCGTAATATGCTCGAAACCGCAGTCAGCGGCTTATACTATTTTGCCAATACACTCCTGCTCTGTGTTAGATGGCATCAGTGATAATTTTATTGATACTAACAAATTGCAGCTTGAGAACCGAGTGTTAAAAGAGCAACTTCGCGAGAAAAATGCCGATTTGTTGTTACTCGATCAGCTAAAAGTTGAAAACCAGCGTCTGCGTTTGCTGTTAGGCTCACCTTGCGTCAAGATGAATATAAGAAAATCACTGAAGTTTTAACCTCAGAGATGGATGCTTATCGCCAGCAAGTGAGTTATCAATCAAGGGCAAAAACAGGTGCTTATGTTGGGCAGGCTGTGATTGATGAGCGTGGGGTTGTAGGACAGGTGATCTCGGTAGGTGAAAAATATGAGTCGAGTGTTGCTGATTACCGATATTACTCATGCTGTGCCTGTGCAGGTATTACGTAATGATGTGCGAGGTATCGCAAATGGCACGGGGCATAATGACGAGCTTGTTATCGATAATCTGCCTCGTTCGACTGATATTGTGAAAGGCGATGTACTTGTTACTTCGGGCTTAGGTGGTCGCTTTCCAGAAGGCTATCCCGTAGCCATTGTGGAAAGCGTTACCAACGATACTAAAAGCCAATTCGCTCGCATTATTGCCAAACCGCTTGCCTCATTAGATCGCTTGCGTTATTTGCTTTTTATTGTGGCCAATTAACGATCGAAATGCGTAAAGCCCAAGCCCTTTCTCCTCAAGAAGTGCGAGAGGTGGTTGAAGAGCGTCGTCGTAGCGTTAGCCCAATTGATCGTTTGCGTAATTTAACAAATAAGAAAGAGCAGGTTGAGGATAAGTCAGAAGAGAAACCAGAGGTTCTTGATCAAACAGATGAAGCTTCGGATAACCCTGCAGCCCAACCAGAACCTGTGCAAGACCAAGAACATCATACTGAACAGGGAGCAGAATAATGCGACAGCATCTACTTTTCCAAATTATTGTGTTGGCGTTTATTTTTGTGGTCGCCCTTTGATTTTAGAAATTATGCCTTGGCCTGTTGGTTTGCAAGGCTTTCGCCCTTCTTGGCTTATTCTTGTGTTGATTTATTGGGCATTGCACCGCCTGATAAAGTCAGTGTGGGTACGGCTTTTGTAGCTGGCATCATTTGGGATTTGATTTTAGGCTCAGTGCTTGGTGTTCACGCACTTGTGCTTTCTATAGCGATCTCATTTTGTTGCAAAAACACCATCTTATTTTGCGAAATCTCTCTCTTTGGTTACAAGGTGTGATTGTAATTGCTTATATTATTGCCATTCGCATTTTTATCTATTTAATTGGAACACTGTTGCATTTCTGCTACTTTCAATAGTCAAGAAATTATTGGAGCAGTAATTAGCGGTATTCTCTGGCCTTGGGTCTTCTTGCTCATGAGACAAATTCGTCGTCAATTACGTTTACGTTAGAGGAGGGAAAAATGAGCACTCTCTTTTAGATTTTGCTGAAGATTTTCGACCACTTTCTGCCCGAATGCGCCTCGTACACTGGCAGAGTATCGCGGGCAAACGCACTAATTGCTGAAGGTGAGCCTTTGCAAAAAGCGATTTCAATGCAACGGGCACATTCAATGATCTTCTGGGCCCTCCTGGCACGGGTAAAACCACATTAGCAGAGATTATTGCTCATTTCGAATGCAGAGTAGAGCGTCTTTTCAGCGGTAACGTCTGGCATTAAAGAGATTCGCGAAGCCATTGATAAAGCAAAATGAAATCAGCAAACAGGTAGAAGAACGGTACTGTTTGTGGACGAAGTGCATCGTTTTAATAAAAGCCAACAAGATGCGTTTTTGCCCCATATTGAAGATGGCACGATTATTTTTATTGGTTTCAACAACGAAAATCCATCCTTTGAGTTAATAATGCTTTGCTTTCTCGAAATCAAATTTTGTCTCAAACCACTTCAAAAGCAAGATATTCTAAGATATGAAATCAAGCTTTTGATCTGACAAAAGAGCGGGGCTTGGTGAGCGAGACTTTTGTGTTTGAAGATGAAGTACTATTTACTTGCCGATTATGTGAATGGTGATGCTCGTTATGCATTAAATTGCTTAGAGTTAATGTCGGATATGGCGGAAACGACCGCAAAAGGCAAGTTACTCAATAAATCCTGTTAACAGAAATTCTAGGCGAACGCCAAGCCTGTTTTGATAAAGGCGGTGATCGCTATTACGATCTGATTTCAGCACTGCATAAATCTGTTCGAGGCTCTTCGCCTGATGGTGCATTATATTGGTATGCCCGCATTTTACATTGCAGGCGGTGACCCGACTTTATGTTGCACGCCGATTATTAGCCATTGCCTCTGAAGATATTGGGTGCTGATCCACGTGCGATGCAAATTGCGATTAATCGCGGGATTGTTATACCAGAGTAGGAGCTTATGAGAGGAGCGAGCCATTGCACAAGCGGTTATTTATTTGGCTGTTGCCCCAAAAAGCAATGCAGTTTATACGGCGTTCAATGAGGCAAAACGTTTGGCAAAAGAGGCGAAAGATGATGATGTGCCAGAGCATTTGCGTAATGCACCAACACAGTTGATGAAATCACTGGGTTATGGCGATGAGTATCGTTATGCTCACAATGAACTGAACGCTTATGCCGCGGTGAAAATTATTTCCCACCTGAGTTGAAGGATACAGCATTCTACTTCCCAACTGAGCGTGGAATGGAAAAACAGATCAAAGAAAATGGCGTGGCTGAAAGCTACAAGATGCTCAAAGTCCACAGAAACGATATAGATAGTCCAATATAAATAGAGAAAAGCGGTGGGATTTGCAGAAAGTATTTGCAATTCAACCGCCTGTAACATTATGCTTGATATTCTGCTTCCTGCCTGGCTTTTGAGGCTTATTACCTCACTGATTACCGCACCGCTTGGTGCTTTTGTTGTTTGGCGGAAAATGGCGTATTTGGCGATACGCTTTCTCACTCTGCATGCTTGGCGTCGCACTGGCATCTTTCCTTGAGGTTGATCCTCATATTGCCGTGATCGTGATGACAGTTATTCTCGCAATGGCTTTAGTCTGGCTTGAGCACAAAACCAACTATTCAGTTGATACCGTACTCTGGCATTATCGCCCATTGCAGCCTTTCCTTGGGCGTGATTACGATGAGTTTGCTTGATAATGTCCGCGTGAGATTTAATGTCTTACCTCTTTGGCGATCTTTTCGCGATCAACTTCTTTAACGATGTGATTTTTATCGGCATTGGTGTCGTGTCATTGGTGGAATTTTAGCCTTCTTCTGGTCTAAACTACTCTTTACGATTAGCCCAGAATTGGCGCAAGTGGAAGGATTGAATGTTGCTCGTGTGCGATTATTACTGATGCTCCTCACCGCATTAACGATAGCCTTGAGTATGAAATTTGTTGGGGGCGTTAATTATTACTTCACTTTTAATTATTCCATCTGCCACAGCAAGCGTTTCGCTCGTACACCAGAAGCAATGGTTGTTTATGCCATTGTTTTTAGCATTATTGCGGTCTCTCTCGGACTGCATTTTCAGGGATTGAGATGCTGCAGGACCATCAGTAGTAGTGTGCAGGGCATTGTGTTAAGTTTATTTAAAAAGAGGCATAATATGCAACAATTTGAACCACTAACGACTCTGCAGCTTGGGCAGAGCCAGTTGAGTATGCTTTTATGCTTGTCAGCAGTAAGGTAAAACGCTTTTTGCAAGCGGTTACAAATTTTACCTGCTTATTTGGCTGAGCATGGTGTGAGTCAAAGGCGGTAAAAATGATGTACAACAGATTTTGACCCACTTTAACGTCTCGCACCGTTGCATCATGAGGACGAAGAACAGGATTTCTTCCCGCGTGGTGGCTGTTTACCTCAAGCACAAGAACAGATTGATGCACTTGAAAGTCAGCATATTCATTTGCATCAGAGTTGATGCACGATTCAATTGAAGAATTATTAGAGGATAAACGAAATTCTGTGGATGAGGCGTTAATCAAGCGGTTTATTTCAGGCTGATTTGCATATTCCACCGAGGAGCCATTATTTGAATTAGAAGGAATATCTCTCAAGAAAAATTAGCGGAAATAGAGACAAGTAATGGCAGAACGCAGAAAAATAAAAGGGTAATTAAATGAAATTATTAAACTGGATAGCCTTTATCAACATTTATTTTTAATGTTTCTTTTGCTATTGCAGCACCTAAAAACAGTGAAGTAAAAGAGAATCAGCTCGTATTCTATGCAAAATGCTTTTGACGATTACAACACAAGAACGAGAGATGATTATTGATCAAAATGGGCAGGCATTATCTCAATTTAAATATAGATTACGAATAGTACGGATAAACCTCTGGCTAACATTCGAGTGGATCAGTGTTTATATTCGCAATCGCCAAGTCGTTTATAGTCAAGATATGCAGTTAGATCTAGAAAATACCTACAGCCTAAACAGTCATTGTCTCTCAATTTACAAATTCCTTTTGCGAAAATTGAAAATATCGTCCTGCTTTTAAAATACAGAAAAATTGAAGTATATAAAGTAGCAAGATTGATTGCATTTTAGTGATAAAACAACATTAACAAAGGGATAGAACCCGGCCGAGTCGCTCAGATAAAGCGGTTGTACTACCAAAGTTATGCGAAACTCTGGTCAGATTTAACAGAATATCTTTGTCCAATGCCACTATTGTTCTTTAGACCCAGGACTTATGTGAGACCTTGTCACGTTATACTTCTTCTTCGCCAAGAAAAGTGTGAGAGATATTGAATTATTGTGCGATGAGGAGAATATTTTTATCTTAGAGGAAATATTCCCTCGTTATTCTTTTTAAAAACTGCAGGCTCTACCTCGTTTTGGCAAAAATAGTCTCACTTCAAATATGGAATGAATGATCAAAATCTCTTCAATTATCCCTATAGAAAAAGCCAATTTTTAAATCTAGAAGATTCTAGATAATATCTTTTAAATTTAATTACTCTAGAAAAATGAGGTAAATTAATATTACATAATTAAATTGAACTATAATGATTATCATTATCTTTTCATAAAGAGTATCGTAGATGATGTGTTTAACAAAAATGGTTTTATTACTTCCCTTTCTTATTAAATGCGTGTTCAAGTGGCGGAGGATCTTTTGATGTCGATACGGTGTCAAAAGATTCCCCTACACCAAGTAAAAAACAATTTAAAGATGAAGAGTCTCACCCTGATGCCTGTGCCAAGTAAGAATCTTTCTGCAGTGCAAGCCCAACATTAGGTACCGCAATGAAAATGAAAAGCACGTAATTTATTTGATCGCGGTGGAAAAGAGAATCTTTTTCAGAAGAAGAATATGAAACGTTAGGACTTCAATATGATAAAGCAAGAGTCGCTGAATCAACAGCTGATGGCTCTATTGTAGATAGTAATGATGGATCAGTCCTTATTTTACTCGGCTGACATATGTTCGTTCAGGAGTCATGCAATGATAGCTGGAGAAAGAGATATACCTAATAAAACGTTTTTATCTGGTTTTTATGGCTATGCATTTTTATTTTGGTGAAAAACCATCAAGAGCGTTACCAGTGAGGTAATGCTCATTATAAAGGGACTTGGGACTTTTATTACGAATGTTAAAAATGGTAGAACTTATCCATTACTTGGAAGTCAGGCAGCAATAGAGAAGTGCTGTCAAATGATATTGATGATTTGCTAACGAATAGAAAATGATGCGTTGATCCATCAACTGATTTTGGTTTAAAGCGATGAGTTTGACGTTAACTTGGCAATAAAACATTAACTGGGCAGTTATATCGAAAATAAAACGTCAAACGCAAATTCGTCAGCTAGTTTATGATTTAAACGCAACGCTTCACGGTAATCGTTTTATTGAGATGCTGTCGTACCGATAAAACAGGTCAAGATTATCATTTTACTTCTGATGCAAAAGATGCGTTAGAGGAGGATTTTCATAGCCCTCATGGTGAGGAGTTAGGTGGAAAATTTTTGACGGATGACAAGCGAGTCTTCACGGTATTTGGTGCAAAAACGAAATGATGAATCATTAACAGCGAAACACAGTTTGATGCAAAAACAAATTTCCTTTTCTGCAGTAGGAAATGGGGATGTTGGAACGATTTTTAACATAAAAGATACCACTACATTTTGAGTGAGGTAAATTATCTAGTGGTTGATAACCAACGTCTTCCTCTTAGCCAGCGATTCAAATTCTGCCTTTACAACAACATCAGAACACCACGTAAAGAACACAGCTGAGAAAAACGATAGAGACAGTTGTTTGCTGCCAAAATCTGAATAGCGTAAAATTTGGTCTTTACTGAGTAAAGATAATAAAGAACGTAAGCAGATCATCAATTCCTTATAGGGGCAGAAGTTCGACTAAAGAAATTGAGGCTTTAAAAGGACCAGCATTTTATCGTGGTACTTGGGATGGTTATATCACTAATGGGGAAACCTCTTGCACAGCTTCTGCAACAAATAAGAGTACCGGAGATATAGCTGAGTTTACGGTGGATTTTGATAATAAAACCCTGACTGGCGAATTGAAAAAAGCAGGTAGCCTTAATACTGTTTTTGATATTAACGGTAAATTAGATGAAATAGTTTTAGTGGTACGGCTCCAACAAAGGGTGATGGCTTTGCACTCGATACTAAAATACGCTAGATTCTACAAAAGTTCGTATTAATACTGAGGTAAAAGGGGCATTTTATGGAGCAAAAGGGTCTGAATTAGGGGGCATTTAGTGCTAACACACTAGATGATAGTAACAAAAGCCAAAGCTGTGTTGTAGTTTGGAGCCAAAACGTCAAGTTGATGACAGCTCAATAAGTTTTAAGAATAAAGAAAATGAATACACTCAAAATTTTGTTTAAATGTATTGACTTGCCTTTTTATTCTCTAGTTATGCTTTAGCAGAAGAGCGGGATCCATAACATTAGATACTGTAAATGTTATCTCAAAGAAAATAAAAACGCTAAAGATAATGAGTAACGAGACTAGGGTAAAATTGTTTAAGACCACGGGAAACAATGAATTGGGAACAGGTGCTTATATTCGCGATCTTACTCGTTATGATCCTGGTATTTCAGTAGTGAACAAGGAAGAGGAGCAAGTTCTGGCTAATTCAATTCGAGGAATGGATAGAAACCGTCGCTTTTACTTGTAGATGGTTTTACCTCAAACACAATCTTATGTAGCACAAAAGCCCTCTTGTAGCAAGTTCTGGATATGCTGGAACAGGTGCTATAAATGAAAATTGAGTATGAAAATATTAAAGATATTGAAAATCAGTAAAGGGTCAAGTTCTTCAGAATATGGAAATGGTGCGTTAGCAGGTTCCGTGACTTTCAAAATAAATCTGCAGAGGATGTGTCGAAGGAGATAACCGGGTGCTATCAAAAATGCTTATTCAAGTAAGAATAAAGGGGTTCACACATTCTTTGCTATGGCAGGAAAAATGAGAAGTAGAGGTGTGTGTGATTTATACTTATCGTAATGGATCGAAACACAAGTGTAAAGATGCCTTAAAAGGTGTGCATCACTATCATCGCCTTGTTGCAAAACTGCCGAACAACATTCTTATTTTGTTTTACAGATGGTGTTCTGATTACGAACGATGTAAAATAATGCCAAAATGCCAGCTATTATTAGCTCGTAACAAGAAACTGCGAATGCATCTGATTACACAGGTGCGAATCGAATTAAACTAATCGATGCAATATCAAAGTGACTCTTGGTTTTTAAGAGGGGATATCATTTTCTGAAAGTCATTATCTTGGTGGTATTTTTGAACACACTAAACAAAAATTTGATATACGAGATATGACAATGCCTGCTTATTTAAGCACAAATGTGGCACGTTCTGATGATAATGCACCATTTTATCATGGTAATAACTACGGAGAGTATCAACATACTGGAGATGGGCGAGGCTTAAATTATGCAGCGGTCTTTTTTTTGACGAACATCATCAAAAACAACGTTTGGGTATTGAGTATATTTATACGCATCCAACTAAGGCAGGTTTGCTAGATAAAGCGAAGTTAAGTGTTAACCAACAGTCTATTGATCTTGATAGTTATCTACAGCATACTCATTGTAGTACTTATCCAAATCCTAGCAAAACGTGTAGACCTGAACTGATAAAACCATTCTCGTTCTATCATTCAGACCAGACATGTTTATACAAAAAGAGCATAATTTGATTCAGCTTGATCTGAGAGTAACCTGATCAGATTACTCATCAAATTGCGTTTAATCTTGGTTTTGATAATTTTAATTCAACACTTCAACATAAAATTATTTGACTCAGCGTGTCATTGCTTCCAGCAAGTAGTATTTTATGAAAAAGTGAAATGGGTATAAAGACAAGCCTGTGTCCGAGTCCTAAAGCGTATCTCGCAGGACAGGATTTTTGTGATTATAGTGGTGCATCTTCTAACTATCGGGCACGCAATATTAGAAAAATATCAGGCAAAAACTATTATGTTGCAGCTCGAGACAATATGTCATTAGGAAATATATTGATTTAGGTATAGGCGTTCGTTACGATGTTTATCGAACCAAAAGCCAATGAATCCCAAATTAGTACAGGACAATTTAAAAATTTCTCTTGGAATAGTGGTATTGTTGTTAAACCAACAGATTGGGTGATTTCTCATATCGTATTTCGACAGGATTCAGAAATCCAAGTTTTTCAGAGATGTATGGTTGGCGTTATGGTGGAAGCGATGTTTATGTTGGTAAATTTAAACCTGAAACCTCTCGTAATCAAGAATTTGGTATCTCGTTTAAAGGTAACTTTGGGAATATTGAAGCAAGCTATTTTAATAATGCGTATAAAAACTTAATTGCTTTCGCAGAAGAGCTGGGTACTGATGGTAAAGGTAAGGGACTATGGCTACCATAATGCACAGAATGTAAAAACTTGTTGGTGTAAACATTACCGCACAACTAGATTGGAATGGGATCTGGCATTCCTTATATGGATTTTATTCTACCTTTGCTTATAATCGTTTAAAGTGAAAAGATAAACAAGTCAATCCTGCTCTTGCACCGTGAATAATTCTCTTTGATGCGATTCAGCCTAGTCGATATGTGATTGGGTTAGGTTATGATCACCCTAACGTAGTTGGGGGAATAAAATGCAATGTTTGCAATCTAAAGCAAAAGTCTTCTCAAGATTGTCGAAATAAATTATTAGGCGAAAATACTAAAGAGATTAAAAGCAACAAATAAACGTACCCGTGCTTCATAATTTTAGATCTTTTCAGGTTATGTTTCTCTGAATAAATATATGCTATTACGTTTGGGCGTATATAATGTATTCACTATCGTTATGTAACTTGGGAGACGATAGACAAACTGCACAAGGTGCTGTTAATCAACACCAAAATATGGTAACATACTCGTTATGCTGCTCCTGGTCGTGACTATACGATGACGTTAGAAATGAAGTTCTAAATTGCTATAAACCTGCCTTTACTGTGCAGGTTTTATTTTATTGAAATGATTGTTTTAATGGTTTTGAAGGGAATAACCTGCCTTTACAGAGATCAATCTAATCGTTTCATTGTAACAATCATGCTGATTGTATTATACTTTTAGGGCTAGAGGCTAAATTTGCGAGAAAAATTGCAAATTTCTGAAATCCCTTAAAAATCACCGTACTAGTTTAGTAGTGTAATTTTGCAAAATAATTTTTACAATGATATTTTCGTTCCTTTCTTCAGCAGTTTTTAAAAGCAATATCGCTTGGATTGGAGCGTTGGAGCTTGGTTTGATTTATATACTGCTGCTCTGGGCGTGTTGATTTCTTATAAAATTTTAGATTTCCCTGATTTAACGGCGGATGGCTCCTTTTCCTTTAGGCGGATCAGCTTTGTGTGGTTTGTATCTTGCAAGGTCTAAATCCTTGGTTGCGACACTTTTGCACATTCGCGGGTGCATTGGCGGGTGTGATTACGGCAAAGCCTTTACATTGGCTTTTGTGAAAATCGAAAAATTGCTTTCAGTATTTTAATGATGATTGCCCTTTATTCCACTAATCTACGCATTATGGGAATGCCAAATCTGCCTTGCCTTGGCGAAGGACAATTTATGATGTGATGCCCATTGGAAGATGATGTGCAACTTGCATTAGTGATTTGACATTAGCGTTTTGTGGTGATTATTGCAAAATTTTATTTGACCTTTTCTTCTCAACTCAAATTGACAGCTGTAAGAACGACAGGCACCAATACCGAATGGCAAAAGCACAAAGGGATTAACATCCAATGAGTAATAACCATTTTAGGGATGGCAATTTCTAACAGCTTGATTGCTTTTAGCTGGAGCATTACATGTACAAAGCAATGTGGGTGGAGTGGATATTTCTATCAGCGTGGGCACAATTGTAATTGGCTTGGCAGCGGTTATTATCAGCGAAACGTATTCTCAACAAAACGTATTATCGGCTAACCACTGCAGTGTTAATTGGTTCAGTGTTGTATCGTGGTTTTATTGCGTAGCCTTGAATAATAATGAGGTGTTAAATTCGATTGGTTTCCAGACCGCAGATCTGAATTTAATTACAGCAGCGCTTTTGGTCGTTTTTTGTGTTGGTATTGCAAAATTAAAACAACGCTTTTGGCAAAACGGGTTAATGATGATTGAGCTAAAAATGCTATTCATTACCTTAATAAAGGCGGCAATTGAAAACTCAGTATTAAAACATCATTAACGGTTGGGCCGGCGAATTTGTTGTTCCGTTATTGGTAGCAACGGGCTGGAAGTCTACTACTATGCTGAATGCGATTAGTGGCGATTGTTCCGGTGGATAGCGGTGATGTTACCCAATTCAAGGTCAGAATGTGAATCAAAGCAGCAGCTGGCAGCGTGCAAACCGTGTTGCTCGCGTGTTTCAAGACCCCAATGGCGGGTACGTGTGAAGATCTTACCATTGAAGAGAGAATATGGCGCTTGCCCTGTCAGCGCGGGCACGTAGTTTTTCATTTGCTGATGTAAGCGCCAACAACGTGAATTTTTCCACGTGGTTCAAAATTGCGCTTTGTAGTTTGGGCTTAGAAAACCAGCTTAACCGACCGAATGGGGCGTTTATCGGAGCGGTCGGCGTCAAGCGTCGAGGCAAACCTGTGATGGCTTCGCTTCAACCTTCAAGCATTACTCTTGCTGGACGAACACACCGCAGCACTCGATCAAAAACAGCTGATTTTGTGATGCAGCGACCGATAAAATCATTCCGAGACAGAAACTAACCACACCTTGATGGTGACTCCGTTCAGTGAAAACCAAAGCATCTAGAATATGGGGATCCGCACGGTGATGCTGCATCAAGGACAAGTTGCGTTTGATGTGATCAGCGCAGCGTAAACGAGTGGATTAGTGCTACGATCTGTTGCAGCATTTTCCAGCAAAACCGCCATGAACAATTGGCTGATGATGGAGTTGCTGTTGGGTGTTTAATTTATTGATTAAGAAATTGCAGCAACTTGTGTTTGCTCTGAGCGTAGGGGCGTGTTGAACACGCCGCTTTTTGACTCAGATCTGAGATAAATACGATGAAATACACCAGACAAAATTGCGCCCCTTCGGTAAAGATGGCTGGGTTTAAAGCACTAATATTCGAGGCTTTCGTCCACGAGCTGCAGCTTGAAATGGCGCAAGCGGTTGGAAGAGCAGTAAAATTTGCCACCCCTGCGGTGGTAGAGGCTGGGACACAGGCACAGGAAAACACCTTTGCTGTTGTGGTGCCTGCCACTCGGGCAGAAAACGATTGTTTCCACGGGCTCAAAAACTTACAAGATCAGTTGCTTTAGTCGCTGAGTTTACCTGCATTTCAAAAAGCGCTTGAAATATAAAGGCAAAGGTCGCGCCTTGCTGAAAGGGCGTGCAGTGCACCTCTGTTTGGGCACGTTTGAATCGGCTGATTGCGATGGGGTGGCGGGTGATCGTTCGGTGCTGGCAATGCTCTTTCAGTGCAAAAATGGCATCAATCCACAGACAGGCGAGTTTAGAGTGAATGTGCGGCGATTGCCGAAGATAGCCCGATTTTGACCACTGATTGGTCAGCGCGGCAGAAAGCTGTTTAGGTTCGACTATAAAGATCTGCCACGTGGTACAAGCACGTAAAAAGCGATGCATTTTGAGATGTTGTCGTCGTCAATCATCACCTTTTGTGCGGATATGGCAGTGAAAGAAACGGGCAGGAAGGCTTTCGTGAGTTGGTTCCTGAAGCTGAGTTGGTGATTTTGATGAGCTCATCAGCTGCCTGATATTGCCAGCCAATGATGCTGGGCAATCGCTAACGTCCCGTTTGCTGGTACGATCTTTTGCAAAGATTGCAACGTCAGTTTATCGCTCCGGAATTAAAGATTTGGCACAGCTGGTAAAACGGCCGATCATTTGCGAAAACGATACAAGATTTTCAAATCGTCTCTTAGTGGAGACGGATGGGCAGGTAACGCGACGATTTACGTGAACTCTTTACCAGATCAAAAGTGGTAGTAAACGCTGATATCCAATTTCTTGGTGATCGCTAAAATCGCGGGCGTTCAAATCCTTGGTAAATTTTGACGCCTTACAGTGATTATCAAAATTGGCGATACCGTGCTACTGGTATGACTAATGTTGTTATCCATTAACGGGTAAACGGGTTTGCCTTTGGTTTGATCATTTCATTGATTCTGAAAAATCTCATTTATCTACAATAAATCTGTGCCAGCCTGTAATTAAATAACAAAATTACTCATTATATAATATAAATGATTTAATATAAAGTTACCTTCCTCAAAGTTGGTGCAATCAAAATTCGTTAATCGTTTTAAAGTCATTCTCTTTGAATGCTGGTTCAGATATCAGATAATTGAACAGTTACTGGTATATTGTATTTTTGTTCCTGTGTCGGTTTAAAAATATTATCAATCATTATATAGTTATCTTTTCTATTATATTAATCATATTAATCATTCTCTTTAAATATTATATTTTGTATAATATATTATAATTCTATTTATTCTGTTGGATAATTTCTAAGTTCTTTATTATGTGAGAGGGTGATCTATCTTTGTTCATTCATCATTAATTATATAAATCAATTATGCTATTTGATTATTGTCTGGATCATTTGATTTATGATATTATATCATTATTCTATTTCTTAAATCTGGCTCGTCGTATGTTATAAACTTGCCAATATCATGTGTGTCTTTCTCAGACAATTGAAATTCAGTAGTAGTGATCTTTGATAATCCTCGATAATGCCGTTCTCCTATTCCATTCTTTGAAACCAACGTTTTCAAAATTTTAGTGAATAATTGCCGATCATTCATGGATCTTTGAATGGTAAACATGGAAAATCAATCATTCTTCGTTTGACTCAAATTCATCTCCATTGGAAACGATCTCAACGTGCCGACAGTTGTTGGT
>BNJV01000692.1_pt1 | contig 95559 bp, 133 predicted proteins | sample 8540591 | NCBI WGS metagenome assembly BNJV01 (sample SAMD00202457, study PRJDB9452) | human saliva metagenome | host: Homo sapiens | reverse complement strand
CGTTGTTCAATTATTATTTTATAGATACCCCAGAACTTTTAGGTGAGTTCTCTGTCAGGTCGTTGGCAGATGCCGCTAATTATGTGAATGGACTTGCGATGCAGAAGTATCGTCCAATTAGTGGCGAAGGGGTTACCTGTATTAAAAATAAAGGAATTGGGACAGGGCAGAATAGACTCTTCGTCCGATTTTTGTTCAAATGAAATTGATTCGTATTACAAGGTATATGATGGTGATGCTATATTCTCATGGTCAGGTACTCTTATGGTAAAAATATGGTGTGGGGGGAAAATGTGGACTTAACCAACATCTTTTTCAAGGTTAGTTCAAAAACAACACCTAAATGGTTTTACTATTTTTGGACAAAACATCATTTAGATAATTTTATTAGAATTACAAAGGATAAGGCTGTCACTATGGGGGCATATTAAACGAGGAGAACTGGAAAAAGCAGAAGTTCTGTTCTCAATAATAGTGTAATGAAAAATTAGATATTTTAATGGCTCCATTTCTAGACCAGATTATTGAAAAAGAGTGCGAAATTAGAAAACTAGCTCTGATTGCGTGATACACTCCTTCCTAAACTAATGTCTGGCGAGCTGAAAATTAATGATATAAACAACTAAATTCCATTCGATGGAAGAATGGAAAAGAATATAAGTTGGAGATGTCCTGATCTATCAACACGGCAAAGACCATAAGCAATTAGCTGATGGCGATATACCTATATACGGGCAGTGGAGGCATCATGCGTTATGGTGAGCGGTCGCTGTACGATAGCTCCTTCAATATTAATTCCGAGAAAAGGTAGTTTGAACAATGTAATATATGCCGACAAACCTTTCTGGACTGTTGACACTATGTTTTGGTCCATTATCAACGCTTCTATAGCCAATCCATTATTCGTTTACTATTCCATTTGTAAGAAAGACTTTAAGGTCTGAATGTTGGCTCTGCTGTTCCTAGTCTGACAGTTCCAGTAATAGAAGATATTGATATATTACTTCCATCAAAAGCGACACAAGACAAAGTGGTTTCTGTTCTCAAATCCCTTTGATGATAAAACGAATTAAACCGCCATATAATGATAATTTAGAGCAACAGCCCAGGCTGTTGTTCAAATTATTACTTTTAGATACCCCAGAACTTTTTAGGTGAGTTCCTCTGTCGGGTCGTTGCAGATGCCGCCATTGACGTGAATGGACTATGGATGCAGGAAGTACTCGTCCAATTAGTGGGTAGAAGGGGTTACCTGGGCTATTAAAAAGTAAAGGAATTGGGTACAGCTAATAGACTTTTCGTCCGATTTTGTGTTCAAATGAAATTGATTCGCATGATTAAGGCATATGATGGTGATGGTATATACTCATGTCATGGGTACTCTTTATGGTAAAAATATGGTGGGGAAAATTGACTTAACCAACATCTTTTTCAAGGTTAGCTCAAAACAACACTACAAATGGTTTTACTATTTTTGGACAAAAAATCGTTAGATAATTTTATTAGAATGAAAGGATAAGGCTGTCACTATAAGCATATTAAACGAGGAGAACTGGAAAAAAGCAGAAGTTCTGTTCCCCCATTCAGTGTAAGAAAATAATGAGATATTTTACTGCTCCATTTACTAGACCAGATTATTGCAGAGTGCGAAATTAGAAAACTAGCTCTATTGCGTGACACACTCCTTCCAAACTAATGTCTATGAGCGAAAATTAATGATATAAACAACTAAATTCCCATTTATGGAAGAGAAGAAAGAACAACATAAGAAATCAATTCGTTTCTTCAACGACCGTGAAGTACGTGCCGTATGGGATGAAGAAAATAATTGTTGGTGGTTTTCTGCGACAGACATTGTACGTGCCATTAACGATGAGCCTGACTACACCAAAGCTGGTAACTATTGGCGTTGGTTAAAACGTAAGTTGAAACAAGAAGGCATTGAACCCGTGAGTACTACTCACAGCTTTAAATTTGAAGCACCAGATGGCAAGATGCGTATTGCAGATGTCCTTGATAGTGAAGGAGTGACTTTATTAGCAGCACTATCCTAACAATCGAGCAAATGAGTTCCTTTGATTGGTTTTTACATATAGTGATAATACATTAGATGGTCAAAGTCGAAAGAAAGCATATCAGTTATATGAAAGTGGTTTGCTGAAAAGTCTTGAGCCAGGCAGCATACAATGTTTACAACAGATTCATGCTTATCTCTTTGGAGGTTTGTATGACTTTGCTGGACAAATCCGCACGAAGAATATCTCCAAAGGTGGCTTTGCCTTTGCTAACTGTATGCACTTCCCTGCTACGCTACAAACAATTGAAAGAATGCCAGAAAACACCTTCGACGAAATAATGGACAAGTATGTCGAAAAATGAACGTAGCTCATCCATTTATGGAAGGTAATGGACGAAAGCACTCTGTATCTGGCTTGATCTCATGTTGAGGCGTTCTCTCAAGCGATGTGGTGGATTGGAGCCAAATAGACAAGAACGAGTATTTGTCTGCAATGCGTGAGAGTGTATCTGATAGTACACACATCAAAGCTTGGTACAGCCTGCGCTTACCACAAAGATTGATGATAGAGAAATGTTTATGAAGGGCATAGACTATTCATATTATTATGAACAAAATGATTGATTATTATGATGGGAGAATGGAAGAGAAATATAAACTAAAAAGATGTCTGTACAATTTTAGGAGATCAGACTCATGGTCCACATATACAGATGACAAAGGAGAATTTTTCTTTATCAATGGGAATAATCTAAAAGACGGTCGTATATCTATTAAGAATGATACCAAACGAGGTGCCTATAGTGAGGCTAATAAATATGAGATAGCTCACTCAAATAATCGAACAATATTGGTATCAATTAATGGTACACCATGGTAATGTGCAAAATATCGAGAGATGAAAAAATGTATCTTGGGTAAAAGTGCCTGTTTCTTCAATGTGAAAGAAAATGCTGATTTAAATTTCATATATTACGTAGTTACGAATCAACAGTTCAAAAATACAATTACAACTTTGCAACAGAGTGCAACTATTAAAAACGTATCTTTGGAAACAATGAAATTATATATCTCTGTATTCCTTTGTCTATTCAAAAAGCAAATTGGGAAAATTCTCTCTTCTTAGATGATAAAATAGAACTCAATCGACGGATAAATGATAATTTAAATTAAGATTAATTATGCAGTGGATAAGAGAATATATTGCAAAAGAACCAAGTCTTAGGACTTTTTGAAACGCATATTTCAACAATAGAAAACAATGTTGAGATTAATCCTTCTTTGTGCGTTGAAGTAAGCAAAAGTCTGACAGAAGCACTTTGCAAAACAATTCTCACTAATCAAAATACAACGTACAAAGATGATATTTCATTTAATGGTTTAGTAAAACAGACCTTAGAACATCTTATAGAACAGACTGGAAAGGAAATAGTTGGTCTATCTGAACTATGCCGTAGAATTTCTACTGTCGCTCAATCGATTGCAGAGATACGAAATAATGCAGGATTTGCTTCACATGGTTTGGATGTTTTGCATCCTCAGATAGACAAATCACTATCCCTACTGATATACAAAACAACAGATGTACTCTGTGGGTTCATTTTACATTTTTATTTCAGTTATGCCCACCACGCTAACCAAAGATTAATTTATCAAGATTGTGAGTGCTTTAATGATTGGTTTGATGAAGAAAAATCCATTAGAAGTAGGAGGCGTACACTTATCAGCATCAGAGGCTCTTTACAACTTAGATTATCAAAGCTTATAAAAGCTAACTATATAGATTATTTAGAATTTCTTTTAGAAATGAATGAACAATAAAAAAATAAAAATACAATGCCCTTCACAGAAGATAATTACGAAAAAGCACTGATATCCCTCTTTGAGGGAATGGGCTATCAATATTTGTACGGTCCAAATATTGAAAGAGACTACTATGTGCCATATTATGAAGCACAATTAGAAGAAAGTCTGCAAACTGTTAATCCAAAGAAAGCCACATGCAGCTATTCACGAGGGCGATTATCAAACTACGCAATATTGATATGGGTAGTTTGACTGCAGCGTAATGAAACTTTTACAGACTATTTGCAGCATGGCATAGAAGTCTCTTATTTCAATGGCAAGGAAATGCGCAATGAAATGGTTTATTTGATAGACTTTGAGCATACGGACAAAAACACTTTTCAAGTTATCAACCAATGGACATTCATTGAAAATGCAGAGAAACGTGCCGATATCATTGTATTTGTGAATGGTTTACCATTGGTGGTTGTAGAATTAAAATCACCTTCCCGTGAAGAGACGGACGCTTCAGAAGCATATCTTCAACTCCGCAATTATATGAAGGATATACCATCGTTGTTCGCTTTCAATATGTTCTGTGTAATGAGCGATATGGCTCTTTCCAAAGCTGGAACAATTACCAGCAAGGAAGATCGCTACATGGAATGGAAAAACAAAAGATGGCAATTATGAAAGTACGGAATTTTGTCGATTATGATACATTCTTTGAAGGAATATTTCAAAGGGATCGACTCTTAGACATAATCAAGAACTTTATCTGTTTTTCCAAAGAAGAAAAAGGGGAGTGCCAAGATATTAGCAGGGTATCATCAGTATTTTGCAGTGAAGAAAGCCATCGAACGTACCAAACATGCTACAGTAAGTAATGGTAAAATCGGTGTATTCTGGCATACGCAAGGCAGCGGAAAATCATTGTCAATGGTTTTCTACGCCCACTTGCTGCAACAAGAGTTATCACAACCCACTATTGTTGTGATTACCGACCGCAACGATTTAGACGATCAACTCTATACCCAATTTTCTAAATGTAAGGAGTTCTTGCGTCAAACTCCAATACAAGCCAATAGTCGTGAGAATCTAAAAGAGCTATTGAGTGGACGAGAAGCTAATGGCATTATCTTCACAACCATGCAGAAGTTTGAGGAGTCTGACGAACCTTTGTCAGAGCGAAGAAATATTATCGTGATGACTGATGAGGCACATAGAGGGACAATATGGTTTTTGAGGAAAAAAAGTCGACGCCACTACAGGTAAAATCTCTATCGGCACGGCAAGAATCATTCACAATTCACTACCCAATGCTTCATATATTGGCTTTACTGGTACACCTATTTCTACCAAAGACCGAGATACCGTAGAGGTTTTTTTGGCGATTACATTGATATTTATGACATGACGCAGGCGGTTAATGACGGTGCTACTTGTCCTGTATATTATGAATCTAGAGTTATCAATCTAAATCTTGACGATGCAACCTTGCAAGCCCTTGATGACGAATACGAGCTGTTGGCTGAAGAAGGTGCAACGACAGAACAGATAGAGAAAAGCAAGAAAGAGATGTCACACTTGGAAGAGATACTCGGTGCACCGGCTACCATTGATTCTCTTTGCCAAGACATTATCAAACACTATGAAGAAAACCGTCAATATGAATTGACTGGTAAGGCAATGATAGTGGCATATTCGCGTCCCATAGCGATGAGCATTTATCATCGACTACTGGAGCTTCGCCCAAAATGGACGGATAAAGTGAAAGTTGTCATGACGGGCAGCAACCAAGACCCAGAAGAATGGCACGACATTATCGGAAACAAGCAGTATAAGAAAGAACTTGCCAAACGATTTAAGGATGACAACGACCCGATGAAGATTGCTATTGTGGTCGATATGTGGCTCACAGGCTTCGACGTTCCCTCATTGGCAACTATGTATGTTTACAAACCAATGAGCGGACATAACCTAATGCAAGCCATTGCACGAGTGAACCGTGTATTCAATGGCAAAGTGGGTGGATTGGTTGTTGACTATATCGGTATTGCCAAGGCCTTTGAAAGAAGCCATGCGTGATTATACGGGACGCGACAGAAAGAACTTTGGGAAACCCAGACATCAAAGGCATGGCTTTTACAAAGTTCAAAGAGAAGTTGGAAGTGTGCCAAGACTTTATTTCATGGTTATAATTATAGTAAGTTCCACACAGGGACAGATGCTGACCGATGCTAAATTAATCAAAGGTGGTGTAAAACTTCATGTTGGCAACCGACAAACAAGAACAGTTACTGCTCTATATGAAAGAAGCTGCATTGCTGCACAATTCCATCACTCTTTGCCGAAGCCTGTTGAATGAAGAGCAACGCTTCTAGCTGCATTCTTTTGAAACTGTCGCACTTTGCTCTCCCGAATGACAGGTAAAGGAAAAGTTACGAAGAAAGAAATTAATGCTCGGATCAGTGAATTGCTGAAACAAAGTGTAAAAAGTGAAGGTGTAATCAATCTTTTTCTCTGATGTTAAAGCCGAATTTTTCCTCTTTGATACAGCCTTCTTAGATGAAATTTCTAAGATGAAAGAAAAGAATATAGCTGTAGAACTGCTCAAAAAACTATTGGCGGAGAAAGTGGCACTCTATCAAAGACCAATATTGTGCAGTCAGAGAAATTCTCTGACCTGCTCAATCGCTCTTTATCCAACTATTTGAAAGGATTACTCACCAATGAAGAAGTTATCCAAGAACTTTTTGCAGTTGGCAAAAGATATTGCCTCGGCTGATTCAGCAGCTAATGAACTTGGTCTCACTCCCGAAGAAAAGTCATTCTATGATGCCTTGACTAAACCGCAAGCAGTTCACGACTTCTATAGTAATGAAGAATTGGTAGCTATGACAAAAGAACTTACCGATTCTCTGCGTAAGAACCGCACTATCGACTGGCAAAAGAAAGAGTCTGCTCGTGCAGGTATGCGCAGAATGATTAAGCACCTACTTAAGAAATATCATTACCCACCAGAGGAAGCTGCCAATGCACTGGAAACTGTCATCAAACAATGTGAGCAGTGGACGGATAATGAGCAAGAGAATTATTCAACAAAATCAGCCAAGATGTATGAAATCCATGAGGATGATGTACAGATGGCTGCTGAACCTTAAGCAGAAGTTGTAACTATTCAGCAATAAGCGTATGAAATATTATTGATTATCAATAAGTTACATAAACATATACATACAAATTCTGGTGAAGAATGTCATCTCGAGTCTTTTTGCTACAATATTACGTTTATAAGTTCTTGATATTCAACGTTCATTATCGCTGAATAGTTACGCAGAAGTTTTATTTATCTTAAAAAAATATAGAAATGAAAAACAAAGACGATAGAAGATATAGAAGGTAAGCTCGTTGATATTAAAAATAGCCTTGACGCTTTTCGCAAATATCACAGAGATAATGCTACAGATATGAATGCATTATCGTATGGAGGAGAGTCTGAATATAGTCTCAATGGATTAGTTTGTGGTGTTCGGAATATGAGTTAGAGATTTGGAGTTTCTAACTAAATCACATAATTTATTTATAAAGTTATCTTCCTCAAATGACCGAGCTTCTATATTATCTCATTTGGCAAATCTCTACTCTTATATACAAAATCGGAACACTTCTAGTATTGCTACAGAGATAGATAGTTTGAAGACAATACTACGACCTTATAATATACTGTACAAGACAGGAATCTTTTGTTGAATTTAATACAGCAATAGATGACTTAACAAGGAAAGCTAATGCCTTGCAGGATGAGATAGACAAGGTACAAGAAAGTTTATCCAATTCGGAATCTATGTATTCTAAAATGGAAGATGAAGAAAAATATCAAAATTTGCTAAATTCATTAGAGAAAAGAAAGATAGTTTTATTTCTGATTTTGAAACTTTTAAAAACAGAAGTGTCTGATTTTAGAGATTTGGCATCCAATGCCATTGCTAATGAAAAACAAGTTAAAGATAAATTAGATTCTGTCAAATCAGCTGAAGAAAATTTTTAATACGTTTATCCGGAAGATAGATGATCGAGAAGTACAATTGAGGGCAAAATGAGAAAAACAAATAGTTATCAAGAAAAACTTACTTCTTTCTCCAAACAGCATTCTGAAAGTTTAGAAGAGATCTCTAAACTAATAGAAAAATCTAAATCAAAGCACTTCAATATACGACAGCAGCAGGTATTAGTGCAGCATTCCAAACTCAATATGAAGATGCTAAGGACCACTGGAATACACTTCCTTGGCTAATTGCTTCCGTATCTTTTTAGTATTAACTATAGAATAGGATCTTGGATTGTAGGTGGTTGGGGATAGATACCACCAATGCTCAGGAACATCTTTATAGTTTAATAGGCAGATTAAGTATGCTTCCACTTACTATAACTGCTTCTATTTTCTGTGCTAATCAGTATATAAAACAGAAAAATATTATAGAGGATTATGCTTATAAAGCTGTCCTTTCCAAATCGATTATAGCGTTTTTCGGAGGAATTGCGAAAGAAGGATGATAATGAATATTCTGAATACATTTCAACAGTATTGAAAGAAATTCACCAAGACCCTTTTGCGTAAGAGAAGTAAATCTAAGGAGGAGATGTCATTAAAAGAAGGTAATCCAACTTTAGAAGTAATCTCTAAATTAGAGGAATTACTTAAAATCATTGTAAAACCAAAACTATTGAATAAAACCTAAATTTGTAAATCATATAAAATGGACACAAGAGTTTATTATGGTGAATACACACTGAAGCATTGGATAGAGTTGATGCTTAAAAGAACATTATCCTTCCCAAATATCAAAGGAGTTTTGTTTGGGAAAAGAAGGATGTTCAGCGCCTTATACAATCGTTGGAAAATGGACAATTTGTTCAGCCTATTACAATTGCTTATGCCAATGAAGGAAATATAATCTTAGATGGTCAGCAGCGTTTAACATCTATATTGCTGGCTTATCTTGGCTATATGCCAAATAAGGAGAAGTTCGATGAATCTTATTATTTAGCTGATGGCGATGATAGCGCAGAAGACATGCCAGAGAAGAAATCTATAAGATGGACTTTTCAAGAATTATTGCAAAAAGATAGTAATACGAAAGAAGAGATAAAGAAGCAATTGAACAATGACGATAGATATGAGATAATATCTATTCCTGTGAATGATGATTTTTGAAAAACGTTTTTAGGCTTTTTCATACATTATACCTAATACTACTAATACTAGTGAAATCCAAAAGTTCTTTTTCAACCTTGTTCCGAAATATAAATTATTTAGGAAGAAAGTTATCTCCTTTAGAAAGTAGGCGATCTTTTGTATTATATGGATACAGAAAAAGAAAAATTACTTTGAAGGTAAAATATTAAATGGCGATATTAAAGAGGATGTTCTATGTAATATTAAAATAATTGAGAAGATGGTTCCTTGTCCAATTGACTTTGCACTGATATTTGGCTGTCCTCTCACAATATCATGGATTACAAAAATTCAAATAGAATTCTTGTAGGGTACTCAGCGTATATTTCTCGTGAGAACTATATTGCTGATTATGTTTCATATATTTTACAATTAGAACAAGAAAGTAGAACAGATAAATTTAATGCTTTTAAATTTGATGATGTTTTTTTCCTAATGGTGATTTTATAGATCGGTTTTGTAAAATTAAGAAGTTGGATACAAGAAAACAAGAAGAATTTTTAATCTTGATGAAAAGAAAGATGCGTTTACTTCATGGGTAGATGCTGATTACTGGCTATTTGGATTAATATATTGGATAGTGTTTAAAAATAAAAGGATAATTTCTGATAAGAGCCTAATAGATAAGATAAGTACGGAGATTTCTAGTAAAAAGGACAGTGAATATTATTCAAAGACTCCGAATCTTTTGAAGCATTTGAGAGAAAGATTAAAAGTTTCTATTCAAATTTATGAAGAGTATGCGAACTAATCAACATCAACTATTTATACAAACTCCCATACTCGATATACTCAGAGAAACAGTAACCTCTTGTCGAGCTATTGGAGATGGTATTGAGACCCAACCTTTATGTGAATATATTTTACAGACTACTTTTCTCAAAATGACTGGTGCATCTGAACAGAAATTGAAATGTATTTGTTGGGAAATGGCAACCTTTGACTATGAGTATAGGTATAAGATGCTATTAAGCCCGATGGGAGAATGTTCTTGTTACGATGATAAGAATATGATTTTTAAGTCTATGCAAGATGTTATAATACGTCTAGATGCTGAGAATATTTCAAAATAAAAACGATTGAAAAACCTTATAAGCAGATTTTAGCAAATAATATTAAAAATGATATTACAAGTATTATAGATAAATCTCTAATTAGTGTAATGAAAGAGCAAGAATTCTCAGTCTTTTTAAGGAAGTAAAAATATAATACAAGCAAATCTTTTTGCAAATTATGGGCAAGGAAAGATTTCTTTTTAGAAAAGGATTTAAAAGACTTCTATACTAGTGTAGTTTTTCGATATCGGAATCGTTATGCTCACAATTTAAAGTCATACCAAGAGAATCTTCCGTCTCTATCAGGGCTAAAAGATGGTATTTATGAAAAAGAAAAACTATTTTTACAATGTTGTCAATACTAATCCTTATGGATGAATTGTACATGAAACTTTATGGTATTTATGCAAATAGCCTTAAGAAGATTAAATGGTAAGAATGGTGATAACATCCAAGATGTTTTCTAATCAATACTACTCAAATTGAGGAAACATTTTTTTGTACCATATGAATGTAATACGCTGATAATCAGCATAGGATAAGTTTGAGGAAGAAATAAAAGAACATAACAAGTATATTACAATAAAAGAGGGGATTCTAATATTCTCCTCTTTTACTTTTATTCAATCTAAGCAATGAAAAAGAGAATATCTTAAAGCAAATTGTATTGCAAGAATATGGGGAAAAAGAAGCACCCAAAACTAACTAAGAATCAGTTCTTACTTTCATCTGAACTGTATTTTGAAGTAGAAAAGAATGTACAAAGAATTAGGGGGAACGCAGGAAGAACCTCCATTAAAGTTTGGTGCATGGGATATTTTCAACTCCTAAATTTATCATGGAATTAGATAAAGAGAATCATTTCAATAGATATAGATTACAGACCTTAAACTCTAATATTTATCAGAGCATAAAGGGATTCCCTTTGAGGCATATAAACAATTTTGTACACAATATGAGTCTCGTTGCCGTAAATTCGGAGGATATTGGAAAATCCGATTCTTCAGAGAATTTGTTTATGAAAAGTAATGATAATGGATGCTTAAATGGAGCTGGGAGTTCAAGATGGAAGCAACGTGCTTTTTTTACGATTTCCTAAGAGATGTAACTGGACTTATAAAAGGAATACCTGTTATACGTTTATCTATTTATCAAACATTTAAGGATAAGAATGTCCAAAAATATTATAGAGTCTAAGGATAAAATTATGATTTTAGATTTGGTAAAGACTATTGTTGAGGAATGGTCTTAGGAATTCACCTGCTATATTAATATTAAAACAATTATACTCTATGCCCCTTGAACAATACAACCAATTACCCTACGACTATGCGCACTGTGCTGGTACTCATTGCGAGAAAGCTAGCCAGTGCTTACACCACACTGCCTACATGATGCTTGAAACGGGTGGACGGGAGCAGTATATGATGGTGAACCCGAATGTGATTGCGGACAAGCAGCCTTGTCTGTTCTTCGATTCCAACTGCAAGGAACGTTTTGTATGGGGAATATCACGAATCTATGATAACGTGCGGGTGGCTGATTTAGATTATAAAGAAAAAACAATAATTTATGGAAGATATTAAAGAACTATTGCATAAGATTCGAAGATTTATAGATGAAGATGAAATCTTGAAGAAAGAAAAAAGTAAGCGTGGAGAAAACTTTAATGTTTTTAAGATAATGCACGTTGAGAATGATGAAGTTCGTACGCACTCAGCTATGCTTGCAGCATTGATGGACCCAAAAGGTACGCATAGTTGTGGAACAGCATTCTTAGAGTTGTTTTGCCAGCAACTCCATGACTTAGTTTGCGATAGTAAATGCTCTAACTTTGTTTTTGATTCAACCAATGCTACTGTAGATGTAGAAAAGTCGATAGGTGGTATCTCGGGAGATAAAGAAGAAGGTGGAAGAATGGATATTCTGATAAAATCAGGTAGTATACAAGGTGATAAGACAAAAGCTATTATCATAGAAAATAAAATTTATGCCAGCGATCAAACTAAACAACTCTATAGGTATTATCAATTTGCTGAGCAAAAATATGGTTTGGAGAATTCCCTAATTTTATATCTGACCTTAGATGGACATTCTCCTCATGACATATCCGTTACTGGAAGCAGTAGGAAGATGAAGAAAAACGAAGATTACTTTTGTATTTCTTATAGAGATTTTATACGTTCGTGGCTTCAGAAGTGTACCGAGAAGGCTTTTGATAAGCCCTTAGTAAGAGAGACAATTATACAATATAGGAACTTATTATCATTATTAACGTATCAGAATATGGACGAGCAAAAACAGAAGGAGTTGATAGAATTACTTGCGAACTCCGAGAATATTTTTTTACTGCAATCCGAATACATGATAACTATAATCGAATACTCAATAAGGTTATTGGTGTAGAGTTAAGAAAGCAAGTCGAGGAAATAGCCAACGAGTTGAGGCTGGAATTAGAGTTCCGGACAGAGGATGGTTATTGGCAACAGCAGTACAGTCACTTCCTTCTTTGGAAGAAGGAATGGAACTATGTAAAGATATGCTTTGAATTTAAGAATGCTAATTTCAATAAGCTAAGCTATGGGATAAGGTATAATAGTCCAAAAAACGAGAGAAGATAATGAAAATATTAAACAGAGAATCCAAGAAAAGACTCATGATGGACGTTCTGAAGAATGGTGGAGCTTATATAAAAGATTTTTGAATATAATGACTGGAGACGAGAATATGTATATAGAAAACTGTTTAACAAGGATATTCAAAAAGAGATAAAAAAATGCGTGCAGGACTTAATGAATTTGACGGAAGGCATAACTATGTAAATATAGATTTTATAGAACTATGAATTATTTTCAATTAATGCTCAATAAGACAGGTATGTTCACAAAAAGATGTACCTTTGTATTGTGAATAGTACATTGACAAGAGATACTATTACATATAAACTCAATTTTAGCTATGTTAGTCAACAAGGAAAAAGACATCGTACAATGTGCTGCCGTATTAGCTTGCGAACTACACAAAGGGCAGGTGGACAAGGCTGGAGTTGATTACTTCACTGGTCATCTTACTGCTGTTGCCAAAATGGGGAACACTTGGCAACAGCAGGTTGTGGGTTATCTACACGATGCAAGTGAAGATACTCCACATTCCGTTGAAGAAGTGCTTAACTTGTTAGATGCGAAATTAGGAACTCCCTTATCAGATACTGATAGACTTGAACTTGCCGATGCTTTACATTTGCTCAATCATCATCTTGCGCCTGATAGGGAAACATATATTCAGCGAATTAAAAGCAATGCCCTTGCAACTGCCGTAAAGATGCACGATCTTACTCACAATATGGACCTTTTCTCGTATTCCTAATCCAGCAAAGAAGGATTATGAACGTATTGAACGATACAAGAAGGAATATGATTATTTGAGTGGACTTTGATAAAAAATTATTATGACTTTTGCAGAATACAATCAATTATATATTGACTATGCATACTGGCTGACATTTACAACGAGTTAGCCAGTGTCTGTATTATACAACCTACATGAAGCTTGATATAGATATGAAAAATCTTATTTACTCTTTTCTGCAAATCTCTTATCCACTACACTAAGTTTGAAAACAGTTTTCTATCACTTCTAACATTTAGCATTGTAGTTTATGGAAAAATCATTGAAACGGTCCCCATGTAATCTTCGAAACTGGCCCTATGTAGTTATTTTAACATGAGTTCGACAAATTCAGAACAATGTAAGCTGTGTGTCAATGGTCCTTTGTACATTGATGCACGACTTCTTTGGAAATAGATGACGAAGCTGCTTGCATACTTTTTTTCAAGATAGAAATGTTTGAAGCAACGATAACCAGAATCGTGGAAAAAGAATCATTATCAGCATGACTTCTGCCTTTGACATCGTGGAACTTCGATGATATTTTCTTTTTCCGGTAGGTTTTTAGCGTATATTTTTGTTGTCATTGCATCAAAAGACTTGCAGAAATCTTCTGCCATACAAAATATTTCAGTAACTTTGTCCTCGGTGATTATAGCGATTTTTCGTTTGTAATTCTATTGTATATCAACACCTTAAAAGTTACAACAAAGCTCACTAATCACCAAATTTATAGACACTTATAATTCGTCGAACTCACGTTATTGATAACAAATATAAACAAAAATTATGAGACATCTATTTTTCTGTTCTTCTCTCGTGGCAACGCTAATAGGAACAAGTAGTTTTACGTATGAAACGACATCTACAATCCGCGCAGAAAAACATTAGTTTGCAGACGCAAATGAAGTATAAGGGGAAGAAAGCTTGTAAGCGTTCGAAAGCCCGTAAGCCAAGTGTCCATAAGAAAAAGGTCTACCCGCTCTGTTAAAGTGGGTCGGGTTGTATACATCACCCCTACAGGTTCTTGTTACCATTCACGAACATCTTGTCCTGCATTGTGGCGTGAGAACTACTCGTACATCTTTAAGTTCTGCACGAAGTGAAGGCTATCGTTCATGTTCAAGATGCTATTAATATAACGAGAATTCAGCTGAACTCACGTTAATAAAGGTTTAAAAGAACAGAGCTACGATTTATACATTAACGATACAAAAGGGATGGGAAAGTGTTACATAAACGGGCCAGATGGATCAAGAAGGGAGATTGCTATTCATGGTGGGTGGCCAGTAGGATCTGTCGGATGCTTAACAACCCATACAGCAAACTATGGGAATAGAAAAAGGTCAAAAAGACAAACAAAAATTGTCACCCAAATAATTAATAATATTCCTGATCTTAAAGATCTTTCAAAAAGACGTTATTTTAGTATTATTAGAAAGAAATGTTGTTAAAAAAAGGGAAATTATGGTTTGGAATCATAGAATAGCAATGATTTTGTTTGAATGCATAATGCTTAGCTGTAGCTATGGATGTATGAGAAATCAGCAAAAGGGTCAAATATCCAGTGAAAAATATAGCGACAAAGAAAGTGGCAGATAGTATGAAAAAAATATGGAAAATGAGAGAAAGTTATTTTTTTGACTAAAAGTGGCTTTAAATTTCGAGTACGCAAGATTTCCAGTCTAAAAATAAAAACAAATATTTGGATATGATATTAAAGAAAATACAAGTGATATCATTGAAGTGGAATTAAATCCTTTTAATTGATGACGAGCCAAATAGCCTTATCATATATCGGAAAGATAGATTTGTTGATTTGAATATTCATTCAGAGGTATATGATGATAAATTATATCTATTGGCTTTCAATAATTATCTATTCTATGGAAAGAAAATCAGATTTTCGCATATATGCAAAAAGATTTATACCACATATATGAATTAGTACAAGATTTTTGGATATTGGGATGATAATCTTAAAGCTTTTTATCTTTAAAAAGATGAAAAGCTAATGAGGATAATGATGCTTGGTTTTCTATATTCTTTGGGAGAATTGGGATAAACGGAAAAATGGAAGCTAAGAAGAAATATATTCAGACAATACTGTACAGAGGCAGATAACTGTCAAACGATGTTTATACCTTTTTCTTGAAGAGATTCTAAATGAACCCTATAAAACAAAAATACGAGGGTAATCTTGACGAAGATGTGGCCTATATTTTAGAACTTATATCAAAAGAAAGAATTAGAAAAGGAACAAAACCCCTCGGTGTTATCGGTATCATAAGTAATACATATTCAAAGAATCCAGAATTGCTCAATAGATTCAAAAAGAAGAATTATTATGGGTATGAGAACCTAAAATTTTATTCACATATTATGAAGATGAAATACAAGAAAACGATAAATAAACCGATATCAATCCTCTATCAAAAAGATAAAAGAGTAAAAAGCAATGAATTATTCTGAAAATGGTAGGACGTTATACTGCAAAAATAGAATGGTCAAAGAAACCTATGGGGAGAGACTACGGCGAGCATGATAGAATATGGTAAGAATCATCCAAAGTGGCTTATTAAACATAAGAATGCCATCTATATACCTAAACGAGGAGATATTTTCCTATGGAGAGGACATACGGGAGTAGTAATAGAGTGTGATAAAAAAATGATATAGTTATAACGATAGAAGCTATTAGGGCTTACTCGGGACTTGCACCCGTTAGACAATGCTCGTGCCGAGCATACTAAAAGAAAGAACCAACCAGGCTTTGATCGACCCTTATGCTTTATATCAGAATTTGCGTAATCCTATATGTATGTAGCGCCGTATACGAGACCCGTACGTATGGTGCAATGAGGAGGTGCTTGGGGAGTAATCCCCTACATCTACTCTATTAAAAACATATTATTTGTAACTATGTTTTTCTATCAATTCAATTCTTTTCGTATTTTTATCACAGAAAAGGACATCGTCAGGTAAAGAGTTTATAGGATAAATAAAAATAACTACGTTTTTTTGTTTCTTTACTAAATATTTTATATCGTATAATAATTCTCCTGACAATATCAAAGTGTCGGCTTCAAATGAAGTAAAATAGAATTCTTCAATTTTATATTTCTTTCCCTTACTTTTTTTATCCATTTGGAAATGTTTAGCGTTCCGTTTCCATTATCTTCAATAGTAAGTCTTAAAAGATATTTTTATGTCGGAAAGTTCGACCTTTCCGACATAAAATTTAATACCTTTTAGCCAACATATTGATTGATGTCCAATGAAATATTGTATAAAAAGAAAAAGAGAAATATAAGCGCTGTCATAATTTTTATTTCTTAACTTTTTTTAACTACTTCGTTCCATCTTACGCTATCACGCTAATTTACATTTATATGTAAAGATCTTTCTTTTATTTACGCTTCGGCGATTTTGAACATCTTTAATTGTACGTTATCAAACAAAAGTGCACAACTGCAAATATAGTTATTTACTCTGTTATTTCATTGTTTTTATTATCAAAAATTCTTTTGTTGATTGATTTTTGCTTTATAGCGCGTAGTGTCAAAACCTTTTAAAACTGATTTGCGGGAGGCCCATAAGCACCAAAACCATTCGGAAATGACTTTCGCCATGCGCGGAAACTCCAAAACCATTCGGGAAACGACTTTCGCCATGCGCGGAAATATCAAACCATTCGGGAAATGACTTTCGCCGAGCGCGGAAATGCCAAACCTTTCGGAAAATGACTTTCGCCATGCGCGGAAACACCAAACCCTTCGAGGAAAAGACTTTCGCCATGCGCGGAAATACCAAACCTTTTGAAAAGTGATTTGCGGGAGCCCCGCAAGCATCAAATCCTTTTGAAAAAGTGATTTGCGGGAGGCCCGCAAGCGTCAAAACCTTTAAAAGTGATTTTGCGGGAGGCCCGCAATGTCAAAACCTTTTGAAAAAGTGATTTGCGGGAGGCCCGCAAGCTCCAAAACCTTTTAAAAAGTGATTTGCGGGAGGCCCGCAAGCGCAAAATCTTTTAAAAAGTGATTTGCGGGAGGCCCGCAAAGCATCAAAAATCTTTAAAAGCATGATTTTTCTGATTTTAGCCCTTTCTGAAACGTTCAGAAAAGGGTAAGTCACGTTAATGATTATATTAAACTTGGTAAATCTATTTTAAGGATGGGCAGCAGGCTTAAAGTTTCCTACATTTATCAAGGGAAACGGAGAAGTCTGCTTTATGATTTTATCTGACCGAATGAATTATTGCACGAAATAAGAGAGCATAAAAAGGGAGTATGAATCTTTGCTTATCTTTTAGATTTGTAGTATTTTTGTGGTCATAAACTATTAGAAGGACAATAACTAACCTAATGAATATTTGCATTGAGAAAAAGATTAATCGTGGTTCTTTTGCTATTTCTTGCATTAGCAAGTACGGCAAAAGACAAAGTTAAAGTGGCATGCGTTGGCAATAGCGTCACCTTTGGTTACGGCCTCAACAATCGCGAGCAAACGTGTTATCCAGCTGTACTGCAACGTTTACTCGGCACGAACTATGACGTTAGAAACTTCGGACATTCGGGTACAACGCTGCTAACCGAAGGACATAGGGCCTTATATCCAACAAACGGAATATAAGGAAGCGTTGGCATTTAAGCCTGATTGGGTTGTCATCCACTTAGGTCTTAACGACACCGACCCACGCAACTGGCCCAACTACAATCAACATTTCAACCGCGATTATCAGCTACTTATTAATGCCTTTCGAAAGGAAAATCCCAAGGCCAAGATTTGGATTTGTCTCATGACGCCTATCTTTCACACGCATCCTCGATTTGAAAGTGGCACTCGCGATTGGCATGCAGCAATCCAACAACATATCCGCGACATTGCAAAGGCTAATCATGTTGAACTCATCGACCTACATACGCCCTCTATTCTCGCCCCGACCTCTTCGCTGATGCACTTCATCCGAATGCTGAAGGTGCTGAAATCATGGCACAAACAATTCATTCTGCACTCACGGGTGACTATGGTGGACTGAAAATGTCATCGCTTTATGCCGATGAAATGGTGATGCAGCGACGCGAACCCATCGTATTTCGTGGAACCGCCAATGCCGGAGAACAAGTTAAGGTGACATTCCTGGGCAAAAAAGAAACGACAAAAGTCAAGACAAACGGCCAGTGGGAGGTAAGTTTTCCGGCGATGGAAGCAGGCGGACCTTATGAGGTTCACATCGCAACAAAAGCCCAACAACGCACGATTCGCCACATTTATATTGGTGAGGTGTGGTTATGTTCAGGACAATCTAATATGGAATTTCCCGTCAGTCAATCTACTTCTGCCCACGAAGACCTTTGCCACCGCTGCCAAGCAACCCCTACTCCACCTCTTTAATATGTATACTCGCTTCCCAACGAATGCCGAGAAATGGGATGAAACAACGCTCGATGCCGTCAACAAATTGGCACTCATGGGAGGAAACACATGGGAAACGGCTAATGAAAACACCGTTAAAAACTTTTCTGCAGTGGCATATCATTTTGGAAAAGCATTGGCAGACAGTCTCAAAGTGCCTGTAGGTATCATCTGTAATGCCGTGGGTGGCACAACAACTGAATCATGGATAGACCGAAACACACTCGAATGGCAGTTTCCTTCCATCCTTTATGACTGGTATCATGGCGACTTTGGGCAGCCTTGGGCACGTCAACGAGCACTTCAGAACATTGCGCTTGCTCCAAAAACAGCCTTGCAACGCCACCCTTATGAGCCGTGTTATATGTTTGAAGCAGCCATGTTGCCATTAAAAGATTATGCCATTCGCGGCGTGGCTTGGTATCAAGGAGAGTCTAATGCCCACAACATTGAACTTCATGCACGCTTATTTCGCCTCTTGGAGAAAAAGCTGGAGACACTTCTTTCACCGCCAAAAGCTGCCGTTCCTTGTCGTACAATTGTCAAGTCTTAACCGCCCTTCATGGCCTGAGTTCCGTGATTCTCAACGGCGGTTATCTACAAAACTTCCCGAAACGTGGCTCACTGTGACCAGCGATCTCGGTGATTCTTTAGACGTACATTACCGAAACAAACAGCCTGTCGGCGAGCGTTTGGCGCTTCAAGCCTTGCATCATGTCTACGAACATCACCTTGTTTCCGAAGGACCTACATGCATAAAGGCCCGCGCAGTGGATAATCTTGTCTACCTTTATTTTGAGAATGCGCATGGGTTACAAGCCAAAGGAGGTGCTGTTCAAGGTTTTGAAGTAGCCGGAGATGATGGAGTTTATTATGCCGCAAAGGCCGAAATAGAAGGTGAAAGCGTAATTGTCAGTAGCGATAAAGTGCCAAATCCACGAACTGTTCGCTATGGTTGGCAGCCCTTTACGCGTGCAAACCTCATCAATTCTGCCTCACTCCCCTGCAGTACATTTAAGAAAAAAAGATAGCTCAATGAAGTCAATTCGAATATTATTAATCCTATATCTTGTGATGAATCCATTCATAAAAGAAACTAAGCTGCATGCACAATCGTTGCACTTGAGCACGCGTTGAATATGTGAAAGGCTTTCCATCAGACGAAGCCGGAATAGAAAAAGGAGTGTCAGCCTGCTTTGCTGGCACTGTCGACAATATGCTTTTAATGGCTGGGGGATGTAACTTTCCAGAGAAACCCGCGGCAGAAGGTGGTCTGAAACGTTATTATCAAGGCATTTATGCTGCAGAAATCACACGCGAGAACCAACTGAAAATGGACACTTGTTGGAAAGCTTCCACAACCCTGCGCCTATGGTGTGAGCATTCCTCTCCCAAGTGGTTTGCTTTGTATTGGAGGCAATAATCTTAATGAGAGCTTTGATTCTGTGTTTGAAATCACCTTGAAAAATGGCAAAGCCACACTGAAGCCATTTCCTTCATTGCCTATAAAAATGGATAATTTTGCTGGTGCTTGCGATGGGAAATCAAGTTGTTGTAAGCAATGGTTTGCAAACGTTCGCCCTCAAACTCAATCAACTCGAAAGACGGATGGGAAAACACTTCAGCCACTCACACCCAAGAAATTGAGTCAGCCCGTAGGTGTATTTGTCGATGGAAACTATTGCCAATGGGGCGGCTGTACAGCCAAAACAGCAACCGAAGACTGCGAACTCAATCTCTCTGGTCAATGCTTAGGCAAGCCAACAACAACGCTTGCACCACCTAAAAAAACAATGATGGCGAAGCTATTTTTCTTAGGAGGAGCTGCGGCAATCAGTCTCACTCCACAAACCTTTGTGGCTGTTGGCGGCGTGAACAAAGATATCTTTTTAGATGCCGTAAACCACCCCAAACCAGGCTATATGACGCATCCGGCTGAATGGTATCGCTTCAATCCCTTTATTTGTATATATGAAAATGGAGCTTGGAAGATAGCTGGCACCGAAAAGATTGCTGCACGTGCAGGAACAACATTAGCCAAACATGGCAACGACATCTATGTCATTGGAGGCGAATTGAAACCTGGTGTGCGCACGCCTGATATCTATCGACTAACCTTTAAGTAACCTATTCCGCATGAAAATCATTGAAAAGAAATACTATCCCTGGGCAGTTGTAGCCCTGTTATGGGTTGTTGCCCTCCTCAATTACATGGATCGTCAGATGCTTTCTACCATGCAAGTATCAATGAAAGCAGACATTCATGAACTCAATCAGGCTGAAGCTTTTGGCGCATTGATGGCGGTTTTCCTTTGGGTTTATGGCCTTGTGTCGCCTTTTGCAGGGATGATTGCCGATCGTCTTGACCGCAAATGGCTTGTGGTGGTAGCTTGTTTGTGTGGTCTTCGGTAACTTTGGCCATGGGATATGCCACAAGTTTCGACCAATTATATTATCTCCGAGGCCTCATGGGCATAAGCGAAGCATTGTATATTCCATCAGCTTTGTCGCTATTGGCAGACTGGCATGAAGGCAAAAGCCGTTCAATGGCGATAGGAATCCACATGACAGGCATCTATATGGGACAGGCAATAGGAGGTTTTCGGCGCTGTTGTTGCGGCCATGTTAACTTGGAAAGCCGCCTTCCATTGGTTCGGAATCATTGGTATAGTCTATGCCATTGTTCTGGCAATCCTGCTATATGAGAAACCACTTCGCAATGGTTTGAAGCACGAAAGCACTGCATCGACAACATCAAAAGCCAGTATGTGGCACGGATTTAGTGCGGTATTATCTAATTGGGTGTTTTGGATTATTCTCTTTTTCTTTGCCGTTCCGAGCTTACCAGGCTGGGCTACGAAGAACTGGCTGCCCACTTTGTTTGCTCAAAACTTAGGGAATTCCAATGCAAGAAGCAGGCCCTATCTCCACGATTACAATCGCTGCATCTTCGTTCTTGGGTGTAATCATGGGCGGATATTTGTCTGACCGCTGGGTAAAACGTAATCTCAAAGGACGCGTTTACACCAGTGCCATTGGCTTAGGCCTAACAATTCCAGCCTTAGTATTATTAGGATTTGGTCATAACTTGCCTGCCATTGTAGGCGCAGGCCTACTCTTTGGCATAGGCTTTGGCATGTTTGATGCCAACAACATGCCTATTCTTTGCCAGTTTATTCCGTCAAGACAGCGTGCCACAGCGTATGGAATCATGAACATGACTGGGGTTTTTGCTGGCGCATTGGTAACCCAAATGCTTGGGAAATGGACCGATGGAAATAAGCTTGGCTTTTGGTTTCGCCCTCTTGGGAGCCATCGTTGCCTTAGCACTCTTTGTGCAACTGCGTTTCCTCAAACCTCAAACCGACAACATGGAATAAGCAAATTCTAATAAGAAAGCTTTCTGAAAACAACATAAAACAAATTCATATACGACATCATATAAATCAGATTACAATGGAAAAGATTATCGGATTGATTGATGCACCATTCACTCCATTTCATGAAAATGGTGATATCAACCTCGAACCCATTGCTGCTTACGGAGCAATGTTAAAGAAAAACGGTCTTAAAAGGCGTATTTATTAATGGTTCTTCTGGCGAGGGCTACATGCTCACAACAGACGAAAGGAAGGCCTTTAGCGACTGAATGGGTGAAGCAAGCACCAGCAGATTTCAAGGTAATTGTACACGTTGGCAGTTGCTGTTTGCGTGAAAGTGTGGAGTTAGCACACCATGCAGCCGAGATAGGGGCATGGGGAATAGGCGCCATGGCACCTCCTTTTCCACGCATATATCGTATAGAAGAGCTCGTAAAATATTGTGAACAAATTGCTCAAGCGGCACCAAAACCTGCCCTTCTATTACTATCACATCCCCGCTTTTAATGGCGCTTTCCTTCCTATGGTCGACCTTTTGAAGGCCGTAGATGGGCGTATTCCCAACTTCGCGGGCATCAAATATACTTACGAAAGCCTTTATGAGTACAACCAATGCAGGCTTTATGCCAACGGCAAATACGACATGTTGCATGGTCAAGACGAAACCATCTTGCCGTCATTAGCCCAAGGGGGTGCCCAAGGAGGTATCGGTGGAACAACCAACTACAATGGACGTGAGTTGGTTGCCATTATAGAAGACTGGAAGAAAGGCGACATTGAATCGGCTCGAAAGCATCAAAACTTTGCCCAAGAAGTTATTAATGTCATCTGTCATTATCGTGGAAATATCGTTGGAGGCAAACGAATCATGAAGCTCATGGGCTTTGATCTCGGACCAAACCGCGTGCCTTTCCAGAATATGACGACTGAAGAAGAAATGCGTATGAAGGCAGAACTCGATGCAATTGACTTCTTTAGCAAGTGTAATCAATTCTAAATGTCAATAAGAATGAGCATAGATCCTAAAACTTATCTAAAGCAATGGGCAGACCGTTACAAACAAGAGGTCACCGAAAACATCATGCCTTTCTGGATGAAACATGGCGTTGACCACGTCAATGGCGGTGTATACACCTGCCTAAATCGCGATGGTTCACTCATGGATACAACCAAATCGGTTTGGTTTCAAGGGCGTTTTGCCTATATATGTGCCTACGCTTACAACCACATTGAAAGAAATCGTGAGTGGTTAGAAGCCTCAAAGTCTACCATTGACTTTATAGAAGCACACTGCTTTGACACAGATCGTCACATGTTTTTCTCTGTAACGGCCGACGGAACGCCTCTACGCAAAGCGGCGATATGTGTTTAGTGAGACCTTCGCTGCTATCGCTATGGCCGAATACTCCATTGCATCAGGCGACTCACATTACGCTAAACGTGCCCTCGAAGTGTTTGATGACACGCTGCGTTTCCTATCAACTCCAGGCTTCCTTCAACCCAAATATGAGCCCAACGTGCAGTTGCAAGGTCACTCTATCGTGATGATTCTCATCAATGTTTGCAGCTGTTTGCGCAATGCAGTGAATGAAGAGAGACTCACAAAGCAAATTGATGAGTCGATAGATAAACTGCAACGCTACTTCATGCACCCTGAGTTTAAGGCGCTGTTAGAATGTGTTGGTCCTGCAGGGGAATTCATTGATACGAATATGACACGTACAATCAACCCGGGACATTGCATAGAAACCAGTTGGTTTATTATGGAAGAAGCACGCCATAGACAATGGGATAAGAAACTCTTAGACATGGCACTCACCATCTTTGATTGGTCTTGGGACTGGGGATGGGATGAAAACTACGGCGGAATCATTAACTTTCGCGACTGCAAAGGCTTGCCTTCACAAGACTATGCACAAGACATGAAGTTCTGGTGGCCACAATGTGAGACCATCATTGCATCGCTTTATGCTTATATGGCGACTGGAAACATGAAGTACTTAGAACGTCATCAGCAGATTAGTGAATGGACTTATGCCCACTTCCCCGACCCAGATTATCCCGAGTGGTATGGCTATCTGCATCGCGATGGCACTGTAGCGCAGCCGGCAAAAGGCAATCTTTACAAAGGACCTTTCCACATTCCACGCATGATGATAAAGTCATTTACTCTCTGTAATGACATCCTCAGTCGGATGTAACATTTGACTTCATCACTTCAAGGATAACTATCGTTATCTTCATATCGGGCATATCATTCTCCATGATGTGCCCGATAATCTCTTATGGGAATCAGATAATAATACATGAAAAGCCAAAAAAATTACTTTTTTTATTAGGAATTGTTCTTCTTTTTCCGTATGTTTGTTGCGTAAAACCCTAACCTATCATCCTTAAACCAAATACCATGAACCTAAGAATAGGCTTTCTTTTTGCTTCTCATTGGCTTGCTATCAACAGCCAAAGTCAATGCCCAACAAGAACAACGCTGGGAAGATTGCTATGCAGAACTCATTGCCATGGAAGGTGAAAGCGAAGAAGACATCCCCGATTATGACCTGCTTTTGCGATATCGCTAACCATCCAATAAACATCAATCAGGCTACAAAAGAGGACTTAGAACAGCTTCCTTTCCTCAGCGATCAACAGATAGAAGACATCATGGAATATCTTTTTCGTTACCATTCTATGCAATCTTTGGGCGAGCTTCACATGATTCCATCTCTTGGTTACACGTATGCACGCCTGCTTTCTTATTTTATCTATATCGGAAAACCTAATGAAACTCATCATCTTTCATGGCAAAAAAATTATGCGTTATGGCCGACATAAGATTGTAACTGCCATGAACATTCCCACTTATTCACGCCGAGGCTTTAAGGAAAAATCAATACCTTGGCGGACCTATAAAACACTGGTTACGCTATACTTTCAATTATGTTCATCAGTTAGAAATAGGATTTACGGGGGCAAACGATGCGGGAGAACCTTTCTTTAAGGGTCGAAACAGCTTGGGATATGACTACAACAGTCTCTATCTTATGCTTCGAAATCAAGGCTGGTTAAAGTCACTTGCCATAGGGAAATACCGCGTTCGATTGGGTATGGGACTTGTAATGAACTGCGATTATGGCTTTGGAAAGCAGATGCTTATTGCCTCTTTAGACCGCTCTTCTGCTACAATCCGTCCTCACACTTCACGTGCAGAAGCAAACTATTTGCAAGGGGTTGCAGCGACTTTTAAGCTGAACAGCCATTTAGAAGCTACCACTTTCCTCTCCTATCGCCAAATAGATGGTACCCTATGTCATGATAGTTTGGGAGCAATCTCAGCCATATCGTCCAGTGGAGCCCATCGCACTACCACCGAAATGGCACACAAACACAACACCAACCAATTCGTTGCAGGAGGTCATCTGCATTATTTTCGTAATGGTTTCCACGTTGGAATCACAGCGCTTTATACCACCTTAAACCGCGAGTTGCATCCCGACACCACATTACTCTATAAACGTTGGGCCGCCATGGGCAAGAGATTTTTCAATGCAGGCATTGACTATGGATACACAGGAAGCCGACTTTGCGTGAGCGGTGAACTGGCTACTGACGCTCATCTGGCGCTTGCCACCATCCACAAACTAACTTATCGTGTGGCCAACCCTTGCAATTAGTGGCAATTCAGCGTTTCTATGCCTACAAATACAATGGACTTTTTGCTCGAAGTTTTGCCGATGCAGGAGCCGTTAAGGATGAAAGCGGTCTATATCTTGGTGTGAACTGGAATATCAATCGTGCCTTTTCATTGCTTGCTTATGGTGATTTTGCCTACTTTGCATGGCCCAAATACGGGCAATCTATAGCTGGAACACACGCCCTTGATGGTTTTCTGCTACTCCATTACCAGCAAAAACAATTACAATGTGCCGCACAATATCGCATCAGACACCGTCAACGTGATGATGAAACGAAGTCAATGCTCATTGCACGAAACGAACATCGCGGACGTTTGAAAGTCGATTATTCTCCTGGTTCGTGGCATCTACGCACACAGGCAGACTTCACTTATGCCATGCAACAAACGAGAAGTTTTGGTTATATGCTTGCCCAAAGCATACAACGTGACTATAACCGCGTTATCATTTCAGGCACATTAGGGCTATTTCCACACACAAGATTACAATAGCAGGGTATGCACTTATGAACGTGGAATGCTTTATGATTTCAGCTTTCCCAAACTTCTTTGGGCATGGAATTCGTTATAGTTTTATGGCTCGAACAATGCTCAACAGCCACTTAACACTACTCATCAAAGCCGCAACAACAGATTATTTCAATCGCAATACCATTGGCAGTGGATGGCAAATGATTGCGCATTCGGCTCAAACGGATATTCAACTGCAAGCCATTGTCAAACTTTAAACCATGCGAAACAACCTGTTACAGCGTCAAAGATGTAATTTTTCTTTCGGCTTCACCCATGATTTCTACCAACTGATCACACCACTTATCAAACTGTTCATCGGCAGGTTGGCATTCAGGATGATGCATCACATAGTCTAATGTCTGCCGAACACCTTGGTCAAAAACGCATGGAAGTGTGGAAATCGGGAACTGCTTGATGCAACTTTGACAAATCAAAGACCACCGAATTTGCCTTATCTCCCAACAACGCTCCCTTGAAATCGTATTGTGGTGCCAAGGCCAACAGCGTACTCGGAACATAACATGGGCGGAACGTTACACCCAAAACGTCGGCTATTGTCTTATGAATTTGATTCCAAGTCAACACCTCTTCACTCATCACTTGATAGGTTTCGCCTACTGCATGCACGTTGCCCAACAAGCCAACAAAAGCCTGGGCAAAGTCTGTGTTGTGTGTAACGGTCCATAAAGACGAGCCGTCTCCTGGCATGATTACAGGCTTTCCATCGAGCATTCTCTTAATAACTTGCCAACTACCTCGCTGCCCATGAATAGCCACGGGCACCGACTTGTTACCATAAGTGTGGCTCGGTCGGACTATCGTTACTGGGAAACCATAGTCCCGATGATAATGATGTAACAGGTCTTCACACGCAATTTTCTCCCGTGAATAGGCCCAATAAGGGATTCCGAAGCGTTGTAGACTCGGTGATAAATGGACTTGATAGCGGTTTATTATAACACGAAGCAGAACTAATAAAGACGTATTGTTTCGTGCAATTAGCAAAGCGTTGGAAGTCTTTCTCTACATGTTCTGGACGAAAAGCAATGAAATCAACCACACAATCCCACATCATTCCACTCAATAGTTTGTCGGTTTCTGCACTGTGAATATCGCCTACAAGCGTGTTGACCTCACGTGAAAAATTCATGCTGTTTACCACGATTCAGCAACGTGACTTCCCACTCACCACGCGCACAAAGCAAATGCGTCACAGCACTACTAATAGTTCCTGTACCTCCAATAATCAATATCCTACGTTTCATTTCCTGCCCAAATCTTTTATTGTTGATTGATATATAGCACACAAATATAATGAATCTATTGCACAATGGCAAGGAGAACCCATTCTATTTCACAGAAAAAAAGATTCAACCATCCATGTGGATTATATGTAGAAATGATACGCATCCCATGATGTTTTTCCCATAAAACGCATTGTGAGAAGTGTGAACCAACGCCGTAGGTGTTATGGTTTCTTTTGCATAATCCGTCATAAAATGTTTCATTGTAAGCGTGCCTTCATAGAAAAAGCTCAACACCTATGGCGTTGAATCTCCTTGCGTGGATGCTTACGGGTAGGCTCGTTCCTCGCCAACCCCGAGGCTATCAAGAACAACACCTACGGCGTTTGCACCATGAGTGGCATTCATATATGGAAGATACATTCATTGGAATACCGGCATAAAACCTACGGCGTTGCATCGTTGTGACATTCTCAATGGCAAATACATCCATGGAAATATTGGCACCAAACCTACGGCGTTGCACCACGAGCGCAGTCGCAATATTAAACACATTCATCGAAATAATCATCACAATACAAACAATATTGTGGGTTGAAAACATTCATAATGGCAAATACATCTCATTAGAATATTGGCACCAAAACCCTACGGCGTTGCACCATGAGCGCAATCACAATATTAAACACATTCATCGAGAAATCATCATAATACCCATGGCATTGTACATTAACAACGTTCAACATTCTGAACAAACGCATTGGATAGTTATCATGAAACAAATGGTATGATGAGCTAACCCTGTTTCAAAGGTGCATACCATTTCTAATTTATGATGATTCAATAACATAAATCACATTTACCCAACAGCTATAAAGGACAAAATAATATGACATAGATTGTGCGGTGATTTGACGCTTATTATACGCTAAAATGACGTGAATTGTGATGTAAAATGATGCAAAACACAATATCAAATCTCATCCTTTAGCTATACATCTCATTAGGAAACTTATGCAAGAGAATGCAGATTAAACCATAAATAACCTTATTTTTGGGCATCAAATATTTTGTTCTTGATTATTATTTCCCTATTTTTGTAGAAGAAGATTTCCATGCCAGCACGGACAAGAAACATTCAATTCATGTCAGCATGTGATATTATATGCAACATATACGTTAACCATTCACCCAATAATGACCTTAAAACTAAAGAAATGAAAAAGAAAGAAAAACAAGAAAAAGATAGCCAATTATCCTCCACTACCACTCGTTTTATCACGGAAGAAATGCGGTTATTGAAGATTGGTCCATGCTTTATGTCGACCGACATGCAGGAGATTGGACTTGGTCTTGTCATCGTTGGGCGCATACATCAAAGTGGAAAAATCAGCATTGCCTTTTTCCTTGTTGACTCGTTTTGCTTTGGGTGTGAAAGATTGTGGTTATAAACTATATCTCAAACAAGATGAAATTGAGGACATACTAAATATGTTTTACAACTTTGATTTTTAAGCCATGTTCTTATGAAGAGGCGCATAACATGATCTATGGTGCCGTGCATTTTGCCGAGAAAGGTGGTATTAAACCTAATGAGAACTTTGAGTTGATGAAATATTTCTTGGCAGAAGACAATGCAGAGATACCTCACATCGCATACGAATTTGGCCGAAATGGAGAACATTATCTTTGTGCAAAGGACAAAGAAGAACTTAATCGGTTCCTACCCTTGCTTCAAAAGACATTGGGAAAAGATGTTGAATATATTATACTTGATGAAGATACAGAAGAAGAAGAAATAGAAGAATATTTAGAAAGAGAGTCAGAATACACGTTCAAAAATCCCAGATTATCCACGCCAAGTGACGTTGATTCATCCGTGGGTATACAAGGAACTTGCAAAAGAGTATGACAAAGGACTGCCTGACGAGCAAACCTTCAGTAGACTGTTAGACCTGCCTCACGACGAGTTAAGACACGATTTAGAACAAATTATCCTATATAAATTAGGACAGTTTCATCGTGTTCCAGTAAAGAAACAAAAGGAAGATTCGGTGGTTTTAGCAGCCGTCGTCTTGCTTTCTGTAGTGGGTAACGAAGAAAGTCTTGGCTGTGTGTTAGAGTGTTTGCATCAACCAGAGGTATTCTATGACTTGTATATTGGCGACTTTATTGTCGAATCTATCATGCCATCACTTTATTTCACGGGCAAAAATCAGTTAAAGAAACTCATGGAAGAGATGAAAATACCAGGTCTTTATCCTTTCGCCAAGTCGGTAATCCCTGAAGCTGTTCTACGCATTGCTATCGAAACACCCGAGAGAAAGGCTGAAGTCGTGGCATGGTTTCATGAACTTTTGCAGTTCATTATCCATGATCCACAACATGGAGCAAGTGTTCCGCCTGTATTAGTAGGCTTAATTTTAGATGATATAATAACGCTAAAAGCTTTTGAACTCCTACCATGAATGTAAAACGATTATTAAGGAAAGACTGGCTGACGAAGATACTTTTCAGAGACTTGAAAGACATCGAACAGCTGATGATTGATGAAAATAAACAGATGAAACTCACGTTAGACTACAGAGATATCATTAAGTGTTTGCGTGGTGAAAAAAACTCTTTCGGCGTTGAAATAAACTAAATCATAATAGAACTACAGAGATATTACATGGGAAAAACCATGACGTAAAGATGTGATTTTCGTAAACTTGTGAAAGGAGACACCACATTTATTTCGATGATTAATCTCTTCTTAAAAATGACAAACGACCGTAGTGAGTCGCAAACAGAAAACAAAAGAGAGCCGGAAGAATGATTCTTTCGGCTCTCAAAGCTTTGGTTAAGAAGATTGATATGTCTGTTATTTCAGCTTGAATGTTGGTTGATCAAACGACTTTGCACTTGCTGTTGTGGGCTTAAGTCTATAGAGATAGACATTTGTTCCCATCAAATAATAGGCTTTATACGAATCGTTTGAGAACTGAGGTGAATCAAAAGTACCAAGGATTAGCATGGCAGGCTTACCGAAAGTCAATACCGTTCCATCGAGATCTGCCACCTTTTTAGTTACTTCTTCGCTATAGTTGAACTCACCAGAGATTAGATTTGACGGTGAAAGACTTAGCTTACTTTCAGATGCTCCGACTACTGTTCCGATGTAATATTGCTTGAACTTGCCAGCTGCTTGACCAGAAGCAATAGACAAACCAACATTATCGGCGTCGTAAATCACAGGTACTTCTACTCCAGAATTACCTACTTTAAGCACATAAGCATCGCCTTTTTTCTCTAAAGAAGCATTGTATAAGGTAGTAACCTGCTTGTTATTCTTGTCTGTTTCGTCAATCTGCAAATAATACTTACCCTTCAAATCCTTATCGAAGTTCACCTGAACGACCTTCACTTTCTGTTTACCAGCTTCGCTCTCTATAGTGAATTCACCACGGCGTAGATGCCCTTCATCATTCTTTGCAGTAGTAATGGTCAATGCACCATGTTCATATTTCGGTGTAATCCAACTATCACTTGATGACACTTTGATGCCGAAAGTGCTTACAACCTTATAGGAAACGCTTCCTGCTTCATCATCAAGCACGATAGTTCCAGGCATATCTAACTGAGTGTAAGGACCGAGTTGGTCGATTGCTACCACTGTAGAGTCAACATCAGATGTCTTGATAACCACCGTAGTGTGACGTGACTGCAAGTCGCGATTAGGCTCAGTTGTAACAGTAACCAAATTGCCTTTGGTTTGCGTTTTGGCCCAAGAAGCATTTGCATAAGCGTGAGTTACATTGCCTTCTACATAGATACTATCAGTACCTCCAAGTGCATCGAAGGAAGTATTAGCCTCTAACACTTTCACAGAATGCGTGTCGATGTCATTCGTTATGTCGCCTTTTTCACAGGCTGTCAATAGTGAAAGACAGCCCATGACACAAAAAGCGTGGAATAATATTTTATTCATATTCGTTTGTTTTAAGCGTTATTGAATCTTCTTCATACCCTTTATATAAGGTATTTCGGCACTACCATTGACCTTAAGTGTTGTAGATTTGCCCACTTCATCATTGCCGTCATACTCTACAATGACGAAAGAGTCGGTGTTAAAGAATACACCATAGCTTGGAGTAAACGTGAGATATACCCCCTGTTTTGACGTATCTTTGGCAATGTTATAACCCAACATATCAATTCGATAGTAGAAACCTCCATCGGCTAATGCCATTGCACACATCCAGAACTCATGGCCATTAGCAGCTGTATAGATGCGTTCTGGCTCCCACTTCAACGTTCCGTCCTTCTCCTCATAAGTGAAAGTGAGGTGGAAATCAGGTGAAAGTCCTTCGACCTTATACGTCTTTCCATCTCCTGAAGCGACTAACTTCACTGGGATAGAAGCATTTTCATACTCGAAGTTATAAGTTCCAAGATAGTCTTCATAGCGCATAAAGTCGGCGTGAAGAACAATGTTTGATACCCCAGGATCAGTCGAAGTAAACGTTAGTTTGTCGTTATCATACGTGAAATGTTGTACCTGTTTACCATCTATTGTCACGGGAGATTGCAGTTCAATTCCATTCGAAGTAAAGAAGAACGGAACTTCCTTTTCATTGCCCTTATAGCTTAAACTAAACCTACGATCAGCCGAAATCTCGACATTAAACGTATCCTTTTTGTTCGTATAATAGTAATTTTGTTTAACCTCTTCAGCCACTTTCTGCATTGAAGTGACGTAATTTTTGCCAGTTGACATCATCTTTCAGGCGTGTCATGACCATCTTATTATGAAACTTCTTGCCTTCAAGGAAAAATGGAATCATTAGTAGTTCGTTGGATGATGAACTCGTAATCTTGACCACGTCCATCACCATCCATCTGAGAAGGAGATGAAAGCATGTGGAAGATCTTATTGTAAGTGTTAATCGTTAACACTGGTCCCATGTCCTTGATAACATCATAACTTGATGAAGAAGTCTCTTGAGGCTGAGCTATATCGCTTGCAACAGTGACCTTACCATCCTTGAATTTCATCAGATATGTATAGCCTCCACCCTCATAACCAGCTTCAGTCCACAGATGAAGTTGCCATCCGTTGTTTCGCTGATTCAAGTAGAGTGATATCAGCTTTTACAGCTTTTTCCACTCGCTGTGCAGCCGGTTCGTCAAATACAACATCGTCATCGTGCAAACAAGATGTCAGCATCAACGTCGCAAGGAGTATCTGAATACTGAATATTATCTTTTTCATAAGCTGCTTTTCTTTTAGTTTAATTTGTTCAAATCAAGTTGATTAATCTCAGAAGCTCTACGGAGTACGATGCTACGTAGCTTGTCGATATCAAGTTTCCACGAATCTTTCATGTAGGAACGGATAATATCAAGCTTCGCCTGTATATAGGGAGCACCTTTCGAACCCGCTCTACGCATGAGTGCTTGCCAATCACTTGGCGATGTCGTTACATAGACAGAAAGCATCTCTGCAAAGTCTTCGATAGGCTCACTCATAGCATAAGGCGTCACGAAACCTCTCTGATTGGCTTCTCCTTGCTGTATTTGATACCAGTCACCGCTTACATAATTGCCCTCAGAGATATGCTGAAAGTTCTCATCATAAGGTATCTTCTGATTCAAAATGTGGGTAAACTCGTGATGCATCGTATGGAAATAATACTCGTTTAACGTAGCATAATCTCGCAAAGTGGCATCAGTCAAGCGGTTAACCATATACAAAGTAATGACTAATCCGCCTTCAGCGGTTCCAAGAACCATAGTTCCATCTCCACTATTATAGGCCGCAGAACCAATCAAATGGATAACTCTTGGAACGTTTTCCTTAACGAAGTCTGAGCCAACACATTCTGCATAAGCATCAAACCAAAGGTATTTCGCGATGATAGCTAACTTTGCTGACTTCGCAGAATCAGCTGGAACAAGATGGTATTTCATATCACTATAGATGTCTTCCATCTTGTATTTGAAGTCAATATTATACGGATAAGTATAATTATCAAGTAGCCATTTGTCGAAATTATCACGCTTTACGGCCTTGTTTTGAAAGATACTGTCTCCTGAAGGATTATCTTCTGAGCATGAAGCAAAAGCTTAGTGACAGGATTGCTGCTAAGACTAATAAATATATTTTTCTTCATCATTTACTCATTTAATAATGTTATTTGTTTCTTGGATTGGCTGGAAGTCCAGCAGTAATAACATCCTGTGGCAACTGAATTGCACGTCGAGGATCGTCTTCTTTCATTGTATCGGTGACGGCAATAACCTTTCGACTGTCATTCAAAGTACGGCGATACATTACTATTCCGTAACGCTTCACGTCCTGAAGTCGCCATCCTTCGCCCACTGTCATTATGCGACGGAGTTGTAAAATCGCTTGAAGAATTGGCTCTTGTGTTGTAGATTCAATGCTGAAAGCGGTGTGAAACTTCTTCTTCGGCGTAGGTTCTGTGGGCGTATAATAGTTTATTCCTCGATAAAAAGTCTTGTATTCCAGTGAGTGTAACACTAAGATTTCCACCAGAAAAAGCCTTTACCTCTGTGTTCAAATCTTGCACAGCTTCAGCATATTTGCCTAACATTGCATTAGCTTCTGCCCGTACAAGCAACGTCAAGTCAGTCGTAAGAACAGGATATGCAGTGTGAGAATAGCCGATACGAGCCTGTATATCCGTGTATTCGAAAGCGTAAGGAATCTTATTTACGAAATACTTTGATAGACTGTTATTATTCCATACTGTATAACCGAAAGACGAACTACTTCCCCAAGGGCCTTGAGCTTGCAGGTCTTCTTTTTCAGAAATCAACTGACCATGAGCGTATTTAGCAGCAAAGTTGTATGGTCCGAGGTAAGCACCAGCCTGAGAAAAAATGCCGTTTGTATCAAGAGATTGGCCTGACTTGAGATATTAACATAGTTGTTAGGGTGCCACCTGTCCGTTGCTGGAAAGACTATAGAAAGCTTTCCAATCACGTAGTTTTGCTGAAGCATCTGTACCGAGTACGCGTGTAGCATAAGCCACTGCTTTATCATATTTCTGATAGTAGAGGTTGAAAAGTGCCGCAAAAGCATAGGCTGCATTACGTGTAAAGTGGTACTTAGGACGAGCATAATTGTCCGTCACTAAAGGCAAACCTTCTTCTATATCGCGGTTCATCTGATCGTAACAAGCTGCTAATGTGCCCCTTTCATACTTTGTTCCAACCTTTGTTTCAGGTGTCATTGGATAGGGAATTCCCATGGCTTTGGCAGCTGTTGTAGCATCATAAGCAACGCAAAATGTATTTGTCAACTGAAAGGCTGCAAACGCTCTACAAAGCAAAGCCTCACCTTTCGATGCCTGATATTCTTCAGTGTTGCCATTATCTTCTATTGCTTTCAATGCTGTATTGGCTGTAGACATAGCCTTATAAAAGCTATTCCATAACTGTTGTGGTGTCTCATCATCGTCTACTTCGGTAATATCGTCCCAAGAATATGCTTGATCTTGGAAGCGACCTGCACTCGTCCAACTCGTTACTTTGAAGGCATCTGTGTTGTCAGAATACATTTCTGTGAGCAACGCGGCATTGCGTTCAGGATATGCAGAAACAAGGAATTTCTGCACCTTCTCCTTACTATTAAGCTCCATTCTGTTATCAGGGAGCTTGTCAAGATAATCATCACATGAGCTAAAGCCCAACGAAACAGCAGCCAATGAGATGTATATATAAATCTTCTTAATGTTCATAACCATAATTTTTTTCTACGTTTATAATCCTAATTTTAACGTCATTGTGAACTGGCGAGGGATAGGAGCTGCAACACCACCAGCATTAACAAACTCAGGATCTTGACCGTTAAGTTTCTTATCTGCATAGATAAGGAAGAGGTTTGTTGCCTGGAGTTTCAATGAGAGATTCGTGAAAGGAGTAGCTTGAAGCAATGTTCTTGGGAACTCATATCCCAAAGAAATCTCCTTCATTCGAATGAAATCACCTTTAGCAGTGCGGTTGCTGGTGTAGTTATAAGCATTATATGCGATTCTCAAATTACTGTCGTCACGATAATCGCGATAGGGTAATATTCCGGGAACAGAGGTTCTTTTCTCATCACCGGCCATTGTCCAACGATTCTTAAACTCTTTAGTCATCGCAGTAAGGTCGTTATATCGTGCGCTGAAAACAGGGTCGAGACGAACAAAACTGCCAAAAAGAGTAAGTCACAAATACATTAAGTCTCCAGTTCTTCCACTTCAATTCATTTCCTAAAGAGCCTGTAACAGTCGGCTCAGTTGGGCCTTCATAGATAAGATAACTATTATCCGTTCGGTTCTGGAAGTTTATATTTGTAGAGGTCAACTGACCATTTTCGTTCAGGTAAGTAGGTATACCATGATCGGTAAGTCCTTGGAATGGCATGGAGAAAATAGCGCGATGAGGATATCCTTCCATTGTAAATCCACTACTTGCTTCACCACTTATGAGGTCAATGGTACGCGCATGACTCATCAACGACGTTACTTTTTGTCGTTACATGTGAATAAATAAGGTTAGTTATCCACGTGAAGTCGCGATTCCGAATATTAGTCGTTTGGATTGAAAGTTCCTGACCTTGTGACTTCATTGAAGCCGTATTGGCATATCGAACAACTTGTCCGCCAATACCTTGTGTTGCAATCGGACCAATCAAATCAAAGTTATTACGCCAGAATAAGTCAAAAGTTACATTGATTCGATTATTCAAGAAGCCCAACTCTGAACCGATATTAAACTCATGTTTCTTCTCATACGTGAGCTCAGAGTTCTCTAATTCGCTAATCTCTATACCCGTTTCTTTGTCTGTTCCGAATATTCTGTACGGCGTATATGACTTTAAGATTACTGTTGAATTTCGTGTAAGTAGAAGGTCCTGGGTCTGCCGTGAGCGAATAAGATGTACGCAACAACGCATGTGTTAGCACATTATTAAATGTATTTTTGAACCAAGGCTCCTCGCTTGCATTCCAACTTCCCGAGATATTCCAAGTCGGAAGCCAACGTGCACTGCGGCTTCTTCCAAGGCGGTTTGTACCTTCATAGCGGTAAGTACCCGTCAAGTTGTAACGCTGTTTATAAGAATATGTGCCCGTAGCAAAGAAAGCTGCCGTGCGGTTATGAGTGTTATTAAGTGAATAGTAGACTGCATTATCATCAATGTTCTTTTTGAAGAACTGATAGATATAGAATGGAATCTCACCTCCATCATACTGCATACCTACGCCATTAAAGTAAGTACGCTTACGATCTACATTCGAAACATCAAGTCCTCCCAATACATTCAGACTATGAACTTGGTTGAAAGTGTGTGTATAATTAGCCGTTGCACGAACATCCCAGCTTATTTTCTGCAGGTCAGTCTTATGATAAAAACCTCCACTTGGCAACACAGAGATTGGCAATGCATAAGGATTTGTCGGATCTTTATAAAGATAATGGTTTGCATCTCGAATGATAGAGTTATCCATTGCACGATAAGCCTGTGCCTGATTTGAGTGCTCTGTTATCTTATGTTCTTGCGAAGAAGTGTCATACTGCACTGCACCTATCAACGATAATCGCAGATCTTTGACTGGCTTATAAGCCATTTCAGCCTGGAATTTCGTGTTCAACACATTCATATCTATCTTGTTATTCTCCAACTCATTAAGGATATTGAAGGGCGCATAGTTAGCATGATAGTATGTGTTTGGGTCGAGAGCACGAGACGTATTCAATGCATATGAGTAAGGGTTGATATCAAATTCACGCTTCACTTGACCGCTAACAACGTCTACATCCTGTGCCAATGTTCCCGGAGCTTGCTGCTTTCGATAAGAAGCCGAAGCCAACAAGGTGAGTGAAAGATTATCAAGTAGATGATGAGTAGCATTGAAGTTTGCGGTATAACGCTTCACTTTTGAGTCTTTATACCAACCCGGATCATTCATAAACGACATAGAAACATAATAGTTTGACTTTTGCCGTTCCACCACTAAGACTTACAGAATGATTCTGCATCAGTGCGGAAGAGAAGAGTTGTTTGAACCAGTTTGTGTTGCGCATTTCAGCACTATGTAGATAAGAATCACGTGCTTCCTTTGTATTGGCCAAGCCAAACTGGCCTGTCTTTGGATTAAAAGTGTTGATGAGTTCATACATCTTTCCATATACACCATAGTCACTTCCGTTCAACACATCAGAGAGATTGAGCCATCCTTTGTCTTGCATCTCCTGATAGATTCCCATCTGTTCTTGTGAGTTTAAGATGTTAAACTGACCATAAGTAGGAATCAAACGTGATGTAAACTCACCTGTATAACTTACATGAGCCTGTCCCGAACGTCCCTTCTTTGTAGTGACTACGATGACACCGCTCATGGCACGGGCACCATAAATAGATGTAGCTGAACCATCTTTCAATATCTGGAAGCTCTCAATATCATCTGAGTTCAGACCTGCTATGGCTGAAGAAATCAATGTTTCTGCATCACCTGATGACAAAGCATCGGCGCTAATGTCGGTGATATCCTCTTGAACGACACCATCAACAACCCATAATGGTTTTGAGTTTCCATAGATTGAAGTTGCACCACGCACATGAATCTTTGGCGCAGTACCAAAGGTTCCCGACACGTTTTGCACGCTTACACCAGCCGAACGGCCTTCAAGTGAGCGACTAACATCGGCCATACCGCCTATCAAAGCATCGCTTGCTTTAATCTGATCGGCTGCACCGGTGAACATACGGCGGTCCATATTCGACACACCTGTTACCACAACCTCGTTCAATGTCGCATTGTTCGGGGTCAAAACAACCTTCATGTTCGCCTTAGGATTAAGCGTCTGAGCTTGCATTCCAATGTAGCTGATGACAACTTTCTTACCATTTGGCACCGAAAGTGAGAACTTTCCGTCTGCATCTGTCACTGTACCGACCTTAGAACCCTGCACAATTATCGAAGCACCGATAATGGGTTCGTTGTCTTCTGACGAGATAACTGTTCCGGAAACTTGTGTTTGTGCCACCGCAAAACCTATGCTTAGGAAGAGCGAAGCCAAAAACATCACGAGTCTTTTTCCATAAATTCTCTCTTAAATTAATAAATTATACAACAATACAATTACTATTATCTTTTAAAACATTAAACATTTTTAGAGAAGGCTACACCTTACTCTTAGAGCAGAGAGCACCTCATGGGGGCACATTCTCTATTTATTTAATTAATCATCTCCAGTTGTACTCTATTTAACTAAACTGTTAATGGTTTTATATTAAGTTTTTAATAAAATAAAATGAATAAAACATTTATTTGCAAATACAAAAGTAATGATTTCCCATATAACCACCAAATATTTATAATAAAAAAATCATTTTTTTAATCAACTTTTGGATATAAATATCTCGTTTTTTTCAGCTATATTAATTACATATTGTTACAAATATTAAACTCTAACGCAAACCAAACTACGTTGTATAAGATATTGAATAATTAACAAATAAAGATAGGCGAAACAACCTATTTCCGTCAAAAACGAGGACACAAGACGAAACACTCTGCAAAACCAATCCGTTTCATTCAATTCAACAGAAAGCAATAAACAACAAAAACAAAAATGCGTCAAACCACCGCGCAATCTGCCTCATTTCATCGCATGAAATACGTCTAATTGCAAGACCATTTGCATCAAATCATTTTTGTTATTCGCTATGAATGAAAAAGAATACGGGGATGAGCATGAATCACCATAATTGAATAATTGTTCACAAAAAAATGAGTTTTATTAATTGTCAATACCATGTGTATTATGATGATTTTTCGATGCATGTGTTTGGCAATATCAATGCCCTCATGGTGCAACTCGGTACGAGTTGTGCTTTTTGATAGCTCCGGGGTTGGCGAGAAACGAGCCTACCCCAGGTAAACTGTTCGCAAGGAGATTCAACGCTGCTAAGCGTTGAGTTTTCTTTGAGAAGGCATGGTTATAGCGAAGGGATTTATGGTGGATTACGCCGAAAAAGCTCAACACCTATGGCGTTGTTCCACGTAAACCATACATTAACCCAGGGTAGCCTGCACTATCGTTTAGCAACCCTAGGCTATCGAAAGCGCAACACCTATGGCGTTGACACGTGTATTTATAATACGATTAAGGGCAACATACGAATAAATAAATAGCAAAATGTGTCGATATTTCTATGAATACATCCACCATGTTGAATGCTCTCATCGCGTAACGCTGTAAGCGTTATACGTTTTATAGCCCAGGGTAGACTTCGCTTTCGCTTGTCAACCCTGGGTCATTTCCATAGTGGCAACAACGCTGTAGGCGTTGTACCTTTTATTCCTCGGTATTTTATTGTGGTATTCCACTCAGAAAACGTACAACACCTACGGCGTTGACCTCCTCACTACATGCATAACCCAGGGTAGGCTGACGCCAACCCTGGGCTATAAAACGTACAACGCCTTCAGCGTTGATTTCTTCTTGCGATGTTGTTCCCTCACAAACCATGCGCTATCCCAGGGTAGCCTGCACTATCGTTTGACAACCCTGGGCTATCGAAAACGCAACACTTATAGCGTTGAAATGGATATATCAAATGATTATTCCATTTTCTTTTGACCAGAATAAGAATCAAAATACAAAAGAAAAAAATCCATGATTTGTGAACAAAATATAATTCATAATTCATCTTATTCACAAGAATATTTGTATCTTTGCAACCTCATTATGGCTAATGAAAAATAGCTATCGAGACACTATCGAACACTATCAACAGGCACTTTTACAGCAAATTTATCATCACTGCATGACATTCTGTTTGCTATTTTGCCAGAAATGTAGTCATGACGAGATTGAAAGTGTGACAAGGCTGCGGTCTTTTTATACCGCCTATAAAAAGGATTTGTCACATTCTACCCTATCATTGGCAGATTGAATTCATAAAGAACATACTGAATAAAAAATGAAAACCGAACTCGAAATCGCCCGCGAATGCCAGCTTCAACCTATCGAAAAAGATTGCTGACAAGATTGACATCCCTAACGAAGAACTTGAGAACTATGGCAAATATATAGCCAAAGTGTCTTATCAACTCATAGATAAAGACCGCGTAAACAAGAGCAATTTGATTCTTGTTACAGCAATAAGTCCAACGAAATCAGGTATTGGAAAGACCACCGTTAGCATCGGTTTGTCGATGGCAATGAATCGATTGGGAGCATAAATCTGTGCTTGCTTTTGCGCGAGCCTTCACTGGGTCCATGCTTCGGAATGAAAGGCGGTGCAACGGGAGGAGGCTATGCTCAGGTGCTACCTATGGACAAAATTAATCTTCATTTCACGGGAGATTTCCATGCAATCACCTCTGCTCACAACATGATTGCAGCCTTGCTTGATAATTATCTCTATCAACATCACGAAGAAGGCTTTGCATTGAAGGAGGTGCTTTGGCGCAGAGTGCTCGATGTGAACGACCGAAACCTGAGAACTATCGCCACAGGATTGGGGCCCAAAACCAATGGTTTGTTAAGTGAAAGTGGCTTTGACATCACGCCAGCCAGTGAGATTATGGCCATACTTTTGCCTTGCAACAGACGAAGAAGACCTTCGAAGACGCATCGATAATATCCTATTAGGCGTCACGCTTGACAACAAACCATTCTGTGTAAAAGACCTCGGTGTGGGCGGAGCCATAACAGTTTTGCTGCGCGATGCACTCAATCCGAAACCTCGTTCAGACTATAGAAGGAACGCTAGCCTTTATTCATGGCGGTCCGTTTGCTAACATTGCACATGGCTGTAACAGCGTTTTAGCAACAAAAATGGCTATGACTTTTGGCGACTTTGTAGTCACAGAAGCAGGCTTTGGGGCTGACTTGGGAGCAGAAAAAGTTTATAGATATCAAGTGCCGTAAAGCCGGAATACAACCCTCGACTCACGATTATGGTGGCTACCATCATGGGCTTAAAAGATGCACGGAGGCATGCAAGTGGGCGATCCAGAGAATGGATGTTGCGAACATATTCGTAAGGGATTGGAGAATCTTGACAAGCATATTGCAAACATGCAACACATGGGTCAATCGAGTTATTGTGACGCTAAACCGCTTTGGAAGTGATACAGATGAAGAGATTGCTATCGTCAGTGAACACTGCAAGGAAAAAGGGAATTGGCTTTGCATTAAACGAGGCTTACATGAAAGGTAGTGAGGGATGCATGGACTTAGCACGTCTGGCTGTCGATGAAATCGCAGCAAATCCATCACGAGATATTACTTATTGCTATGCAGATACAGACTCTGTGCAAGATAAGATAACAGCAGTGGCTAAACAAATCTATGGTGCCAAGAAGGTGGTATTTAAGAAACAGGCACTTAAAATGATTGAACGCATCTCGCAATGGCAGCTTGAACACTTCCCGATTTGTATTGCAAAAACACAATATTCATTAAGCGATGACTCCAAACGATATGGAGTTCCAAAGGACTTTACATTGACTATAAGCGACCTTGTCATTAATACGGGCGCGGAAATGATTGTAGTTATTGCAGGAGATATTATGCGTATGCCTGGACTTCCACGTCATCCACAAGCAGAACGCATTGATATCCAAGATGGTTTATTAGTGGGATTGGAATAAAAAAGATAGTCAAAACAAAGCATGGCAAACACCGAACAAGCGGGGAATGCCATGTGTTTCATCTCATAATAACAACAGACCTTGCAAGCGATTAGATAGCACTTGCAAGGTCTGTTGTTTAATATAATAAGGTGAAATATTAGTACTTGGGGTAAAAGCACTTAGAGTTTGCCCTGTTCTCCCAGATAACTGTCTTTTGAAACCAAGGAAATAAAGCACGCCGTCGAGTCCTATATTATTGATTGATTGCTGTGCCGTAGCTTTCACACGAGGCTTTGCATGGAACGCAATTCCTAAGCCGGCTTCCGATATCATGGGTAAATCATTGGCGCCATCTCCTACAGCTATCGTCTGCGCGAGATTCACTTGTTCGACTTGAGCAATGAGTTTTAGCAGCTCAGCCTTACGCTTTCCGTCGACAATATCACCCACATAACGCCCTGTAAGCTTACCATTCTCGTCGATTTCAAGTTCATTTGCATAGACATAATCAATGCCATAACGACGCCGAAGCTGTTCACCAAAGTAGGTAAAACCACCGCTTAGAATGGCTATTTTGTATCCACATCGCTTCAAAACTGACATTAATCGGTCGGCCCCTTCAGTGATAGGAAGGTGCTCTGCGATATCTTTCATCACGCTAATATCAAGCCCTTTGAGCAGTGAAACACGTTGAGTGAAACTCTCTTTGAAGTCAATTTCGCCTCTCATTGCACGCTCGGTAATGGCTTTTACCTTATCGCCCACCCCGGCACGCATAGCTAATTCGTCGATACATTCAGTTTGAATAAGCGTTGAGTCCATATCAAAGCAGATCAAACGCCGCATGCGTCGGTACATATCATCACGCTGAAAAGAGAAGTCTATCTCTTGTTCTGAGGCCAAATGCATTAGCTTTGACTGCATGAGTGAACGATTTTTGGGAGTTCCTCTCAATGAGAATTCAATGCAAGAACGCACATTTTTTTCAGGATGTTTTATGCTTATGCGCCCTGTCATGCGTCGAATGAAGTCGATGTTTAAGCCTTGATCTGCGATAATCTTTGTTGCTGCAGCTATCTGTTTGGCTGAAAGCGTGCGCCCAATCACAGTTAGTATATATCTGTTTTTACCCTGATGATCAACCCACGACTCATATTCGTCATCGGAAATTGGCGAGAATCCTATGTTCACATTTAGCTCTTCAGCCTTAAAAAGCAATTCTTTCATCACCTGACCAGAATGTAACTCATCGATGCGAATAAGGATTCCAAGCGACAAGGTGCTATGAATGTCAGCCTGACCAATATCGAGTATGCGCGCATTATAACGCGCAAGAATCTCCATTGCGGCTGCAGTTAGGCCGGGACGGTCCTGTCCTGTGATGCGAATAAGTATCTGTTCTTCGTTTGATTTCAGTTTATCCATTTCGTGAAATGTATTTGCTGGTTTACAAAGTGATTTCTCCTGACCCATAACAACGATGGTGTTCAGCGTCATAAATCACGCAAAACTGACCGGGAGCAACACCATGTATCTTACTATCAGCATGGATAATATAAGATTGTTCGCCTGTTTTCTCAAGCTTAGCAGGTAGATATTCGGGCGTGTGTCGTATCTTAAAGGTGATTCGTTCGGGGAGATCGGGAAGAGCAACACCCTCAGAACAGAACGTTACGGCATGGAAATCATGAATCTTAAAGCTTTTGTTTGTAAGCGGTTTCTGGGTCATATCCATGACTGACATAAAGGATATTGTTTTCCACATCCTTTTTAACCACGAACCAAGGACCACCTCCAAACCCAAGTCCTTTGCGTTGACCTATGGTGTGAAACCAAAGTCCTTTGTGCTCGCCTATCTTCTTTCCAGTTTCCAATTCGATAACATCACCGATGCATTCTCCAAGATATCGTCTCACATATTCATTGTAATCGATATCTCCTAAAGAAAGCAAATGCCTTGACTATCTCGGCGCTTTGCATTAATAAGATGCTCGCGTTCAGCTATCTCTCTCACATCATTTTTTTCTCAAAGTTTCCTATTGGAAAGATTGCCTTTTTCAGTTGCCAATCATAGATTTGTGCCAAGAAATCCGTCTGATCTTTAATGGGATCAGGACTCGTTATGAGCCATTTCCGACCCATCACTCCATTCAGTTTGGGCATAATGTCCGGTAGCAATGAGGTCGTAATTAAAGCCAATCTTCTCATCAAAAGCGCCAAACTTTATGAGACGATTACACATGACATCAGGGTTTGGAGTGAATCCCATCTTCACCTTATCCATTGTGTATCGTGTCACCTTTGACCAGTATTCTTTGTGACAATCAATGACTTTCAGCTGACAATCAAAGCGTTTTGTCAACGCCGTTGCCATCTCTAAGTCTTCTTCACTCGTACAATCCCACTCCTCTTTCTCTTCAGGTCCTATCATGATATAAAAGCAGTCAGGGGTGCAAGCCATGGCTAACCATTTCATAAAGCACCACACTACTATCGACACCTCCAGAGAGAAGAAGTGCTATGCGCTTGTCTTTTATCTCGTCATAATTTATCATTTGCCTGCAAATCAATCTTTATTCATTTTACTTAAATGCTTCTTTCCCACTTTCATTCGGTCGAAACCTAAACCATATACGCCTGAAACAGCGCTCTGACTCACAAAGGCTTGGGGGTCGACATCATCGATAATACGGAATATATTGTAGCTTTCGTTCTGCTTAGCAATAATGAATAACATTCCCATCTTTTTGCCTGTATAGAATCCATGAGCATCAATCACCGTGCAACCACGGTTGGCTTCATTGTTAATTAGACGCCCTATCTCTTCATATTTCTCTGAGATTACAAAGAATTGTACCGACCTTCTAAAGCCATTTATGACATGATCCACGGTGTAAGACATAACAAAGAGTACGATATATCCATAGATAACCTTCTCCCAACTGCCTATAACTAAGTAACTGGATGATATGACACAGAGGTCACAAATGAGTATAATGTGCCCCAAAGATATGTCTTTATACTTATGTATTATGGCTGCAATCACGTCGGAACCACCCGTGCTTCCATTACTTAAAAGGCTAAAACCCGTGCCCAAACCCAATAGTAATCCCCCTACTACACAGGCTAAAAACGGCTCGTTCTTAAACATGATATGCGAGCCAATTACACTCTGCCAAAGGGTTGTAAACACGGCAAAAATGCTCACGGCATAAATCGTTTTAATGCAGAATCTAAGTCCTAACACTTTCAAGGCTGCTGCCAACAAGACGACGTTTATAGCCAAATAGGTGTATTGAACGCGTATTCCTGTGGCCCAAAAACACCACAGAAGATATACCTGGAAGACCTCCGATAGTTATCTTATGGGGTAAAAAGAAAGACCATCCAACCAAGACTTCCCTACAACCATTGCTAATGCAATGATGAGATAATCGTAGCAACCACGAACCAGTTTCTTATTCACTTGCTTCATAAAACAGTAGCTTTGTTTGACTGCAAAATTACAAAATAAAAGTTCAACTTTTGCAAATCGAACTCTAAAAAGTGAACACAAGAACCTATAATCTAAGAAAAACTATGACGTAACTCAACAAGAAAGATTCTACAACATAAAAAAATAAGCCCACTACACCTTTAGTTTATTTCATCACATCAAAAGATTTTTGTCCATTTCACAAAATGGCACAAATCACGCGATAATCTGCCTTGAATTACAGCATAATATGACGCAAAACCACACGATGAATAGATACAAATTACAAAAACGAAGTGACAAGATTCAAATCATCATCCGAATTGCATCACATTGTAGAGAAATATAAACAAGCTTTATAGATTAGACCCAACCACGATAAATGTAGCATGCAATCACAGGGCATTTTCATGTTAACAATATTGCGAATTTTCCTCTTTTTCTAATCATCTAAGATAAGAAATGCCTTTCCCAAAAAGCCACAAATCTACTCATTGCAACAGTCTTCCTGGCGCAGCATTCCCACCATTAGACGAGCAGCATTATCGGGAGCAACCTCATCACCCAAGCGTTTTTCTACCTCCTTATAAGCCTGAAGCATCGGCGCTCTGCCCTCGCCCTCAGGAAGAATACGGCCGAGTTCGGACACGATATTGCTCACATTGAAGCGATCAGCAAAGAGTTCGGGCACGACTTCTCGGTCTACAATGAGATTAACAAGGGAGATATAACGACACGAAAGAATATGATTGAAGGCCCAACGAATGAGTCGTGGCACCGGTGTTTTATAACAAACCACCTGCGGAACATGCAGTAATGCCGTCTCAAGCGTAGCCGTTCCACTGGTCACCAAGGCAGCAACGGCATGATAAAGCAGCCCATAAGTGTCATTATGAATGAGGTTAAAGGCAAGACCAGTAACGTCAGTTGCATTGCCAATCACCTCTTGATAATAAGATGGTTCAATGGCTGGCGCTGCGCCAATAACTATCTGATAGCGGTCTGAAAAGTGCTGAACGGCGCGCAACATCGGTACAAGATTGTCTTTAATCTCTTGCTTTCTACTTCCTGGAAGCAAGGCTATCATCGGGCGATTATCAGCTATATGATGCTTCAAGCGGAACCCATCGAAGTCTGTGTGGTATGTCGTGAGAAACTCATGAATCTCATGTGCCGTTGGGTTTCCTACGTAATGAATCTTATAATGATGTTTTCCTTCATAGAAAGCTGTTTCAAAAAGGCAAAATCGAAAAACATCTCTTTGACATCTCTTCGGATTGCTTTGATGCGCCATTCTTTCCATGCCCATATCTTCGGAGAGATGTAATAATAGACAGGAATGTGTGTATGTTGCTTGAGATACTTGGCAATATCGAGGTTAAAACCAGGGTAATCTACGAGGATAACAACGTCGGGTTGCCATGCCACGATATCCTTTTTACAAAACGACATATTGCGAAATATCGTGCGAAGATGCAGTAACACCGGCACGAAAACCCATGTAGGCAAGTTCTCGGTAATGCTTAACGCGCGTACCTCCAACGGCAGACATCAGGTCGCCTCCAAAGAAACGGAACGATGCTTCGTGGTCATTCTTTTTCAAAGAAGCCATTAAATGGGCTGCATGTAGGTCGCCACTGGCCTCACCAACAATGAGATAATATTTCATATCTGTATCAGATGATTAGAGACTCCACGACTTAATGGTATCTATAAACGCATAATCGGTGATATCAATGCGCGTCGGTGTGATAGCAATATATCCGTGATTGAGTGCCCATTGGTCGGTATCCTCAGCGTCAGGTTCGTCATTTCGGCACTCACCAGCCATCCAATAGTAGTCATATCCATGGGGATGACGCGCTTTAACGACTTCATTTATCCAACTACCAAAGGTCATTCGGCACACCTTTACACCCTTTGAAAGGAGGTTGAGCGGGAAAGTTCACATTCAAACAAACTCCTTTCGGCAACCCTTCTGCAAGGACTCGGTCGACTATCCGACACACATCATCGCGCAAATAGCTTAAATCGGCTTCATCATCATAGTTACATGTTGAAAACGCTACAGACGGAATATATTTCATACAGCCTTCCCTTTGCAACCCCCATCGTACCAGAATAATGGTTGTTTACAGTAGAATTGTCTCCATGATTGATGCCTCCGAGCACCAAATCAGGTTTCCGATGGCCACAAAGTTCACTCAAAGCAAGCTTCACACAGTCTACAGGAGTGCCGTTACATGACCATACTTCGACGTCACCCATATTATGTCGGCGCTTCAAACGCAACGGAGTAGCAGCAGAAAAGGCACAGGAGAAACCCGAACGAGCCGCTTTGGGTGCACAAACAAGCACGTCGGCATGGTCTTTTTAAGAACGAAACGAGGGTCTTGATTCCGTTGGCATGATAGCCATCATCATTCGAAATCAATATAAAAAGGGCGCTTAATATTCATCTTTTTACATTGTTAGTTTGCGACAAAAGTACGAAAAAGGTTTATTTCTCGTATTTCTCGGCTAAATTATGTAACTTTGCCCACAAATAAACTTTTTTCGAAATGGGAAAAATTATAGCTTTAGCTAATCAGAAAGGTGGCGTGGGTAAGACCACCACAACCATTAACTTAGCGGCTTCTTTGGCCACCCTTGAGAAAAGTGTTCTCGTGGTTGACGCCGATCCTCAAGCCAATGCATCAAGCGGTTTGGGTGTAGACATCAAAGATGTCGATTGTTCTTTGTATGAATGTATCATTGATCATGCCGATGTACGCGATGCTATTTATACCACAGATATCAATGGATTGGATATCATTCCCAGTCATATTGACCTCGTAGGTGCCGAAATTGAGATGCTGAATCTTGACAATCGGGAACGCGTTTTGAAAAATCTTTTGGCGCCCATCAGCAGTGAATACGACTACATTCTTATCGATTGTAGTCCTTCATTGGGACTTATCACGGTCAATGCACTAACGGCTGCCAACTCAGTAATTATTCCTGTGCAGTGTGAATACTTTTGCCCTTGAAGGAATAAGTAAGCTGCTCAATACCATCAAAATTATCAAAAAGCAAACTCAATCAGCAATTAGAGATTGAAGGTTTCCTGTTGACAATGTATGATAGCAGACTGCGTTTGGCAAATCAAATCTATGATGAGGTGAAGCGACATTTCCAAGAACTGGTGTTCAAGACTGTCATTCAACGCAATGTTAAGCTAAGCGAGAGCCCCAGTCATGGGCTTCCTGTCATCCTTTACGATGCTGATTCGACAGGTGCAAAGAATCACCTTGCCTTGGCAAAGGAACTGATTAACAAGAATGCATAACCCATTATTCTTGATAAGAAACAACGAAACAGAACATGGCAGTACACAAAAATATAATAGTTTGGGTCGGGGACTTGATGCACTCATCTCTACAGATGCCGTGCGTACACAAGGTTCATCGACCATTAACGAAATAGCGATTGACCAAATTGAAGCCAATCCCAATCAGCCTCGTCGCGAATTTGACGACGAAGCACTGCAAGAGTTGGCGCACAGCATACGAGAAATTGGAATCATCCAGCCGATTACACTGCGTCAGACAGCTGAAAAACAGATTTCAGATTATTGCAGGTGAGCGTCGATGGAGAGCCTCTCAATTAGCTGGTTTGAAAGCTATCCCAGCCTATATCCGTACGATAAAAGACGAGAACGTCATGGAAATGGCCCTCGTTGAGAATATCCAACGTGAGGATTTGAACGCTATCGAAATTGCGTTGGCCTCATGAACATCTGCTTGAAGGCAGTGGGAATGACACAAGAAAAGGTTTCTGAACGTATTGGGAAAAAGCCGTACGGCAATTACCAATTACTTGCGTTTGTTGAAGCTTCCTGCACAGGTTCAGATGGCATTACAAAAGAAAGAAATCGACATGGGCCATGCCCGTGCATTGCTTGCACTCGATAGTCCAGCGCTTCAAATCAAGCTTTTAAAGAGATACTAAAGAATGGTTACTCCGTCAGAAAGGTTGAAGAACTGGTACAAGCACTAAAGAATGGCGATGATATTGAAAGCGGAAAGAAGAAGATTATCGCACGAAACCAACTACCAGAAGAGTTCTGTGAACTTAGAAATCAATTGGCTTCATTCCTCAACACCAAAGGTACAGATGACCTGTTCTTCAAAAAGGTAAGGGAAAGATTAGCATTCCTTTTGCCAATGAAGCAGAACTCGAGCGCATCATGAACCTCTTTGATAAACTGAAAGCTTGAAGCATGTCTTTCCCAAGACTCATTCATATCATTGCCTGGGCAGCATTACTTGTGATGCCCTCAGTGTGCTAAAGCACAACACAACGAACCTCGTGTGTTGATGTCTGACACAATACATCTTAAAAGCAAACGAACTGCTAACACACAAGGATAGCGTCAATTTATTGGCTGATTCCGTAGCAATGAAGAAGAAAAACGAAACGAGATTGGGCCACTTGGAGACCTGATCCGAAACGTGCTTTGTGGCTTGGACTCGTGCTTCCTGGTGCAGGTCAGATATACAATCGTAAGTATTGGAAACTTCCTATCATATATGGTGGCATTGTAGGATGCCTCTATGCCATGAACTGGAATAATCAAATGTATCATGATTACGCCCAAGCTTATATGGACATCATGGACAATGATCCGACAACGGCAAGCTATAATCAGTTCATGCACTTAGGAGCGAGGATTACAAATGACAACATATCACGATACCAAACGTTGTTCAAGAGTCGTAAAGATAGATTCAGAAGATGGCGTGATATGAGTTTCTTTGTACTTGTAGGTGTATATGCTTTGTCGGTAATTGACGCCTACGTAGATGCCTCTCTGTCTGAATTTGATATTTCAAACGACCTCAGTTTGCGTATTGAGCCAGCTGTTGTAAACACAAATAATCAACGAAACCCTCTACGGGGTGGCGGAATAGGTATGCATTGCAGTCTTACTTTCTGACCTTATATAAAGCATAAGCTCAGGAAATAACAATTATCCTATAAAAAAAGAACTAACATTTATAATGAAGAAAACATATTTAATTGCACTCTCATTGTTGTTTTTCAGCACCTGTAAGCTACAGGCTCAAGTCGTAAAACAATGAGGAAGGTGACAACGATGAAACAGAAATTACGGTAACAAATGCACAAGGCAAACGTGAAGTTATAGACCTTCCAGAGGCTATGACCATGGAACTTGACAGCCTAATGCAACTCTATAATACGAAGACCTACCTACGTCCCGACACGTCATGTAACCTTCCTGACGTCAATCCTGTATATGACATTGCAGTCTATAAGAAGCGACTTTCCATGCTTCCTACAATCATAGAGATGCCTTATAACGATGTAGTTCAGCAATTCATTGACCGATATAGCGGTCATCTTCGACGTTCAGTGAGTTATATGTTAGGGGCACAAAACTTCTATATGCCTATCTTTGAAGAGGCTTTAGAGAGTTATGGCTTGCCGTTAGAACTTAAATATCTCCCAGTCATTGAATCGGCATTGAACCCCAGAGCCGTATCAAGAGTTGGAGCAACAGGCTTATGGCAGTTTATGCTGAATACGGGGAAAACGTTATGGTTTGACTGTCAACACACTTGTAGATGAACGTCGCGACCCCTGTGAAAAGCATCTTATGCAGCTGCACATTACCTAAGTGATCTCTACAAGGTTTTTGGTGATTGGAATCTTGTTATCGCTGCATACAATTGCGGACCAGATAAAGTTTACAAAGCCATTCACCGTGCCAAACAGAATGATTATTGGCAAATCTATCCCTATCTCCCCCGAGAAACTCGTGGCTATGTACCCGCTTTCATTGCTGCAAACTATATCATGAACTACTATTGTGAGCATAACATCTGCCCAATGACAACCGATCTGCCTGCCAAAAACAGACACCGTTGTTATCAATCGCGATTTGCATTTCGAGCAGATAGCCCACGTTTTAGGACTTGATGTTGACCAGATTGCAGCTCTAAATCCACAATATCGTCACAATATTGTAAATGGAAGTTGGAAACCATCTGCCCTTCGTTTGCCAGCAGCTTTAATCACAAAGTTTATTGACAACGAAGATTCTATCTATAATTATAAAGCCTGATGATTTAACCAGTAAACGTACAGAAGTCGAGGTTAACGATGAGGAACCGACCATAGTACGCTATCGTCGTGTTCATAAAAAGCTATACTTCATCTTCTAAATATAGTGGTAAGAAAGGACGAAAAAAGAAAGAACGCAAAGGAAAGAAGTAAGAGTGTCACTATCCGCGAAGGTGATACGCTGTCGGAAATTGCACAACGTAACAAAAATCTCTGTAAAGAAATTGCGTCGCCTTAATGGTATAAAGGGAAACAATATTCGCGCTGGAAAGAAAATCAAAATTAAATAATTAAGACGGAGGAAACATCATGGACGAGCACGATATGCGTGAAGTGGCCCGTGAGGCAGCAGAAGACAAGCTCATCACAGAAGCCTTTCAACACTTGTTAGACACTTATCTTGCATCACGACATCGCAAGAAAGTAGATATCATTACGAAGGCTTTCAACTTTGCTCGACAAGCACATAAGGGTGTAAGAAGGCTTTCAGGAGAACCTTATATCATGCATCCCATTGCCGTAGCACAAATTGCCTGTGAGGAAATGGGGCTGGGTTCGACAAGTATCTGTGCGGCGTTACTCCATGATGTGGTTGAAGATACTGATTACACGGTTGAAGATATTGAGAACATCTTTGGCAAAAAGATTGCTCAAATCGTTGATGGATTAACTAAAATCAGTGGTGGTATCTTTGGAGAACGAGCTTCAGCACAAGCTGAAAACTTTAAGAAGTTGTTGCTGACAATGAGCGATGACATCCGCGTTATCCTTATTAAAGATATGTGACCGATTGCATAACATGCGCACCTTGGAGTCACAACCGGCCAACAAACAATATAAGATTGCAGGGCGAGACATTATATATTTATGCACCACTCGCCAATCGTTTAGGGATTAAACAAAAATCAAAACTGAACTCGAAGACCTTAGTTTCCGTTACGAACATCCTGAAGAATACGCTGCTATTAAAAGCAAATTGGCCCTCACTCAAGAGAAAACGTGACGAGCTTTTTCGCACAGTTCACAGGACCAATCCGCGAAGCTCTTGACAAAAATGGGTATCAAATACACCATCAAAGCACGTGTCAAGAGCCCTTATTCTATATGGAATAAAGATGCAGAACAAAACATGTAACCTTCGAGGAGATTTACGACATTTTAGCGGTCAGAATCATATTCGAACCGAAGAAAAAGAGATGAAGAAATCAACGAATGTTTCAACATTTATGTCGCTATTAGCCGTATATATAAGAGCCATCCCTGACCGACTTCGCGATTGGTTAAACCATCCCAAAAGGCGAATGGTTATCAAGCTCTTCACGTTACGTTAATGAGCAAACAAGGGCGCTGGATAGAAGTACAAATTCGCTCAGACCATATGAATGAGGTGGCCGAACAAGGGATTTGCTGCTCACTGGAAATACAAAAATGGAGGCGAATATAGTGAAGATGAGGGTGAACTTAACGATTGGTTGAGTACCATTAAAGAAATTCTTGACGACCCACAGCCTGATGCTATGGACTTTCTTGACAGCATAAAGCTCAATCTTTTTGCTTCAGAGATTTTTCGTATTCACCCCAAAAAGGTGAGATAAAGACATTGCCAGCAGGTTGTACTGCACTTGATTTTCGCATTTCAAATCCACACCTTTCTCGGCAGCCATTGCATTGGAGCAAAGGTCAATCACAAGCTTGTTCCATTGAGTCATAAACTGAACAGTGGCGACCAAGTAGAGATATTAACGAGTAAAGCCCAACATGTGCAACCCTCATGGATTAGTTTTGTATCGACAGCCAAAGCCAAAGCTAAAATTCAAGCCATACTAAGACGTGACGACCGAGAGTCACAAAAGAAGGGCGAAGAACAGCTGAAAAGAATGGTTGAAGCTTCATTCCATGGAATTAACTTCATCGGTTTTAGACAAACTTTGTGAAGTTCATCACGTACAAAAGCATGAAGAACTATTCAAATCAATCGGTGAAAAATCTATCATTCTTGGTGATTCAGATGCAGACGCACTACTCGGCAAGACCAAAAAAGAATCAACTTCACTTGGATGGCGACGCTACGTACCATTCCTCCACGACAAGAAAACTACCAAAGCTAACGTTAAGAAAGTTGATACCTCTATGCTTTTCACGGTTGATAAAGACTTCAATAAACGTCAACCCGTTATCATCAGTGAGAAGACTATTAGTAATTATATATTCCCTGGATGTTGCCATCCAATCCCAGGTGACGATATTCTCGGCTATATAGATAACAATAATCACATTGAAATCCATAAACGTGCATGTCCGGTTGCAAGCCGTTTAAAATCAAGCTACGGCAACAGAATCCTTGATGCAAAATGGGATATGCATCGACAAATGTTCTTTGACGCCACAATTGAAATCAAAGGAATCGACAGAAAAGGTATGCTACACGACTTAGCCGATGTTATTTCAGACAAAATGAACGTCAATATTCGCAAGATTACCATTAATAGTAACGAAGGAATCTTTGATGGAAGCATTGAGATGCGCGTGCATGATCGTGATGAAGTGAGGGAAATCATGGAGAATCTCATGGCAATAGATGATTTAAAAGAGGTACAACAAATTATGTAAGTTATTCGAATCAGCTTTGATTATATGACTTAAGTCCATGCAGGTCAACATGTGTACAATTATAATAATAGGACCTTTGGCTTCATAATATGATTAGCTCCCGCTACACCAATCCATCAAGTTGTTTCTTGAGCTGCTGTAATTGGTCTCGCACAGAGGTAAGCATTGTCATGACATCTGCTGTTTTATCCACACCCTCTCGATTGGCATTCATAACTTTTCTGGCTGCGGCAATCTTGAAACCACGCACTTTCACAAGGTTATAAATGACCTTAATTTGCTCTATATCTTTATCAGTATATTGCCTAATCTTTTGTACTCATTTTTGCGTTTTTTTGGGCGTAGTTGCGGGAACTCACCCTCCCAAAAATCGCAATGTACTCTCATTGATTCCGAATTGTGCAGCGACTTCCTTTTATGCTGTAATATAACTTCAGATTCTTGTTTGTATTTAAGGCCATAATTCGTGATTTTTGTTGAAACTATGCGCTATTTCTTTGCAAAGTTAGCAAATTTCTATAAACTCCACTCCACCATCTCTAAACTTTTTGTATCTTTGCCACTGATTTTTTTCATCGCCGCGAAGTTTCTGTTGCATCATTGCAACAATGCAAAGGCAGAAGTTTTCCTTCAATGCGTGGAAACGAACACGATGGATAACGAGTAAAGAACACTTAAAAATACAATATATTGAAGATGATGACAGCGAATGAAGTTCGTGAATCTTTCAAGAAATTCTTTGAAAGTAAGGGGCACAAGATTGTAGCTTCAGCTCCTATGGTCATTAAAGATGACCCCACGTTAATGTTTACCAATGCCGGCATGAACCAGTGGAAAGACATTATACTCGGTACAAAAAGACCCGGGGAAAGACGTGAGAAGAGTAGACTCTCAGAAGTGTCTTCGTGTGAGCGGAAAGCACAATGATCTTGAAGAAGTAGGACATGATACTTACCATCACACGATGTTTGAGATGTTAGGTAACTGGAGTTTCGGAGATTATTTCAAAGAAGGTGCAATTGATTTTGCATGGGAATATCTTGTAGATGTACTCCATTTGAACCCAGAAGATCTTTATGTTACAGTATTTGAGGGTGCTTCCGAGGAAGGACTTAAACGTGACGACGAAGCTGCATCTTATTGGGCTAAGCACGTACCTGCAGACCATATTATCAATGGAAACAAGCACGACAACTTCTGGGAAATGGGAGATACTGGTCCATGTGGGCCTTGTACAGAGATTCATGTAGATTCTCGCACTCCCGAGGAGAAAGCGAAATTGCCTGGACGTGAACTCGTAAACAAAGATAATCCTCAAGTAATTGAGATTTGGAATATCGTGTTTATGCAGTTCAATCGCAAAGCTGATGGCAGTCTTGAGCCGCTTCCTATGCACGTGATTGATACGGGAATGGGATTCGAACGCCTTGTACGCATGCTGCAAGACAAACACAGCAACTATGATACGGATATCTTCCAACCAGTCATTAAGCAAATAGAATTACTCAGTGGAAAGAAATATGGTTTCACAACTCCAACGGGAGAGAATGGCGAAGGCAAAGACGAACAAGAGAAAATCGATATCGCCATGCGTGTGGTTGCAGACCACTTGCGTGCAGTAGCATTTCTCTATTGCCGACGGACAGCTGCCGAGTAATGCTAAAGCGGGCTATGTGATCCGTCGCATCTTGCGTCGTGCGGTGCGTTATGCTTACACATTCCTTGATCAGAAAGAAGCTTTCTATATAAACTTGTTCCTGTTTTGGTTCAGGAAATGGGCGAAGCTTATCCAGAACTTTCTGCTCAACAAGAGCTTATTTCGCGTGTGATGAAGGAAGAAGAAGATTCTTTCCTGCGCACATTGGAAAAAGGGAATAAATCTCCTTAACGGCGACATGGATGAGCTGAAAGCTCATGGGAAAAACGGAATTAGATGGCACAAGCGCCTTCCGTTTGTTTGATACTTATGGATTCCCCACTCGACTTAACCGAACTGATTTGTCGTGAACATGGTTACACAGTAGACGAAAAAGGGCTTCGATGAAGAAAATGGCGAAGCAAAAAAAGCAAGAGCCAGAAACGCTGCTGCTGTGGAAAATGGTGACTGGGAAGTCGTTAGAGATGGCGAACAAGTATTTGTGGGTTACGACTACACCGAATACACTTGTCATATTCTTCGTTACCGAAAAGTTACTCAAAAGAAGAATACGTTCTACGAAATCGTACTCGATTATACCCCTTCTATGGTGAAATGGGTGGCCAAGTCGGTGATCAAGGCACGTTAGTTAGCGCGAATGAAACAATTAACATCGTCGACACGAAGCGCGAAAACAATCAGAGCATCCATATCGTTAAAGATCTTCCAAAAAGATATCGAAGCCGAATTTATGGCATGTGTCGACGTGGAGAAACGCAACGGAAGCGCAGCAAATCACACCGCTACTCACCTGCTTGACTATGCGTTGAAACAGATTTTAGGCGATCATGTCGAACAGAAAGGTTCATACGTTGATCCGACCACGCTAAGATTTGACTTTTCTCACTTCCAGAAAGTAAGTGACGAGCAACTTCGTCAGGTTGAAAGACTCGTCAACAAAATGATTCGCGAAGATTATCCGCTTGACGAGCACCGCGACACTCCGCTTGAGGAAGCTAAGGAGCTTGGCGCAGTGGCACTCTTTTGGAGAGAAGTACGGAGACAAAGTTCGCGTAGTTCGTTTCGGTCCGAGTTGCGAATTCTGCGGCGGTATTCACGCGAAGAGTACCGGCCAGATTGGTTTCTTCAAAATCATCAGCGAGAGCAGTGTGGCCGCTGGCATTCGTCGCATTGAGGCCTTAACTGGTGTTGCATGCGAGGATACAATCTACGCGTTGCAAGATACAATGAATGACCCTCAAGTCAATGTTCAACAATGCTAAGGATTTGAAGGCAACACTTTTGAAATTCATCGGCGAGCACGATGAGATGCGCAAAGAAATCGAGAAATTCCAAGCCCAAGCCGTAGAGCGCGTTAAAGACGAGCTGCTCAAGCGCGCACAGAACGTAAACGGCGTTCAGGTGATTAAAGCTGTGCTGCCTTTAGAGCCTGCCGCAGCAAAAAGACCCTCGTCTTCAAACTGCGCGAGACCTTAAATGAGAAACTTGTTGCTGTCATTGGAAGCACCGCAGGTACTAAGCCACTTTTGACCGTGATGTTTAGTGACGACATGGTGAAAGATCATGCGCTCAACGCCGGTAAAAATTATCCGCGAGGCTGCAAAACTCATTCAAGGCGGTGGTGGCGGACAGCCCCATTATGCTCAGGCTGGTGGTAAAAACATAGAAGGCATCAGCGCAGCCGTCGATAAAGTTATTGAACTTGCAAAATCTGTAATCAGATTAATATAAACTCATTAATCAACAAAGCCTCGCATCGTGATGATGTGAGGCTTTTATTATTTTCTTACGGCCGAAAAGCAAAAAGAGCATGAAAAGAGCACTTCGCCCATAAGAGATAAGCAGAAACGAATAAAGGGCAATTTTTTCATAAAACAAAGGCATGAAAAGCCCAAACGAATCACTATAAAACTGTGATTTTTGTCATCTCGGCAGTCTTTTCCTTAAAAAATCTCGGCCGAAACACGACGCCCACGAAGACTTCTCACCTTCGGGAAGTTCATAAAATAAACATCGCGTGTGGTATACCAATTGAAGTTTTTTTCACGCGACTAACCATCCTAATTTCTCGATTGATTCCACGGGCATAACGCGGATTAACCACCGAAAACAAATATTCGCCTGAGTCGAGCAACAGCGCTAACACTCGGCAGTCGCTCGACGACTGCGGTTGAGCAGGTTTTACCTCACGCGTGGAGCCTGTCACACGAATATTCCAGCCATAGTTCCGATTTAACTCATCGGCTATTCTCCTCAAAACACCACACCATGTGGCGCCGTGTCTTTCATGCCTAAAAAAGCTATCTTGAGATGAATCATTTCATGGAGCAAAACGTTTTGAAACTCACGTTCTGAAAGGTCATAAAAATTACTTAGCCGAATTGTAAAATCAGTGAATTTTTTTCACTCTTAAACAAACGTTTCACACGCTTACAAGCTTCATTGAACCCAAGCGCGTCCTCGACCGAGACAAAGCCAAGCGGGGAAGCGGAAGTTCGCCATCAAAAATATTCTTTGTTGAAGATGGTAAACCAATGTTCCATCCACAGCTTATCAACTTGCATAACGTTTTTTTGAGGAAAAACAAAAGTCAAAGCTGACTATCAAAGGCACGACACATCTTCCGATGCCGCCAATCTGTAGCCAAAGGCTTTGACTTGCCTGCAAACTAATGTTTTGTTGCAGTTAATTCGGTGAGTTTCTTCTCCACCTTCTCCGACAATACAGTACTTAGCACCACATTGCCTTTCTTATCAATGACAACCATTGCTGGAATCCATTTCACACCATATTGCTTTTGCGATTGTCGACTCACGCATCTTTTTCAGCTCGCTGACAGCGGTATATTCCATGCCATACTTCTCAATTGCCTTTTTCCCAATTGGCTTTTTCTGTGTCAAAAGAGACGCCGACAAAAAGCAACACCTTTATCTTTTGAACTCACGATACATGCGCACAATATTAGGGCGCATCTTTTTCGGCAGTCTGGGCACCAGCTGGCCCAAAAATCAAGAACAACAACCTTTCCTTTCAGGCTACTCAATTTGAAACTCTTGCCATCAACCGTCTTCAGCTGAAAAATTAGGAGCTGTACCGGCTTTCACCATCTCAACAGCATATTTGCTATCTTCGTCAGTGTTATTCTCCCGTGCATTGGCAATAACTACACTTCCGATGAGAGCAACTGCCACAATTAATAAACGTTTTAACTTCATTTTCTATTTTTATTTAAAGTTCTATTGTTTTCTGTTCACATCCTGTTGACTATAACCTCTTCGCAATGCGTTTTACCTTAGAAGTATAAGCTTTTATCTTCAGCGTAGCCTATACGATCAAGAAAAATCATAGTAATCTCCGCTGACATATTTATATTGCACTGCATCGCGATAGGCTCTCACGCAATCCATCCAATTTGGGAAACTCAAAATAGCTGCCATCCGACGGCCTACGAAGTCCGAAGATGTTATGAATGGTCTGACAGATGTTACTTGTGAAATTTCCAGTCTCCAACAAGGCCTGCGCCATAACAATCTTCTTAAATTTGATGCCATACTGGTCGAGAACATCAGAAAGATTCTCTAAAGTCAATTCCAACTCGGGTACAAGTTCCGCATCAGGATAATCGGCCGCATATTTTCTGCCATCGAAGACCGCATATTGCGAAACGCTGTCATTTGCCAAAGGAATAGCCACAGCATCGGTCTTTGCCCTACCGGGCAACGCATCTTGTGCTGCGCCCCACACGGGAAACAGACAAAAATATTAATGAAAAAAATCGTTTTCAAAAACAAACATATATTTATCTTATAACGCAAATCACAAGAAAAATATTATAAAAGATATAAAAAGCGCAAGTTCAATAACAGAACCTGCGCCGATTTTTGATTCTTATATGTTGCAGAGAAACAACAATGCAACAAAAAGACGCAAAAAGCCGAATGCAACATTTAGCTTTTTTTAGCATATTACGTGCAATAGCATCATTATTTTTTTCTTTCCAAAAACTTATGCTGGGTTTATCTGCCTGTTTTTGATTTAGAAGTAGGCTTTCTTTCAACCTTAAACAGCGTAGTATCTTTATTTATACCCACCCAAATGGTCTTTTGACTGCCGTCGACATTCGTCTCACCCTCAATGGCCAATTCATAATGGCGTTTATCGCCAGTTCCTTCAGTCTTTCCAGTAAAAAGACAGGCTGCCAAGTTCCAGATTCAAGGCCGTTTCTAAAGCGGGGAAGCCGTATTTCAGCAGCACATTGTATGCAGCTGTACGTTTGTCATGGGCGACCTTCGACGTACCGGCGCGGTGTGACAATGTCGCGTGTTGTATGTCAACCAAAGCATTATATTGCACAATAAGCTCTGGCAATTTTTAGCGTTTCAGGCTCAAGATCGTTGAGTGCTTCCATGCGAAGAGCAATTGCACTCAATGCCTTGTCGGTGGCTGCGCGCAAAGCCTTGATATCGTAGGTTCCCGTAGGAATGACCGACTTCAAAGCGTCGAGATAGCGCTTTTCGAAGGCCTCGTTAGCTTTCGAAAGACGCGTAACGGCCGGCGCTGCAGCAAGAAGTGTGACAACATCCGTAAGTTTAGCATCTTGCAGGTCGGATACAAGGTTTTTTATCATCCCCGTTTCCTTATTGTAGTTTGCAAGAGTAAGTTTTGGGTAGCGCGACAAAACATTGCTCATTTGGCGTGCCGCCTTTTTTGTGGCCTCATCATCAGCGTGAGCATTCATCTCAACCAATAATTGCAGTGCACGATAGGCAGAGTTTCGCTTGCGGTCGAGCTCCTCCAAATCGGCCGTTCCCTCTCTTTTCCTTGGGATATTCAGCGCCTTGTCTTCTTCGGCCAACGCATCCTTTAGGGTCTTCAACAATGTTTTTCATTTTTTCGATACCAGCCGCTTCACAAAGAGCAACAACGTGGGATGTGAACTGGAAATGCTCCATGTTTTGGAGTCTGTCTTTCTTGAAATTCTTTACAATCATAGGTTAAACATTAAAATTGATAATTTTATAGAGTTTTCGGCCGTGGCCGAAAATCAGTTTTTACGTACTTTTCACTCGTCGGCCACGGCCGAAAATCAGTTTTTGCATTTTGAGCGTTTCGGCCGTGGCCGAAATGCAGATTTACGCTAAATTTCTATTCTTCGGCCATGGCCGAAACTCTGTTTTTTTCCCACTTTCTGAATTTCGGCCACGGCCGAAAAATTAACATTTTTCATTTCAAGCATCTTCATAATGGTCAATAGATGGTTAATAGAAAGTTATAAACATTTCTTTATGATGACAAAGATAATAAATTTAATTTTTTTAGTTCCAAATTTATAATAATATTTTTTTACATCAAAAATTCATCATTTTTGAACTCAGTCACTATTCAGTTTAGTGATAAATTGCGTTAATTATTGTTTGTTATATGATTAAAGAGCAATTTTCCGCAATTCTACTATTGCGGAAAAATCGTCATAAGCATTCATATGAACAAAAAAATGATTCGCGACAACATAAATTATGACATCAATGCACAATTAAGCCACTAAACAACACGCAGACAATAATATTAACATGCAACAAAAGCGATTGACAAAATATAAAAATCAAAGGAAAGTTGCATAAAAATCAGCAGCAGAAATGAAGATTAGCAGCTGTAGGGATATAAAACACACGCCACAGCGCAGTTTATTCCGCTGTTTGTGTTTTTCGGCCAGTTTACAAGAAACAATTTATCAGTAGCGCGTGTGAAAGGCCGTGTACAACCAGTGGATATAATCAGGTGTGAGCATATCGTCGGTCATATATCCTTGGTCAATATAAACATGCGACCATTGGCCGCCCTGGGCCTTATGACAAGTCACGGCGTAGGCATATTTTATTTGTAGCGCGTTGAAATAGACGTCTTGTTTGAGTTTCAACAGGCGGTCATGTTTGCGGGGAATGTCAGCGTAATCTTCCATCACGGCCTCATAAAGCTGCTGTTGCTGTTCGTGGGTTAAGGCCGGCGCTTCTGTCAGCAGTGTGTCTAAGATTACAGTTTGCTGCATTTCGATGTTGTCATAATCAGGGAATTGTAACCAAAACATCAGCGAATCTGAAGCCAAAAAGTGTTCGAATGTTACTCACACGCAGGGTTTTCACCCGATCTCCATTAGCAATAAACGTTAGGCCGTTGTTTTTATCCTGAACATCGTCTAAATACTTATTTCGCACCACCATTAACTGGTCTCCCGTGCAAAGTTCTCCCTCTCGGTCGAGGACGGTGGCCCGAATGCCTTGATTATACACATTTGCGCGTTTGTTGCTTCGCGTGACAATCATCGTTTCATCAATACCCACCTCACCATAACTGCTGCTGATACGCTCAACGAGTTCGTCGCCCGGCACCATTATGATGTCTGCAAAGCCATGGAAGCGAATGCGAGGGAGTCCTGTTTGCAACAAGGTTTCATATGATGATTCAGCCTGCGCCGATTCACGGAAAGCCTCATTGTTGTGCTCCCCTCCCCCGGCCGAAGTGCTGGGAGTGAGGCTTCGATATAAGTGGCGTTGGCCAAAATTCCGCTATTCTGGCTCTGTCTCAAGACCTCATTCAAATCACATTCATAGACTTTTAGGCCCATCATTTCCAAAATGCTCCCATCTAAAGCGGGCGCTTCTGCCTCTCCCACCGGCGGCAGCTGTGCGCTATCGCCCACCAATATCATTCGACAATTCTGCCCATTGTAAACATATTGCACAAGGTCGGAAAGTAAGTTGCCCGAACCGAAGTCGTTCGCCATGTTGCCACCAGTGCCAATCATCGAAGCCTCGTCAATCATGAAGAGCATATTTTTGTGCATGTTTTCATTCAGACTAAACTGTCCGCCGAGCCCTGAATAACTTTTTTCACGATAAATTTTGCGATGGATAGTAAAAGCAGCATGGCCGCTATTCATCGCAAACACTTTGGCTGCACGTCCTGTGGGGGCCATTAACAACAACTTTTGGCCTAAGCGCGAAAACGTGCGCACCATTGCTCCGGCAAGCGATGTTTTTCCCGTTCCGGCCGAGCCACGCATTATCATCACGCAGTTTTGTGCCCTATCGGCCAAGAACCGCGCAAAGGTTTCGAGTGCATTCTGCTGGTCATACGTGGGCGTAAAACCAAATTCGCGCACCACTTCGTCTATAAATTCCTGTATTTTCAATGCGATAACGTAGAAAGTTTTTGTAACTTTGCAGACAACAGCAGTTCATTCACGTGTGCTGCCTATCAATAACGCTGCAAAGATAAAAACAAATCTCCAAATGAAGTTGGCAAAACATCATAATTTATGGCTCGCCCCTATGCGTACTTGTGTTAGCCGTCATGTGCTACATGAGCATCAGCGCGCCCATAAAATTCAAGAAAGAACAGCAGTTTCGCGAGCAAGCTGTCATTAGTAGGCTGTCGAAAATCCGCGTTGCCGAACTTTCTTATTGTCGCAATCACAAAGTGTACACCGGCGATTTCAACGTGCTCATAAAAGGTGGTTATTTGGCAGATAGTCTGCAATATATCCCTTTCAGCGATGGGAAACGCTTTGATTTGGCTGCAACTGTGCAGGTAAGCAAGAGCGGACGTCAGCTTCCTTTGGCAGAGTGCGGAGCGACTTATGACACTTATCTGAATGGGCTTGACGAGAACAGTATTGCCAACCTCATTGAGAAAGCCAACGAGCGTGGACGCTATGCAGGAATCCGCATGGGTGATATTGCTGCTGGTGACACACAATTGTCTATTAACAAATAACAAAACTATGCCCGAAAATCCAATCATACCCCCTTCTCAACGCGTCACATTAAGGTTGAGCAGCACAACAATGTCGTTCGCCGTCATCGATGACAAGGCGGTGAACGGTTTGCGCTATGAACCTTATGTTGTAAAGAGTGGCATGTCGATGGCTGCCAATCTACGCGAAGCATTTACCGAGAGCGAACTGCTTAGCCAAGACTATCAACGTGCACAAGTGCTCATTGATACGCCTGTGATGCTCGTTCCATTAGAGGAATTTGTCGCCGAAGATGCCGAAACCCTCTATCATTATACGTTTACGGGGCACAAGAATGATGAAATTCTCAACACAATCTTGCCCACACAAAACGCTGTTGCGGTTTATCCCATCAATAAAGACATAAAACTTGTGCTCACTGATCATATCAAAGACATTCGCATTATGCCGTTGATGCAACCTGTGTGGAACTATCTTCATAAACGCAGTTTCATAGGAACGCGGAACAAACTCTTTGCGTATTTCCGCGGAAAACAGATGGAAGTGTTCAGCTTTTTCGAAGAATCGTTTCCGTTTTTGCAACCGATATGACGTGACCAACTATAATGATGCCGCTTATTATATGCTTTATGTTTGGAAACAGTTGAACTTTTGATGCCCACGAAGATGAGCTGCATCTATGCGGTGTTTTGCCTGATCGCGAGTTGCTTTCTGCGAACTTAAAAGAGTATGTTCAGAAAGTTTCGGTCATCAATCCGATGGCAGAATTCAACCGCGCACCTATCACAAAGATAAAGGATTTGCCTTTCGACATGATGACATTATTTATTAAAGGGAGATAGAAAAACATTATGAGAATCATCACAGGAACGTATAAAGGACGGCATTTCGACATCCCCGAACATTCAAAGCACGACCAACGACCGACTTTTGCAAAGGAGAATATCTTCAACGTGCTGCAAGGTTATATCGACTTTGAAGGCATATCGGCGCTTGATCTCTTTGCCGGCACAGGCAGCATCTCATTAGAGCTCGTTAGCAGAGGATGCAAACAGGTGGTCAGTGTGGAGGCCGACCGTGACCATTTCAACTTTATTCGCCAGTGTTTTTCAAAGCTTGGAGAGGATAAAGACATACTTATCAGGGGCGATGTCTTCCGTTTTCATCAAGCGATGTCATGAGCAATTTGACTTTCATTTTCGCTGACCCGCCTTATGCATTAAAGGAACTTCCCAAGATTCCAGACCTCATATTAAATGGCGATTTGCTTGCAAATGGAGGCATCTTTGTCTTCGAACATGGCAAAAAAACTATGATTTCTCAGCTCACGAACGCTTTGTTGAGCATCGCAGTTATGGCAGTGTTAACTTTTCGATCTTCAAGTAATTTTCTCTGAGAAGCAGAGTGCTCACCTGTCATGCAGATTGAAATTTCATCTTGCATGGATATAGAACATTATCCAACGATATATGTTGTAATGCACCAAACAATAAAAACCTATATGAGACCAAAAAGACTTCTTGCCATCTTTTCCTTAGGCTTATGCGCGCTAACAACGCTCCAAGCACAGGAAAATGAGTTTGATTTAGGCAGCCAACGCTCCGAAGTACAGCTTGTAAACCCTGTACCTGGAAAGAAAATCGACCATCATGGCCTTATCATTAACCCCACTCCTACCGATTTAAAACTAATCAATGGAGAATCAATAGACGTTACTGGTGGTGTAAAACTCATTCAACCACGAACAAAAGCAAAGACATCATGGGACTATTGGAAAGACCTCAACTTCTTGTCTCCTGCGGTTAAAGGGGTGCCTTTAAGCATTCAATTTGTTAAGATACCCGAAGTTTGTGCGAAAGGCCTTAGCGACAACCCTGCTGTTGATGGGGCCTATACGCTCAAAAATCACAAAGAAGGGAATCTCTATCCAGGTATCCGAGGACCTGGGCGTATTCTATGCAATTCAGACTTTGCGCCAGATTATGGAGAGTCCTGTGGCTGAAGGTGGTAAAAAACTACCTTGTTTAGAGATTAACGACGCCCCCGTTTTCCCCTATCGTGGCGTAGTTGAAGGTTTCTATGGCACTCCGTGGTCACACGAAGTGCGTTTGTCGCTGATTAAATTCTATGGCAAATATAAGCTCAACACTTATATTTATGGACCAAAAAGACGACCCTTATCACAGCTCACCCAACTGGCGTTTGCCTTATCCTGCAAAGGAACAACAGAATATTAAGGAGCTCGTTGAAGCATGTAAACGTAATCGTGTAGAGTTCGTTTGGGCCATTCACCCTGGTAAAGACATTCAATGGAACGAAGAAGATTACCAGAATTTAGTTCATAAATTCAATCTTATGTATGCCGATGGTGTACGTTCTTTTGCCATCTTCTTTGATGATATATCAGGCGAAGGAACTAATCCTAACCGACAAGTTGAGTTATTAAATCGCTTAACCAAAGAGTTTGTGAAACCTAAAGGGGATGTCTCTTCACTCATCATCTGCCCCTACTGACTACTCAAAGTTATGGGCAAATCCAGGCGAAAATGGTCCTTTGGCCATCTATGGCCGCACACTTGACCCTTCCGTTCGCGTGTTTTTGGACAGGCGATGTCGTATGTAGTGATGTCACAAAAAGCACGCTGGAATGGGTTGATAGCCGTATAAAGAGACCGGCTTTCTTTTGGTGGAACTATGCCGTTACAGACTATGTACGCAATCTAATCCTACAAGGTCCCGTGTATGGGCTTGATACTTCCTTGACAAGTAAAGACATGTGTGGCCTCGTTAGCAACCCAATGGAGCATGGAGAAGCCTCAAAACTATCCCTCTATAGTGGCAGACTACACTTGGAACCCTTCTGTTTATAACCCCATTGATAGTTGGGAGCGTGGCTTGTCAGTCATGATGCCTCGTGCAATGAAGGCTTATCGCACGTTTGCCATACATTCTGCCGACACCGAAACAGGCTACCGACGAGACGAATCGTGGGAAACAAAGACTTTCCGCCTGGCAGATTACACGCAAGCGAAACGCGACTCGCTTTACAATGAGTTTGAACGTGTGGCAAAAGCTCCGTCAGAAATCACTGCCGGTTGCACCGATTCGCTATTGATAAAAGAGCTAAAGCCCTGGCTTATTGAGTTTGGTAAGCTCGGCAAACGGGGGCAAAAAGCTATCGAACTCATGGATATCTATCGCTCAGGTGATGCACAAAAGTTCTGGAATGCCTATCTTTCAAATCGCATGAGCCTTGAAGATAAGCAGGCATACGAGGCACATAAGTTGGGAACCATGAAGCTTCAACCCTTCTATGAGCATGCAATGGAAGACCTTGGCAATGCTTTTTACGAACAACAATCAGGCCATAAAGCATTTAGTTTGCGTGGAATTGGCTCGTATAAGAACCTTCGTACAACGCAAAAGCCACCTGATGTTAGATGGCGACGACACGACCTTCTACACCTCAGGTGAAGGACAAAAGGATGGCGATTGATTGGAGTAGCACTTCCCGAGACAAAGAGTATCAAGGAAGTACATATCCTTCAAGGAAGAAACTCTAAGGATGATAGCGATTATTTCGACCATGCTACGTTAGAATATTCTACAGATGGCAAGACATGGCAACCGCTTTTGGCTGATCTTCGCAATCAATATGACATTCAATGGAAGTCTAACGAGCCTGTAAACGCACGTTACATCAGATTGCGCCGACTATCTTCTGACCGCAAGAACTGGGCTTCAATCCGCTCATTTGTGGTTGTGCCGACCACCTCATCTCTACGTGCTTCGGCCAGCGACAATAGCAGTGCAGACATGATTCTCCGTGCTTTCGATCGCCAACCCAATACGGCTTTCAAAAAACACAGGTACTCTTTCATTCGATATTTCAAAAGGAACTACAGCCTATACCTTTATGCTCGACCTACCAAAAGATGGTTCTATACGTATCTGTCAGTATGATAAACGCAATTATCTCATGGCAGAACAAACTACCGATAAACCTTTCTTCACGATTAATGTAACAAAGAAAGCTACCCGCATCGAACTGATTGGTAAAGCCGATGTTTATGAAGTCATTGCTAAAGAAAAGTAAATCATAAAGCAAACTGAAAAAGAAATGCTGTCAGAAATAAGTCTCTGACAGCATTTTTTTGATACGTACCTTCATACAAAAAGCACACAAAGCGTGTTTCCTATTGATGCTTTCTCAGCCTCCAGAAAAAGGAAGACGGCCAATAGAACTATCGGTACAGCTAACTTCAAATTATCCATTATAGCTGGCGAATCGAAGCTAAAAAGCAACATAAAAAAATAGCACAAAGGCTACAAACAAATAGAAAACTAAATCTTAATATCTTAATCATAATCTCACTATCGCTATGAGATTGCCTCGCCGTTTGGCACTTCAAAGCATCTATAAATAAAGTAATATAAGAGCAAATAAAGGCTCGACGTCAACAAACTAATAAACAACCAAGACATCGAAGCCAAGTTTACAATCACACGAATGAATAGAAGATCGCAAACTTTCTCTATCAATAAGAGTGCAAATAATACCCAACCATTTTCTCTTATGCGCCCTGAGAAGTTGAAAATTAAGATACATACCAACACAAACCACATGCCTTGCAACATCCAATAAGTGCACATGAGCATCATCTGCAACGTACTTACCATTGTAAACTCATTGAAATTGGAGCTCATAATGTACCATGTATTCATGATATTCAAAATGTAACTCAATGCCAACATGAAGATAAAAGCCAAACAAAACCAAGGTGCCCACTTGGAAAATGGCTTCAAGGCAACGCGCAATACATTAAGAATATAACCCGAACATGCTACTATCGCCCCATTCAACAGCAACAAAAAACCTTACTTTTGAGTATAGGCATCAGCAACATCACAACCACATTGTATGAACTTGAATGAAAAAGGGGATCCATTATGCTTTGAAAAGCAAGTAGAATACCTATCCCCCATAGTGCCATCTTCATTCTCTTATGTTGCGTTTGGCTAATTTTAAACGCTGAAATTCCATTGTTTTTATTCATTCTCTTTCTCCTTTTATTACTTAAAAACTAACATTCTATTTTTTAACTACGCTTTTCAACTCCCCTATTTCTATTTATATAGTCCTACTTTCCAATAGCCAACAACCACCAACAACGTTATCATCAGACACAAAACACCACCGATGATATAGGCCGTTTTACGCTTTTCCCAATAAAACGTATTATTATCCACCAAATCAATCTTAGCTAAGTGCATTTGTTTCTGCAGCATCTGAATACTTGCTGCATAGGAAACCTTCCCCGTGTTCAAGTCAAAAATGAAATACTTTTGCTCGCCCTTACCTATCACCCGATGGCCAACAACCTGCACTTTAGTCACAGGTGCTAACACAACTTCGTTTCCTTTGGTAATCGACCCGTTCTCCGGATAGTCGACAGAAGATAGGGAATAAACTTTATTTAGTGGCACATACCAGCTATCACCAATGCCTAAATCTACATGAAACACGATGGAAATCATGGCCATATAAAGCACACTGCACACTGCATAAACAAAGATTGCCAGTCCGGGAGTAAGGAATGCCAACACCATTTTTCTGCCCTCTTCCTTTTGGTTTACAGCAAATACGAACGCCAAGAGCTGCTAAAGATCCTAAGACAACCGCCAACACAGAGAATATGATTCCCCAAATCACAATAGTAAACCCTATGCCCATACGCTTAATTTATTACAAGTTGTTTTCTTGCTTCATCCCAAACCTGTTTCCACTCGGCTTCCGTGATTATCAGATCTGCAATAAGAATATCAATAAAGTCTTCCTCATAACAACAGAGTTCGTCGTTAACTTCTTCGGGAAGGTCATCAGGATATTCATAAAATTCATGTTGTTCCTGTCCCCACCAATGCTCATCTTGCCGATAAACCCAGGATGTTAGATTCCCATTGTCTATCTTTCCCCAAAGTTCTCCGCTAAAACTTGTCGTGTCATGGAAGTAATATGATCCGTGATATTGCAGCTTTTCAAGTCGCAAACAAAGGTCATAAAGTGCACCAAGAAGCGCTTTTGACAAATCACTTCGCATGATTTTCATTTCAAACGAAACTAAAAAGTCGCTCTCTATTGTCTCATTCAATGTTACAATATGAGGCCATGCTGCTAATGTTTGGACCACTTCTGCCCGCAACATCCTTAGTTTTTCATCAGATAAAGAAGGCTCCAAACGAAGGTAATGCTTTGCAATAACAACATGATTTTCTTTTAATTTTATATTCAAACCATGTGTTTGAAGCCTGTCCAAAGCATCCCCAGCCACCATCAATTCGGCAGGGTTATCGTCTTCTCCTGACGGAAAAACCAATACCGATAGCGCCAAAACATAAAGTAATGACGGTAGGCATAGAGGGTAAACAGCCCTGCAAGTAAGACCACAACAAAGGGCATTAAGTCATGAGGACGGGCATTCATTATCCCCAAAGCCATTAACCAAACAATCAATAACCAAAAGATAATGAGCAAAACGCGACCTACTTGTCGCATAAAATCTATCAGTCGCCAATGTCGCAAAGTCCACCTTTCCACGATTACGAGCTCAAAAACCAGTTAATGAGCAGTGGAAGCATGAATGATATGCCCAAAATAAGCCCCTGACGATCGTTAGAATCAAGGAAAGAAAGGCCGAAAGCAATTGCTCCTATAACAAAAAGTATCTTGTCAATATGCTTCATGAAGTTCATCTTTACTTATACTTGAATGGTCAATCGAGGCGGTGCTCGTCTAAATGTAACATGCGATCTTCTGCAACTTGCAGCACTCCTTTCATTTCCCGAAGCTCATTTATCGTCTTTTTCTTGTCAAGTTGCGGAGCCAAACGAATGGCAATGGCATTGAAATTGACGTAATTATAGATAAGCTTACACTGCTTAATACGCACAAAAATTCAATAGCGCTTGCTTGCCAACACTGCGATCATAATAGATAATTAGTGTGCGGTCAACTGCCGTATCGCTTTTTGTTGTAACACTATCTACAGCCAAAGGTGCGCCACTTAAAGCTAATTGCCGTCTTGAAGTGGCACAAGCGGTGAGCACAACAACCACAACGGTCAGCATGAAAAAAGTACTCTTTCCTTTCATATCAACACACATTAAAGTCTGAATCATAGCCCGTTTACCTATTGCTGTAGGCTTTTGCTGCTTTTAAGATAAGGCTTATAAGCCGGCACATCGGGGTTTTCGACTACGCATTGCAAGGCATATTCCCTCACACTTTCACGATTGTTATAGTCGTCATCTTCAGGAATATACTTCCAACGTGCATGGATATCATCTAACATATCAAACCATCTATAAGGTTCAACAGATTGATTTTCGGGGTGAATCCAACGCTGAATCTTCTCCCATATCGTGGTACTTGGTGCATAAATACGTTCATAATCGGCTCTATAAGCCTCAACATCAATAGGACTTTCCACTCTTCCCGTGGAGTGCATCTAATACATATTGCACGTCTTCGGGCTTGCGATAACGCGCTAAAGTGACTAAGGCTTCGATGTAATGGTCGTTTAAGAAGAGAGCTTTTACACGTTGATAATAGGCGCGATGTGGCGGCATTCGCCATAACAAATGCCTGAGATAATCTATATGTTTGGCATTAGAAGCAAACAAGATACAACTATCAATAGCCACAGAATCGGCTTTAGTCAGCCCATAATGTCGGCCTTCCTTTTGAAGAATTTCTATGCGAAGATTAGCCAACGGCTCTTCATAACCTTCACAACCACGTTGTGCTGGCACTAAGCTTTGATTCTGTATATCTAACAAAGCAAGGTTTTTGGCCATGTCAGGACGCTTTTTCAAGAGTGCAATAAAAGCTGCATAACGCGCCATTGGCACGCTATCTGAGGCAGCTATCTGATAGAGTTCATCAACAGTAGCCACTTGTTCCAAGGTGTCGATAAACTTATCTTGATGTGTCAATCGGCCCCTCGTAGCCCACCGGTCCCGGCGTATACGACTTACCAATTCGCTCAATGATGTGCTCAACTTCTGGCCGAATAGATGTAGATTGACAGCCAACCAAAAGGCAAGTAAATGCAAAACACAAACCAAAGACTTTGATTCTCTTCATCTTAAAAACGTTTTTTCATCAATGATTCCACTAATCTTTTACGCCCAACTCATGCTTAGCTTCATTGCGAATATCCTCGTTTGTGCTCTTCAAGAGCTTTTTATAGAACTCCTCAGCTTGTTTCTTGTTGCCTGTTTCCTTAGAAAGGGTGGCAATATTAGCTACAACAATGTCATCATCGGGCGCCAATTGGTAGAGTTGAAGCAAGACTTTTAAAAGCCTCTTGCTTCTCTCCTTTTTACAGACAACAACGCCGCTTTATTGTTTTAAAAAAGTAAATGTTCTTGGGATAATTCTTTTAGCACATGGTCAACAAAACTCATGTTAACATCATCTTCTTGCGCATCATAGAGCTGACGAAAATAGTCTTGCAGTGTTGAGAAGAAGAACTCTTCAGGAGCCGAAGGAGTAGACTTATCGTTTGTCCAAAGCCATTTTTGGTGATTAATCACCGAGCGATCTATCACTTGTTTCATCGTTTCAACAGCCTCTTTTGAATGGTTTTCAAGCAGCTGTACATGGATTTTACCAAACCAAAGGTCAAGTCTGTCGGGATGTTTTTGCCAAGCCTTCAGCAAACTTTTTGGTAGAGTTTGTGCATGGTTTTCGCATCATAGTACACCTGATCTGTAATAGATCCGGCCTTATTTCCGGTTGAATCTGTCAGCAAAAGCCCGTTATTTACCGCCGTATCTGCCGAGAGTTGCAACACTTCATGGCGTGCTTCCATCAACAAAAGATTGCACCAAGCAGCATAGATATCACCTGATTGTCCCGCTCTTTGTTCCCACTGGGGATGAATTTGCGCAGTGCTGCCGTGTCTTTTTGCTTTAACAACGCTTGAAAATGTGCATAGTCTTTGGACTGTCCCCATGCCATGAGGCAACAAAGACATGTAAAAACATAAAAAGAATTGACTTTTTAAGCATATCCGAAATATTAAAGATTAACGTGACAAATATAAAGAAAAAAAAACAGAAAACAAGCAAATTATATTGTGAAATATATGAATCCACGCCGTAGGTGTTATGTATTTCCATATCATGCACCATTAAATCAAGTTGTTGAATGAAATTAATTGTATCATGAAATGTGTGAATCAACGCTGTAAGCGTTGTACCTTTTATAGCCCAGGGTTGTCAAACGATAGTGCAGACTACCCTGGGAGTGTGCGTGTTGTGTGGGGAACAACGCTGTAAGTGTTGTACCTTTTTTGCAAGCAGGGTTGACATTAAACATAGTACAACAGAAATGTTTCCACGCCGTAGGTGTTATGGTTTCTTTGAGGACTCCATAACAAATGACAAAATGATTTGATGCAAAGCGGCGTGTCATTAGACTTGTTTTGCGCGATAAAATGATGCAAATCGGCGCATGAAATGACCCAAATCATGAGACCTTTTATAGCTGACTGAAAATCAAGGAATTGGCAGGCACAAAAAGAAACGACAGCCCCCTTCTCATCAAGAGAAGAGAACTGTCGTGTGTTTCATAAAAAAAGACATATTCAATCGCACTTAACGGCGGACTGATATCAAGCAAAGCCGTCCATAATTCGTCACTCCAAGCTTTCTACTTTGAGATTAGTGATGTGACTGTTAAAAGGCTCCTGTGTGCTGTAATGGGAAGACTAAGGTGCTGATATAATACATATCACCACGCTTTCCGAAGTTAATCTTGCGCACAGGCAAATCACTTACGAGGTGATTATTAACAAAGAGTGATGTCTTTTCCTTGTCACCAACAATGGATACACGTACTTTCTCACCAGGAAAGAACTGATAATCGAACGTGTTGAGATAGCCGTCACGCGAGAAACCGAGTTTCCCTGAAATAGGATCTGACAGATAAAAGCGGGTATCGCCATAGTAGAAAAGCGTTGTTCCGCGTGCTTCTGAGTGTGCATCAATATCGAAACTCACGCGATAATGCCATCCGATTTGAGGACATTCCAAACGCGTTTCAGGAGAAACAACCTTCTGTTGATAGACAACTCCTGTGGGATAGTGTCCTGCATAGTTCATTCCTGGGGCCTCACTCAACGCCTTTCCGCGACTGACGAAAGTTGTATAATCGAATGAAGGCTTTGCCCCTGTCCACATCTTTGTAGCTAAAGTCTTCATGGCGGGTAACACACGATAGTGTACATCCTTATCACTTATGCCGTTACCCTCTATATCATTCCACACCGCGAAAGCCCCTCCTTTAATTTGTTTGTGGCGTTCTGGGAACTGCATTCCATTGATATTCGCCGGAGTCCAAGTGTTATAGAGTCGCTTTGTGTCAAGATAGTCGTAGTAATAACCAGCTTTTGGCACGATATATACTTGTCCATCAGGAATACTTATGAGGTCATAGCCGAGCTTAATCATTTCATCTGGCTTTGAATAATCATTCGACCAAGCATACATTAGCACGTCTTTCACCTTGATAGGTGTCGTGCCTTTAGCGTGTGTTTGCTGTCCCCATATCACCGCTTTTTCTATGATATTTCTCCACCAAACGAATGTAATGGTCGGTGAAAGCGCGGAACTTCTCAACGACTTTCTGGTCTTTATTAGAGTATTCATCCGTGCCAACATGAACATATTTGCCACGAAAGACAGGATTTTCTCCTTGCAAATATTCCGTAAACAGCGAGTCACAAAAGGCTTGTGTCTGTGGATTCATGAGATCTAGGTGGTCGGGTGGATAGTCCTTACTGGCCAAATTAGGACGAAACCGCGTTAAAGCGAGGCAATGAGCAGGTACATCTATCTCGGGGATTACCTCTATTCCAAGACTATCAGCAAGCTGTTGTAACGCGACGAAATCATGCTTTGTATAATGCCCATCGCGTGCCGTTAGTCCGGGAAACCATTCACTTTCCAAGCGGAAAGCAGCCGGAGTGCGACTCCAATCGTTGTTATAGAACCACTGAAAGGCATTGTCATTCAGATGAATATGAAAGACATTCATCTTATAATAGGCTAACATCTTGACATACTGACGTAGCATTGACATTGGAAAATACTTGCGACCACAGTCCAACATGACACCACGGAAGGGATAATCAGGCGTATCTCGGATTTCTCCTCGTGGCAAAGCATGGGACGGATGCTGTTCAAGCAGCTGCAACAAGGTGCGTGTTGCCCAATAAAGTCCTTTTGCGATGGTTGGCTGAAAGAATAGGAGTGTCGTGTATAGACATCGTATATCCTTCTTCGCCTAAAGCCTTTTCGGCCTTTAATCTCAATACAATGTCACCCTTTACGTGCCTTATCCTGTACAAGCGTTAGTTGCTTTCCAAAGAGTAGTTGATAATCATCGGCCAACTGTTGTGCCACTTTCTTTTCTTCTAATCCCTTATAGATGATGCGGCCAGAAAGGGCAATTGAGCCATCAAGTCCTTTCCATTCTTTCACCTCGGGGATAGTAAACGGCTTTTTCATTTATAGCAAATGACGACACGCATAGCGACAAAGCTATAGACAATAACAATAAAAATTCTTTTTATTCATCAATAGGTAATATTTTGTGGGTTATAGATTCTCATTGTGTAGAATGGCATTAAACAGCATTTATACTATAACGTTCCGATTGAGAAAATATTCTCAACCGGAACGATTTTTAATTCAAAATGGGTGCTGATATTACTTTAACTTCAATAATGTTGAATAGTTATAATAAGACGTTTCAGAGGTTTTTGCTGCCACACGAACAAATACTGAGTTACGGGTATCAATGCCTTCGAGCATAGATTCTTATCATAATATTCGTTAAAAATGAATGTATAGCTCAAAAAAATATATACATTTACAACACGAAATCCTTTATACCTAACAATAGATACATCATGAAGACTTTATCTTCAATAGCACTTACCCAGGTAGTTTGGCTCAGTGCAGTCCCTACTTTGGCACACAAAACACACAAACCCAACATCGTTTACATCATGTGTGACGACATGGGATACGGCGATTTGGCTTGTTATGGGCAACGATATATATTGACTCCCAACATCGATCGACTCGCTTCAGACGGCATGCGCTTCACTCAAGCCTATGCCGGAGCCCCCGTCAGCGCACCATCACGCGCTTGTTTCATGACGGGACAACATTCGGGACACACCGAAGTACGTGGAAACAAAGAATATTGGAGCGCAAAAAACACGGTGCTTTATGGCAATAACCGAGACTTTGCCATTGTAGGCCAGCATCCTTATGACCCTAACCATGTTATCATTCCCGAAATTTTGAAGGCTAATGGCTATCAAACGGGGATGTTTGGTAAATGGGCTGGCGGCTACGAAGGTTCTGAATCAACTCCCGACAAACGTGGTATTGACGAATTCTTTGGCTATATTTGCCAGTTCCAAGCCCATCTTTATTATCCTAATTTCCTTAATTCCTACAGCCGATCTCTGGGAGATAAGGGCGTGAAGCGTGTCGTCTTAGAAGACAATATCGCTTATCCGATGTTTGGAGACGATTATTCCAAGCGCCAATCTTACTCTGCTGATCTCATTCATCAGCACGCTTTACAATGGCTTAAGAAACAAACGGCCGACAAACCCTTTCTCGGCATCTTCACATATACGTTGCCTCATGCCGAACTTGCACAGCCCAACGACTCTCTTTTGGCTTTCTACAAACGACGGTTCTTTACAGATAAGACCTGGGGAGGACAGGAAGCATCTCGTTATAACGCTGAGTGCACACGCATGCACAGTTTGCAGCCATGATCACGCGACTCGATGCATACGTTGGAGAGATTGTAAACGTGTTGAAACAAAAGGGACTTGACGACAACACTATCGTCATTTTTACGAGCGATAATGGCCCACATGAAGAGGGAGGAGCAGACCCTTCATTCTTTAATCGCGATGGAAAGTTGCGGGGAATCAAGCGACAATGTTTCGAAGGAGGAATCAGAATACCATTCATTGCCTATTGGAAGGGCCACATAGAAGCCGGTAAAGTGAACACCACTCCATTCGCTTTCTACGATCTTATGCCTACATTCTGCGACCTTGCTGGCGTGAAAAACTATACAAAACGCTATCGAAACAAACGCTCAAAAGACGATTATTTTGATGGCATCTCTATCGTTCCAACGCTCCTTGGCCATGAGAATGCACAGCAACACCACCCATATCTCTATTGGGAATTTGCCGAAACAAACCAGATTGCAGTGCGAATGGGCGACTGGAAACTTGTGGTTATCAAGGGTGTTCCACATCTTTTCAACCTCGCAAATGATTTACATGAAGATCACGATGTGGCTGCCTCACACCCTGAAGTGGTTCAAAAGATGATTGATATCATTTATAAAGAGCATGTAGACAGTAAGTTATTCCCTATCACCCTGCCTCAAAAACAAAGCTCATAAGGCTGCACTGAGTTCATGAACTGCGTTGACTGACGAGGCTTGAAAAACGCAAAAAGAAAGGTCGATTAAGGCATGAAACATCTTAACAAAAACACTTCTGTCCGTGCGAACAAAGACAACTCTGCTTAAAAATAAGCGCCGTTTTTTTGATGTTTTATAACACGCTATGAATCAACATATTATAAGAAAAAAATCTTATGATTACATTTGTTTTTCTGCTGCAAAATGACGCATTTCACGATATGATTTCAGGCATTTCACTGGATTAATTGACCATTTCGGAAGCTGTTTTGACAAAGATTGCAGTTCAATCTCACGCATTTTAGTGCATATTATAGGCTTAGGGAAACAAAAAAACGATGCCATTTTGCCATTTATTCCCATTGTTTTGAGGTTTTATTTTCCTATTTCTCCCAAAAATAAAGTAGGTTTTTCTATGATATTTTTTTGACAGCTTACGTCACATACATCAAACGACTTTCGCTCACAAAAACCCTATGGATTGAACCATCAACACACACACTTCAAAACACCATTAACATACAAGCAAAAGTATTGTTTGACGAGAACAACGAGCGTTAAGAATTGTTTCCACGGATTAATATTTAATAAATCACGTTATATGTCCCAGAAAAGAGTTATCTTTGTTTACTGATTCTATGCGATAAAAACTCACAGAACTAAAAACGAGAAAAACAATTATATAATGAGAAACTTAAATGAGATTTTTGCCTTGGGAAGACCGCCCTCAAGACTGCAAAAGATGTGATGTGGCGGTATAGTCAGAACCCCATCATCAACCGATATGACATTCCTTGTTCGAACAGTATATTCAATAGTGCTGTCGTTCCGTTTGAAAACGGCTTTGCAGGAGTGTTCCGTTGTGACAACAAAGCTGTGCAAATGAACATCTTTTGCAGGCTTTTAGCGATGATGGAATCCATTGGAAAATCAACGAAGATCCTATCGTTTTTGAAGCTGGAAACACTGACATGATTGAGTCAGAATATAAATATGACCCGCGAGTAACATGGATTGAGGACCGTTATTGGATTACTTGGTGCAATGGTTACCATGGACCTACGATAGGAATTGGCTATACTTTTCGACTTCAAAACCTTCTATCAGTGTGAGAATGCCTTTCTTCCATTTAACCGAAAATGGTGTGCTTTTCCCTGAGAAAAATCAACGGAAAGTATGCCCTTTTGAGCCGACCCAGCGACAATGGACACACACTTTCGGCGACATCTACCTCAGTTTCAGTCCTGATATGAAGTATTGGGGCGAGCATCGCTGCGTGATGTCACCGACTCCTTTCCCTCAAAGTGCATGGCAATGTACAAAGATTGGTGCCGGTCCTGTACCCTTCTTAGTCGATGAAGGCTGGCTATTGTTCTACCATGGAGTTATTAACACCTGCAACGGATACCGCTATTCAATGGGTGCCGCCATATTAGACAGAGAACAACCAGATAAAGTTCTCTACCGCACTCAACCTTATTTATTAGCTCCAAAACGCACCTTATGAGTTGCGAGGTGACGTTCCTAACGTTGTATTCCCATGTGCAGCACTCCATGATGACAAGCGTGTGGCTGTATATTATGGTGCTGCCGACACTGTGGTTGGACTGGCATTTGGCTATATTCGAGAGCTCGTTGACTACATAAAAACAGAACAATATCAAAGCTTAAAAGGCTGAGAACAAAACAAAATCTGTTTGGTTTTCAACAGCAAACAAGGGGAATACATGGCTTAAAACAGTAGCCCATGATGAGCGACTTTGAATGTAAAAGTCATGTATTCCCTAATTTGATAACACTACGAAATAAACACATTGCATCATTGTTGATGATGAACAATCGGGCTATTTGTCTGCGCGAATCATGCAAACAACACTTTTTTTGCAACTGAAAAAGCATACAGCTTTCAGCGACTAACCAATTTCATTATGAAGAGAAACCTCATCCTTGCCTTGTGTATGGCATGCAGTTTGGGCACCATGAAGGCTGCTCAGCCCCATAAAGTTGAACCTGTTGACTTGGTAAACACCTTCATTGGAACGTCTAATTTCGGCACAACCAACCCCGGAGCGATATGTCCCAATGGTCTGATGTCAGTCGTTCCATTCAATGTTATGGGTTCCAACGAGAATAAATATGATAAAGATTCACGCTGGTGGTCAACCCCTTATGAATATCATAACATATTCTTTACAGGCTATTCTCATGTCAACTTGAGTGGTGTTGGATGTCCTGACATGGGCTCATTACTATTGATGCCCACGACCGGTAAGCTCAATGTAGACTTCCACGACTATGGAAGTAGATACAAAAGATGAAGTAGCTCGCCCCGGATATTACAGCAATTTTCTCTTGAAACACGGCGTAAAGACAGAGGTTACTGCTACACTTCGCACCGCTTGTGAACGCTTTACGTTCCCTAAAGGAGAGTCACACATCTTATTAAACTTAGGAGAAGGGCTCACGAAAGAATCAGGGAGCAATGGTTAAACAGGTTAGTCCAACGGAGTATGAAGGCTTTTAAACTGCAAGGCGCCTTTTTGCTATTATGCGCAAGCAGTGTTTCCAATCTATTTCGTAATGCGTGTAAATAAGGTGCCAGATAGTATGGGTTACTGGAAGAAACAACGCGAAAGGCCAGACAATCAGGCTGAATGGTTTCCCGATAGAGGCACATTTAAGCTCTACACGGCTTATCAAAAAGAGATTGCAGGCGATGATATTGGCGTATACTTAAACTTTAATACTAAAGAGAATGAAGTCGTTGAAGTGCAGATTGGCGTATCTTTTGTGAGCATAGCCAATGCTCGTGAGAACCTGAATGCAGAGCAAAAAGGAAAGGATTTCAATGCCATTGCACAAGAAGCACGCCAGAAATGGAACACCGATCTTAAGCAAATAGAAGTTGAAGGGGTACAAAAGACGAGCAAACAATATTCTATACGGCGCTCTATCATACGCTTATACACCCTAATATCCTTCAAGATGTCAACGGAGATTACCCTGCTATGGAGAGCAATAAGGTCTTAAAGCAACACGAAGGCAATCGATATACAGTATTTTCTCTATGGGATACCTACCGAAACCTACATCAACTGATGACCCTTCTCTATCCAAACAGGCAACGAGATATGGTTAAAACCATGATCAGTATGTACGATGAATGCGGTTGGTTGCCTAAATGGGAGTTGTATGGACGTGAGACTTACACGATGGAAGGAGACCCTTCGATTCCTGTTATCGTTGATTGTTGGTTGAAAGGACTACGGGGTTATGACATCAACAAAGCCTATACAGCAATGAAAAAGGGGTGCAACTACTGACGAAAAAGCATAATCCTTTTGCGCCCAGATAACAATGAATACATGGCGAAAGGATACATTTCACTGCGTGATTCCTTTGATAATTCAGTCTCACATGCCTTAGAATATTATGTTGCTGATAACGCTTTGTCTCGCCTTGCCAAGGCTTTTGGGCTATAAAGAAGATGCAAAACTCTTTCTATAAAAGGTCGTTAGGATACCGCAACTACTTTAGTAAAGAGTTCAATATGCTACGACCTATCACACCGAATGGTAAGTTTTACAAACCGTTTAATCCGCTTCAAGGAGCCAATTGGGAGCCTTCTCCGGGCTTCCATGAGGGAAATGCCTGGAACTATACGTTCTATGTACCTCATGATATCTATGGATTGGCTAAGTTGATGGGTGGAAAAAGAGCGCTTCATTAGCCAGCTTCAATCGGTTTTTGACCGTGGAAACTATGACCCAACCAACGAACCTAACATCGCATATCCTTATCTTTTCTCTTACTTTAAGGGTGAAGAGTGGCGCACACAAGTATTGACTCACAAGCTGCTTAAAGCCTACTTTAAGAATAATCCCGAAGGACTTCCGGGCAATGATGACACAGGTACCATGTCAGCTTGGGACCATTTTTAGCATGATTGGCTTTTATCCTGATTGCCCGGGAGAGCCAGCTTACACCCTCACTTCACCTGTATTTGACAAGATTACGCTGCATCTTGATCCCAAACAATGGGGAAAAGACAAGCTCGTTATTGAGACTAAGCGAAGCAATCCCCAATGCCGTTCGCATTGAAAAAGATGGAAGTTGATGGCAAGCCTTGGCACAACTATCGCATCAGTCACAGTGACTTGGTGAAGGCAGGTGTATTGAAATTCACATTAAAATAAATGTTTTTCGTCGTGGCATTCGAATCAAAGAATGCCACGCATCGTTATCCTTGATGAAATGAAAAAAATCACAATCCTTGGTATTACCGCTCTATTGACAGCATATCTTAGCTTGGGCGGTCATGCACAAAACCTCATTCCAAAGCCTCAAAGCATCGTAAAAACTGAAGGAACACTGGCAATCAGTCAGTTGAAAGGCGTCATGTCAAACCTCAACGAAAAAAAGAGTTTGGCACCACTAAAAGCCTTTTATTCCTCAAACGAAAAAAACCTCAAATTAAATTCTAAAAGACTACGTTCTGCGCACAAAGATGCAGGAGGTTATCTTCAACTTATATGCACAGGAAACGCCCAACAGGCACGTTTGGCCTCAGACAGTGTAAGACTTCAAGGCTATACGCTTAAGGTTTCACGTCATGGAATTACCATAAAAGCGCCAACACCTATGGGACTTTTCTATGGACTTCAAACGCTTCGACAACTTGAAGACCATAGAAAGCTGCCCTATGTAGATATTACCGATCAGCCAAAAATACGCCTACCGAGGCATTATGATCGATTGTTCTCGCCACTTCTTCCCTATAGATGTGCTCAAAAACAAATCGATGCAATGGCTTATTACAAGTTCGATCGCTTCCATTGGCACTTAGTTGATGGCGGAGGATGGCGCTTAGAAAGTAAGAAATACCCTCGATTGACCTCCGAAACTGCCTATAGAACGCAGGAGGATTGGCAGAAATGGTGGAACGATGGCGACCGAAAGTTCTGCCATAAAAGATACTCCCGGTGCTTACGGAGGATATTATACACAAGACGAAGTGCGTGATTTGGTGGCCTATGCTGCAGCTCATCACATCACAGTTATTCCCGAAATAGAGATGCCCGGGCATAGTAATGAAGTGTTATGGGCCTATCCTGAGCTGGCATGTGAAGGCAAAGTGCATGGTCAGTCCGACCTTTGTGTGGGCAAAGATAGCACATATCGTTTCTTAGAAGATGTGCTTACAGAGGTTATGTCGCTGTTCCCTTCAACGTATATCCATATTGGTGGCGACGAAGCCGAACGCAAAACCTGGGCTACTTGTCCTGATTGTAAACGTGAAATGCAAGCTAATGGGCTCAAGACAACAGCCGAACTACAAGGTCATTTCACGGAGAAGATAGAGCAATTCCTTAACCGTCATGGCCGAAAACTCATGGGATGGGATGAAATTATGGAAGGAAAGCTCGCACCAAATGCTGCTGTCATGTCGTGGAGAGGATTCAAAGCAGGTCTCGAAGCCGCACAAAAGGGTCACCCAGTTGTAATGACTCCCGGCGCCTTTTTGTTATCTTGACCACTATCAAGACGCACCTATGACACAGCCACGGGCACAAGGTGGCTACGTAACGCTTGAGAAAACATACAGTTATGAGCCTCTTCCCGACAGCTGTAAGACACCAGAAACCGAGGCAAACATAGAGGGATTGCAAGGTAATGCATGGACAGAATACATCCCAACTGCCGAACATCTCGAATACATGATTTATCCCCGAGCGCTTGCTTTGGCTGAGATTGGATGGACAAGTGGACCAAAAGGACTATGCCAACTTCCGCAAACGGGCCCTCCATGCCATTGACTTCTTGAAACAAAAAGGCTATCATCCCTTCGACTTAGCACATGAAAAAGGGGACAGAGAAGAGTTCCGTTCGGGCATGAATCATGAGGCCTTACATAAGAAAGTGACTTATCTGAGCCACTATGCACCCCAATATCGTGCCGAAGGAGATAACACTTTGACGAATGGTATCGGTGGAAACTGGGGATACACTGAAGGCAAATGGCAAGGCTTTATAGACCCAAAGGGCGTGGATGTCATTATAGATATGGAGAAGATTACAGACATAAAGGACGTCCAAATCAATTTTATGCAACAGCCAGCAAGCGTGATTTATACCCCTTCTTCAGTAGAAATTGAGGTATCGAATGACGGGAAAAACTTCACCAAAGTTGACAAAACACGTTGTGATATCCAACCAACAGGAGGCTATCTCATCTATCCTTATCACTGGAAAGGACTGGCTAAGGGCCGCTATGTGCATATAAAGGCCGAACTTCATGAACCAGATAGCTGGCTATTCATTGATGAAATCATGATTAATAGAAAAATAAATTATAAATGAAAAAAACTTCTCTTTTGCATTGCTCTTGCTCTGCAGTTTCCATGCAAAAAGCAGCCGACACCTTATTTATTAAAGCAACCACAGGTGCCCATATTAATAGAGCGTCATGACAACATTCTATTGTTAATGCGACTCGATGCCACAGAAACGAAGCAGTTAGACGACATCGAACTATGCTTCGATGATACGCTTCCGCTTCAATATGTGAAAGCCGTTAAGTTATATTATGGTGGAACTGAGGCCCAACAATACAGCAAACAGAAACGTTTTGCGCCTGTAGATTATATCACAAACTTTACTCCCGGCAAGACCTTGCAAGCCATTCCGTCTTATGTAGTGCTGAAAAGCAAACTTCAACCCACCACACATCGCTTCACCTTACAAGCCCAACAATCCCTCTTTCCGGGTGTAAACTACTTCGGGTTAGTATCGAAATGCAACCCAATGTGCCTATAAAAGCAAGGTTGAATGCCATGATTTCACAGGCTAAAGCAGATGGAAAGACACTGCCGATTGTCTACACTTCGGCTTTGGATATGAATCGAAGAATGGGCATAGGGGTTAGACATGCCGGCGACGATAACGTCTCTGCATATCGCATTCCAGGTTTAGTGACAACCAACAAAGGTACACTTCTCGGCGTATATGATGCGAGATATAACAGCAGTGTCGACCTACAAGAGCACATAGATGTAGGCCTTAGTCGCAGCACTGACGGCGGAACAACGTGGGAAGCCATGCGATTGCCGCTGGCTTTTTGGGGAGACTGGCGGTCTGCCTGCAGCCCAAAATGGCGTTGGAGACCCTGCAATCCTTGTGGATAATACCAATAACAACATCTGGATTGTAGCCGCTTGGGCTCATGGAATGGGTAATCAGAGGGCGTGGGTAAGCTCACAACCCGGCATGGATAGCACCAAAAACAGCCCAATTAGTCATGACAAAAGAGCACCGACGATGGACGCACTTGGTCGGCTCCAATCAATCTAACGGCGAAATTGAAACAGCCAGAATGGTTCTTCTTCTTCCAAGGACCGGGCCGCGGAATCACTTGTAAAGACGGCACACTTGTATTTGCCATGCAGTTCATTGATAAGAATCGAGTGCCTCATGCAGGTATCATGTACAGCAAAGACCATGGAGAAAGTTGGGCCATCTCTTCGCCGGCATGCAATAACACGACTGAAGCGCAGGTGGCAGAACTACCGAATGGCGAGCTAATGCTTAACATGCGAAACCAAAGCGGAGGGGGAAGAGCCGTCTATACCACGCGAGATTTAGGGCAAACTTGGATTGAACATCCTTCTAATATCAAGGCTTTGCAGGAACCAATCTGCATGGGAAGCCTCATCAGTGTACGTGCAAAAGACAATGTTCTCGGTAAGAACATCTTGTTGTTTGCTAATCCTAATGACCCCAAAGAACGCAAAAATATCACCATTAAGTTAAGTTTTGACGATGGAAAAACATGGGATTGTGCTCATCAAGTACTCTTAGGATGATGGTTACGGCTGGGGATATAGCTGCCTAACCATGATAGATCGTGAGACGGTTGGCATTCTTTATGAGAGCAGTGTGGCACAGATGACCTTCCAAGCCATCCCACTTAAAGACCTCGTTGCAGGGGAAACAAAGACGAAGACACAGTACAAGGTGGTGAAAAGAGGTCCTGTTTGCTTGACGGAATGAATCACACAGATAAATCCTTAGGAATCAACAACTTAGCAAAAGTGGCTTGTTTTCACGATGCAAAATGAGGCATTTCACGGCATAAGATGACGCATTTCACCCGCTAATATGATGTGTTTTGCTTTGGCAAAATGAGGCATTTCAGAAAACGATTCAAAAAGAACAGCAGAAAAAAGAAATAGAAAACAACAACTAAAATGATATTCAATATGAAACAAAAAAACTATTGGGATTGATGCTCCCACTCGCTGTATGTGCAGGCCTACAAGCGGCAACTCAGCCAACAACGCATGACTACACACAATACGTTAACCCCTTTATTGGCACGGGAGGTCACGGACATGTGTCCTCGGTGCTAACGTTCCGTTTGGTCATATCCAAGCCGGTCCGACACAAAAGACGCAGGGTTGGGACTGGTGTTCAGGCTATCATTACAGTGATTCCATTCTTGTTGGCTTCGGACAGATGCACCTTAGCGGCACGGGTATAGGCGATTTAGGAGACATTGGGCTTCTACCTGTGACGAAATCTGATACGCGTGAGGTGAAGTTTTCACATCGTGCAGAGTATGCAACACCGGGATATTACGCGGTAACTATGGCCAATGGAGTGCGTGTTGAGCTTACCGCTACACCACGTACTGCCTTCCATCGTTACACGTTTCCAGCTGATGTGCGTCAGGAATACGTAGTTCTCAACCTCTCACAAGGTATTGGATGGGACAAGATGACAGACTGTTCGATGAAACAAGAGGGTCAAAACACCATCATAGGAACACGCTTTTCCAAGGGCTGGGCTAAGGATCAACGCGTCTTTTTCGTAGCCGAGTTCTCACAACCCATTACCCATCAGGAGCAAGAAGGAGACTCGTTGAGTGTACTTTCGTTTCAAGCTACCGGCCAACCACTCATGGTAAAGGTGGGTATTTCGAGTGTAAGCATCGACAATGCCCGCAAGAATCTTCAGCAAGAATCACCGAGTTGGGACTTCAACGCCATAGTAACAGCGGCGAAAGATGCATGGAACAAGGAGCTCGCTAAGATTGATATAGAGACCAATAACACGACAGATAAGCGTATCTTCTATACGAGTTTATATCACACAATGATTGCACCTTCGGTGTTCAATGACGTGAATGGCGAGTACAGAGGAGCCGATGGACAGACTCATCACGGTGACTTTACCCCCTACACTACATTCTCTTTGTGGGACACTTACCGTGCCGCTCACCCCTTGATGACGTTGATTCATCCCTGAGAAACAACGCGACATAGCCCAGACTATGCTTCATATTGCGAAACAACAAGGCCGTCTTCCCGTGTGGTTTCTTGAGGGAAATGAGACTGATTGCATGGTAGGTAACCCCGGAGTTCCAGTCATTGTAGACATCGCTTTGAAAGGTTTTGACGTGGATAAGCATGCAGTTTTGGAAGCCGCTAAAAAGACTCAACTCAATGGAGACCGTGGTTTGGACTTGATTAAAAAAAGTATGGTTATCTTCCTTATGACCTTGATCCAACCAATGAAACGGTTGCAAAGGGCTTTAGAATATGCCTTTAGCTGACGGCAGCATTGCCCGATTAGCCAAGGTGTTAAAAAGACGAAAAGGATTATAAGTACTTTCTAAAACGAAGCCAAGCTTACCGAGATTACTACTTCGATAAGCAGTCAAAGTTCATGCGTGCCATTGATTCGAAGGGACAATTCCGCACTCCTTTCAACCCCTTTAAAGCCATTCACCGCGCTGACGACTATACAGAGGGCACGGCATGGCAGTACATTTGGCTCGTTCCTCATGACGTTCGAGGACTCATTTTCGGCTTTCGGTGGCGACAAACCCTTTACCAAACAAGCTCGACTCTCTATTCATTGTGCAAGGTGATATGGGTAAGGATGCCTCACCAGATATATCTGGTTTGATTGGACAATATGCTCATGGGAACGAACCAAGCCATCATGTTATCTACCTTTATGACTATGCTGGTCAGCCGTGGAAAACCGCTTCACGCGTTCGCGAGGTGCTAAGCACGATGTATCATGACGATTTCGACGGCCTGAGTGGTAACGAAGATGTCGGTCAAATGTCTGCATGGTATGTACTTTCTTCCTTAGGTTTCTACCAGGTTGAACCCGCTGGAGGTCGTTATGTCTTTGGTTCGCCACTATTTGATGAGGCAACTATGAACGTAGGTAAAGGCAAAATGTTCCGCATTATCGCACATAACAACAGCAAAGAGAATATGTATATCCAGAGTGTTAAACTCAATGGAAAGCCTTATTCGCGTTCATACATCGACTTTAAAGACATTGTTCGTGGTGGAACCTTAGAGTTTTTTTCATGGGCAACAAGCCTTCAAAGTTTGGTGTAAAAACCAGCAGACAGACCATAGTTTAGCCTATAAGCACAATGGCGTTGCAGGCTATAAACACGATACTTTCATATCCATAGCATCTTCAACGCCCATTGCTTTATTCACGAATCACGTCCAACCGCCTGCATAAAGAGGCATGAGACGTGCATATAAAATCGTTGTAAAATGAAAAAAAGATTGAAGTAAAACGACTGAATATTCAGCAAGTAAAGGCTGAAGAAATTCCATCATTGTTCAAGACCTTTGATGTTGAATATCATAACATTGACACTGTAGATTGGCCCGAAGAATACCCATATTGTCCGAATGTTGAATTTGGAATAGCGCACAAAGGCAATGCCATCATGATTCATTATCGTGTGAATGAAGACAGTGTGCGGGCCGAAGCGGGCGAAGATCTCGGTCATGTGTGGGAGGATTCTTGCTGTGAATTCTTCGTTAGCCCTGACGAAAAAAGAAGGCTATTACAATATAGAGACAAACTGCATCGGTACAGTTTTGCTCTGCAATGGTAAGTCGAGAGAGAACAGAACACCTGCTCCGACCGCTATTCTTCAAGCGATTGACCGCTGGACAACACTCGGACGAAAGCCTTTTGGCATAAGAAACGAACCGCAAACTTGGGAACTTGCCATTGTCGTTCCTGTTGAATCGTTCTTCAAGCACAAGCTCATAGAACTATCAAACAAGTCAATGCGCGCCAACTTCTATAAGTGTGGAGACAAAACTAAGCGTGCACATTTCTCTCATGGAACCCAATCGACATTGCAAAACCCGACTTCCATCGTCCTGACTTCTTTGGAGAAATAACGTTTTTTTATAAGCTAACCTAATTTTTCATAACATTCTAATCATAGGGGTTCATGCCTTGATCAGCAAAGCAAAGTTAACAACTCATGCGCTGACATCAGGCATGAACCCTTATTTATGCGATTAAATCATGGCGCAAAACACGTCACTTTATCGTGTAAAATAAGGCAGATTGTGAGGTAAAATGATGCAGATTACAAGGTGTTTTGTTATGTTTTACAACTTGACACCTATCTGTTGATATAACACTTTGATTGAAAGCAAGTTATAAACCATAACTTTTTGCACTATGCTCCACAAATAGGCTTGTGATACATAGCATCTCATAGGTTTATAACTGGCGGTATATGCATCTTTAAGAGGAATTGAGCCGTTTCTCCATTCAACACGATGTTACAAATGATAAATAGAAAATGGCACAACAATGCGTTAGTCTCTTTGTGCGCTAACGCGTTGTTGTGCCAGCTCATGCCACGCTTGTGGTCTCGCTAATTGCCAAATTTGACAGTCAGTTGGCATGCCACCCATATAAATAGGTGAATGACCTTATTCTTTCAGTTGATAGAGTCCGATTTCCGAAATGGCTGGAACAGCGCGCATCTCACTAATGGTGAGTCTCACTTCGCTTGCCGTTTCGTTAGGGAATTTCAATAGACGTTTATGCCCAATTGTCGTTCCTTCGGTGACTTTCTGCCACGTTCCGTGTTGGTTTTTTTCACTTCAAGTGTGAAGGCTTCTACACGTTGTCCCTTGCGAATATCCTCCTGAACAGAAAGCACATTGAATGTAGTTGGCTTCTTAAATTGGAACGTAAATACAGCCTTTCCAGCCTTTTGTGTCGGGCAAAAACCGAAGTATTGTAGTTGCCATCTACAACAAAAACGAGGTTTACCCCTGTGTCAAATTGCAAGTCACTTTAGCCTTGGAAAGCAGGTTATGTGTAAAGGTTTCATCATATAAACGACGGAAAGCACGCAGACTTTTCAACGTCTTTCTCACTCAGTTTACCCTCTCTGTTTGGTGGAATATTAAGCAAAAGAACGCCATTCATGCCTACAGACGTGAAATAAATGTTCATCAACTCTTTTGCTGTTTTAACCTTATGGTCTTCTGTTTCGTGGTAAAACCAGCCGGGACGGATAGATACATCTATCTCAGCGGGATACCAAACGAGTGACTTAGCCTTAGCAATGACAGCACGACTACCAAGATCTTGCCCCATCATGTCACCCGTTGGTTGAGCCAAAACCTCTTTCTGTGAGTTGGCAGCAATGGCATTTTGGTCGAGGTTTTCTCTTGGAACAACACTCCATTCCATTGTACGTCCACGCCCACTCTCGGTTCCTACCCATCTCACATCAGGCCCCATGACAGCTATAACGGCTTCAGGTTGGAGACGACGGATAAGCTTATACCAGCGAACGAAGTCGTATTCTTGTTTCTTTCCGTTAGGTCCTTCTCCACAAGCACCATCAAACCACACCTCACTTACCTTGCCATAATGCGTCAAAAAGCTCGGTGAGTTGGTTGACAAAATAGTCGTTATAAGCCTCTGTTCCGTATAGTTTTGAGTTGCGATCCCATGGAGAAAGATAAACGCCGAAGTCCATTCCATACTTCCGACAGGCATCGCTCACGGCTCGAACGACATCACCCGTGCCATTTTTTTCCATGGAGATTGTTTCACACTATGAGTCGTATAAGCCGATGGCCAAAGGCAAAAAGCCGTCGTGATGCTTACAAGTTAGGATGGCACACTTAAAGCCGGCAGCCTTCAACTCACGTATCCATTGGTCTGCATCAAGTGCCGTTGGGTTGAAAATTGCTTCATTTTCTTTACCATCTCCCCACTCTCTGTTGGTAAAAGTGTTCATTCCGAAGTGTAGAAAGGCTGTAAGTTCCTGGCGTTGCCATTTGAATTGGCGCGCAGAAGGAGTCACATGAGCTGCCTTTTTAACAATGTCGGCAGGAGAATCCGTAGGATTTATAAGAACAAAGTTGTGCTCTTGAGCCTGCGATGTCAATGGATTTGCAAGGGCAAACAACATTGATGAGGTTGCCAAAGCATATTTAAGAAATTGTGAACGAGGGTTCGTTTTCATAGATTTGGATAGTAATAATTTTGCTAATTTCGTTATATATTATGCTGCAAATATAGGAGTTTATGTTGAATTTACCAAACAATTATCTTTTTAAAAGCACGCCTTTATGTCGTTGAACAAGGCTGAAGAGCAGCACATAGTTGTGCATGGAGAAATGAAAATGAAGCAGACCAGGCACGAAATGCAGTTAGTGGTGGGAAGAGTGCAAGCGCTTAACGAGGTAAATAAAAGTTAAATGTAGTTCTGTTTGCGGTTTAATGTGTATCTTTGAGGGCCTTTTAATCATAATTCTAACATTTAAAATGCAACTAAACTCTAAGAATAAAGCAACAGAAGTAACGTCAGAACAGAAGAAACATAGCCCAATATCGTGGGTTCCTACGCTATATTTTTGCAATGGGAATGCCCTATGTTGTGCTCAACATGGTTACCGCTTTGATGTATAAAGGAATGGGCGTTTCGGATGGATTAATCACATTTTTGGACTTCATTGATTATGTTTCCATGGACTTTAAAGCCATTATGGAGTCCGTTCTTAGAGATATATAAGACCAAGAAGTTCTTTGTTGTATTGACTCAAAGTCCTAACCGGCATCTTGTTTGCATTGGTAGCTTTCGCGCTGAAACTGCCGAGTTTCTTTTGCCATAACGATAGCTATCTTTGCGGTGATTGCATTGAGTGGGGCCACACATGATATTGCTGCAGATGGTACTTACATATCGGTTTTGTCGAAAGATGAGCAAGCACGTTGGATAGGATGGCAGGGAGCATTTTACAATATTGCTAAAATTGCCGCAACAGGTGGGTTAGTTTATCTCGCCGGTACATTCATTAAGCACTATGGAGTGACTAAAGCGTGGATGTTTATCATGCTGATTATTGCCGTAATCATGGTTGTTGTAGGGTGTATATCATTATGCAATACTGCCTAATTCAAATGAAGATAGCGAGAGAAAGCCTACATCTCTTAGCAAGTCTATGGACGAATTGCTGAAAGTTTTCCTTGACTTCTTCACGAAAAAGCATATCGTTTATTATATTTGTTTTATCATTTTGTATCGCTTTTGCCGAGGGATTCGTGATAAAAATTGTACCACTTTTCCTCAAAGCTCCACGCATATCACAAGGTTTAGGGCTAAGCGAGCAAGAGATAGGAGTATATTATGGCACGTTCGGTGCAGCCGCTTTTGTCATTGGTTCGATTCTCGCGGGCTATTACATTGCTTGGCGTGGGCTCCAGAAGAGCCTTTTCTCGCTCGCGCTTGTATTCAATATACCATTCGTTGCCTATACTTTCTTGGCGTTATATCAGCCTAACAGTATGTGGTTAATAGGGGGTGGCATTGTAATGGAATACTTTGGATATGGCTTTGGCTTTGTAGGCTTGACGTTGTTCATGATGCAACAGGTTGCGCCGGGTAAGCATCAGATGGCTCACTACGCTTTCGCCAGCGGCATAATGAATTTAGGTGTGATGTTACCAGGTATGATTAGTGGTTATATCTGCGACAAAATAGGCTATCAACACTTCTTTATCATGGTGTTGATATGTACAATTCCCGCGTTGTTAATCACGTGGTTTGTACCTTTTAGCTATCCCTGATACAACGGAAAAAGCAAAGAATGAGGCAACGACTTGAGTCAATGCATTCATGCAAAAAGCATCACAATATAGGGATGATAACAGTGAAATATTAAACCCAAAACATATAAAAATTAAAACCAAAAAGTTATGAGATTAATCATAGAACCCAACTATGAACAGTTGTCGAAATGGGCTGCAAACTATGTTATTGAGCGTATAAATGCAGCCTCAGGTAATGCTAAAACCTTTTGTACTTGGCTTGCCAACAGGCTCTTCTCCAGAAGCAATGTATGCAGAATTAATAAAGGCTTACAAGGAAGGAAGAGTGAGTTTCAAAAATGTTGTGACTTTCAACATGGATGAATATGTAGGACTTCCTGAGTCACATCCACAGAGTTATCATTCTTTTATGGCTGAAAACCTCTTTAAACACATTGATTGTCCGAAGGAGAATATCCATATATTGAATGGTAATGCCAAAGACTTGCAGGCCGAATGTCAGCATTATGAGGACATGATTCGTGAGGCAGGAGGCATTGATCTCTTTTTAGGCGGCATAGGACCTGACGGACATATCGCCTTCAATGAACCCGGTTCATCACTTCGTTCACGTACACGCGTCAAGACTTTGACTTCAGATACACGCATAGCGAACTCTCGTTTCTTCGAGAATGACCCCGAAAAGGTTCCTGCTCACGCTTTTAACCGTGGGCGTCGGCACTGTAATGGACGCAAAAAGAAGTGTTGATTCTCGTCAATGGTCACCACAAAGCAGAAGCTCTTCGCGCTGCCGTTGAGGGCGGAATCACCCAGAAATGGACTATCAGTGCATTGCAAATGCATGAACACGGCATTATCGTTTGCGATGAAGCTGCCACAGACAAGCTCACTGTTGAAACTTACAAATACTTTAAAAACATAGAAAAGGAGAACTTATAATGAAGTTAAATCTAAGTTCGCAGATAGTACTTAACAAAGTACCTGAAGCATTTTATCGCCCCGCTACAGCTGTAGAACGTTCTGAAATCACACGTTTTGAGAAGGTTCCAAACCGATATTTATCCGACAATTGAAGAGGGAAGTGTCAGTATTGTCAATCAACTTGAGGCTGAAATAAAGCATAAGCAGCAGGAAGGAAAGTATTATGTCATGGCCGTTGGTTCTGGTTCATCGCTGACTCCAATCTTCCAAGAACTCATTAAGCGTCATAAGGCAGGCAAACTAAGCTTTAAGAACGTTATCATCTTTAACGCTTATGAATATTTTCCATTGACTCCTGAGAACCTAAATCGCAGTATCAATCAGCTGAAGGATAGGTTCTTAGACCATATCGACATTGATTCTCAGAACATTTATACCCCAGATGGCACATATCAATCAAAACGATGTACAAGAATATTGCCATCTTTATGAGCAGCGCATCAAAAGCTTTGGTGGTTTAGATGTTATCCTTTTGGGTATCGGTCGAATGGGAAACATCGCGACAAATGAGCCTGGTTCCAGCCAAACTACAACATCTCGCCTTATTCTTATAGACGAAACATCACGTGAAGAGATGAAGATGAGCTTTGGTTCACAAGAGTCTGTGCCACCATGTTCTATCACTATGGGTGTAAGTACAATTCTTTCTGCACGCAGAATCTATGTAACGGCATGGGGAGAAGAAAAGGCTGACATCATCAAAAAGACTGTTGAAGGTAAGGTTACGGATGCCGTTCCAGCCTCATTCCTACAAACTCACAACAACGCTCATGTCGTTATAGACCTCTCTGCGGCTTCAAAGCTGACACGAATTGAGCATCCTTGGCTTGTGGCTTCATGCAAATGGACAGATAAACTCGTTCGTTCTGCCCTCGTTTGGCTTTGCCAAATCACGAAAAAGCCTATTCTTAAGCTGACCAATAAGGACTATAATGAGAATGGATTGAGTGAGTTGTTGGCATTATATGGCTCTGCTTACAATGCAAACATTAAGATATTCAATGATCTTCAGCATACAATCACGGGTTGGCCAGGTGGAAAGCCCAACGCAGATGATACATATCGTCCTGAGCGTGCAAACCCATTCCCAAAGAAAGTGATTGTGTTCTCACCACATCCTGATGATGATGTCATCTCCATGGGAGGCACTTTACGTCGCTTAGTGCAACAAGGTCACGACGTACATGTGGCATACGAGACTTCAGGAAATATCGCAGTAGGTGATGAAGAGGTAGTACGCTTCATGCATTTCATTAATGGTTTTCAACCAACTCTTTAGCAATGGAGAAGACGAAGTCATTAAGTCTAAGTACAAAGAGATTAAACACTTCTTGCAAAACAAGAAAGAAGGCGACATCGATAGCCTTGATGTGCGTACGATAAAAGGGTCTAATCCGACGCGGAGAAGCCCGTACTGCCAGCACGTTTAATCAGATTCCACTTGATCATGTGCATTTCCTTGACTTGCCTTTCTATGAGTCTGGCAAGATAGAGAAGTACCAATGGGCGAAAAAAAGACGTAGAGATTGTTCGCAAACTCATCTCTACTATCAAGCCAAACCAAATCTATGTAGCTGGCGATTTGGCCGATCCACATGGCACACACCGTAAATGTACCGATGCAGTACTTGCTGCTCTCGACTTAGAAAAAGGAGGCAAAAGGCTGATTGGTTGAAGGAATGTAAGGTGTGGATGTATCGTGGTGCCTGGGCAGAATGGGAGATAGAGAACATCGAAATGTGTGTACCGATGAGCCCAGAAGAGCTTCGTGCTAAGCGAATCTCAATCTTAAAGCATCAAAGTCAGATGGAAAGTGCACCGTTCTTGGGTAATGATGAGCGTCTGTTCTGGCAGCGTTCAGAAGACAGAAACCGTGCAACGGCTAAATTATATGACGACTTAGGACTTGCTTGTTACGAGGCAATGGAAGCCTTTGTTGAATATAAAAATCTAAGCGGTTGGATATCCGATAAAGCGACTTTCGACTGAAAAATAAATCGCAATATTAATGGCTCTGCATGCCTTCCTACTATTAGTGGGCATGTCAGAAGCCATTTTTATTGTGCATAGACATCAAATACTGATGATGAACTATACACACCAACACCATAAGTGCTGTTGTGGTGATTCATC